>Ga0335073_10006243_pt1 | contig 16734 bp, 18 predicted proteins | sample Lox_Sample_22_FD_207093 | JGI IMG/M metagenome (GOLD analysis project Ga0335073, IMG submission 207093) | Soil microbial communities from Loxahatchee National Wildlife Refuge, Florida, United States - Lox_Sample_2.2 | ecosystem: Environmental > Terrestrial > Soil > Wetlands | place: USA... | reverse complement strand
CGAGCTGTAGTTGGTATTTAGGACTAATGACATGTGTGCTACTCCGTAAGTTGGTTCACACGCCGGACACTAGTCCGTCGCGGTCTGGGCAGCGGCCTCCATTGACCGCTTCTCGTACAGTTGGTGTATCGGTGCGGGTGCGCGGAACTTGAATCGGACGGCCGGCGGCAGCGGTGGAAACTGTCGAACACCTCACAGTCCTGTCGCCTGCGGCCGACGGCTGCGCCCCGGCGGCCCCCGGGACCGCGGCGGCAGCACCGCTGAGCAGCGGCGCGAGCAGGCTGCGCAGCGGCGCAAGCTGCCGCTCGAAGCGCTGCCAGCGCCCGATCGATCCCGCATAGAGCGGTTGCCGGACCTGCGCCATGCTGGCGGTACGCACCGGGCGCGCCGTGCGGTGAAAGCGCAGGCAGCTCTCGTCCCACTCAGCCCCGAGGTAGCTCAGCATGCGCCGCGTCTGCCCCGCCAGATCGGCCACGACGTCCTCGTAGCGCACCTCGAGGATGCGTCCGGGCGGCAGCAACGCCGTCCAGTGCTGCATGAGGCGCTGGTAGCGCAGGTACTGCCGCCCGAGCGCGCCGAGGTCGCTCGCGTAGTCGTGACCCTCGGTAAAGGGCGTGGCAAAGCAGGAGAGACAGGTGTCGAGCGGATCGCGCCGCACGTGAATGATGCGGGCCTGCGGCAGCATCAGGGCGATGAGGCCGGCGAAGCGATAGTTGCCGGGCATCTTGTCCACGACGAAGCGATGCCCGCGGTGCGCCTGCCACAGCCGCCCGCAGTATTCCGCGCCGAGCGCCTGCAGCCGCTCGCGCAGCGCCGCACGCTCGGCGTCCGCCGCAGGTACCTCGGCCGGCAGGCGCGCGAGCAACTCGCCCATCAGGGGCAGCTCGCCGGCACCGGCAATATCGGCGTGGCTTGCCAGTATCTGCTCGATGAGGCTGGTGCCCGAGCGCGGCATGCCGATCACGAAGACCGGCACGCGCGCCGGTGGCTCCTCGGCCGCCGCAGCCGCGCCGCCCGCGGCGAGCAGCGTATCGGCGAGCGCGGCGAGCGCTGCGTGCAGGCGCTCCTCGCCGGCTTCATCGAGCGGATGCAGCGCCAGGCGGCCGCGGTTTGCCTCCGCGTAGGCGGCAAAGGCGGCCTGGTGGTCGCCGAGCTCCTCGCGCACCTTGGCCATGGCGAAATTGAGGGCCACGGCCGCCTCCGGCGCGAGCTGCGCGCGCCGCGCGTAGGCGGCCTCGAGCCGCACGACCCACGGCGCGCCGCGCTCGGCGCGGGTCACGAGGCCGCGGTTCTGGTACGCCGCGGCGCAGTCGGGCTGCGCGGCAATGGCCGCGTCGAACAGCTCGATCGCGGCGGCCTGCTCCCCGGCTTCCATGGCGAGCCGCCCGCGGCTCACCAGCGCCTCCGGGAAGCACGGCTTGAGGGCGAGGGCGCGGTCGAGCTCGCTGCGTGCCTCGGCGAACTGTCCCTGCAGGATCAGTGTCTGGCCGAGGTTGCTCGCCGCTTCGGCGTTATCCGGAGCGAGCACCGCGGCACGCCGCAGCAGCCCCTCGGCGTCGTCGAGCCGGCCGAGCTTGGTCAGCACCGCGCCGAGGTTGTTGAGCGCTGCGGCATCCTCCGGCGTCAATGCCAGCGCGCGCGCGAAGCAGCGGGCCGCGGCATCGAGCGTGCCGCGGCGGTAGTTGAGGACGCCGAGATTGCTGTAGGCAGCGGCGCAGCCGGGATCGAGCGAGATGGCGGCCTTGAGGAACTGCTCGGCATCCTTGCTGAGGCCGAGCGCGAGCGCCGCGCCCGCGCCGAGATTCCACGCGAGCGAATCGCGCGGCTGGGCGCGCACGGCGATACTCGCGGCGTGCAGCGCCTCGAGATAGCGTCCCGCGCCGTAGAGCCTGGCGGCCACGGCACGCGCATCGCCGCCCGCGCTCTCAGCTGATGTAGTTGAAGAGCGAGAGCTTCTCGATTGAGGCATAGGATTCCTGTGCCGCCTGCAACGCCAGCTCCTCCGTGCTGAGCTGGGTGGTCGCCGCCGCGTAGTCGGTATCGGCAAGCGTCGAGACCGTGCCCTGGATCTGCGTCTGGGTGGTCTGGGCGCTGGTGGCGGCGGTCGAGATCGCGTTCAGCCGCGCGCCGACCGAGGCCTGCACGTTGTCGAAGCCGTTGAGCGCGGTGTCGATCTGCTGGATGGCGTTGCCGATCTGGGTGCTGACCTGCTCGCTCGAGAGCGAGCTCGAGCTGAGCGTGGTGATGAGGCTGTTGATGGTGCTGAAGACGCTCGCCTGGCCTGCCGGCGCGACGCTGAAGGAGTCGCCGGCCGCGGGCGCGCCGCTGATGGTTACCTCGACACCGCTGAAGTCGATGGCGTCGCCGGAGGTGTAGGTGCCCGAGCCGACCACCGTGCCGGCACTGTTGGTGACCTGGTAGACCGAGGGGCTGGTGAAGGAGATGGTGTAGGTGCTCGGGACCCACTGGGAGGGAGTGATGACGCTGCCCGTGTCGATGGTCCCCGAGCCGCTATTGCCGGCGGCGACCGCGGTGGTGAAGGTGCCGTTACCCGCGGCGAGATTCATGAAGACCGAGTCGCCGGCATCGCCGGCGGAGACGCTCTGGTCGGCGCTGATCTGCACCTGGTTGACCTGGTTGTTGCCCTGGTAGGCGACCGAGCCGCCGCTCTGCGCGAAGGGCCGCGTGCCGGTCGCGGTGCCGGCGAACAGGTAGTTGCCGGTCGAGTCGGTGGCGTTGGCGTTGCCGAGCAGCGTCTGCTCGAGCTGCTGCAGCTGGGTGGCGATGTCCTGCCGGTCCTGCAGGCTCATGGCGGAGTTGTTGCCCTGGATCGCCAGGTCGCGCGCGCTCTGCAGCGCATTGGTCGCATTCGTGAGGGCGCTCTGCTCGAGCGTCAGGTTGGCGCTCAGGGCGTTGCCGTTGGTGACGTACTGCTGCGAGGCCGACAGCTGCATGTTGAGCTGGTTCACCTGCGACATGGCGCCGGGGTCGGCGGCGGCATTCGGCAGCCTGCTGCCGGTCGAGAGCTCGGTCTGCGTCTGCGTGAGCGCAGTCTGCAGTGCCTCCATCTGGGCGAGCGCATTCGTCTGGAAGGTGAGCGTCGAGATGGTCATGGTCAGCCGTCCGTGATGGCGGTCATGAGGGATGTGAACATCTGCCCGGAGGCCGTAATCACCTGCGCCATCGCCTGGTAGGCCTGCTGGTACTGGAGCATCTTGGCGGCCTCGGCATCCAGATTGACGCCGGAGACGTTGCTGAGCGCGCTGGTGGCGTCCTGGTTGACCGACTGCTGCGCGGTGGCGTTGGCCTGCGACTGCTGCGTGACGACGCCCACCTGGGTCACCAGGTTGTTGGCCGCGGCGCTCAGCGAGGTGGTGCCGCCCGCGAGCGCGCCCGCGCCGAGCGCGCTGATCATGGCCAGCACGTTGCTGTTGTCGCCGCTGTTGACGCTGCTGCTCGGCGTGACCGTGAAGCTGTCGCCGCTCGCCGGCACGCCGTTGACCGTCACCTGCGCACCGGCGAAGGAGATCGGCTGGCCGGCCGTATAGGCGCCGTTCGCCACCACCGTGCCGGCGCTGTTGGTGACCTGGTACTGGGTGGAGCTGGTGAAGGACAGTGTGTAGGTGTCGGGAACCCAGTTGGCGGGATTGGTGATGGTCGCCGCCGAGATCGTGCCGCTGCCGGTATTGGTGGCGCTCGCGCCCGTCTGGGCGAGCGAGGCGGCCGCGATCTGGTTGGGGCTGGTGAGCAGCAGCGCGAGCCCGGCGGGGGCGGCCTCGGTCGGCTGGATCAGGTAGCTGTCGCCATTGGCGGGCGCGCCGCCGCCGACGACGATCGACAGTCCCGCCGCCTGGAAGGGACTCGCGGCCGTGCCGGCGCCGCTCAGCGCGACGCTCTGCCCGGTGGTCGTGTCCTTCAGCTGCCAGGCGCCGCCCTGGTAGCTCAGCTGGTAGTCGTCGGTGGTGAGCGCGCCGAGGCTGGTAATGGTGGTGCTGACGGTCGCGGTGCCGGTGTTGTTGATACTCGGGGTGCTTTGCGGGGCGCCGACCGCGAACATCGGCTGGCCCTGCGCGCCGGTCAGATCCATGCCGGAGGCCTGGGCCTGGTTCATGATGGTGGCGAGCCCCACGCTGATGGCGCCCAGCGCATTCTGCGCGGGCTGCAGCACCTGCGTGCGCGCGGCGAGCAGTCCGCCGAGCTCCCCGCCGTTGATCTCCGAGGTCACGTCCGCGGTGCCGCCGTTGCTGGTCAGGCCGATGTCGTACTGCGTGGCGTTGTACGGGCTCGCCATGGCGGTGAGCTGCTGCGCCTGGCTGCCGGTGACCAGCGCCTGGCCGCTGCCGATGTACACGTCCATGGCGCCGTTCGACTCGGTGGCGGTGTTGACGCTCACGTACTGGCTCAGCTGGTTGACCAGCGTATCGCGCTGATCCATGAGCTCGTTCGGCGTCTGCCCGCCAGCGAGGTCGGCGGCGATCTGCGTGTTGAGCGAGGCGATGCCGGAGGCGAGCGAGTTCACCTGGCCGACGTCGGTGCTGAGCTGCTGCTCGAGGTCGGAGCCGTAGGTGTCGATCTGGGAGCTGTAGCCGTTGATCTGCTGCACCAGCACCTGCGCCTGCGAGAGCAGTGCCTGGCGCGAAGCGGTCGAGGCGGGCGAGGAGGACAGGGTCTGCAGTGCGTTGACGAAGCTCTGCAGCGTGGCGGTGAGCCCGGTATTCGAGTCGCTCAGCATGTTGTCGATCTGGCCGGCCTGGGTCGCGAGCGTGTTGGAGCTCGAGTAGGCGGCCTGCGAGGAGCGCACCTGCTGCGCGAGCAGCTCGCTGTAGGAGCGGGCGATGCCCTGCACCTCGACGCCGCTGCCGACGTAGCCGCCGGCGGTGCTCTGGCCGGGCTGCGGACTCAGCTCGATGTTCTCGACGCTGTAACCCGGGGTCGCGGCATTGGAGATGTTGTTGCTGGTGACGTCGAGGGCCTGCTGAAATGCCAGCAGCCCCGAAACGCCTGTCGAGAGTATGTCACCCATGGCTTAACTCCTCCCCCGGAGCGGGCCGACTCTGCGAGGGCATCGGCAGAGTTGCCGCGAACTTGAGCGGCGCACCGCTCGCGTGCGCGAGCGTCGCCACCACCTGGCCGGCCACCGCGGTCACCTTGCGGGCATAATCCGGATCGGTGGCATAGCCGCCCTGCTGCAGCGCGCTCGCAAAGCGCGACACGCTGCTGCCGGTGTTGAGCGCGGCGCTGTAGCGCGGGTTGCCGCGCAGCAGCGCCACGTAATCCTGGAAGCTCTCGCCGGCGCTCGCGTACGCGCGGAACGCAGCGCTGGCGGGCGCCGCGCTGCCGTTGTGGTATTCCTGCGTGGCGCTGCTGACGGAGTCGCCCGTCCAGCCGTTGCCGGCCTTGATGCCGAAGAGGTTGTTGCTGCTGGCGCCGCTCGTGCTCTTTGGGACGCTCCGTCCCCAGTTGGTCTCGAGGGCGGCCTGCGCGACGAGGCTCACCGGATGCACGCCGAGCTGCTGCGCGGCCTGCTCGGCCTGCGGCCACACCTGGCTGATGAAGCTCGCCTGCGTGGCGCTCGACGCGGCGCTGCTGCCGGTCGGGCTGCCGGTGGGGCTGGCGGTCGGACTGGCGGTCGGGCTGGCGGTCGGGCCCGCGCGACTCGCAGGAAGCGCGCCGCCCTTGCCGGGAGTCACGGCGCCGGCGGCGGCGCCCGCGGCGCTCGCGCCCGCGTGCTGCAGCTGTCGCGTCAGCATGTCGGCAAGCCCGAGACCCTTGCCCTGCGTCAGCTGCAGTGACAGCTGGTCGTCGAACATGCTCTGGTAGGTCTGCGCCTGATCGGAGCCGAAGATCGGATCCTTGCCGATTGCATCGCGCATGCTCTTGATCATCATGCGCGCGAACAGGCTCTCGAACTGCTTCGCCACCTGACGGATGGCGGCGGGGTCGTTGTGCGAGGCCCCCGCCTTGAGCTTCTCGAGTCCGGCGAAATCGCCGTACACGCCCGCGTTGTTGACCGGCGTGGTCATGGCCGCCCTTCAGATCACGATCAGCTCGGCGCGTAGCGAGCCGGCTTCCTTGAGCGCTTCCAGAATCGCCACCAGGTCGCCCGGGGCGGCGCCGACCTGGTTGACCGCGCGCACGATCTCATCGAGCGTCACGCCGGCCTGGAACACGAACATGCGGGCATCGGCCTGCTGCACGTCGAGGCTGCTCTTCTGCGTGACGGTGGTGGTGCCCTGCGACAGCGGCCCCGGCTGGCTCACCTCCTGCCGCTCGGTGATGGTCACCGAGAGCGAGCCGTGCGCGACCGCCGCGGCCGACACCCGTACGTGTGAGCTGATCACGACGGTGCCGGTGCGCGAGTTGATGATGACGCGGGCCGGCGCCTCGCCGCACTCGACCTCGATCGCCTCGAGCGAGGCGAGGTAGGAGATGCGCTGGTTGGGATCGAGCGGCGCCACGACGCGGATCGAGACCGCATCGAGCGCCTCGGCGCTGCCGGCGCCGAGTGTTCTGTTGATGGCGGCAGCCGCGTTCGCCGCGGTGGTGAAGTCCGGCGTATTGAGGTTGAGCAGCAGGTGCGGGTCGGCCGCGAAGTGCATCGGCACCTCGCGCTCGACCGAGGCGCCGTTCGGGATGCGCCCGCTGCTCGGCACGTTGAGCGAGATGCGCGAGCCGTCCTTGCCGGCGATGCCGAAGCCGCTGACCAGCACGTTGCCCTGCGCCATGGCGTAGATCTGCCCGTCGGCGCCGCGCAGCGGCGTCATGATGAGCGCCCCGCCGCGCAGGCTCGCGGCGTTGCCGATCGTCGCCACGGTGACGTCGATGGTCTGGCCCGGCTTGGCGAAGGGCGGCAGGTCCGCGGTCACGGTGACCGCCGCCACGTTCTTCAGCTGCGGGTTGGTGTTCGGCGGGATCGTCACGCCGAAGCGCTGCAGCATGTTCTCGATGCTCTGCACCGTGAAGGGCGCCTGCGTGGTCTGGTCGCCGGTGCCGTCGAGCCCCACGACCAGGCCGTAGCCGATCAGCTGGTTGGCGCGCACGCCGCCCACCGAGGCGATGTCCTTGAGGCGCTCGGCCTCGGCCGGCGCGGCCAGGGCGCTCAGCAGCGCGCCGGCGAGCGCCACGGCGCAGCCGGCCAGGCGGGTGCGGACTGTGCCGGCCATCAGAACGGCACCCACGGTGAGTTGAAGAAGCGCGCCAGCCAGCTCTGCGAGTTGGCGTCGTTGATCGCGCCCTTGCCGCTGTAGCTGATCCGGGCGCTCGCCACGCGGTAGGAGGGGATCGAGTTGTCGGAGGCCAGGTCGATCGGCCGGATGACGCCCGTGACCCGCACGTACTCCTTGCCCTGATTGAGGGCGATCTGCTTCTCGCCGGCGACGTACAGGTTGCCGTTCGGCAGCACCTTGAGCACGGTGGCGGTGAGGTAGCCGGTCAGGCTGTTGCTCTGGGCGCTCGCGCCCTCGCCATCGAACTTGCTCGTGTCGTTGATGTTGTTGTTGAGCCAGGAGACGTTCTTGCCGAGCAGCTGTGTGCCCGGCATCGTCACGGCGTTGGCTTTGCTGGTGGTGGTGGTGGCGCTTTTCTGCGCCGCCGTCGCCTCGTTCAGCACGATGGTCACCGTGTCGCCGATGTGATGCGCGACCGGGTTCTCGGCCAGCACCATCTCGCGGCCCGGCTGATAGATCGACCCGGCGGTCGGCGGCGGCAGCTGCTCCTGGGTCCAGGCGAGGCCGTCGTCGGGCCTGGTCGGCCGGGTGGTATGACAGCCGGCCGCCGCGGCGAGCGCCACGGCGAGGCCCGGCACGATGAGTGAGTTGCGCATCCTGGCTCGCTTACATGTTCTGCGTGGCGTAGGTGAGCATCTGGTCGGTGGTCTCGACGGCGCGCGAGTTCATCTCGTAGGCCTGCTGCGTCTCGATCATGTTGACCAGTTCCTCGACCACGTCGACGTTGGAGGACTCGACCGACCCCTGCAGCACCGTGCCCATGCCGTTCAGCCCCGCGTTACCGGTCACCGGCGAGCCGCTGGAGGCCGACTCGACCGCGAGGTTGCCGCCGATGTCCTGCAGCCCCGCCGGGTTGATGAAGTCGGCGAGCTGCAGCGTGCCGACCGTCTGCGGCGTCGACTGTCCGGCGAGCTGCACGCTGACGGTGCCGTCGGAGCCGATGGTGATGCTCTGCGCGCCCTGCGGCACGGTGAGCGCGGGCTGCACCTGGTAGCCGGCGGCCGTGACCAGCTGGCCCTGCGCGTTCAGCTGGAAGCTGCCGTCGCGGGTGTAGGCCATCTGGCCGCTCGGCTGCAGCACCTGGAAGAAGCCGCGGCCCTGGATGGCCACGTCGAGCGTGTTGCCGGTGTTGTTGAAGCTGCCCTGGGTGTAGTTCTTCTCAGTGGCGACGATGCGCACGCCGGTGCCGACGTTGAGCCCGGTGGGCGCCTGGGTATTCTGCGAGGTGTTGGCTCCCACCTGCGCGAGGTTCTGGTACAGCAGGTCATCGAACACCGCGCGGCTCTTCTTGAAGCCGGTGGTGTTGACGTTGGCCAGGTTGTTGGCCGTGACCGTCATCTGGGTCTGCTGGGCATCGAGCCCGGTTTTTGCGGCCCACAGTGCGGGTTCCATGAGAGTTGACCTCGGTTGCTAAGGGGTTGATCAGCCGGTGGCGCCGGACTGCAGCAATTTGCTGGACGCCTGACCGTTCTCGTCGGCGGTGTGCAGCGCCTTGATCTGCAGCTCGAAGCGCCGCGACAGCTCGATCATGTTCACGAGACAGCTCGAGATGTTGACGTTGCTCGACTCGAGCACGCCGGAGGCGAGCTGCACGCTGGCATCCGCCTCCGCGGGGGTGCCGTCGGCGGTGCGGTACAGGCCGTCGGTGCCGCGTGCCAGCGAGCTCGTCGGCGGGTTCACCAGCTTGATGCGCCCGACCGCGGCCACCGAATTCGGCGTCTGGCCGAGCCCGATCACCGAGACCGTGCCGTCGGCGGCGATGGACACCGAGGAGGCCGGCGGCACCGCCAGCGGTCCGCTGTCGGAGAGCACCGGGCGTCCGCCGGCGGTGACCAGCTGTCCGGAGGAGTCGACGTGCAGATCGCCGGCGCGCGTGTAGGCCTCGTTGCCGGCCAGGTCCTGGACGGCGAGAAAACCCGGGCCCTGGATGGCCACGTCGAGCGCATTGCCGGTGGTCTGCTGCTCGCCGGGGGTGTCGTTGAAGCCCACCGTGGCGGCGGTCGCATAGGCGCGCGAGGCGAAGCCGGGACCGCTGACACTGCGGGTCTGGAAGGCGGACAGCGCCGCCTTGAAGCCGGTCGTGCTCGCGTTGGCGAGGTTGTAGTTGTTGGCCTCCTGGGTGGCGAGCGTTTCCTTCGCACCCGACATGGCCACATACAAGAGCTTGTCCATGGCTTACCTGCGTGCCGCGCGGCGCTGCTTCAGCCGCCGCGGATGTTGATGATCGACTGCGTCACCTGGTCCTCGGTCTGGATCATCTGCGCGTTCGCCTGGAAGTCGCGCTGCGCGGTGATCATGTCGACCAGGGCGGAGGTGGTGTCGACGTTCGACTCCTCGAGCGAGCCCGACTGGATGCTGCCGTAGCCGGAATTGCCGGCCACGCCGTTGACCGCCGCCCCCGAGGCGTTGGTCGCCGACCAGCTCGCATTGCCGAGCTGCTGCAGGCCCTGCGGGTTGGCGAAGTTCGCGAGCGCCACCTGGCCGAGGTTGGTCGAGTTGCCGTTGGTGAACTGTGCCTGCACCACGCCGGTCTGCGAGATGTTGATCCCGGTCAGCTGGCCGGTGGTGTAGCCGTTCTGCTGCACCGCCGTGACGCCGAAGTTGCCGCCGTACTGCGTGGTCTTGCTGAAGTCGAAGGTCATGTTCATGGCCTGCGCCCCGGTGGCGGGCGTGTAGGCCGGGAAGGCCACCTGGCCGTTGGCGGGGGTGAGCAGCTGCCCGGTCTGGGTGTAGGTGAGCGGCTGGGGTGTGCCGACGGCGGTGCCGTCGACCGTCAGCTGCGCTGCCCAGGCGTTGGGTGCGGTATTGATGAAGTAGAGACTGGCCGTGTGCGCCGCGCCGAGCGAATCGTACACCGTGAGCGAGGTGGTGTTGTTGTAGCTGTTGGGATCGGTCGCCGAGAACGGCGCATCGGCCGGCGGGGTCGCATCGGCCGGCAGATTGGCGGTGATCTGCGCGGTGCTGGTCGCCTGCGGCTGACTCTCGTTGGTCGTGAGCGTGATGTCGGACAGGCCGCCGGTGTTGAAGCTGCCGTTGGCGAGCGGCGGGTAGCCCTGCAGCAGCTGGCCGGAGGCGGTGACCACCTGGCCGGCGCTGTTCAGCTGGAACTCGCCGTCGCGCGTGTAGTTGAGCGCGCCGTTGTTGCTGACGATGAAGAAGCCGTTGCCGCTCACTGCCATGTCGAGCGTGTTGCCGGTGGTCTCGATGTTGCCTTGCGTGAACTGCTGCGCAATCTCCGACACCTCGACACCGTTGCCGGTGGCGATGGCACCCTGCTGGGTGGAGGCGAACAGGTCCGCGAACTCGGTGCGCGAGCCCTTGAAGCCCACCGTGGCGACGTTCGCCAGGTTGTTGGAGGTGACCGAGAGATCCTCGTTGGCGGCGTTGAGGCCGGTGAGCGCGATGTTCATGGACATGGATGTTTCTCCTACTGGATGCTGACCACCGAGCTCAGCGGCACGGTGCCATTGACGGTGTTGAGGTCGAGTGCCTGCGTCGCGGGGTCGATGGTGACGCTCTGCACCTGGCTGTAGACGAGCGGGCTCACCGACTGGGCGGCGGCCCCGACCGTGGCGCTGACGCCGATGGTGTACTGGCCGGCCGGCGCCGCGGCGCCCGCGACGGTGGTGCCGTTCCAGGTGAAATTCGTGTAGCCGGAGGAGGCGGGCGCGACGCTGAACGCATCCACCAGCGAGCCGGCGGAGTTGGTCACCGACACCGTGAGACTGCTCGCGCCGCTCGGCGCGGTGACGGCTCCGGAGACCGAGCCGCCGGCGGCCAGCTGTGCGGTCGTGCCGGGCGCCAGCACCGAATGGCCGAGGAGCGACGTGCCGGACAGCACCTGCGAGGCCTGCAGCCCCGAGGCGAGTCCGGCGATCGAGGTCTGCAGGCTCTGCAGGCTCGACACTTCGGAGAGTCCCTCGATCTGCGCGAGGAACTGCGTCGGGTCGGTGGGGTTCAGCGGGTCCTGGTTCTGCATCTGCGTGCTGATCAGCTGCAGGAAGCCCGCCTGACTGATGTTCATGTTGGCCGGCACGGCGCCGGCGGCGGTCGCGGCACCGCTGCCGGCGGTACCCGTCGTGGGCGTCGTGAGCGTCGAGCCGATCGGTAGAGTGGTCGATGACATCTGCGATCCTTGAGAAGGAATGGGGGTGGCGCGCGCGCGGCTCAGCTGCCGAGCTTGAGCGTCGCGAGCATCAGGTCCTTGGCGGTACTCATCACCTCGACGTCGTTCTGGTAGGCGCGCGAGGCGGAGATCATGTCGGTCATTTCCTCGATGACGTTGACGTTGGGCGCGTATACGTTGCCCTGGGCGTCGGCGAGCGGGTTGCCGGGATCGTTGCGCACCGTCGGCGGCGCCTGGCTCTCGACGATGCCGGCAACGCGCACCGTGGCGCCGCTCCTCTGCTGGGCACTGCCGGCGGCTGCGCCGACCGCGGCGTGCACCGCCTGGAAGACCGGGTGGCGCGCCTTGTAGACGGTGTTGGGATCGCCGCTGACGGAATCCGCGTTGGCGAGGTTGCTCGCCACGGTGTTGAGGCGCACCGACTGTGCGGAGAGGCCCGAGCCGGCGATGTCGAATATCCTGAAGGAGGGCATGTGGGAGTGTCCGTGGCGCGCGCCGTCACGACTGGCCGGTGATGGCCGTCATCAGGTCGCGGAACTTGCCGGAGAGAAAGTTGAGTGCCGCCTGATAGCGCACGGTGTTGTCGGCGAAGGCCGCCTGCTCCATCTGCACATCCACCGTATTGCCGTCGAGCGAGGGCGCGAGCGGCACGCGATACTTGAGGGCCGCCCCCGCGCCGCTGCCGGACGCCGCGCTGCTGCCGCCGAGGTGCGCGCTGCTGGTGGTGGCGAGCGGGAGCGCCGCGCCGGCGCCCGCGGCGCCGCTTTGCGCGAGCACGCTGCGGAAGTCGAGATCCTGGGCCTTGTAGTTCGGTGTGTCGGCGTTGGCGATGTTGTTCGCCAGCACCGTGCTGCGCTGGGCGTACAGCTTGAGCGCGTCCTGGTGAACACCGAGGTAAGTATCCAGGTTAAGTGCCATGACAGAGTTCCGACGTAAGTTGAACCTGGGTCTGACAAAGCAAGACGCGTGCCAGGGGGCCGCCGGGCCGCCGACCGGGCCGGGCGAGGCGCGCAGCGGCGCCGCGGGCGCCATTCGGTGAACGGCGTCACGCCGCGGCGGCAAGGGTTTGCCGCCGCAGCACCCGGCGCCGCCGCCGCGGTGCCCATTCATTGGCGCAGGCTCCTGGCGCGCCGTTTGCACATCCCCTCGTATGAGGATTGCCACGATGTCGATATTCCGGCGCTGCATCCCGTGCGCGGCCCTGTGCTCTGCAATGCTCGCGCCCGGCAGCGCCGGCGCGCAGCCGGCCGGCGGTGCGGGCATCGAGCCGATCGCCGCCGTCGCGGCGGCAGCCGAGGGCGAGGTGCGCGTGCAGCTGCTCGATGTGACCTACGCCACGCACGTGCATGCCGCGGCGCTCGATCCGCGGCTGCGCCTGGCGCACTGTCCCGCGCCGCTCGCGGCCGCACTGCCCGCGCATACCGAGCTCGGCGCCCGTGTTGTGGTCAAGGTGAGCTGTTCCGCGCCGGGCATCCCCTGGGCGGTCTATGTGCCGGTCAGCGTCGAATCCGACCTCAGCGTGCTGGTGCTCAGGGAGAGCGCGCTGCGCGGTGCGCGGCTCGAGCCCGGGCAGGTGACGGCGCAGACCCGGCGGGTCGCCGGACTTGCCGTCGGCTACGTGACGGACTTCTCACAACTCGCGCACCGCACGCTGGTGCGGCCGCTGCCGGCGGGCACCGCCCTCACGGCGGATGCGCTGCTGGCCGATCTCATCGTGCACCAGGGCCAGGAGGTCACCCTGGTCGCCACCGCCCCCGGAGTCAGCGTGCGCGCCACCGGCAAGGCCCTGCAGGATGGGCGCGAGGGCGCGCGCGTACGGGTGCAGAATCTCAACTCCCTCAAGGTCGTCGAGGGAGTGGTCACCGCCAGCGGAGTGATCGAAATCACACCCTAAAGGTTTTTCCGGCACTGCCGTTAAAGCTCACAGATGCCCCAGGAGTCTTTCCCGTGTCCAACAAGATCAATGATTTGACGACTAACGTCACGGCTGGCCGCCCCTCCGCGGTCGTCCCGGTGCGCGATGCCGTCTCGGGCGGTGGGAACGCCGCGCCTGCCCCGGCCACGGGGGAGGTCCATATCACCGACACGGCTTCCCAGCTGGCCTCGCTCGAGCAGTCGCTGCGCGACTCCCCGGCGGTCGATTCGGCCAGGGTGGCGCAGCTGCAGAGCGCGATCGAGCAGGGCACCTACCAGGTCAATTCCGAGCACGTCGCGACGCAGCTCATGCAGATGGAGCGCGCGCTCGCGGCCCTCGGCAAGAAGGGTCAGTAAGCGATGGATGCGAGCCTGTGCCGCGAGCACCTGGCGGAGCTGCTGGGTGAGGAGATCGTGCTCCTGACCGAGCTGCAGCAGCTGCTCGAGGAAGAGCGCGATCTGATCGGCTCCGGCGAGCCCGACGCGCTGCAACGGACCACCAGCGCCCGCCAGGAGCGCCTCGGCGCGCTCGCCCGGATCGAGGAGCAGCGGCGCTCGCTGTGCACCCTGCACGGGGAGAGCGCCGATCGCGCCGGGCTCGAACGCCTGCGCAAATGGTGCGATCCGGCCGGTGTGCTCGAGCCGCGCCTGTCGGAATGCCTGGGGCGCGCGCTGCGCTGCCGGGATCTCAACGATCGCAATGGAATCATGGTCGCGGCGCGCATGAAGCGCGTCTCGGAGCTGCTGCAGGCGCTCACCGGGCGCGCCAGCCGTGCGGCCACCTACGGCCCGCGTGGCTACGGCGCACGCGTCCCCAGCGGGCGGGTGCTCGGCACCGTCTGAGGCGGCCCGCCCGCGCGAGCAGCGCCGCAGCTGCCTCCCGCCAACCTAGACGGACAACACCTCGCGCAGCTGCGCGACTTCCTCGGCCGTCGAGGTCATGAAGTTCTCACAGGCCTCGAAATCGAGCTGCAGGCGCTGGAACGGCCGCGAGGCGCCGACCAGGGCCTTGAGGGTCTCGGGCGTGCCGGCGTAGTCGGCCAGCAGCGCTGCGACCGCGAGCACGTCGGCGAGGGTGAGCGGACCGCGGACATCCTGGTCCAGGTCCTCGGAGTTGCGCACGCCCTCGACGATGTCCGGGGCGAAGCCCCAGTTCTCGATCAGGGCGGCGGCGATCTGCAGGTGCCAGGTCTGCACCACGTGGTTGTACGCCTGGCGGTCGGCGAACAGTGCCTCATGCTTGCTGGCGCGCGCCAGGATGTAGAGCCGGCCGATGCCCTGCAGGAGTCCGGCGAGCATGGCGGCGTCGGGGTTGAGCTGCGTCAGTCGCCTGGCGATCGTCTGGCTGAGGGAGGCGACGCGCACGCTGCGCTGCCAGAGCTCCTCGATGTCGCGTTCCAGACCCTGGAAGTCGGGTGCCACGCGCAGCTGCGTCACGGCGAACGCCACGGTAGCGGTGCGCACCGTGTTCAGCCCGACGCGCGTGATCGCGGCGCGCAGGTCCGCCGCCGGCACGCGCCGCGGGTTGAGCGCGGCGGAGTTCGCCATGCGCACGATCTGGCTGGCGATGGCCGGCTCGCTGCCTATTCCCGTGACGACGCGCGCGATGTCGACGTCGTCGTCATTGAGCATCTGCTGGATGCTGGCGACGGCGGCCGGATAACCCGGCAGCTCCACCTCGCCGCCGGAGAGCTCGGCGGCGAGCGCCTGCACGAAGGCGAACGAGACGTCAGGGGCCGGCGCGGGGGCGGCGGCGGTGTTGGATTTCGGGGGGCTCATGCGACACCTTCCACACGCTGTGCGACGCCATGCAGGCGGCGCACCAGCTCGGCTTCACTGAATGAGAGACCGCAGCTCGACATGAGCTCCTCGCGCGTGGCGCCGGTGCGCGCCAGGCGGATGGCGATCTGGTAGCCCGGAGTCTGCGCGCCGGCGAGCGGCGTGCTGCCGGGTGTGCGCTGGCGCTCCATGCGCTCATCGATGCGGCGGATCGCGCTCGCGGTGGCATTGACGCGCGCATCGAGCGCGCTCAGCTGCTGCGTGAGCGTCTGTGCCTGGTTGACGATGTGCTGGCTCTGCTGCCGGGCAGCGCGCCGCCACGCATCGAAGCACAGCGCGGCGAGCGCGAAGGCGAACACCAGCAGGGTGCCGCAGCCGGCCAGCAGCAGGTCAACGGGCGGTATCTCGATCATGTGCACGACGCGGCTCCTGTGAGCGAATTCACGTTGCACGGGCAGTCGGATTTCCGACATGCACGGCACGCTCCCGGGTCAGGCTGCACGAACCATGCCATGGCCGGCGCGCTGCGGCGTGGCCGGCTCATCGCTCGCCCTCGGCGCCGGCCGGTGCCGGTCCCGGGGCCGTGGCCGCCGGTGTGGCGGGTGGGACCGCGGGTGCGGGCGGCGCCGCGCTCGCCGCGGGAGCCGCGGATGCGATGGGATCGGGCGCCGCGGCGGCAGCGGCGGGCTGCGTGGGCTGTGCCGGGGTGGGATCGGCCGGACCCGGCTCGACCGCGAGCACCACCACGACCACACGCCGGTTGGCGTTGCGTCCCTCGGGCGTGTCGTTGCTATGCGCGGGACGCTGCTCGCCGAAGCCGACCACCGCGAGTCGCGCCGGGTCGATGCCCTGGCCGGCGAGTACGCGCACGACGCTGCCGGCGCGCGCGGCCGACAGCTCCCAGTTGGAGTAGAAGACGCTGGTGCGTATCGGCACGTTGTCGGTGTAACCCTCGACACGCACCGCGTTCGGCAGCGGCGCCAGCACCTGCGCGAGGCGCTCGAGCACCGGCAGCGCGGTGGCCGAGGGCTGGGCGCTGCCGCTGGCAAACAGGATGTCGGTGCGCAGCTCGACCTCGACCCACAGATCCTTGCGCCGCACCGTCACGAGATTCTTCTGCACCAGGTCCCCGAGCGCATTGGTCATCTGATCGGCGACGCGGGCGAGTGCCGCCTCGCGTTGCGCGGCCTGCTCGGCGAGCTCGGCGGCGCGGGTGGGCGCGATCTTGGGAACGTCCGGGGACAGCTTGACGAGCTGCCCGGCCGCGGGCGCCTGTTGCGGATCGGGGCGCTGCTGCTGCAGCACGCCGGTATGGCTGTCGGCGCCGGCGCCGACCTGATGCTGGCCGAACTGCACCGGCTCCATGGTGCGCGGCTCGCCGCGGAAGGCCGCGTACAGGGAGTCCGACAGCAGCCGGTACTTGCCTTCGTTGACCGAGGAGAGCGCGTACATCACGACGAAGAAGGCGAGCAGCAGCGTGATGAGGTCGCCGTAGGGGATCGCCCACGCCTCGTGATTGGTGTGGTCCTCGTGGCGGTGTCTGCGGGGCCGGTAGCTCATGCGCGCTCCGTGAGCATCAGTGCAGATAACCCTGCAGCTTCGACTCGATGGCGCGTGGGTTCTCGCCCTGGGCGATCGAGAGCATGCCGTCGATCACCATCTCGCGCATCTGTGTCTGGCGCTGGATGA
>Ga0335073_10006242_pt1 | contig 16735 bp, 13 predicted proteins | sample Lox_Sample_22_FD_207093 | JGI IMG/M metagenome (GOLD analysis project Ga0335073, IMG submission 207093) | Soil microbial communities from Loxahatchee National Wildlife Refuge, Florida, United States - Lox_Sample_2.2 | ecosystem: Environmental > Terrestrial > Soil > Wetlands | place: USA... | reverse complement strand
GCTCTTCGAAGCCGACCTTCACACGGGAAAGTTATCCCCTCGCGGAGTAGCGGCACCGTCGCGGAACCCGTCATGGATCGCGGTTCATCCGTCGGGAAAATCTCTCTATGCGGTGAATGAGATTGCTGACTTTAAGGGCGGCAGCGGTTCGGTGAGCGCGTTCGCTGTCGACTCTTTGTCCGGTGCACTTCGCGCGCTTAACATTGTCAGTTCTGCGGGCGCTGGTCCGGCCTACGTCAGCCTCGATGCTGCGGGTAACTTCGCCTTCGTGGCAAATTACGGCGGCGGCAGTATCGCGGTGCTGCCGATCCGCGACGACGGTTCGCTCGGGGAGGCCGTCGACGTGCACCGCGATCAGGGATCCATTGGCAGTACGCACCCATCCGACGCGCCAGCCGGCAGCTTTGCCCTCAGCGGGCACGATGCTCCGCACGCGCACATGATCGCACCCGATCCACACAACCGGTTCGTGCTGGCCACCGATCTGGGGCAAGACAGGATCTACTCCTATGCGTTCGATCCCCGCACGGAAAGACTGACACCCGCTCCGGGTGCGCCGTTCGTTGCGCTGCCCACCGGAGACGGCCCGCGGCATTTTGCCTTTCATCCCAACGGACGCTGGTTCTATTCCATTCAGGAAGAGGCGTCGACTGTGGCTTTTTTCCATTACGATTCATCGACCGGAGGGCTTCAGGCGCAGCAGACCTTGTCGACTCTGCCCCACGGTTTCGCTGGAACGAGCTTTGCCTCGGAGATCCTGGTGGCGCCGAACGGCAGGACCCTCTACGCGGCGAACCGCCTTCACGACACGATTGCTGTCTTTTCGATTGGATCCGACGGAAGGCTGACTTACATTGCTGAGACTTCCACTCTCGGGGATTATCCGGCGCAGTGCCGCATCGATCCTGGCGGAAACTTCCTCTATGTTTGCAATCAGCGCAGTGACAATATCACGTCATTCCGTATCCAGCACGACACAGGGCTGCTTTCCTTCACGGGATCCTATACCACGGCTGGAAGCCCGGGCAGCATCACTTTCCTGTCTGTGGGCCGCACTCCATGATGCTGGGGGTGGGGTGTCTTCATCGGCATGGAGAAGAGCCTGGCAGCAGACGGCGAGTCCCTGGAAAATCGATGGCCGGATTTCCCCGATCCGGCCGTTCCACAAGGTGTGGATTACGGAACCGGAGATTGGGCCATCACGGGCTTTCCGACTGTTCCACGACTGCACGTCGGTCGCAGAATCCGAGAGTTGCTGCCTGATCGCCATCCTCGAAAGGGAGTCTTTGGCAACTTCGGCCTATAATACCGGCCATCGGGAACAGCAACCGAGGATGCGCAGCTCCGCTCCAGGAGCCGTTGCGGTACGTCCGGCTCAGTGGACTCTCTAATCCTGTCGCAGGCTTGCTCACCTCATTTCTGTCTCCCTGACTTTCATCTGCAGCAACGACGGTCCCCCTCGATCTTTGACTCCACGCAGCGGGCCGCAGCTCGCCACCAGCGGGCTCACGGCAGGACTGAACTGGCTGGAAGCGTATGACGCCAGAGATGTGGGAACGCCTCAAGCCTCTCTACGACAACGTGGTCGTCCTTCCTGAGGGCGAGCGCGCGCCGTACATTGCGGCTTCCTGCGGATCCGACACCGCGCTCAGGGAGGCGCTGGATGAACTGCTGCAATCGGCTCGCGATCCAACCGGCTCAGTACACGACACCCCCGGCATTCAACCTCCAGTCCTGCCCGCTGAGACTTTTTCGCCCGGCGATCTGATTGCCGGCCGTTTTCGCATCGTCCGCCTGCTCGGGACCGGGGGCATGGGAGAAGTCTACGAAGCCACTGACCTCGAATTGGGCCGCATTGCCCTGAAAACCATTCGCGCCACCATCACCGATGACCCCGATTCGCTCTCCCGATTCAGAAGAGAAGTCCAGCTCGCTCGCCGGGTCAGCAACCCGTATGTTTGCCGCATTCATGAATTCTTTCTGGTCGACGATCCCACGGGAAGCCGTCGCGCCTTCCTGACCATGGAATTTCTGGAAGGGATCACGCTGGCAGAAAGGATCCGGCAGTCCGGCCCTATGCCCTGGCCCGAGGCGCGGATCATCGCCAGTCAGTTGTGCAGCGGGCTGGCCAGCATCCATGAAGCCGGCATCATCCATCGCGACGTGAAGAGCCGCAATATCATGCTCGCCGCGCGTCATGGCAAACCCAGCGCCGTGCTCATGGATTTTGGTGTTGCCGGCGAACTGCTTCTCCGCGGCGAAATCGCACCCACGGCCATAACCCGGGGACGGCAGATTGTTGGAACCCCCCAGTACATGGCTCCCGAACAGGCCCAGGGCCTGACCGTGGGGCCGGCGGCCGACATCTATGCTTTGGGCGTGGTTCTGCACGAGCTGGTCACCGGTGAGTATCCGCTCCGGTCCGCCGAATCGGCAAAGCCCACTGGCGGAAGTTCATCCGGTGGAGCGCTGGCGCGCCTGCCCTCCTCCCTGCAGCCCGGATTGCCGCGCCGCTGCGACCATCTGCTGGCGAAATGTCTTGAGGTCGATCCCCGCCTCCGCTATCAGTCCATCGCGGAAGTGGAACGCGCTCTGGATCGGGTCTCTCTGCTCAGCCGCCTCACTCGGCAATGGCCCCAGGCCCTCGTGGCGATGGCCATGCTCCTCGCGCTCGGCTCGCTGCTGTTGCTGATCCCGGCCATCGGCGAACGCGTCCGTGGCATTCTCTTCGCCAGCCCGGAAAAGCACATCGTCGTTCTCCCCTTCCAGGTAACCGGCGACGATCCCGAAACGGTGGCTCTGGGCGACGGCCTGATGGACTCCCTCGCCGGCAAGCTCGCGAATCTGCGCTCCGCGAATCAGACCTTGTGGGTCGTCCCCGCCAGTGTGGTCCGCAGCCGCAAAGTGCACGATGCCGCCGATGCCATGCATGAATTTGGCGCCACCCTCGTGGTGCAGGGCAGCTTTGACCGGAACGGCCAGAGCTCCAACCTGAAACTCACCCTCATCGATCCGCGGAAGACGCGGGAGATCGGCTTTGTAGACGTCGGCAATCAGAATGGCGACCTCGCCTCCCTGCAGGAGGATGCCATGACGCGCCTGGGCCGGCTGATGAACGTCTCGGTCAGCGAAAAGCCGGTGCAGCCGGTGACGCACAGCGCCTATGAGGATTACCTGAGTGGGCTTGGCTACTTCCAGCGCTACGATAAGCAAGGCAATCTCGATCGCGCCGTCGCCGCTCTCAGCGAGGCCGTGCGCGCCGATCGTGGTTTCGCTTCGGCGTTTGCCCATCTTGCCCAGGTCTACGCCATGAAGTACCGCATGGATGCGGGTGCTCAGGCCCTCGATCAGGCGCAGAAGGACGCACAGCGTGCGGTTGAACTGGACGACCGCGATCCTGCAACCTTCGTCGCCCTGGCCCAGATTCACGAGCTCACCGGCCGCCACGATCTCGCTGTACAGGAGTTTCAGCGCGCCATTCAGCTCGATCCCCTCGACGCCGAAGCTTTTCTGGGAATGGCGAGGTCCTATGAGCACGAGGGGCGAAATGCGAACGCCGAAGCCGCCTATATCCGCGCAGCAGCCATCCGTCCCGATGACTGGACCGGTTACAACTACCTCGGACTTTTCTACGAGACAACCGGCCGTTCCCTCGATGCGATTGCTCAGTTCCGCCGTGCGCTGGCGCTCACTCCGGATAACTATGGCTTGTATATCAATCTCGGCATCACTTATATGAATCTGGCGGACCGCGCCAGCCTGGCCAGAGCCGAGGAGGCCCTGCAGCATTCCATTGCCATCAATCCCACCTATATCGCCTGGGCAGATCTGGGATTTCTCTACCTGCAGGAACATCGCTTTCAGGAGTCCGTCACGGCGAGCCAGAAGGCCATGCAACTTGACCGTCAGAGCCCCGACATCTGGGCAAACCTGGCCTCTGCGTACGAATGGTTAAGGGATGACAAAAACGCAGCTCTGGCCGCAGACAAGGCCATCGGCCTGCTGCTGGATAAAGTCAAAATCGACCCCGAGGACGTCAACTTTCAGGCGTTGCTGGCCGCTCTGCTGGCCCGCAACGGCAGGAGAGAGGAAGCCCGTGATCGAATTCGGATTTCCCTTGCTTTGTCCCCGAATAATCAGTATGTTCTTTCCCAAATTGCAGATGCCTGCGAATCGCTCGGGGATCGTGCCGCTGCCATTCGGTATCTTTCCAGGGCCATCGCCAAAGGGCTTCCCCCAGGCCAGCTGACAGCCGACCCTGTCATACAGGGCGTTCTTACCGATCCCCGCTTTCTAACGTTATCCCCCGCAAACCCCGGGTCTGATACTTGACCATCAGGAGCAAGCCATGGGAGTCATTACGTTTCCTCCAAGCTCGCAGACGACCGAGACCATTCAGGAATGTTATTCCTGGGGCGAGCCAATGAACGTCCAGTTCACAGAATCGGGTTATTTCTCCGGCGATAACTCCGAAGCCTTCACACCGAACCCGCCCACAGGTAACTTCGTCGCGCCCGTAACCATCGGCCCTTACAATGCCGTTGCTCAGAATAGTTCCGTTACGTTTACCTTCTTCGATACCGTGACCGGTAAGAGCTATTCTTACGAAATAACGATCCAGCAGGAAAAGTGCCCCTAGCTTCAATTGTGCAGAGATTCCTGAGTGCTCCGCGTCGCTGTCTTCAACCCGATTGACCGCGAGCGTTCCCCAGCGCCCTTCGGTCCCGTGAGAGAGGAATTCCATGGGAAAGATCACTTTTCCTCCCGGCTCCCAGGGCACAGGTCCGCTGGAAGAAACCTTCGCATTCAACGAACCCCTGACCCTTCGCCTCAACACTTCGGGCTACTTTTCGCACGATAATCAGCAGGCCTTCGCCCCGAACCTGCCCATCGGCAATCTGGTGAGTCCGCTGGACATGGGTCCGTACTACGCAGTGCCGATGGACAACGTCATCACTCTCAGGTTCTTCGACACCGCAAACGGCAGGACTTACAAAACCAGGATTGTGATAGGTCCGCCTTCAAAGCATGTGCGAGACAGGTAACGCTCCGGCCACAAGCCCGACCCGACGAAGCGCGGGCGTAAAGTGGGACTGGCGCCGAGCCGGCCGCATTTCCCCTGGATCGGCTGTACAGACGCATGCCCCAAAAACCAGGAGACATCACGGACACCCCGGACACTGAGTTGCTCGAATACCTGGCGCGCAAGTACGTGTGGTGGAAAACTCCCGAGGAGGCTCTCGCGCAACCTAAACGGATCGTTGCCCAGGTCATGAACCTGGGTGATTGTGAGGATGTTCAGACTCTCGTTCATAGGATTGGCTCGGCGTATTTGCGCCAGGTCCTGAACGATGCCGAAGCGGGTCAGTTCGACGGGAGATTGTGGGCGTACTGACACTATCGTCTCGGTCTCAGCGATCCCGGCAAGGTACCGGCATTACCAGAGCGCCCTTGACGCTATTCCGCACGCCGGCAAGCCGCACTCACTGATAGCTGAGGCCATACACTTCGTGGCCGGCCATGATGCGCAGGAAGATGAAGGAATCGTCAGGTGTCACCGCGAACCATGTGTCGACGCGACCGTTCAGCTTACTGAAGTCGGAGAGGTCCACAACGGGTTCTGCGTTGCCACTCTCGATCGGGATGCGAAGCAGTTCTGGCCGTTTACCATCCGGGCTACTGGCGTAAACCGACCGCGAGTCCGACGCCCATGCCAGATCGTTCCCATTGATTCCCCCTGCTAGCTTCCTCCACGATCCTGCGCGCCGGTTCTCGATCCAGACCTCATGCCTGTCGGCCCGAAGCGCGGCGATAAACCGTCCGTCTGGCGACCACCGCGCCGTAGAGAGCCCTTCCGACCCAGGGATCGCGTTTTGTACTCCGGTCGAAAGGTCAATCTCGTGGATTGCACAGGCTCCCTCTTCCTGGCACAGGACCCGCCCATACACCAGGTGTCGGCCATCGGGAGACCAGGTGGGTGCACCTTGATTGTCCGTTCCGTGCGAGGCCTGAAACATAGAACGCCCATCGGCTGAAACGACAAAAATGCGATAGGGCGAGTCGGCGAACTTCGCCATGATGGCGATCTGCCGACCGTCGGGTGACCATCGCGGCAACTCAATGTTCACCATTCCCGGCGTTGGGATTTGCCGGGCTGATTCACTGTTGGCTGCCGCGACCCACAGAGTATTATCGGGTTCCTGGACGTACGTAATCCATCGACCGTCCCGCGAGAAATCTACGTCGCGAACCGCCAGGCCGGGGAGAAAGGGGCGGAACTGGCGCGAGCCAGGATCGAACCTCTCGAGCTCGTTTCGCCCTGCTGTGTCCTTGAGCATGTAGAGCTTCCCGCTCCCAGGGTCGAGCGCAAAGTCATTGCCCTGGGTGGATTCCCCGGCGAAGCGCTCGAGCCTCACCTTCGAAGCCCATGGAAGCCGGGGCTGTCGAACGGTGAAGATGGTCGATGGCTCGCCGCCGGTCCCCAGGAAGAAGTCATCGTCGGTATCGAGCATCGGCGAGACCGAATCGTAGTCCCTGGGCGTCGTCACCAGGGGACGCAGGGTCGTTTCGGGAATCGGCCCCGGATGGATGTCGCCCCGGCCGAGAGTGAGCTCCCAGACCGAGGAATCCCAGGTCATGGAATCTCTGAGCCGAACAACCAGCCTGCGCCCGTCCAGCGACCAGCGCAATTCCTGGGGTACGGATGGAAAGGTTCGCAGCTTGCCCAGAATTTGCCCGTCAGGCTCCGCAAGGTAAATCGCGTTCCCCAGGCTGTAAGCAATCAGCCGCTGATCCGGTGACCAGGCGGCCGCGTGGCATAGAATATCTCCGACGCGCTGAGGGTTTTGGCCACCAATCGGAATCGTCCAGAGAGCCAGTTCCTGTTCCTGCCCTTCACCGACCAGAGCCAGCAGGCGCTTGCCGTCTCGCCTGATTCCGACCGGCAATGTCTGGACGAAAGGTGTTCGAATCTCGCGAACGGCCCCCCCGTTCACCGCCACGGTGGAAACCACTATGCGCGCATCCCGCCACTCGCCAAAGTAGAGGTCTTTCCCATCGGTCACCAGGTGGGTCTTGATGGCGCCGTCATTCGTAATCTGCGTTTCGTCTGCCAGTTGGATTCTGTGCGGCCAGAGAACCCAGATCAACGCGGCCAAACCCAGCGTCAAGCCGGCCACCCTTTCAAGGGTCTTGTACAATCCCCGCCTTGACCGATCTCGATCCGGATGACGGATATCAAGCTGGCTTGCCCCTGAAGCGAGGCTGGAACTCACTTCCGAGGCCGACGCTTCCGCCTCCAGTGTGACCGGGCCCAAACCATTGGCTTCACTCGGATCGGCGTCTCCCCGCCTCAGCCATTGATCGATTTCATGAGCGTAGGCGAACACCGGTTGACGCCTGCCGCCCGGAACACGGTGGACAGGCAAACCCTTTTGCCTCTCCCACCGAATGGCGGTCGTGACATCCCGTCCCAGATAACGGGCAATCTCTTTCCAGCCGTCAATACGCTCAACAGCGGTTGGTAAGTATGCCATGTCGGTGCCTTGCAACCGCACGCACGGTAAAACAAGTTGTCAACAGAATGGGGCGGTAAGCAAAAACCACGTTCTGCCTGTTCTCGCCACTTGCAGATGTTACCCGGAAGCCATTGGATGAGCAATAGACGATTCTATTTATTCTTCATAAGTGATCAGAGACTTGGTTTCCCCCAAAGTAATCTCCACGACGTAACATTGGTGTAAACGGTCGTCATACCACAACGACTGCAAGAGTTGTTCCCAACAGAGAAGCTTCCATTACAGAAATCGAAACTGCGGGGCGCGATGTCCATTCACATTCCTCTGCCGCACGAGCCGCTCAGGCCCCCGCCCGCCTCACAACCTGCAGACGTCAGCCTCGTGCGCTCCGAGAACCGCCCAACGAAATCCGTGCTGACGAAATACCGGGTGTCGATTGTGGGACGCGACCGCATGAGTGCGGATCTTCTGGCCTCCACGCTGAATCAGGAACTCGCCTGCGAGGCTGTCGCTGTGGGGCCGGAACGGCTCTCTGACACGATGCCCTCTCGAGAAGTGCACCTTGCCATCATCAGTGACGAGCTCAGCGACCGAAGAAGTGGCTTCGACCTCGCCGCCACGGCCCTGCGGGCCAACCCGGACCTTATTGTCGTGATACTCCTCGAACGGCCCACTCAGGCCGCCATCGTCAATGCCTTCCGGGCCGGTGCGCGCGGCGTATTCTCCCGCGAGAAGCCCATCAGAGAATTCCTGGACTGTATCGACCACGTCCGGAAAGGCTACCTCTGGGCAGGCCCCAGTGAGGCGGAAGCGCTCCTTCACGTGCTGCGCAGTCTTCCGGCACCCAGCATTGCCATGACGACGAACGCGACTCCCCTCACCGGCCGCGAGCTCCAGGTTGTCCAGTGCGCTGCCACAGGGAAGACAAACCGGCAGATCGCTCAGGCGCTTCGCCTCAGCGAAAATACGGTGAAAAACTACCTCTTCAAGGCCTTCGAGAAACTCGGCGTCTCCAGTCGTGTGGAATTGCTGTTCTGCCTCGCTTTCAGAGGTCATACATTCGGAACGCAGGCCAACGGGCCGGTGGAAGCGGCTGGAGCCGAGGAATCGCCGTAGCGAGCCACCTGTTGGAGAGTCCGGCATAGCCTTGCTTCATTGCCGGAAAGATTCGCACCTGCCTGTTCCAGCCCGGCGATCGGAGTTTCCGCAAGCAAAGGCCTGCGAGACGGCGTTCTCTGTTTATCGAGGGACGACAATCCTCCTGTTCGTCGCAATCAGAACCGATTTCCGCCTCTGAGAGTGGGCACCTGTCATGAGAGAGCTGGGATGATCAGCGTTTCAATGACGAGGTGATAATCAGCGGCGATGGACCACTAAGAGCAACAAGAGGAAGGAATGGGGCAGGAGCCGTGTGCGCAAGACTTTGCATACGCCACCCCGTCTTCCACGCCATCGCATTGATTTCAAAGGGCAGCCTTCTGGTGCGCCAATTGCACTGTTAGAACACAACGAAATCTATGCAAGGAAGCGGCGAGCGAGCTCGAGACTCTCTCAATCCAGCTAACCGTTGCCTTGCGAAATCCTCGGGCCCACCATTTACAGATGAGGCGTCATCCGGAGGGAAACCTGGGCTATGAAAAGCTTCTTGAGAGTGGCGTCCATCCTTGTCGTGATGTGTTTTTCCATCGCGATCATGCCCAATGCGCAGGCCGATACCTTCAGTGTTGACTTCACCAGCGGCGGGTCCACCGTCGCCGGCACGCTGATGGGCTCTCTTATCAGTCCGGGAGTCTATGCAATCACCGGCGGCAGTGTGACGTTGACCGACTCATACTGGGCGGGTGGGAATGGGGTTTACAGCCTGGTGCCAGACCCGAGCTCTCCTAATCCAACTAACTCAACCACGCCCGTTAATTGGTTCACCTACGATGATCTGCTCACGCCAAACGCTGCTAATGGCGAAATTCTGGACGGCAACGGCCTCTACTTTTACGACAGCACCCTCGGCCTGGCGATCAACATCTGGGGCAACGGCCCCGGTCAGCCCTATACGTGGGAGCTTGCTGATTCAAATGGCTACCGGGATGGAGGAAACGGAGCGTTCTATATCACTCCCGAGCCAGGCACATTGTTTCTGTTCGGCACAGGTCTGCTGGGCTTGGCACTGATGGTCTTTCGAAGCGCTCGCTCGCGGCTGCCATCGGCGATTTCGAATCCAGCTGCAACCGGAAGGTCAACTTCAGTGCTGGCAGCATAGTTCTCTCTCTCAAGATCGGGTAGTTCCGGCCATACGCCTGGACCGGGCAGGCGCCGGGTACAAGTTGCAGAGCAAGCGATTCACCAAAGCAAGACGATCTCTTAATGAGCAGACAGAACACTAGCCCGACGCTTCTGATTACCGGTATCGCCGGGTTTATCGGTTCTAATCTGGCGCGGGCCGCACTACAGTGCGGCTTCAAGGTTCGTGGTGTCGACGACTGCAGCACCGGTTCGGAGGAGAACCTTGCTCCGTTTCGTGACCAGATCCAGTTCTTTCGGGGCAGCATCACCGATCCGGTGGTTCTGCAGCAAGCCTGTGTGGGAGTCGATTGCATCCATCATCACGCCGCCATCGTTTCCGTTCCACAATCGATGGAAGATCCAGCAAGGAATGATGCCGTCAATGTCAGCGGTACGCTGAATGTGCTGGTCGCGGCCCGGGACGCGGGCGTGAGGCGGGTCGTCTTCGCTTCGTCGTCGTCCGTCTACGGCGATCCGGTCACGTTCCCGGTTTCTGAGACAGTCCCGGTTGATCCCCTCTCTCCATACGCGGTGTCCAAAGCAGCCGGGGAACTGTACATGCGGATGTTCGGCCACTCATTCGGCGTTGAGACAGTGTGCCTTCGCTACTTCAATGTGTTCGGTCCAAAACAGGATCCGAACTCAGGCTACTCCGGAGTTCTCGCGCGATTCACGATGCAGATGCTCAAAGGCCTGCAACCGACGATCTTTGGAGACGGAGAGCAGACACGCGATTTCACGTACGTGGAAGATGTAGCCCGGGCGAATCTGCTGGCGTGTTGTGCGCCTGCCGAAAAGGTGAACCTGCGAACGTTCAACGTGGCCACTGGCAGCTCGGTTTCGCTGAATCAGATCTATAGCATTCTCGGGCAGATCACCGGATACCCACGGGCAGCGGTGTACGCGGAGGGGCGGCATGGCGATATTCGGCACTCTGTGGCCGATATCTCGGAGATTCAGAAGACTCTGGGCTTCCATCCAACAGTGAGCCTGGCGGAGGGCTTGCGCAGGACGGTTCAGTGGTACGCGAGCCAGTTCCAGCCGCAGCACTCGCGGCCGAGCACCCGTCCTTCTCTGGATCTGCAGGTTCCAATTATGGAGCCCCAGCCGGGTTTGCAGGCATGGTCATAGCGGAGGTTGGGCAAGAGCCCCCGTTCTTTCGTAGAGGAAATCGGGCTCACCTCCCTGAACCGTATGAAAGAGTGATAAATGGTACCAGCAGAACCCAGATCCATCGCCCCATTTGGGCGTCCGGTGATCCGCCCACCCTTTCGTTTCGACCGACGACTGTTGATACTCCTTGCCGTATGTCTGCTGATTAATCTGGCTATCGCACTTCTGTCTTCCAAAGGTATCGTTCAGGATGACGCAATAAGCTATTGTTCGCTGGGAGAACACCTCGCGCACGGGGACGGTTATGTATTCGCACCCGGACAGACTCCAACAGCGTGGCGCGCCCCGGGTTATCCTGTGTTTCTGGCCACGGTTTTTCGCCTGACCGGCGGTTCCCTTGTCGCAGCGCGAATTGGTAACGCATTCCTGTCGGTCGGCACTACTTTGTGTGTTGCGGCAGTTTCCAGTCTATTGATGGATGCAGATACTGCTCTTTTAGCAGCCGCTCTCGTCGGATTTTATCCTGAATTGCTCGGCCTCTCCGGCCTCTTGTGGTCCGAGAGCCTGTCTGTATTCCTATTCTCCGCTTCAGGTCTTTGTGTCACGATTGTGGCAAAGTATCGATTGTGGGCCGCAGCTGTGCTGGCCGGCGTCTTGACAGGCGCTTGCATCCTCACACGTTCCACTTTTATCGTAATGCCTGTCATTATCGCGCTGTGCGGGCTAACAGGGCTCTTAAAGCGCTCTCAGGCACTGACGGTATGCATCTTAGCTTGCGCAGTAGTCGCTCCATGGACGCTGCGTAACTATAAGTTAATAGGTAGTTTTGTATTTGTTGAAAGCAATGCCACGATGAACCTCTACGCAGGAAACCGACCGTATGCTCCCATTCCATTCACGTTCCGGGTATTAAAAATGCTTCCCGATGACCCGCAATATCAAGCTATAGAATCGCTGCCGATAAACGCCAGATACGCGGCTTTTGGTGCGGCGGCAAAACAAGAGATGCTCGCGAACCCGAAACACTTTGCGCTTCTGGCTGTTAGTAAAACGATAGATTTTTGGCTTCCAGATTTCTTCGTTGCTCGAAATGTAGCATCAGGATCGTACGGGCAGCGTTATGAGAAGTTCTGGATCCTCGCTCTGGTAGTTACGTCGTCATTTTATGTGGTTATCACAAGTTTGGCCGTTCAAATGATTTGTCGGTATCGGGCCGGTCGCGGCGTCCAGATGGCCGGGCTCTTGCTGGCGCTCTATACTCTACCGCATTCGGTAGTCTTTGGCGCATCTCGTTTTCACATTCCGGTTGTACCGGTGCTTTGTATATGCGCGGCGCCAGAATTGCTCCGTCAATGTAGGAGAGTAGCACCTTGGGTTGTCCGCCGATCTCGCGGTGACTACGGCGAAAAGCGCTGCGCTTAGCTCGCAAGGCTCCTCAGTCTTGAGTTTGCGTGTAGTGGCGCCGTCGCGGGCTGCGGCACTAACGAAGAAGCAGCGCCGAGCATGGCAATTCCGCCGATCATCAGCTTCACTGCAAATCCGGGGAGAGTACGCGTGGGAGAGCCGTGATACCAAATTGTGTTTTGGGTGTCGCGACTCCTGCTTCTATCGAAACGCCACACGACCCATTTCAGGCAGCTTGCGCCGCATCGAACCCGCCAGGCAAAGCAGTCCCAGTCCTAGCAGCGCAAGAGTGCGCGGCTCCGGCGTGAGTATGGTGAGGGTGGCATCATCTGCCGCAGTTTCCGGATCGGCTTGATTCATAAGGGTGAATGTGCCGGTCTTGAAAGTGGGATCGGTGACGGATCCGGTAAACAATACAGGACCCAGCTAGGACAAATCCAGAGTGCCTGGTGTCAGGCCATAGATCGCCAATCCGCCATCCCCGGGCATTACCGTGTTACTAAAAAACGTGGTTCCCGTCTGCGTTCCGTTCTTGGTAATTGTGATCGCAACGTCTGTGATGTCGAAATAGTTCGGCTGTGACCCGCTCACGGTTGGGCTGTCGGGAAGTGAAAACGTGTAAACCGTGCCACCCGGTACAGTGATCGTAAAGTTGGCCATGGTGTCGGCAAATGCCGGGGTTGCTGCTGCTAAAGCGGTCAGCACGATGCCGGACAGGATGGTGCGTTTCATTGAGTGCATGGGCAGGACTCCGCAACTGGGCTGGATGGATAGGGACAGCTACTCGCGTCCCATGACCGCACTTCATTCGCCATTGTGGATCTGCTGATGGGACGAGGTTACGTTCATCATCTCTGGCCCAATGTGCAACCAGTTGCACATGAAAGGCAAGCGTCTACACACGATGGCCGTTCCAGCAGAGGTGGTTGCATGGCCCCAGGTGGCCCGCAGATTACGGCATCATTCTGGCGGATAACGACATGAGCGGCGGGCTGATCGGAACCCCCGATGCCCGCTGGAACGACACGGATCTGGATTGCCTGAGGAGCCTGACGCTGGTCGACTTCGAACCGGTGAACGTCTCGAGTTTGACTGTGATCAATGACAGCGGCGCGACCAGCCATTAAGTCTTGACGACGGAAAGCTGGGGCGGAGGCAAAAAAGCAAAAAGGCAGGTTGCCCTGCCCTTTTGCCAAGGTGTGAGAAATCAGCAACGACTACTCACGCCGTGAGGGCTAGCTCGGGGACCTCAGCCGATTTAGACGATTTGCCTTTGCGGAACACCAGGAAGGCCAGACCGAGGAGGCCAGTGCCGAGGAGGAGGAGAGAAGAAGGCTCGGGAGCTGCTACGAAGTCGACTGATACGCCATTATTTCCGTTATCCAGATAGGCGTTTTGGCCGTCAAAAATGCTGTCGAGAACATAAGTGCTCCCGTCGGCCGATATCCCGACTTCATATCCGCCGGCTACAAAAAAGTCCAGACCGGCTGCGTCTAATTGTGTACCCGACGCACAGATACCCCAAAAACACTCTGCCGAGTTGGAAGATGTAGTCGAGTAACCAGGATAGAAGAGTTGATCGAGCGAAAAGAGGTAAGCACTGTCGATGATTTGCGCGTTTCCTGGATCGGAATACAATCCCGTGATCTGGCCGGAGTAGCCGCCATTGCTGTCAGAGAAAAAGCCCGTGATTCCCGTAATAGCATCGACGCCGGGAGTCGCGGTAGGTGTAAATGTGATCACACCATTGGCGTTGATGCCCCCACCGGTGATATTGAAGGTCCATGAATCGGCTCGGGCGGCTGGCGCAATCGCAAGGGCCGTTGCCAGTGTCAGTACAGTAATTGAGAACTTCTTCATCCTTCCTCCTGGAGTCGCCCTCTCGGGCCGTTGCCCAGCGATTGCCCCTGCAGAGGGCTGCCGACGCCGCCAGTCGAGTTCACCGCCAGCGTCGAAGTTCGTTACTTCCCAGTACCGTCCTTCTACAGCACATGGAGGACCAAACACATCAGGTTCTGATTCAACAACCTGGAACTCGTTGTTGACCAGGTTGCGCAACTTCTTGCGCACGAGTTCTCGGGGAATTCCACCCAACCTGCAGGCTTCAACGGAAGTGAGCACCCGAGGAGCGCTCGACAGCGGTTCTCCGTCTGATGAGCACTTACGGCCAGGTCATGACTTTCAAATTTGAAGATCAGCGGCCCAGCAATTTCCATAGCTTCCGCGCGCCGCCGGATGTTACGCTCGGGCATTGTCAGTGGATGGCCGTTGACGCGCTGTGGTCGGCGAGTTCACGGTTCTGCAGCAACACGGTTGGGAACTGAGGCGATGCGGTGAAGGGGAGCGCGGACTTTAAGAGAAACAACCTCGATTGCCTGCGCCTTCTATTGGCATCGATTGTCGCGCTCTTTCATGTTTCCGCTCTCACAAATCTCCCGGCATTTTCAGCTCTTGGGATTTACCTATCGCCACACTTTGCCGTGCGATCGTTCTTCGTCATCAGTGGTCTACTTATCTATCGAAGCTACGATCGCTCTTCCTCGCTCCGGTCCTATCTCGAGAAGCGCACCCGGCGTATTTATCCAGCGTACTGTGCCGTCATCCTGCTTGCCGCGTTCGGTTTGAGCACATTCAGTACACTTTCGTATTCGCAGTACTTTGGATACGGATTCTGGAAGTATCTTGGAGCAAACCTCATGTTCCTGAACTTTCTGGCGCCCTCATTGCCAGGGGTCTTCACACAGAACTCAGTGACCGCTGTGGACGGAGCGCTCTGGACCCTCAAAATTGAGGTCGCCTTCTACTTGTCGGTGCCCGTCATTCACTACCTGTGCAGGCGCTTCGGAACCAAGCCGGTGATCGTCACGCTCTTTCTTCTATCGTGTTTGTGGAAGTACGGTTTTGCGTTCCTGGCCGCCACCCATCACACAGGAAGCGCACTTTCCCTCGATCCATCGAGGAGCATTTTTGGGGAACTGGAGGTTCAGTTCCCCGGCCAACTCCTGTACTTCCTGGCCGGGATACTGCTACTACTCTGGTTCGACAGGCTTACATCGCATTTCCGAATCGTCGCTGTTGCCTCAGCTTGCCTCTTTTTACTCGATCAGTTTGTCACCAGGGACGCTTTCGATGTACTGTGGATCGCCGGCGTCGTGCTGATGTTTGGATTCTGGCGCTATTTTGGGAACTTCGCCAAACACGGTGATTTCTCCTACGGCGTCTACATTGTTCACTGGCCCATCCTGCAGGTACTGATCGCATTTCGCCTCGATCGGCTCAATCCCGCCCTGTTTCTGCTGACAGCTTTGGGTCTAATCGCTGTGACTGCATTCCTGCTCTGGAACGTTGTCGAGAGCAGATTTCTGACAACCAGTTCCCATTACCGCGAGGTGTCTTTTGGGAAACGACGTTCGGAGTCGGCGAAGGATGGTGGCAGCATGCGCGGGATCCGATCCTGGCTTCGATGGCCCGGGATATCATGAGGTGGGTAGATATCCCACTTGTCTCTGCTCAGCTCCGTCTTTGTAACTTCATTCGTATACAAGCAACGAAAAGACATTCCTGTAGCTTCGTTTATCGAAGCGAATAACGCTGATTTATCTAGTCATTTAAGAGATGGGTTTCATTCTCAGCATTCTGTACTTCGTCACATACTACCTGACGCCGACAACGCTGTTTGGCCCTCTGGCTGCAGCCCATATCGAGATCATCCTTGCCGTTCTGATCTCGTTCGCTTCCCTCGTCTCACTGCCCAAATCGTTCATCTTCAGGACTCCGCAGTCTATGGCCTTGATCGGTCTGGGCCTCGCGGTGGTTTTGTCGGTTCTCATTGGCGAGCATTGGGCCGGCGGAGCAGTGCAGGCGGTTTTGGGGTTTATCCCCAACGCTTTTGGGTACTTTTTGGTGTGTCTGCACTGTAACTCTAGGAAGAGGCTGCAGATCCTCGTTGTGATACTGTTGCCCATCTGCCTGTTTGTGATTGCTCACGGCTTTATCGACCTCGTTCGCGGATTTCCGAATGATCTGCTGAGTGATCCAGATTTCACGGGAAGTCCCTATCTCCTTGCAATGCGCGCTGATGGGGGGAATTGGCTCTTTCGAATCAGGGGGCTCGGGGAAATCCACGATCCGAATGACTTTGGTCAGTTGCTGGTCTGCGTGATTCCGCTAACGTTCATCTTCTGGCGGGCAAAACAAATGCTGCGCAACTTCGTGTGCGTGATCCTGCCGGTGAGTATTTTGCTTTTTGGTGTCTACCTCACGCACTCGCGTGGCGCCCTCCTGGCCCTGCTGGCGGTGGCTGTCGTGACTGGGCGGCGTCGCATCGGGACGGTTCCGTCGCTTGCGATTGCTGCGGGCTTGTTCGTTGCGTTGATGGCGCTGAATTTTACCGGCGGGCGAGCCATTTCCGCCGATGCAGG
>Ga0335073_10006241_pt1 | contig 16735 bp, 13 predicted proteins | sample Lox_Sample_22_FD_207093 | JGI IMG/M metagenome (GOLD analysis project Ga0335073, IMG submission 207093) | Soil microbial communities from Loxahatchee National Wildlife Refuge, Florida, United States - Lox_Sample_2.2 | ecosystem: Environmental > Terrestrial > Soil > Wetlands | place: USA... | reverse complement strand
CTTCGGCTACGCGCTGGCGTGGACGGTGGTGCTCGCCAACCTGATGGCCATGCTGGTGCAGTACCTGTCCGCGAAGACCGGCGTGGCCACCGAGCGCGACCTGCCGCAGCTGTGCCGGGAGCACTTCGGCCCGCGCGTATCGCTCGGCCTGTGGGCCCAGGCCGAGCTCATCGCGATGGCCACCGACCTGGCCGAGTTCGTCGGGGCGGCGATCGGCCTGAACCTGCTGTTTCACGTGCCGCTGCTGGCGGCCGGGCTGATCACCGCGGTCGTCGCGTTCGGCATCCTGGCGCTGGAACAGCGCGGCTACCGGCGGTTCGAGCTGGCCATCGCCGGCCTGCTCGGCATCGTGCTGCTCGGCTTCGCCTATGACCTGGCCGAGGTCGGGGCCAGCCCGCGGGGCATCGCGGCCGGGCTGGTACCCGGCCTGGCCAGCGACCGGCTGCTGCTGATATCGGGGATCATCGGGGCCACGGTCATGCCGCATGTCGTCTACCTGCACTCCGCGCTGACCAAATCCCGGGTCACCTGCGACGGCGACGCCGAGCGGCAGGTGCTGCTGCGCTTCCAGCGCCTCGACGTGGTCGTCGCGCTCGGCGCCGCCGGCCTGGTGAACCTCGCGATGCTGTTCGTCGCCGCCTCGGTGTTCCACCGCACCGGCGGGTCGGCGGTCAACTCACTCGACGCCGCGCACGCCGGCCTGGCCCGGCTGGTCGGCGGGGGCGCCGCGCTGGCGTTCGCGGTGGCGCTGCTCGCCTCCGGGCTGTCCTCGTCGAGCGTGGGCACCTACGCGGGCCAGGTCGTCATGCAGGGCTTCGTCCGCCGCCGCATCCCGCTGTGGGCCCGCCGGGCGCTCACCATGCTGCCGGCGCTGGTGGTGCTCGGGCTCGGCCTGCCGGCCACGGACTGCCTGGTGATCTCGCAGGTGGTGCTGTCCTTCGGGATCCCGTTCGCGCTGGTGCCCCTGGTCTTGCTGACGCGACGCGCTGACATCATGGGCGCGCTGGTCAACCGGCGGGCGACGACCGTGGCGGCGGCCGGCATCGCCGCCACGATCATCGCTTTGAATGTCTACCTGCTCTGGTCGACCCTCGCCGGGACCTAGCCGCAGTTAGAGATCCAGCCCAGCGGTGTCAATGGACGCACGGGGAGACGATGTGCTGGACTGACACCGAGGGGGAGCAGGCGAAGGGGATGTCGCGATGATCGGTTTCCTGATCCGGCGCACCTTACAGACCGTTGTTGTCCTGTTCTTCGTGACGGTGTTCACGCTGTTTCTGGTGCACCTGTTCCCGGGCGGGCCGATCAAGGCGATGCTCGGGCAGCGGGCCACACCCCAGCAGGTCGCGTACTACAACAAGATCTACGGGTTCGACCAGCCGTTCTATGTCCAGTACGTGAAGTGGATCGGCCAGCTGCTGCACGGCAACCTCGGCTTCTCCAACAAGCTCAACATGTCGGTCGGCGCGCTGATCGCCCAGGACCTGCCCAAGACGATCATCCTGGTGCTGCTCGGCACGTTCGTCTCACTGCTCTTCGGCATCCCGCTCGGCCTCTACCAGGCGGTGAAGCGCTACACGGTCGGCGACTACGTCCTGACCGGCGTGTCCTTCCTCGGCTACGCCACCCCGGCGTTTTTTGTCGGCCTGCTGCTGGTCGAGTGGTTCTCCGTCGACATTCACCTGCTGCCGCCGTTCGCGCCGCAGGGCACCACGGTCGGGCAGATCCTGTCCCAGCCGAAGGCGCTGATCCTGCCGGTGATCTCCTACGCGTTTGTGCTGTACGCGCTGTGGAGCCGGTACATGCGGTCTTCGGTCATGGACAACCTGGTGCAGGACTACGTCCGCACCGCCCGGGCCAAGGGCGCCAGCGAGCGGCGGGTGCTGTGGGGGCACGTGTTCCGCAACTCGCTGATGTCCATCATCACCCTCCTCGGCCTCTCCCTGCCGACGCTGGTGGCCGGGGCGATCTTCACTGAGGTCGTCTTCAACTACCCGGGCATGGGGCTGGCGTTCTACAACGCGGCGCTCGACGTCGACTATGAGGTCCTGCTCGGGTTCACCGTGATCGCCACGCTGGCGACGATCCTGGGGAACCTGCTGGCGGACATCAGTTATGCGGTGCTCGACCCGAGGGTGAGGTACAGCTGATGGCCATCATTCCGCCCCCTGGCGCCGAGTCCGGGCAGCTCGCCCGGGCTTCGACCGTCCTCGAGCCGACCAGCGCGCCGAACGGCGCCGGCTCCCTCAGCTCCGCCAAGCCGCGCGGCATGCTGCGCCGCGGCTGGGAGGTATTCGCCGAGAACAAGCTCGCGCTGGCCAGCATCGGCATGATCGTGTTCATCGTGCTGTTCTGCTTCGTGGGGCCGCTCATCTACAAGACCAACCAGGTCAACACCAATCTCAACGACACGCTGTGCTCGCCCAGCGGCGCGCACCTGCTCGGCTGCGACAACCTCGGCTACGACCAGGTCGGCCGGCTGATGGTCGGCGGCCAGACGTCGCTGGAGGTCGGGTTTGCCGCCGCGATCGTCGCGGTGCTGTTCGGCACCCTCTACGGGGCCTTCTCCGGGTTCGTCGGCGGCATCGTCGACTCGTTCCTGATGCGGATCGTCGACGCCGGCCTGTCTCTCCCCTCGATCATGGTGATCATCATCCTGTCGGTGGTGTTCCACCCGAACGCGATCATCATGATCTTCATCATCGCGGTGTTCTACTGGCTGGGCGTGGCCCGGCTGGTGCGCGGCGAGACGCTGACGCTGCGCACCCGGGAATACGTGCAGGCCGTCAAGATCATCGGGGGGCGCCGATCCCGCTCTATCGTGCGGCACATCATCCCGAACGCGATCGGCACGATCATCGTCCAGGCCACGTTCGCGGTCGCCGACTCGATCATCATCCTGGCGGGTCTGGGGTTCCTCGGCTTGGGAGTGCAGCCCCCGGCGACCGACTGGGGCGACATGCTGTCCGGCGGCCTGACCTACCTGCAGAGCAGCCAGAACTACTGGTGGCTGATCTACCCGCCCGGCGTCGCGATCATCCTGACCTGCATTGCGTTCAACTTCATCGGCGACGCGCTCCGCGACGCGTTCGAAACCCGGCTGCAGCGCCGGTAGGAGGGGACCTAGTGGCGCCGCTACTCGAGATCACAGATCTGCGCACGGACATCAACCTGAAGCAGGGCGTGGTGCACGCGGTCGAAGGCGTGTCCATCCACGTGGAGACCGGCGAGACGCTCGGCATTGTAGGCGAGTCGGGCTGCGGCAAGACGATGACCGCGCTGTCGATCATGCAGCTGCTGCCCACCGGCGGCCACATCACCGGCGGCAGCATCACCCTGTCCGGGCAGGAGATCAGCTCGTTCTCGGCCGATGACATGCGCCGGATCCGGGGCAACGAGATCGGCATGATCTTCCAGGACCCGCTGACGTCGCTGAACCCGACGATGACGGTGGGCAAGCAGATCGCCGAGGCCGTCAAGCTGCATCGGGGCGTCAGCAACGAGCAGGCCACCGAACGGGCCGCGGAGGTGCTCAACCTGGTCGGGCTGCCGCAGGCCAAGGAGCGCATGTCGGAGTACCCGCACCAGTTCTCCGGCGGCATGCGGCAGCGCGTGATGATCGCGATGGCCCTCGCCTGCGAACCGAAGCTCCTCATCGCCGACGAGCCGACAACCGCGCTGGACGTGACCATCCAGAAGCAGATCCTGGAACTGATCGACGACCTGCGCCAGCGGCTGGGCATGGCGGTCATCCTGGTCACCCATGACCTCGGGGTCATCGCCGGCCGCGCCGACCGGGTCGCGGTGATGTACGCCGGGAAGATCGCCGAGACCACCGACACCGCCACGCTGTTCGGCAACCCGCGGCACCCCTACACCGAGGCGCTGTTCCAGTCGCTGCCGGACAAGGCGGCGGAAAGCAAGGAGCGGCTGTACTCGATCCCGGGCCTGCCTCCGGACCTGATGAACCCCCCAAAGGGCTGCAGGTTCGCGCCGCGCTGCCGGTACGCCACCGACCAGTGCCGGGCCGAGGACCCGGAACTCGGCGGCGAGACCGTCGGCCACCGCTTCGCCTGCTTCTTCCCGGTGGGCGAGCCCGAATGGAGCCGCACCAAGCGCGCCGTCGAGCACGTGGGCCCGCGGCTGCCCGAGCACGCCCCTCCCGAGGGCGACGCTTCCGTGCTGCTGAACGTCGAGCACCTGGTCAAGGACTTCCCGGTGACCAGGGGAGCGGTCCTGCAGCGGCGGGTCGGCTCCGTCAGCGCCGTCGCCGACGTGAGCTTCGCGATCCGGGCCGGCCAGACGCTCGGCCTGGTCGGCGAGTCTGGCTGCGGCAAGACGACCATCGGCAGGCTCGTGGTCGGCCTGGAGCAGCCCACCGGCGGTGCGATCAACTTCGACGGCAAGGACCTGGCGCGGAGCAGCGGCCGCGAGTACCGCAGGGAACGCCGGGACATTCAGCTGATGTTCCAGGACGCGTACGCGTCGCTCGACCCGCGGATGCGGGCCGGCACGGTGCTGGCCGAGCCGCTCGTCGTGCAGCACATCGGGTCTCGCTCCGAGCGGCGCGACAAGGTGGCGGAGATGCTCGACCACGTCGGGCTGCCGCGCACGGCGGTAGAACGCTACCCGCACGAGTTCTCCGGGGGCCAGCGCCAGCGGCTCGGCTTCGCGCGGGCCCTGATGCTCTCGCCGAAGCTCATCGTGGCCGACGAGCCGGTGTCCGCGCTCGACGTCTCGATCCAGGCCCAGATCCTCAACATGATGCGCGACCTGCAGCGTGAACTCGGCCTGACCTACCTGTTCATCTCCCACGACCTGGCGGTGGTCCGCTACCTGTCCAGCCAGATCGGCGTCATGTACCTGGGCAAGCTGGTCGAGGTCGGGGCCGCGGACGACGTGTACCTGCGGCCCGCTCACCCGTACACCAAGGGGCTGCTCGACTCGGCGCCGGTGGCCGACCCCGAGGCCGAGCAGGCTAAGGTCAAGGCCGGCATCACCGGAGAGCTGCCGAGCGCCATCCACCCGCCGTCCGGATGCAGGTTCCGCACCCGCTGCCCGCTGGCCGAGGAAATCTGCGCGGAGGTCGAGCCGCCGCTGCGGGCGTTCCCGGGGACCGGGCACCTGGCCGCGTGCCATTTCCCGCTGCAGAACCCGGAGCCCGCGGAGAGCCAGACCTCTGCCGCCACCGCGGACGCGCAGCCAGCTGGGTGACGCCGGCGCGCTGGCGTCTTCTGCTTGTGTCTGGCCGGCCGCGACCCGATACTTCTGGCTATGCGGGCATTTCGCGGCCGGCCAACCGACGGTGCGCCCGCGGTCCGCGTCGGTGATGCCGACAGGGACCGGGTCATCGCCGAGTTGCGGGAGCGCGCCGCCGATGGCTCCCTGGCGCACGAGAGCTTCGTGTTCCGGGTTGACGCTGCGCTGCGCGCCCGCTACCGCGGTGACCTCGCACAGATCGTGTCCGACCTTCCTGCTCCCCGGGTGTCGCGCGCGCGCGCAGCGCTGGGCCGCCTAACCGAGACGCGCCGCGCCGCCGGACGGCGCCTGGCCAGCTTCCTGGGACCGCCGCGACCGCTGGCATTCGTGCTGCCCTCCGGCACCCAGGACAGCTTCACGATCGGCCGCGACGCGGCCTGCGACCTGGTTCTCTCGGACATGACCGTGTCCCGGAGCCACGCCGACCTGCGCCGCGAGGCGGGACGCTGGCTGCTGACCGACGCGGGCTCGACGAACGGCACCCGGCTCAACGGCTGGCGCGTGACCGCGCCGGTGCCGCTCCGGGCGGGGGACGAGATCCGTTTCGGCTCAATGACGATGATCGTCACCGAGCACGCCCAGTCTGCCAGTGCAGCGTTCGGCACCCCGTAGAGTCGGTGCGTGACCCTGGTTCTCTTGGTGCGCCATGGCCTGACGGCCACCACCGGCAGTGTCCTGACCGGCTGGACGCCGGGCATCCCGCTGGATGACCGGGGCCAGCAGCAGGCCGGTGCGCTCGCAGCGAGACTCGCGCCGCTGCCGCTCGATGCGATCATCAGCAGCCCTCTCGAGCGCTGCAGGCAGACCGCGGGCGCGATAGCCGCCGTCGGCGAGGGCCGGCCTGCCGAGGTGCTGCAGGATGAGCGGGTGGGTGAGTGCCACTACGGGGACTGGACCGGCCAGCCGCTCAAGAAGCTGGCCAAGGAGCCGCTGTGGCGCGTGGTCCAGGCGCATCCGGGTGCCGCGCGGTTTCCCGGTCCCGACGGGGAATCCATCACGGACATGCAGCACCGCGCGGTCAGCGCGATCCGGGACTGGAACTCCCGGCTTGGGCCCAAGGCGACGTACCTGGTCTGCTCCCACGGTGACGTGATCAAGTCCGTGATCGCGGACAGCCTGGGGATGCACATTGACATGCTGCAGCGCATCCAGGTCGACCCCTGCTCGCTCACGGCGATCCGCTATACGCCGCTGCGCCCGTTCCTGCTGCGCATGAATGACACGGGCGGGGGAGTATCCAGTCTCAAACGGCCGGAGCCGCAGCAAACCCGAGCGGCGGCGCGCCGGGAGACCGACGCCGCCGTCGGCGGCGGAGCGGGAGGATAGGGCCCATGGCGGTCTTTACATACGACCCACCGGAAAGGTTCGTCGCCGGGACGGTGGGCCAGCCGGGGGAGCGGACGTTCTACCTCCAGGCCAGCGGCAGCGGCCGGGTCACCAGCGTGGTCCTCGAGAAGATCCAGGTGAGCCGGCTCGCCGAGCGCCTGGATGAGCTGCTCGACGACGAACTGCGCAACAGCGGCGGGCAGTCGTCGGTTCCCGCCGTCGCGCCGGCCAGCCTCGCCGACGACGCCCCGCTCGACCTGCCCCTGCTTGAGGAGTTCCGGGTAGGCGTGATCGCACTGGCGTGGGACGGTGAAGGCGAGCGCGTCGTGATCGAGGCGCAGGAGGAATCGGAGACACCCGTCGAGTACCTGGCAGAAGACATTCCCGAGGACGGCCCCGGCGTGCTGAGGGTACGGATCACAGCAGCGGCCGCACGCGCGTTCACCCAGCGCGCGCTGCGGATTGTCGGCCAGGGCCGGCCGCCGTGCCCGCTGTGCGGCCTGCCGCTCGACGCATCCGGGCACGTCTGCCCGCGGCAGAACGGGCACCGGGTCAGCAATGCGTGAGTCGGCGCAGCGCAGCGAGCCGGAACCACCGCGGCGGCTCGTCGTCCCGGCCGGCTCCGGCGAGCAGCACGTGCCGGGGGATGACGCGGCCGCGCTTGCCCTGCTCGCGAACGGCAGCCTGGAAGTGCAGGGCAGGCTCGTCGTCGCGTCGAACACGACGCTCTACTGCACGGTGAGCGATGCGGGTCGCGAAGCGGCCTGCGTTTACAAGCCGGTGGCCGGTGAGCGCCCGCTCTGGGACTTCCCGGTGGGCACTCTGGCCGGCCGCGAGGTCGCCGCCTACGCGGTGTCCGCCGCGGCAGGCTGGCATCTCGTTCCGCCGACCGTGTTCCGCGACGGCCCGTTCGGGCCTGGCATGTGCCAGCTGTGGATCGAATGCGACGAGGGCGTCGACGTCATCGCGCTCTCCCGCAGCAAGGACAGCACAGCGCTGCGGCAGATGGCCATCTTCGACGCGGTCGTGAACAACGCCGACAGGAAGATCGGTCACCTGCTGCCCGACTGTGGCGGGCATCTGTACGGATGCGACCACGGCGTCTGCTTCGGCGAGGAGTACAAGCTCCGCACGGTGCTCTGGCAGTGGCGGGGCCGCCATCTTCCCAAGGCCGGCGTCGAGGCGCTAGTCAGGTTGCGCCGCGCGATGGCCGGGGACGAACTGCGCGCCGACCTGGACCGGTGGCTTGCGCCGGCCGAGGTGGAGGCCACCCGGCAGCGGGTCGAGCTGCTGCTCGAGCACCGGATCCACCCGCTCCCGCCGGACGACTGGCCCGCCGTCCCCTGGCCGCCGTACTGAGCGGTGCTACCGTTCGCCGCGGTCGCCGCGGCGGCGCAGGTAGCGCTCGAACTCGCGGGCGATCGCGTCGCCGCTGGCCTGAGGGTCGTCGGTCGCGTCCCGTGCCTCCTCGAGGGTCCGCACGTACTCGGCCACCTCGGTGTCCTGGTCGGCCAGCTCGTCAACGCCGCGCTCCCAGGCCCGCGCGTCGTCCGGCAGCTCGGCCAGGGGCAGCGTCACGTCCAGGATGTCCTCGACGCCGCGCAGGAGCGCCAGCGTGGCCTTGGGGCTGGGCGGCTGCGCCACGTAGTGCGGCACGGCCGCCCACAGCGAGACCGAAGGGACGTCGGCGGCGATGCACGCGTGCTGGAGCACGCCGACGATACCGGTCGGGCCCTTGTAGTCAACGGGATCGACGTGCAGCCGCTCGGACAGCTTGTCGTCGGACACCGCGGCGCTCACCGGCACCGGCCGGGTGTGCGGCGAGTCGGCGAGCAGTGCGCCGAGCAGGATCACGAGTTCGGCGCCGAGCTCGGTGAACGCGGCCACGAGCTCGTCGCTGAACGCGCGCCACCGCATGTTCGGCTCGATCCCGTGCAGCAGGATCAGGTCACGGTCGATCCCCTCGGGCCTGGCCAGCGTCAGCCGGGTGGTCGGCCAGACCAGCCGGTCCGTCCGCCCGTCAGATACCTCCATTACCGGCCGGGTTACCTGGAAATCGTAGAAGTCTTCCGGATCGATGGCGCCGACGGGCGTGGAGTCCCATGTGCCAGCGAGGTGACTGATCACCCCGCTGGCGGCCTCGCCGGCGTCGTTCCACCCCTCGAAGGCAGCGATGACCGCGGGCGAGCTGAGCTTTCCGATGCCGTCGAGCTCGATCTCCACCACCTCCTGAAGTTCCTCGTGCTCCAGGTTACGTGCACGACCATGATCACCGCGTAACGTGGCCGGCAGGTAGCGGCAGCCCGCCCTGGTCCTGGCGGTGACCGACCGCGGCCCGCACCTAGAATTAGGCCCACTATGACCTTCGACACCCGGCCTCCCGGCCCGGCTGACCTGGTTCCATCGGCCCTGCGGGCGGCCATCGGGGAACGGCTGCTGATAGCGGACGGGGCCATGGGCTCCATGCTCCAGGGCTACCCCACGACGCTCGACGACTTCGCAGGCCTCGAGGGGTGCAACGAGATACTGAACGTCACCAGGCCGGACGTCGTCCGGTCGATACACGACGGCTACCTCGACGCCGGGGTGGACTGCATCACGACAAACACATTCGGCGCGAATCTTGGCAATCTCGGTGAATACGGCATAGCGGACCGGATCGGCGAGCTCTCCGAGGCCGGTGCACGGATCGCGCGGAAATCCATCGACGACCGGGCGGGTGGCAGCGGCCAGGCTGGCCTGCCGCGCTTTTGGGTGCTCGGATCCATGGGCCCGGGCACGAAGCTGCCCACGCTCGGCCACGTGACGTTTGCCGAACTCCGGGACACCTACCAGGCCAACGCCGAGGGCCTGCTGCGCGGCGGCGCCGACGCCCTGATCGTGGAGACCTGCCAGGACCTGCTCCAGGCCAAGGCGGCGATCATCGGGGCGCGGCGGGCCATCACGGCCTGGGCCTCGCAAACCGGTGCCGACGTCATGCTGATCGCCCAGGTGACGATCGAGACAACCGGGACGATGCTGCTCGGTTCGGAGATCGGCGCGGCGCTCACCGCGCTGGAGCCGCTCGGCATCGACGTGATCGGGCTCAACTGCGCCACCGGGCCCGCGGAGATGAGCGAGCACCTGCGCTACCTGGCCGCGCACGCCGCGCTGCCGCTGTCCTGCATGCCGAACGCCGGGCTGCCGGAGCTGACCGCCGATGGCGCCCGTTACCCGGTGACCGCCGGCCAGCTCGCCGACGCGCACGAGGGATTCTGGAGCGAGTTCGGCCTCGCCCTGGCTGGCGGCTGCTGCGGCACCACGCCGGAGCACATGGCCGACGTGGTGGCGCGGCTGCACGGACGCCCGCTCACCCCCCGCGATCCCCGGCCCGAGGCCGGGGTGGCATCGCTCTACCAGCACGTGCCGTTCCGCCAGGACACCGCGTTCCTCGCGATCGGCGAGCGCACGAACGCGAACGGCTCAAAGGCGTTCCGGGAGGCGATGGTCGCCGAGCGCTACGACGACTGTGTCGAGATCGCCCGGGCGCAGACCAGGGACGGCGCGCACCTCCTCGACGTCTGCGTGGACTACGTGGGCCGCGACGGCGTCGCGGACATGCGCCAGGTGGCCGGGCGCCTGGCCACGGCCGCCACCCTGCCGCTGGTGCTCGACTCCACCGAGCCCGAGGTGATCGGGGCCGGCCTCGAGCTGCTCGGCGGGCGCGCCGTAGTGAACTCGGTGAACTATGAGGACGGCGACGGCCCCGGATCACGGATCGCCCGGGTCATGCCGCTGATCCGCGAGCACGGCGCGGCCGTGATCGCGCTCACCATCGACGAGCAGGGCCAGGCACGCACCGCCGAATGGAAGGTCGCCGTGGCGACCCGGCTGATCGAGGACCTGAACGGCAACTGGGGGATGCGGCCCTGCGACATCGTCGTCGACTGCCTGACGTTCCCGATCGCCACCGGGCAGGAGGAGACGAGGCGGGACGCGATCGAGACCATCGCGGCGATCCGCGAGCTGAAGCGGCTCCACCCTGACGTGCAGACCACGCTCGGCGTGTCCAACGTCTCGTTCGGCCTCAACCCGGCCGCGCGCGCGGTGCTCAACTCGGTGTTCCTCGCCGAGTGCGCAGCGGCCGGGCTCGACTCGGCGATCGTGCACGCGTCCCGGATCATGCCGATGTCCCGGATACCCGAGGACCAGCTGCAGGTGGCGCTGGACCTCGTCTATGACCGGCGACGTGAGGGGTACGACCCGCTGGCCCGGCTGCTCGAGCTGTTCGAGGGCGTCGACACGGCGTCGGTCAGGGCCAGCCGGGCAGCCGAGCTGGCCGGGCTGCCGCTATGGGAGCGGCTGAAGCGCCGGATCATCGACGGCGAGCGGAACGGTCTCGAAGCCGACCTCGAAGCTGCCCTCGTCGAGCGGCCCGCCCTGGAGATCGTCAACGATGTGCTGCTCGACGGGATGAAGACCGTCGGCGACCTGTTCGGCTCCGGCCAGATGCAGCTGCCGTTCGTGCTGCAGTCCGCCGAGGTGATGAAGGCCGCCGTCGGCTACCTGGAGCCGCACATGGAGCGATCCGGTGAGGACGGGAAGGGCAAGATCGTGCTTGCCACGGTCAAGGGCGACGTCCATGACATCGGCAAGAACCTGGTGGACATCATCCTGTCAAACAACGGCTACGACGTGGTCAATATCGGCATCAAGCAGCCGATATCGGCGATCCTCGACGCCGCTGAGTCCAGTCGCGCCGACGTCATCGGCATGTCCGGCCTGCTGGTGAAGTCCACCGTGGTGATGCGGGACAACCTGGCCGAGCTGAACTCGCGGCGCCTGGCCGACCGGTGGCCGGTGCTGCTCGGCGGCGCCGCGCTCACCCGGGCGTACGTGGAGCAGGACCTGGCCAGCCTGTTCGACGGCCAGGTCCGCTACGCACGCGACGCGTTCGAGGGCCTCACGCTCATGGACGCCTTCATGGCCGTCAAACGCGGGGAGGAAGGCGCGCACCTGCCGGCCCTGCGGCAACGGCGGGTCCGGCCGGGCGCCCGGCTGCGCCTCACCGAGCCCGAGGACATGCCGGCCCGGTCCGACGTGGCGCCCGACAGCCCGGTGCCGGTCGCGCCGTTTCTCGGCGACCGCATCGTCAAGGGCATTCAGCTGGCCGACTACTCGGCCTTCCTGGACGAGCGGGCGACGTTCATGGGCCAGTGGGGCCTCAAGCCGTCACGCGGCGAGGGCGGGCCCTCCTACGCCGAGCTCGTCGAGACCGAGGGCCGGCCGCGGCTCCGGATGTGGCTGGACCGGATCCAGACCGAGGGCCTCATGGACGCCGGCGTGGTCTACGGCTACTATCCCGCGGTGAGCGAAGGCAACGACCTGGTGATCCTCGGGGAGGACGGGAGCGAGCGGGAACGGCTGGAGTTCCCGCGGCAGCGGCACGACCGTCACCTGTGCCTGGCCGACTTCTTCCGCTCCCGCGAGTCGGGCGAGACCGACGTGGTCGCGTTCCAGCTGGTCACTGTCGGCTCGCGGATCAGCGAGGCGACCGCGGAGCTGTTCGCCAAGAATGCCTACCGGGACTACCTGGAGCTGCACGGCCTTTCCGTGCAGCTGGCCGAGGCGCTGGCGGAATACTGGCACGGCAGGATCCGGCAGGAACTCGGCATCGCCGGCGACGATCCGGCCGGCCTGGACGAGATCCTCAAGGTGCGCTACCGGGGCTGCCGGTACGCGTTCGGCTACCCCGCCTGCCCGGACCTGGAGGACCGGGCCAAGGTCATGCGGCTGCTCGAGCCCGGGCGGATCGGGGTCACGCTGTCGGAGGAGTTCCAGCTGGCTCCGGAACAGTCCACCGACGCGCTGATCACGCACCATCCCGAAGCCAGCTACTTCAGCACCTGATGATGCTGCGACAGCCAACGGAGCCGGCCGGTCCAGACCCGGCCGCATCGTCCGCCAGCCCGACGCTGCAGGGCGTCCTTTTCGATATGGACGGGCTGCTCGTCGACTCCGAGCCGATCTGGTTCGAGGCCGAGTGCGCGGTCATGGCGCGGCTGCACGGCAAGTGGAGCGAGGCCGATCAGCACGCCCTGGTCGGCGGCTCGCTGCCGCGCACGGTCTCCTACCTGCTGGCCAGGGCCGAGCGACCGGCCAGCCGCGAGGAGGTCGGGCGGTGGCTGGTGGAGGGCATGACGTCGCTGCTGACGTCCCGGAGCCTGGCCATGCTGCCGGGCGCCAGCGAGCTGCTCGCCGAGGTACGCGCGGCCGGGCTGCCGCACGCCCTGGTCACGTCGTCCGAGCGGCCGATCATGGATGCCGTGCTGCTGCGGCTCGGCGTGGGCTTCACCGCAACCGTGTGCGCCGCGGACGTGACCACCAGCAAGCCCGCCCCCGACCCCTACCTGCTGGCCACGTCGCTGCTCGGCGCCGATCCGCGGTCCTGCGTCGCGCTCGAGGACTCGCCGAATGGCGTCGCATCCGCCGAGGCTGCGGGCTGCAGGGTGGTCGCGGTGCCGAGCCTGGTGCCGATACCGGGCCGGCCGGGCCGGGTGGTCGCCGCGTCGCTGAGCGAGGTCGACCTGGCGATGCTCCGCGGGCTTGTGAGCTCCGGCTAGCGGCCGGCCTCCCTCATGCCGCGCTGCGCGGTGGCCAGAGCTCGCCCCGACATGTGCGACGATGGACAGACACGCCTGAGCCGCGCCTCCGGCAGAGCGCCCCGAGCGACGCGGCACGAGGGAGGCGGGCATGAACACCTGGAACAGCATCGCGTGGTTCCCGCTCTGCGCCGGGCTGACCGGCGTCGGGCTGGTTCTGTCCTGGTTCACCTGGCGTCGCAGGGGAGTCCGCCGGGGGATCCGGGCCGTGGCGTGGTCCCTGCTGCCCATGGCGCTGTACCTGACCGGCTCGATCCTGCTGGTCGGGCGCATCGGCTCGGCCATCGTGCAGTTCGCCAGCTCGTTCGTGTTCTCGCCGAAGACCTGGGCCGGTGTCATCCTCCTCTGCCTGTCCGCGCTGATCTTCCTGACCTCGGGCGGGATTCCGCGGCTGCGCCGGAAGAAGCGCGCCGGCAAGGGCAACGAGAAGGAAGTCGGCCGCAATCCCGCCGAGCGGCCCGTCGCCACCCAGAGCGGCCGCGCGGTGGCCGAGGTGGGCGCGGCGCCCAAGCAGGCGAAGCCCGCCAAGCGGGGCGAGGGCGGAGACAACGACGGCCTCGACCCCGAGGTAGCGGCGATCCTCCGCCGCCACGGCATCAGCTAGAGGTAGCGGCGATCCTCCGCCGCCACGGCGTCAGCTAACCGCGTATTTCACGAGTGATGGAAGGCGCCCGCTCGGCCTCATCCGGGGCGCCGGCCTGCGGTGGCACTCCGGCCGGGGCGGGCGCATCTTCGTGCGGTGGCCCATCGGCCTGCGGCGGCACCGCGACCGCGGGCCGCTCCGTCTGAACTGACGTCGCCGGCGCCGGTGCCTCCTGCGGGAGAGGCGGAGGAGTTCCGCCGAAAGCGGGGCAAATGGCCTGATGCGCGCACCATGAGCAAAGCCGGCTCGGCCGGGGCCGCCAATCGCCGGTGCTGCGCGCCCGCTCGATCGCCTGCCACAGCGCATCGATCTTGCGCACCGTCGCACGCAGGTCGGACTCGTCCGGCGCGTACCGCACGATCTCGCCGTTCCCGAGGTACATGAGCTGCAGCAGGGCAGGCACCTGCCCCTGCGTGAGCCAGAGCACCACCGCGTAGAACTTCATCTGGAACAGCGCCCTGGCCTCGTACTCCTCCTTGGGCGCGGTGCCGGTCTTGTAGTCGACGATCCGGATCTCGCCCCCGGCGGCGACGTCAAGCCGGTCGATGTAGCCCCGCAGGAGCAGGCCCGACTCGAGAACCGCCTCCACCGCGTGCTCCCGGTGCCGCGGCTCGAGCCGGGTGGGATCCTCGAGGGCGAAGTAGCGGTCCAGCATGTCACGTGCCTCGGCGAGCCATGCGCCTCGCTGCTCGTCATCGTCAAAGAGCCCGGCGAGCTCCGGCTCTTCCTCGATCAGCCGGTCCCACTGGGGTGCGAGCATGGCCCGCGCGGTCTCCGGCGTCCTGCGCGCCGCTGGCTCGTCAAACAGCCGCTCGAGCACGGCGTGCACCAGCGTCCCGCGCGCGGCAGCGGGGCTCGGCGGCTCGGGCAGCCGGTCGACTACCCGGAACCGGTAGAGCAGCGGGCAGGTCAGGAAGTCACCGGCGCGCGACGGCGACAGCGACCGCCGGGGAGCCGCAACGGAAGCGTCGCCGCCGGCCTGCTCCGCCTCCGGCGCCTGCCCGCCCGACTTCTGCGCGATGGTCTCGTTGCCCACTCTCGGAGACTAAGGGACGGCACCGACGATTGCGGCGTTTAGCACGCTGGCCGGCGCGTCAGAAACGCGTGTCTGCGGAGCGGTTCAACGCGCCCCGCAGCACGTAGCATCGACTACGTGTCAGGCCTCAGCCCCGAGCAGGACCGCCAGCAGGCGCAACCGCCAGGCAGCGCGCCTGCGCCCGGCCAGCGGCGCGACGCGCGTTATGGCATCGTCATCGCGCGTCCATTCGGCGTGCCGGTGTACATCTCGCCGTACTGGTTCGTGGTGGCCGCGTTTGTCGTCGTCTTCTACGCCAGCAGCCTTCGCACGGATTCGATTCACCCGGCCTGGGTCCGATACGCCGTGGCGGTCGCGTTCGTGGTGCTGCTGTGGGGGTCGGTGCTTGTGCACGAGCTCAGCCACTGCGTGGTGGCGCGGGCGTTCGGGCTGACGGTGCGGCGCATCCTGCTGTACCCGCTCGGCGGCTACTCCGAGATCGAGCAGGAGCCGCCGACCCCCGCCAAGGAGTTCAGCGTGTCCGTGGTCGGGCCGCTGACGTCGCTCGCGCTCGCCGGGATCGGCATCGGGCTGGACTTCGCGTTCAGCCCCGGCGGCATCCCAAGGGTGCTGATCGACGAGCTGATCCTCGCCAACCTCGTCGTGGGAGTCTTCAACCTGCTGCCGGGGCTGCCGCTGGACGGGGGGCGGATGCTCCGTGCCGGGGTGTGGAAGGCAACCGGGAAACCTGGCACCGCCACGATAGCCGCTGCCTGGGCCGGCCGCGGCCTAGCCGTGCTGCTGGTCATCGTGCCGATAGCCCTGCTCGGCACCAAGGCGAGCCTGACCAGCACCTATGTCCTCTGGTTCGCGGTCATCGCGGTGTTCATGTGGTTCAGCTCGGGACAGGCCATCAGGGCCGCGAAGGTGCGCGACCGGCTGCCCGGGCTGCAGGCAAGGAGGCTCGCCCGGCGGGCCATCGCGATCCCGGGAAACGTGCCGCTCGCCGAGGCGATCCGGCGTGCGGACGAAGCCCAGGCGCGCGCGCTCGTGGTGGTCGACCACGAGTCCACCCCGATCGCCATCGTCAACGAAACCGCGGTCATGGCCACCCCGCCACAGCGCAGGCCCTGGGTCGAGGTCGGCTCGCTGGCCCGGGCCATCGAGCCGGGTCTGGTGCTGCCCGCAGACCTCGCCGGCATGGAGCTCATTGAGGCAGTGCAGCGCTCGCCGGCCACGGAATACCTGCTCATCGAGCCGTCCGGGCAGATCTTCGGCGTGCTGGCGACCAGCGACCTCGACCATGCCTTCGCCGGGGTCTGATGCACGCCGTTAACCTGGCGGGCGTGATCAACCAGTCGCGCGGCCCGCTTGCCCCTGGCGACCAGGTACAGCTCACCGACCCCAAGGGACGCCGGCACCGGCTGGTCCTTGAGCCCGGGCGGTCCTTCCACACGCACCGCGGCTCGCTCGCCCACGACGACCTGATCGGCAGGCCGGAGGGCAGCGTGATCGTCTCGTCCTCCGGCACCGCGTACGTGGCCCTGAGGCCGCTGCTGGCCGACTACACGCTGTCCATGGGCCGGGGCGCCGCCGTGGTCTACCCGAAGGATGCGGGCCAGATCCTGGCCATGGCGGACATCTTCGCCGGCGCGAGGGTCGTCGAGGCCGGAGCCGGCTCGGGCGCGCTGTCCTGCTGGCTGCTCCGCGCGGTCGGCGAGGGCGGGCTGGTCGTCTCCTATGAGCGCCGCGCCGACTTCGCCGAGATCGCGCGGCGGAACGTGGAGGGCTACTTCGGCGGCCCGCACCCGTCCTGGCGACTGGTGACCGGTGAACTCCCGGCCGACGGCG
>Ga0335073_10006240_pt1 | contig 16736 bp, 14 predicted proteins | sample Lox_Sample_22_FD_207093 | JGI IMG/M metagenome (GOLD analysis project Ga0335073, IMG submission 207093) | Soil microbial communities from Loxahatchee National Wildlife Refuge, Florida, United States - Lox_Sample_2.2 | ecosystem: Environmental > Terrestrial > Soil > Wetlands | place: USA... | reverse complement strand
GCTACTTCGATCACGGTGCGGACGGCGTTGTCGACGGCGCCGCGCACCCGATCGCGCATCGCGAGCGCGAAGCGCTTCATGAGTCCCGACGGCTTGGCCGGAACCCACGGCTTCGGCTCCGGGATCGGCTCAGGCTCGGCGCGGAAATCGTACATGACTTTCAGGAGCTCGACGCCTGACACTCCATCAACGAGGCAGTGGTGGACCTTCCACATCAGCGCCGTATGCTGGCCGAGAAAGTTCTCGTAGTTATGCAGCTCCCAGAGCGGGCGCTTGCGATCGAGCGGCTTTTGGAAGTCGCGCATCATCTCGGCGATCGCGTCTTCTTCGCTCAGCCCGTCAGGCAGCTCGTGACGGAAGACATGATTTGTCACGGCGAAGCCGGGATCGTCTTCCATCATCGCGTGCGCGAGGTTGAACGGCGCCTCGGCGATCCGCTGGCGATAGCGCGGCACCTGGTGGATGCGCTCCTCGATATGCGCGATGCAGGCGGCGAAATCGACGCGGCCTTCGAACACGCCGATCGAGCCGATATGCAGCGGACCGCTTTGCGATTCGGCGTAGATGAAACTCGCGTCCTGCGTCGAGAGGCGGTAGCTGAGATCCTGGGCCGCGCCAGGCTTGTCTTCAGCCATGTTCCGATGACCTCCTTTTGAAACGACTCGCAGGCGCGATTTGGCCAAGCTTCAGCCCAGACCCGCGGCTCATCGTCAGATTGGCAGGCGCGGTCTGAAATGTCCAAACAAGATTTGCGCTCGCGATTCGAATCCGGCTCTTGCCCAAGGCGCGAACTTGTTGCGAGGATACGCAGCGATCTGCGAAAGCAGCTTCGGCGCGGAGGTTGCCACGATGGCTCAGCCGATCAAAACCAATCGTCCCTACCCGATTCAGATACCGCTCAGAGACGGCAAGCAGGCGACGATTCGCCTGATGGAGCCGACGGACCTCGACAAGATAATCGCGTTCGCGGGACAACTGCCTGCCGACGACCTGCTCTTCCTGCGCATCGACATCACCGATCGCGACGTGGTCAAGCAATGGATCGCCAACATTCAGAACGGCACGACTGTCACGTTGATTGCGGAAGTTGAGGGCGAGCTCGCGGGCTACGCGAGTCTGCATCAGGACCAGGCGCGATGGACGCGGCGCATCGGCGAGATTCGCGTCAACGCATCGCCGCGCTTTCGCGGCTCGGGACTCGGGCGGCGGCTGACGACGGAGATTTTCGATCTCGCCAAGTCGCTCGGGCTCAAGAAGATCACGGCGCAGATGACGCCCGACCAGGCCGCGGCGCGCGCTGCGTTCGAGCGGCTGGGCTTCCAGGTCGAGGCCGTGCTGACCGACTGGGTCGAGGATCGCAACGGGCGGCCGCGCGACCTGCTCATCATGACTCACGACGTGGACGGCTTTTCCGATCATGTCGTGGCCTGAATCTCACACGATTCTGAGATAATCGGGCGACGACAGCGTCGGAAACGGCGCGTGCGGAAGCGCCTGATACCAGAAGGCGACCGAGGCGATATCGTCCTGCAGCGGCAGGAACTTCGCGCCCTTGAACGGATCGCCGGCCCATCCGAGCGCCTGGATCGTCACGCGCAAATCGCGCTTGAAGCGGATCGGATCCGGGATATGCCAGCGATACATCCCGAAGCGCATCTGCGAGCGATAGAGACCGTCGGGGCGGATCACCTGCGCGAGGCCGGAGTACGGCGTCGTAAATTCGCGATAGCCGCCCTGCTCCTTGCCAACATCGAAGTTGTAAGAGCCGCAGAAGTAGTCCTCGGTGCCGGTGCCGCAGATCGTCGGGAATTCGCCGTCGCCGTCGATGAAGAATTTGATCTCGCCCTCGCCCCACCATCCGTTGTTGTTCACGCCCCAGGCGAGATAGGTGCCGACATACTGGCCCTGCCCGCGGATCCCGTCGACGATCGTATAGACGTTCTTGTATGGCAGTGGGTTAACGCGGCGAAACTGCGCGTGGAGATAGGCAGCGTCCTCGGCAACTTCGGTCAGCGCGTAGTTCACCTGGTAGAATAGGATCATCGCATCGTCGCCGACGTTGGTCATCGTGATCAGGCATCGCTTGCGAAACGGCATCTCCCAGTAACAGTTGAAGGCGCTGCCAGGATTCACGCATACGGCGAGTGACGAGATCTGCGCATAACGGTTCCATCCGCAGGCGAAGAAATCGCCGACCGGGCATTCGATCGAGGGATTCGGCGAGTCGTCCCAATGAACCCGCAGGATACTGGAGCGCCACGCGCCGGTCGGCGTCATCCAGATTTGCTGGATCGCGCCCATGCCCTTGATGTCGGCCAGCACCGCGACTTCGCCCGGCTTGATCGTGATATAGGGGCGGACTTTCCATCCGCGGCCGAGATCGCGTGCGGGGCTCTTCGCATCGGGCACCTCGCGCGCCGCCATCCCCTTTTCGCCGGTCGGATTTTCAGGGCAGATCGAGCGCGACTCGGCACCGGAGAGCCGCCAAAGGTTGCCCAGATGAAGTCCAAGTCCATTGAAAGCCATCGTCCGCGCCTCCAAATCGACAGTCACCAATCAGAAAGTTGACCCCAAATCGGGCATGGCTGCCTTCGCCATCTTGTAGGTATTTGCTTCCTCCATTCGCGCCAGCGCGTAGCGAAATGGCTCGTCGGAGATCGTAACCACGCCCTGGTACGGATGCGCCAATTCCAAAATTGCCAGTATCGTCATGCCGAGCAGAATCGAAAAAAAAGCGCACATCATTATCTGCGCGCGAAAAACGTTGCTGCCGAAGAAGTAGCTGAAACCAATCGTGATCAGGCAGCCCAGGTAAATCACCGTCCAGACGACCGACGGCAGGTCGTCATCGTAGAACAGAAATCGCTGGCTGCGCGCGAGACTCAGCGCGCTCAGCTGATCGATTGCCTTGTCCATGATTAGCTGCTGGCGGCTGTCGCTCGGATGATAGGAGAGCACTACCGACCAGAGTCGGTGCGCGCCCTCTTTACCGCCCTGGAAGTGTTCGGCAGCCATCGCCGGCCACTCCTTCTCGATCACGGTGTTGGAATAGTCGAGGACCGCCGAATCGAGCGCGGTCTTCTCAGGGTCCGGAAGGGCAGCGCCCAGCGTGTAGAGGCTTTCGAGCGCGGTCGCTTCGTCGTGGGCGCTGTAGTTGGCCTGGTTGAAGCGCTCCCAGGCGGCGACGATCACGAAAGCCAGCACCAAGCCATAAAAGGCGCCGAGCACGCCAAATGTAATACCGCCGACTTCATGGTTCTTCTGCAGACGATCGAGCGGCACCAGCCACCTTACGAGACAGAGGCCGGCCACGCTGCCTCCGCCAAAGACCGCGATTACAAACAGAACCTGACTGACACTCCCCCAATAGAGTAGGAAATTCATAAGTTGAATTCTCCGATGCGCCGAGGCGCGACGCGTGCCGAATGTTCATCGGAGACTAGCGTTTGCGATGCGCCATTTGGAGAGTTGCCCCAAAAGACGCAAAATCCGGCAGTTGGTCACAAATCGATATCGACCATCACGAAGTCGTGATCTGAGATGCGCTGGCCAAACAGGGAGCGGCGGGCTGGGACTACCTGGGCGGAGCCTTCGATGGGTTTCACGGATCTGATCGCGATCCAATCGAGCTTGGGGCGCAGGAAGGGCGGGATCAGCTTCGAGAACGTGAACGTCGGGCGGCGCGGGACGTTGACCCCGCGCGTGATGAAGTTGCGCGCCTCGATCCATTGAAAGAGCGGCTCGTGCCGCTCGGGTGCGCGAAAGCGATGCGGCGTCAGAAGAATCCGCGATGCGGCGTGCAGAAGCTTCGGCCCCGAGGTGAGTTCGATCGTCGTCGTGTTGAGATCGCCGGCGAAGACCGCCGGCCCGTGTTCCGGCAGGCCCTTCATATACGCCGCCATCTGGCGGCCGCGCTCGGCAGGACTGCACCTGCTGTGCAGATGCACCACGCCCATCATCAGGCGATGACCGGCGAAGCGTGCGTGCGCGACGATTCCCGCGGGCCGCCCCACGAGCTTCAGCCCGGGCTGGTTCATGCGCCAGACTTTTCCGTTGATAATCGGACGCGGCAGCGGAACCACTTTCACGTCCTCGAACGGCTCCGCACTCAGGATCGCATTGCCCATGTAGATTTCGCGATACGATGCGTCGGCCTGGCGGATACCGAATTCCGGCACGTAGGCGAAGCTCATCCCGAGCGTATCGGCCAGCTCGCGGGCGAGCTCGCGATGGCCCGAGCGGCGCATCCGCCAGTCCATCTCGCACAGCAGGATGATCGATGCGTCGCTGAGCGGCGGACGTTTGAGGCAGGCAGCGATTGCCTCGAGCTCGCGGCCGCTGGCGGCGTTGAGGAGCACGACACGTAAGGGAGGATGTGCGGCACGGCCGGCGCGATTGACGATGATCGGCGGGGCGACGGGTGCGAGGATACCCTCGTCTTTCGATGCTGCGCGATCGTCGATCATGCGCGGCGCGTCAGCCGATAAGTTCGCTTTCGAGTTCCTTGTACGTGGTCATCGGCGAGGTGCAGACCCGCTCGCGGCAAACATACCCGGTGAGCTTGCCATCGATCTGCGTCTTGCCGCGGGCCGGCTCGGGCACGAAACGGTCCTGGGTTTTTGGATCGATCACGAACAGCGCCAGGTTCGGAACGTAGAGCAGGGCGAGCCGCTCAAGCCATAGTTCGAGCTCCGGATCGCCGTGCTCCCCGATCAGAACAACTTCGGTCGGCCCTCGCTGGTAAAGATCGACGGCCTCGAGCAGGTGCGAGAATCCGAACGGCTGCTTCTCGATAAGCTCCCGCAGCAGGAGCAGCGTGCGCTCGGCCTCGGCGCGGTAACGCTCTTCGCCGGTGTAGCCGTAGAGCCTCAGCAGCGCCATCACCGCCGCGCTGTTGCCCGACGGCGTCGAGCCGTCGAAGGCGGCCTTGGAACGCGTGATTAGCTGTTCGTGATCATCGGAGGTGAAGTAGAAACCGCCGCGCGCGCGATCGAGAAAGCGCTCCAGGACGATCTCGGCGAGCTGACGCGCGCGCTCGATGTAACGCACGTCGAGCGAGGCTTCGTAAACGTCGATCATCGCCGACGTAAGCAGCGCGTAATCTTCGAGGTATGCGTTGAAGCGCGCGACGCCGTCCTTGAAGGAGCGCTTGAACGCGTGGCCGTCCCACATCTTCGTCATGATGAAGTCGATCGCGCGCTTCGCCGCTTCGAGGTAGCGCGGCTCGTGGAGCGCGCGCGCGCCGGCGGCGAATGCCGAGATCATCATCGCATTCCATGCAACGAGGATCTTGTCGTCGCGCCCGGGCTTGACGCGTTTTTCGCGCGCGGCGAAGAGCTTGCTGCGCAGCGCCTTGATCGCGTCGGCCATTTCGTCTTCGGACTTCTTGAACATCCGCGCCGCGTCGGCGGGCTCGATCGTGCGATGCAGAATGTTCGCGTCCTCGAAGTTGCCTTCGACGCTGACATCGAAATAGCGCTCGGCGATTTCGCTGAGATCGTCGCCGACGACCTCCTCGACCTCCTCGGGCGTCCAGACGAAGAACTTGCCTTCGACGCCTTCGCTATCGGCGTCTTGCGTCGAGTAGAAGCCGCCGTCCGGACTGGTCATCTCGCGCAGCACGTAGTCGAGGATCTCGCGCGCGACGTCGAGGAACTCGGGCTCGTTGAGCGCGCGGCCGGCGTCGAGGTAGAGCGGCGCAAGCAGCGCGTTGTCGTAGAGCATCTTCTCGAAATGCGGCACCAGCCAGCGCTCGTCGACGCTGTAGCGATGGAATCCGCCGCCGATCTGATCGTAAACGCCGCCGCGCGCCATCTTCTTGAGCGTATTGCGCACGGCCTCGGCAAGGCTCTCGTCGCCGTCGATCTGCGATACGCGCAGGAAGAGCGAAAACACGAAGGTGTTGGGAAATTTCGGCGCGCCACCGATTCCACCGTTGATACTGTCGTAATGCTGCGCGAGCGCGCGCGCCGCGATCGCTGGAAGATCGGGCTTCAGCTCGCCCGCGCCAGGCTGATAACTACTGAGAGCGCCTACAGCCTCGGTCAGCTTCTCGAGATTGTTGGTGACTTCCTTGGCACCATCCATGTAGGCCTTCGCGATGCCGAGCAGCACGCGCGGGAAGCCCGGCATGCCACCGCGATCCGACGGAGGATAGTAGGTGCCGCCAAAGAAGGGCCGCCCGTCCGGCGCGAGAAACATCGTGAGTGGCCATCCGCCGCGCCCGGTGATCATCTGCACCGCGTCCATGTAAATCTGATCGAGGTCGGGCCGCTCCTCCCGATCCACTTTGATCGGGATGAAGTACTGATTGATGAGCTTGGCGATATCGTCGTTCTCGAACGACTCGCGCTCCATCACGTGGCACCAATGACACGCGGAATAACCGATCGAGAGCATGATCGGTTTGTTCTCAGCCTTGGCGCGAGCGAGCGCCTCCTCGCCCCACGGATACCAGTCGACGGGATTGTAGGCGTGCTGGTGCAGGTAAGGGCTCTGCTCGTTGATAAGGCGATTCGGCTTGCGCCCGGGCTCGTTACTCTGGCTCATCGGCAATGTTCGCTTGAAGAATGTTGGATGCGCGGCGCTTAGACCGCTTCAGTTGCCTTCAAGAAAGAAGTTATCACGGCATCCACGCACGCGCGACCTGGTGTATAGCGGCGCTCTGCGCGTGGCAATAAAATCAGCGCTCGATGAGTTCCGCTTCTCCTTCGATTGCTTCCGCTGAGACTCCCGCTTCACGCCACGATCGCCGATGGCTGGTGGTTGCCGCCATCGTGCTGGTTATGGCCGCGATTCTTTTCTTTGCCCGGCTCGGTGCGCGCGCGCTCTGGGCCTCGGAGTTTCGCTGGGCAGAGATTGCGCGCGAGATGATGGTCACGGGCAATTATTTTTGGCCCACGATCGATGGCCGCGTGTATTACGACAAGCCGCTCGGCTCGTATTGGCTGGTGCTGATGGCGACGCCGTTCACCGGCGGCCTCAATGAAGCGGCAGCGCGAGTGCCGTGCGTAATCGCGGGCCTGGGCGCGATTGCTCTGCTGATGCTGCTGACGCGGCGGCTCTACGACTCGCGCACAGGAGTGCTCGCGGGATTTATCCTCGCGACGAGCTTCAGCTTCGTATTTTTTTCGCGGCACGCTTCGGCCGATGTCGAGACTCTAACCGGCGAGCTGGGCGCGTTGCTGCTCTTTCATCATCACGAGGAGCGCCAGGATGGATGGTGGGTCGTCGGGCTCTGGGTGGTGATGGCGCTGACGTCGCTCACGAAGGGCTTGCTCGGATTCGTGCTGCCGATACTGGTGATAGGAAGCTACTGCTCGCTGCGCAACGGATGGGCGGTGCTGGGCGACGGACTTCTCAAGGGCAGCCTTGCGCGGCGCATCAACTGGGTCATCGAGAACAACCGATGGCTTTTCAACTGGAAGTCGATCGTCGCGATCGCGGTCGGTGCGGCGATCTATTCCTTACCGTTTCAGATTTCGAATCTCATCATGGGATCGGACAAGGGACTTGCGATGGTTTATCGCGAGAACGTGGTGCGATTCTTCCACCCGTTCGACCATCGCGGGCCGGTTTACCTCTACGTGTACGTGATCTTCGCGCTGATGGCGCCGTGGTCGGTGCTGTTGCCGGCGGCTCTGGTCGAGACGCATCATCTGCGCGGCGAACAGGCGGAGCCTGCGCGCAGCGATCGTTTCGCGCTGGTGTATTTCTGGGCGACCTTCGTTTTCTATACGCTGTCCGGCTCGCGCCGCAGCTATTATCTGCTGCCGATCCTGCCGGGGGCGGCGATGCTCGTGGCGCGGACTCTCGCCTATCCGGGCGAGCTGCGATCGAAGATTGCGGCGTTCCTGATCAAGTTCGGCTACGGATTAATCGCGGCGGCGAGCGCGGCTTCGATCTGGATGACGATGCCGCCGCAGCATCTCCTCCCGGGCCATCTTGCCTTGCTGCCGCCGGCGCCGGCACGCGCGGTTATCGTAGTGCTCTGGATGATCTCGGTCGCATCGGCGCTCTACGTAATAGGCAAAATAACGCCGCGTCGAATCGCAATCTCGACCAGCATCATCGCCTATCTCGCGATGGTTTACATCTTCATCTTTGCGATGCCCGCGGCGGACGCATATCGCGGTGAGAAGCCATTCGGGCTGCGCGTGCTCCAGGAGACCGGCGGCAAGACCGATCAGATCGTGTTCTACAACACCCTCGGACCGCTCTTTTATCTAAATCCGCCGAAACCAATCCCGATATACGCTCACAAAGACGATCTCAGCAAAGCCGTCGCGCAGAACAACGTGGGCTGGCTGATAACGCGCCGCCGCGATCTCGAGGATATGAGCTTTCCGGTTCAGGTCGTACTGACCGAACAAACCTTTCCATGGGAACAGGAACCGGAACTACGCAACAAGGATGTCCTGGTAAAGGTGGGACCGCCTTCCAAGTGAGATTCAGAAATCCTGTCGCCTGAGGTGTACTGGCATCGAATTGCTTAACGCTGTCGTCTGGTCTCTTTTTTATGGCCTAATCGGATATTCATTAGACCGCCGTCGAGGAGCACCGCCAGTTCCCCTTCCCGTGCGGGAAGGGGTTAGAGGTTAGGTCGTTTCTGGATTCCGCTCCGCGTCAGGCGGATTACAGACGCATCGGCATTACTACGTAGGTGTATTTCGAGTCGGAGGGCGTGTGCATTACGCCGGGGCTTACGTCGTCGGACAGGCCGAACTCTACTTCTGCGCCGGACGGCACGACGCCTAGGGCTTGCTGCACGTAGCTCGAGTTGAAGCCAATCGAAAATTCCTCGCCCTTGAAATCAACGTCGATCGACTCGCTCGCTTCCCCGGTTTCGGGGCTGGTCGATGAAACCGTAAGCAAGCCCGGCGCGAGCGAGAACTTCACGCCGTGATAGCGCTCGTTTGAGAAAATCGCTGCGCGCCTGATCGCCGCGAATAGTCCGTCGCGATCAACCGCGATCTTGTACTTCGAGCTCTTCGGAATCACGCCACGATAGTCGGGGAACTCGCCTTCCACCAGGCGCATCGACACTTCCGTACTGCCGCGCTTCATGTACGCGAGCTGGCCTTCGAGCGACAGCTTCACTTCGCCTTCGCCGCTGCTGTCGAGAATCTTGCGCAGCTCGCCGACGCCCTTGCGCGGGATTATCGCGCCGCCTTCCATCTGGAAATCCGCCACTTCGCGCTCGACCATCGCAAGCCGGTGGCCGTCCGTCGCAACCATCCGCGCCGCCTTCGGACCCGCGGCTTCGATGTACACGCCGTTGAGGTTATAGCGCGCTTCATCGGGACTGACGGCGAAGAGTGTCTTGTCGATCATCTCGGCGAGCACCAGCGCGGGAATCGTGAGCTCGGCCTTGAGACTCTTCTTCCCCGGCGCGGCGCCTTCGCGCGTCGATTGACTCGGCATCGCGGGAAAGCTGCGCGGATCGAGGCCCATCATCTTGAACTTGGCGCGGCCGCATTTGATTTCAACCCAATCGTTATCGAGCGAAGTCACGTTCACTTCCTCGCTCGAGGCTTCGCGCACGATCTCGAAAAGCTTACGCGCGTTGAGCGTGAGGCTCTTCTCCTTGCCTTCACATCCGACCTGGGTACGGATTCCGACTTCGAGATCGGTTGCGCTGAGCGCGAGCGAATTGCCGTTCGGCTCAAGCAGCACGTGTCCGAGAATCGGCACCGTGGTCCGGCGCTCGACGATTCCCTGCACCAGGTTGAGGCTCGTTTGTAACGCTGCGCGCTCGATAACAAGTGCCATGAATTACCAACCTGATCCTGATCTTAAGATCTTATTTATTTCTAAAAGATTAGCATTAACAGTAGGCGGTGTTGATTTGTTGACGAGTGGCGCAACACTGCGGGATTGTTCACGATTCGTGACCGCGAAAGCTGTTGAGAGCCCGGCACTTGATCGACGGATCACGGCCCGCGCGCCGAAGCGCTGTCGATAGCGGGCAACTTGTGCAGAGGTTCTCAACAGCTTCTCAGCAACTCTTCATGCGGCGTGGGCGTGGATGTTTTTCAGCTCGCGCTCGATCTTTTCGATCGAGATCCGAAAAGCTGAGTCGGCACCTACCCGACGCGCGATCAGATTATGGGCGTGAATCACGGTCGAGTGATCGCGGCCGAAATGCTCGCCGATCACGGGGAACGAGCAATCCGTCAGCTTGCGGCACAGGTACATCGCGACCTGGCGGCAGAACGCGATGTGCTGAGTCCGCTTTTTCGATTTCAGCTCGAGGAGTTTGATATGGAAGAAATCCGCGACGCATTTCTGGATCGCCTCGATATCGGGCTTGGTGTCGTGATTGCGAATCAGATCCTGGAGCGCCTGCCGCGCAAAGTCGAGCGTGATAGCTGACTTGTTGAGCGAGGCGAGCGCCGCTAGCCGCGTCAGGCATCCTTCGAGCTCGCGCACGTTGGATTGCACGCTCTGCGCAATGTAGAGCGCAACATCGGGCACCAGTCTCAGGTTCTCGAGCATCGCCTTCTTCTGCACGATCGCAACGCGCGTCTCGAGGTCGGGCGGCGCGATATCCGCGATGAGGCCCGACTCGAAACGATTGCGAAGACGTCCTTCAAGCTCCGGGATATCGCGCGGAATTTTATCCGAGGTGAGAATGATCTGGTGACGATCGGCATGGAGCGCATTGAAGGTGTGAAAGAACTCCTCCTGCGTGCGTTCGCGGCCGGCCAGGAACTGCACGTCGTCGAGGATGAGCGTATCGACGCGGCGGAACTTGTCGCGGAACTCGCCCATCCTGTCTCGGCGCAGCGAGCCGATCAGCTCGTTCATGAAAATCTCGGCCGGCATGAAGATGACTTTGCGCGGCTTGCCACCGCTGGCGTAGATACTGTGGCCGATCGCAGTGACGAGATGGGTCTTGCCGAGTCCGACACCGCCGTAGATGAAAAGCGGGTTGTATTTCTCACCGGGCTGAGTCGCCACGGCTTGTGCGGCGGCGTGCGCGAACTGGTTCGCCGATCCGACGACGAATTCGGCGAAGGTTTGGCGGGGATTCAACTGGGGATGACGATCGCCTCTGGCGGTCTCGCCGACCGCTATGCCGTTATGCGGAGTCATCGATTTTCCGTTAGTAGTAGTGCGTGAGGTCGAAGTAGAATTGCCGTTCTCGCCGAGCGTCAGTTTGACATCGACGTTTTCGCCTGCCGCCGTCGATAGCGCAGAACGCACGATCGGCAGATAACGCTCATGAACCCAATCGCGGAAAAATCGATTTGGTGCTTCGATAGTCGCCGTCCGCCCCTGCATGCCGAGGAAATTGAGCGGACCGATCCAGGTTTCGAACCCGACCTGACCGAGCTCCTCGCGGAGTTGGTCAGAAGCCTTCTCCCACAAAACTTCCATTCTTTGCCCCTCCTGTTGCCGGAGATGCCCACCGGCTCCGGCACGACGGTTCCGCAGCCGCGATCGCTTACGAATTACGAACAGCCTTATCCACATCTGTGGATAAGTACTTTTTCCTTCGCAGCGACCGACGACTTATTGAGATGACTGCCCGGACTATCAACTTGTCCGGCGATGAATCGGTTCTTCCAGCCTCAATTTTCTCTTCGAGAACAGCGGTGACATGCACTCGCTTTGAGGCCATAGCGAAATGGCGCACGTTAAACTCTCCGATGATTTCAATCAGTGCGTGAACGGAGGTCTTGCGCCGAAGGAACTGTGATAATCGAAGTATGCATCTAGCTCAAGACTGGCTCCGAAGTAGCGCGCTACTCGCGCGAATCGAAAGGAAATTTTTGCTGCCGGATTCACGAGCGGACTCAAAATAGAAATCGCGAAAAAATTCGATTCGATCGTGTGATCGCGCACGATGGCTCTCAGAGCGCACGTGCGTGATCGCGTGAGATCGCAGATCATGCGCCGGCGATCGTGCGCGAGAAAAATTTTCGTTGGTTGACGCAAAAAAAAATCGTGTAATGTAGTTGCACCAATGCAACGGAATTCGAAATGAAGACTCTTGCCGCTAAAACTTCGCGTGAACTCTTCAACCGCGCTTCGGTTAAGATTCCTGGTGCGGTCAATTCTCCCGTGCGTGCGTGGTCGGCGGTCGGTGGAGCACCACTTTTTATCAAAAGCGCACGCGGAGCGCGCGTTGTCGACGCCGACGACCGGGATTTCATTGACTACGTATGCTCCTACGGCCCCGCGATCCTGGGCCACGCTCATCCGCGCGTCGTTGCTGCGATCGCTGATCAGGCGAAACTCGGACTTGGATTCGGCGCGCCGACCGAGATCGAAGTGGAACTCGCCGAGCTGATCAGCAGCGCGATCAAATCCGCCGAGCGCGTGCGCCTGGTGAGCTCCGGCACCGAGGCCGGGATGACCGCGATTCGCCTCGCACGCGCCGCAACCGGGCGCTCGAAGATCGTCAAGTTCGACGGATGCTATCACGGCCACAGCGATTCGCTGCTCGTGAAGGCGGGCTCGGGTGGCATGACGCTCGGAATCCCCGACAGCGGCGGAGTGCCGGCGGAGCTCGCCGAGCTGACGATGGTCGCGCGCTACAACTCCGTTGAAAGCGTGGAGCGGCTGTTCGCCGCGGAGCGCGGATCGATCGCGGCGGTAATCGTCGAGCCGATCGCGGCGAACATGGGGGTCGTAAATCCGCTGCCGAATTTTCTCCGAGAGCTCGCCGACCTTGCGCATCGCAATGGCGCGCTCCTGATCAGCGACGAAGTCATCAGCGGATTTCGATTTCGTTTCGGTGCGGTATCCGAGTCGATGGGAATCGAGCCCGACCTTGTGATGCTCGGCAAGATCATTGGCGGCGGGATGCCGGTCGGCGCGGTCGCCGGCACTGCTCGAGTGATGGATCTGCTCGCGCCGAAGGGGCCCGTTTATCAAGCCGGAACGCTCTCGGGCAATCCGCTTTCGGTGCGCGCCGGCCTCGAGACGCTCAAGATTCTCCAGGAAACGCAGCCTTACGACGCGCTCGATGCGGCCGGAGCGCGACTTGAAGCTGGGTTTCGCGAGGCGTTCGCGAAAGTCGGCGTCGCTTGCACGATCAATCGCGCCGGATCGCTGCTCACGCCTTTCGTTGGAATTTCGTCTCAGTGCAACGACGCCGATGATGCGCGCAAGTCCGACACGAAACTCTTCGCGCGATTTTTCCACGCGATGCTCGAGCGCGGCATCAACTTACCGCCCTCGCAGTTCGAGGCGATGTTCCTCTCGATGGCGCATACCGACGAAATCATAGACCAGACGATCACTGCGGCGCGCGATGCGCTGTTGGGCTTGCGCGATACTGCCGTGCCGGGCGAAGCTTAGCCGCAATGGCGCTGAGCACCGGCAAGATGGCGCGGATGGCCGCAATCGGATGGGAGTTCGCGGGGCCCATGATCGCGGGCGCGATTATCGGCCATTACGCCGACCTGCACTTTCACACCGACCCCTACATCACGCTCGTGATGTTTCTGCTCGGGATGTTCGCTGGATTCTACCGGCTCATCACGGAGCTTTCGGCGTTTCAGCGCGACAACAAGAGTTCGTGAGATGACACTCTCGGGGCGGATTCCCACCATCGCCGCAATCCAGCGGACGAACGTGGTCCTGGTCGCGGTCGCGACAACGGCGCTCGCGATACTCGACTCGCCCAGCGCCGCGATCGGATGCCTAATCGGCGGCTTCGTCGTGGTCGCCAATCTGTGGGTGCTGAGTGCGCTCGGTGGTCTGCTGTTGGCCGCGGCGGGCGCGGGAATTTCTGGCAGCGCGGCCCGGCTCGGCGTCGCCGCGGTTCCGCTCAAGATGCTGATCGTCGTCGGACTCGTGTACCTTGTCTTCCGCCACGGGCATATCGACGGTCTTGGCTTTGGTGCCGGAGTCTTGACTCAGATGGCGGCCATCATTATTGAAACCGGACGTGCTGCGCTCGGCCAACCGGCCTGAGTGCGCGGAGAGAGCCTTTGCCGAAATCGATAAACTTCCTCGAACTGATCGGCGGCGGAAAAATCCCCGAGGTCATCGTCGGGACCTGGATCGTCATGGGCATCCTGATCGTCGTCGGGATCATGGCGCGCAGCTCGCTCGCCGCCGCGACCGATCCGCTGCTTCCCGACGAAGGTTTCACGCTGCGTCATGCATGCGAGGTGATGGTCGAGTGGTTCGACGGCTTTACTGCATCCGCGATGGAAACTCATGGTTACCGCGCGATGGTGCCGTTCTTCGGCTCGCTCTTCATGTTCATACTGTTCGCGAATTTCTTCGGTTTGATCCCGGGGATGGAGCCGCCGACCGGAAATTCCGATCTCACGTTCGCGCTCGGCACGGTCAGTTTCGGCTATTACATCTACCAGGGCTTTCGCAGTCAGGGCGTGTTTTACCTGCGTAGCTTCCTCGGCCCTGTTCTGTTCCTGGCGCCGCTGATGCTGCCGATTGAGCTCGCTGACAACCTGTTTCGTCCGTTCTCGCTCGGTATTCGTCTTTACGCGAACATGTTCGCCGACCATACCGTGCTCAGCATCTTCACGGGACTGACGAAGCTCATCGTCCCGCTGGCTTTCTACGCGCTCGGCTCGATCGTCTGCATTATCCAGGCGATCATCTTTGCCGTGCTCTCGATGAGTTACGTGCGACTGGCTGCCAGTCATCACTAGGCTTTCACGCGGCCCGGCTCGCGCCCGCAAACGGTGGTGGTAGATGAGGAGAGGTGGCGCGCGGCGCTGACGAGGCCCGATAGCGAAGGAGAACTCGGAACATGATTCGGAAACTCGGAACAATCACCACCCTGGTCGGGATCGCGATCCTGACCTCGCCGCTGCTCGCGCTCGCGCAGCAGGGCGCGGGACCCGCCGAAGCGGGGGGCGAATGGCGTGCGGGACTCATCGCGCTGGCCGCGAATATCGGCATCGGCATCGCGGCGTTCGGCTCGGCGCTCGGCCAGGGCCGCATGGCCGCGTCGGCGATGGAATCAATCGGCCGCAATCCCAACAGCGCGGGCGCGATATTCACCCCGATGATCATCGGCCTCGCCTTCATCGAAGCGCTGACCCTGTACGCACTCGTGATCGCATTCTTTCTACAGGGCAAGATCTAAGGTTCGCAACGGTCCGAGACAACGGGCGGCGAGAAAACCTCGCCGCCTCGTTCTTTTGGCCGCGCTCATTAATCCCGGCGCTTTGCGCCTTGGAGGACGTCGAAAGGGCCGCGGCGTTTTTCTCTTCTTAGCAGGACATACATGGCGCCGGCGCCGCCGTCTGGCTGGCGCGCCGTGGTGAATGCGAGCACGTGGCCGCCGAGGCCGCCGGCCAGCCATTGCGATACCGCGTGTTTGAGAACCGGCCGCCCGCCGGGCGAGCCGAGACCGCGGCCGTGCACGATCAGCACGGCACGCAATCCCTTTCTCACACAATCGAGGATGAAGCTTCTTAGCGCGTCCTTCGCCGCAGGCTGGATCATGCCGTGCAAATCGATATGCGCCTGCATTGCATATTCGCCGCGGCGCAGCCGCGACGACAGCCGCGGATCGAGCCCGACGCGCGCGCCCTCGACGTATTCGTCGCTCTCGGTGATATCGAACTCGCCCTGACCCGTAACGAGATCGTAGAGCTGCGCGAGTACTTCGGCGTCTTCGCTGACGATCGTGTGATTAAGCGTGAGCTCCGGAGTGATTCGCGCGGCGCGCCCGTTGGTGATCGGCCGCACGCCCTCAACCGCGCGGCGAAAGATGTCCTCCTCGTTTTCGGTGACGGGCTCGGGCTTGGGTGGAGGCGGTGGCGGAGCGACAATCTTCTTCGCGCCGGCCGGCGCGACGATCTGCCGCTCCGCGAGCATCTTCTTTAAGTCGCGAAATGGCGACGCGAAGGCTTCCTTGGGCTCCGGCCGCCTGGCCGTATGGTCACGCTCGCTGCCGCGCTTTTTCTTCTTCGCCATCGTGAGCGCAACGATCATATCCGGCTTTCGATGTGATGTCGGTATCCATCCGATTATTTCTCTCGACGTGGGCGCGCCGCGGATGATCGGCTGCGACACATTTACTAGACTCGTGCGCGAGTCTGCCGCTCGCGAAACTTGAGGAATCGATGCGCAAGGCAATCACGATCGTCTTCATCCTGCTGGGCCTGGTGTTCATCGGAGTGTTCGGTGTTCTGCTCTACGCCTACTTCAATTTGAATTCGATCATCGCGGACAACCAGGGCCGGGTGCTGGCAGCGGTCAGCAACGCACTCGGCCGCGATGTGCAGGCCGGCGCAATCAAGGCCTCGCTCGGATGGGGCGTGTCGGCCGAAGTTTCGGATCTGAAAGTCGCCGACGATCCCGCGATTTCGCAACAGCCGTTTATCCAGGCCGATACGGTCTCGGCCAAGCTCAACCTGATGCCGCTTTTGTCGAGGCATCTCGATATCACCGAGGTCGTGCTCGAAAAGCCGGTGATCAACGTGATCCAGGCCAGTGACGGCCAGCTCAACGTCTCGACGATCGGCAAGAAGCACGAGGAGCACGTCGCTCCTCCGCAGCCGACTGGCGCCGAGCAAGGCGGCGCCGCGGGCGGAACTCCGCTCGAAGGGGCAGGTGGTGAGAAGAAGCCGGGCGCGCTGCCCTCGCTCTACGTCAAGAACTTCACCGTCGAGGATGGCCAGCTCGTGTTCGAGCAGCAGGCGACCGGCACCAAGCTGACAGTGAACTCCATCGAACTGCACGTGCGCAACTTCGCTTTCGATCAGGCCTTCAAAGTTGACCTCGCGATGGCGGCGCTC
>Ga0335073_10006239_pt1 | contig 16738 bp, 16 predicted proteins | sample Lox_Sample_22_FD_207093 | JGI IMG/M metagenome (GOLD analysis project Ga0335073, IMG submission 207093) | Soil microbial communities from Loxahatchee National Wildlife Refuge, Florida, United States - Lox_Sample_2.2 | ecosystem: Environmental > Terrestrial > Soil > Wetlands | place: USA... | reverse complement strand
GATCTTCTCTAGCTGCGAGGCGGCGCCGAACTCGGGCGTCATCACGTACAGCGACACGTCGGCGAGCTCCACGACGCCCGCGTCGCCCTGCCCGATCCCGGGAGTCTCCAGGATCACCAGGTCAAAGCCCGCGGCCTTGCAGGCGGCGATGATGTCTTCGACGTTGTCGGGCAGCTCCCGGGCGCCCCGGGTGGCCAGCGACCTGAAGAACACGTGGTCGCCGTCGAGGGCGTTCATCCGGATGCGGTCTCCGAGCAGGGCCCCGCCGCCGCGCCGCCTGGTGGGGTCGACGGCGAGGACCGCGATCCGCAGCTTGTCCTGCTGGTCGGTGCGGAACCGGCGGACCAGCTCGTCGGTCAGCGACGACTTCCCCGACCCGCCCGTCCCTGTGATGCCGAGCACGGGGACGCGGCGGGCGCCCGCGGCGTTGTTCAGCACCCGCTGGGCGTCTTCGGGGAGCCGGCCTGCCTGCAGGCAGGTGATGGCCCTGGCCAGCGCGGGCCGCTCCCCCGCCAGCACCGCCTCGCTGTTCGGCGGCAGCGCGGCCAGATCGGTGTCGCACGCCCGGATCAGCTCGTTGACCATCCCCGCCAGGCCCAGCCGCTGCCCGTCCTCTGGTGCGAAGATCCGCACCCCCGCTTTGTCCAGCCGGGCGATCTCGTCGGGGATGATCACGCCGCCGCCCCCGCCGAAGACCTTGACGTGTCCCGCGCCCTGCTGCTTCAGGCTCTGCGCCAGGTACTCGAAGTACTCGACATGCCCGCCCTGGTACGAGCTGACGGCGACGCCCTGCGCGTCCTCCTCGAGGACCGCGTCGACGACTTCCCTGACCGAGCGGTCGTGGCCAAGGTGCACCACCTCGGCGCCTTGCGACTGCAAGATCCGGCGCATGATGTTGATCGCCGCGTCGTGCCCGTCGAACAGCGCGGTCGAGGTCACGAACCGCACCGGATGAGCCGGGATGTGCAAGTCTGTGCCGTTGCTCACGGAAGCCGCCCACCTGATCCGTCTGAAAATTATTGGACGTTCAATATTTGGACGCTAAAGTAATCGCCGGGGTCACGTCAACCGGATGCGCGTCGCGTTCACGCCTCGTTTTCTTATGGACCGCGGTGGCATACGGTTGGCCCCGTGCCCGACCGTCAGCCCCTTGACCCGATCGCGGAAGCGCACCGCCAGTGGAGCGCCCGCTGGCCGCAGCACGCCGACCACATGGCCGCCGTCACCTCGGTCATGCGCGTCCAGCAGCTCCTGCTCGCCTTGGTTGAGGACATCCTCAAGCCGTACGGCCTGACCTTCGCCGCCTTCGAGACGCTGCGGCTGCTCGCCTTCACGCGCACCGGCTCGCTGCCCATGGGCAAGATGGGCGTGCGCCTCATGGTCCACCCGGCCGCGGTCACCAACGCCATCGGCAAGCTCGAGCAGCGCGGCCTGGTGCAGCGGAGCATGTCCCCGAACGACCGGCGCGTGGTCCTCGCCACCATCACGACGGCCGGCCGGGCACTGGCGGAGGAGGCGACCGCGGCGCTGAACCAGGCATCGTTCGGGCTTGCTGGCCTCAGCACCGAGGAGGCGGTTGAGGTCACCTCGGTGCTGCGCGCGGTCAGGGGATGCGCGGGCGACCTCTGACGGCGCACCGCTTTGTTGCTTTATTGCCAGCGCCGCCGCCAGTACGCCCTCGGCACGGCGTGTTGTACAATGATGTACGATTCAGGTATGGCAGTGATGACGGTCAGCGAGGCCCGGGCGGCCCTTCCTGAGGTACTGACCCGGGTCGCCGCGGGCGAGGAGATCACGATCACGCGCTACGGGAGTCCGGTCGCCGTGGTGGTCAGGCCGGACATCATATGGAGCCAACCCGGCACTGAGGGGACCATGGAAGAGACGGAGGGGCTGGTAAGGATCTTGCGGGAGCGGGCCAGGCGGCACGGGCGCTCGCTTGAGCAGGAGCTTCGGGCGATCCTCCAGACGGCTGAGAACAGCCCTAGGCCTGTCCCCCTGCCGCCGATCCGCCTCGCCACAGTGCGCACTGCCGGGAGTGCCACGTGGTCGAGGGAGGAGATGTATGGCGACGAGGGTCGCTGACCTGGCCATAGCGCCCGACCGGGTGATGCTCGACACCAATGTGCTCCTCGCGGCGACAGACGAGGGCCGAGCCGAGCACCGTGACGCGCTGACCGTCGTCAACGACTGGGCAGCCGCGCATACCGACCTGTGCACGAGCGGACAGATCCTTCGCGAGTACCTCGCGGTGGCGACGCGGCCCGCCGACAACAACGGCCTTGGACTGAGACTGCCGGACGCGCTGGGAAATGTGCGTGCCATCCGCGAGCGGACCACATTGCTCGCCGAGGACCCCAAGGTCGCCGACCGCCTGCTCGGCTTGCTAGCCGACGTTGAATGCCGGGGCAAGCAGATCCATGACGCGAACCTCGTCGCGACCATGCTCGTCCACGGCGTTGGCACTGTGGTCACCATGAACCTCGAGGACTTCGCGCGGTTCACGGGGCATATCAGCCTGATCCGGCTATAGCCGGGCGGAGGGAGTGTGGATGCAGCAGCAGTATCGCGTGGGCTTCATCGGCCTGGGCATCATGGGCACGCCGATGGCCGGTCACCTCGCCCGTGCCGGGCACCTCGTGGCGTTCTACGACGTCGATGCCCGTGCGACCGAGGCGTTCGCCGCCGCCTTCCCGGTGGCGGAGGCGAAGGCGAGTCCGGCCGAAGTGGCCCGGGCGTGCGACATCGTGATCACGATGCTGCCGGACGGGAACGTGGTCCAGCAGGTGGCGCTCGGCGCTGACGGGCTGATCGGAGGCCTTGCTCCCGGGGCGCTGCACATCGACACGTCGTCGGCGCAGCCGTGGATCACCAAGGCGACCGCCGCCGCGCTGGCCGCCAAGGGTATCGCCATGGTGGACGCGCCGGTGTCCGGAGCCCAGTGGGGAGCGCAGGCCGCCGAGCTTGTGTTCATGGTGGGCGGGGAGGCCGCCGACGTGGAGCGCGCCCGTCCGCTGCTGAACGTCCTTGGTCGCGCCGTCTTCCACCTCGGCCCGCTCGGCTCGGGCCACGTCATGAAGTCGATCAACAACACGATCTGCGCCATGACGCTCCAGGCGACGCTGGAGGGACTCGCGCTCGGCGTGCGGGCAGGGCTGGCTCCGACGGTGATGAACGAGGTGTTCAACGAATCGACGGCGGGATCGTGGGTCACCCGCAACCACACCGAACGGCGCATTCTCAGCGGGACTTTCGACGACCCGTTCCGCCTCGCGCTGATGCGCAAGGACATCGACATCGCCGCGGAACTGGCCGCGCAACTCGGGCTGGAACTGCCACTGACGTCGTTGAGCGCGGCCAGTTACCGCGCCGCCGACGAGGAGGCCGGCCCCGGCAGCAGCCTGAGCGAGATCGCGCACTGGGTCGAGCGCCAGACCGGCGTCGGGATCGCCGGCTGACACCGGCGGCTACTCAGCTACGGAACGGATTTTCTATCGTGAGGGCGCCGAAGCGGCGCCCGTCCTGGAGATCTTCCGATATCAGCCGTTCGGCACCCATCTGGATAGCCGCTTGCACGATCAGCGCGTCCCGGAAGGAAAGGGAGTGATCTTCTTCAAGCCTGCTCGCGGAGACGATGAGCTGGGGTTCGGTCGCGACGGCGCACCACTCTCCGTAGGCCGCCACGATGCCCCGCGCCTTCGCCCGCGGCATGGCTGGCTTGAATTTCCTGGTGACGACGGCATAGAACTCCTGCAGCACCTGGGTGCTGAGGAAACCGCAGCGGCCATCCCACAGCTCAGCGAGGAGCGCTTTGGCCATAGCGTGCCGGTCCCCGGCGTCTGTGTCGTGCGCGTATACGAGGACGTTGGTGTCGACGAACGTCTTCACCGGTCGTAGAGCTCCTCGCGACGCCAGTCGGGTGCCCCGCCGCCTGTAGCGTCGGCGAGAGCTCCAAGGGCGACGGCCCTGGCTCGCTCGTACCGCTGGTCAGCCTCCGCTAGCTCCGTGAGCTGCTGGGCGACAAGACCGCTGAGCGACATTCCGCGGTGGGCCGCGACGATCTTCGCGTGCCGGATGGTCGCCTCATCGAGCTGGATGGTCAGGTTGCGCTTCGCCATTGCCACAGTATATTACGTGGAGCACGTGATATCCACGCGCATCGCACGAGGTCGAGCGCCAGACCGGCGTGGGGATGGCCGACTGATCGTGGCGGCTACTCAGATAGCACCCCTCCGGCGCACCCTTCCCGTCCTGACGGCGCGCGCCCGGCGGCGCCTGATCGCCGGGGCCGCGAGCAGTCCCGCGGCCGTGGCGGCCGCGGGCGCGCGGTCGCCGCCGCTGCTGGGCGTGGCCGCGCTGGGGCACCACGGGTTGGCCGGCACTCCCGCGCAGGGGTTGGGCATCGTGGGCAGGCCCTTGGGCAGCGCCTTCAGCACTACCTTCTTGCCTGGCTTCGGGTAGTGCGAGCCCGCAGGGCAGGCCCCCAGACCCGTGTCGCACAGCACCTCGCCGAACAGCGCGCCACCGGTGTTCCCGGCCTTAGTGGTACCGCCGCATTTTGGCTGGACCTTCTCCAGGTTGGCGGGAGCGCTGCCGTCGGGCGCCGTGTTTCCCGCGTAGCAATTCGCCGGCTCGCCGCCGAACAGGGTGATCTGCCCGAAGTCGGAGTTGGTCGGGTTCTTGAAGTAGCCGTTGTGGTGGAAGACGTTGTGCTCTAGCGCGTCACCCTCGGGGTCAAGGACACAGCCGAAGCCCGGCACCTGATTGCCGCCAGCGCCGGCGCATGTCTGGCCCAGGCTCGGCTTGCCGGTCTGCGCGTACGGGATGAACAGCACGCCCCAGGCGCCGTTGTTGGTGATGGAGTTGTCCATGACCGTGTCGAAGCGGCCGCCGGAGACCGTCATCCCGGTTCCGACGGGACCGGCGGCGGCGCTGCCGGCCGCCGGGACCGTGGCGTTGTTGTTGTTGTGAATGCTGTTGTTCACGACCACCCAGCAGGAGGCGGTGTGCGTGATGGGGCTGGTCTTGCCGGCCGCGCATTTGCCGTCTTGCGGCGCGGGCGGGTCGCCGACGACCGCGGTGTTGGTGTCAAGGCCGTCCTGGTTGTCGTCGAACGTGGAGTTCTCGATGACGATCGTGCCGCCGGAGTTCGTGCCCGAGTAACCGAGCGCGTTGTTCTCCATCCACATGTGGTCAAGGACGATGTCGCACCGCTGCTTGCACGCGCCCACATACGTGCCCGAGTCGTTCATGTTGCTCGCGTACAGCTGGTTCCAGCTCGCCGGTCCCGCCGAGTTGCTGGCGAAGACCCCGTACTCGGCGGCGGTCGCCTCGTTCTTGAGGTACGTCGACGTCGCCGTGAGGTAGCTCCCCCAGTATCCGGCGAGGCCGATCTTGCCTGACCCGTCACCGCCGTTCCACCAGATCTGGTTGCCAGAAGATCCCGTGCCGGCCATGAAGTTGCAGACGGTGAGGTTCTCGACGCTCACGTCGTTCGCCTTCCAGACCAGGATGCCGTTGCGCCCGACGGGGACGCCGTTCTTCCCGAGCCTGCCGTAGTTCTGTGCCGACGGCTTCGCGCTGCACGCCGCCGAGCCCTTCTTGGTGCCGTCGACGATGACCGTGTTGCGGTTCATGCCGCGCAGGGTGATGCCGGACTTGTCGATGTAGACGCCGCCCATGTCGCCGTCGGCGGGATTGCCGTACGGGCCGGTCTCGTCGGCGTTCTCGTGGTAGTCGCCCGGGCCCACCAGGATCCAGTCGCCTGGCTGTGCCGCGTTCACGGCGGCCTGGATGGTCGTGAACCCACCCGCCTTGCCGTGGAACGTCCCGACCAGCAGCACCTTCGGAGTCGAGCTGACTGTAGCGGCCGCGCCATGCGGCGCCGTCAGGGCCAGCAGCGCGCCGCACCCGAGCGCGACTGCCCCGAACGCGGAAACCATGCGCATACCACGGCGGATGCTCACCATCGGGCACCTCTCGTTACAGGGCGATTCTCAGGAAGACCATAGAGCCGCCGGCCAGCTACCGCTAGGCCCAAAGCGCGCCGCGTTCGCACGTCCGTCACGTTACGATTGCGTGTCGTCAAGCAAGTTAGCCGGGTCTACCCGGGTTTATCTCGAGCTGGAGGCCGCTGCCATGCCGCGCTTGGAAGTACAGATCCCGGCCGGTGACGGCCTTGCCAACGGATCGCTGCACGTGCCTGACGGCGAGGGGCCGTGGCCGGGCGTGGTCGTCTTCCCTGACGCCTTCGGGCTCCGGGACACCATGCGCGAGATGGGCGACCGCCTGGCAAGCCTGGGATACGTGGCGCTCGTCCCTGACGTCTTCTACCGGGCGGGCGACTGGGCGCCGTTCGACCCGGGCACCGCCTTCACCGACGACAAGGAGCGCACACGGCTGTTCGGCCTGATGTCCGCGCTGAGCAACGAGCGGATCACCGCCGACGCCGACGCCTACGCCGACTTCCTGCTGGCCCGGCCCGAGGTGCGCGGCTCCGCGATCGGGACCACCGGGTACTGCATGGGCGGGCGGATGTCGATCGTGGCGGCGGGCGGCATCGGGGACAAGATCGCCGCGGCGGCCTCATTCCACGCCGCTCGGGTCGCGCTCCCCGACGACCCGAACAGCCCGCACCTGGCCGCGGACCGGATCCGGGCGGCTGTCTACGTGGCGGGCTCCATCGAGGACCCCGGCTTCACCGACGAGCACGCCGAACTGCTCGACCAGGCGCTGACCTCCGCCGGGGTGGCGCACACCATCGAGTTCTACCCCGGGCATCACGGGTTCGCGGTCGCCGACAACGCGCCCTACGACCCGGCGCTGGCCGAGCGGCACTGGGAAGCGCTGCGCACGCTCTACGCCGAGCGCCTCTAGGAAGCTGTCAGGCCGGTGTCAGGCCCAGGAAACGGCGCGGGTTGGTGACGACCATCCGGCGGATGTCGCCGGCCGGGATGCCGAGATAGCTGAGCTGTTCGGCGAACAGGCGGAAGCACTCCGGCTCGGGGGGCACCCAGCGGGAGAAGATGTCCGTGGTGAGGACGGCCTGGCCCGGCCCGATGGCGTCCAGGCCCGCGTGCACGTCGCGGATCGTGAGATGCCCGTCCGGGTGCAGGAGGGGCGCGTTGCAGAACTCGACGAACGCGCCCAGGTCGGTGAACCTGGTGAGCTGGCCGGGCGTGTCGACGTAGTGCAGCGGATGGGTGATCAGCACACGGGCACCGATGCCGGCGCAGTACTGCGCGACGGCCATGCTCTCGCTGAGCCCCGCGTGGCCGGTGGCCACGCTGAGGTCGAGGGCCAGGCACGCGTCGAGCACTTCCCTGACGGCGCCGGTCAGCGAGCCATTCCCGTCGGTCAGGCTGATGGCATGGGCCGGGGCGTAGCGCGGGAACGACGGCGCGACAAGCGTCAGCCGGTCGGGGATGTAACCGCCACGTGCCACATCGGCGGCGGATCCCCACGTCGGCAGGAAGACGACCTTCGCGTCGTGACTGGCCGCCAGCTCGACCACGGTCACCGACACGCCGCCGGCCGGCGGGTTCAGGGTGATGCTGCCGTAGACCTCGAAGTCGATGTCGGCCAGCGCGTCGCGAATCAGTCCCGCCCGGTCCATCGTGGGCCACAGGTGGGACTTCAGCACCCAGCCGCGCAGGCCGTAGGCATGCGCGAGCCTGGCGACTTCGATGTCGGCGCCGCGGTTGGCGAACCGGCGCGAGACGTCCGGCTGGCCGTGCACGTGCAGGTCGATACCGTCGCGCAGGAGCGCGCCGAAGTCATCGGGCAGGGCAGCCGTCCATGACGCGGCGCGAGAGCCCGTCGCGGGCGCCTGCTGGCTGACTGGCTCGCTGTTCATGAATCACCTCGCTGTATGCACAGTCGCTAACACAGGAGCCACTTTAGTTGTATGATAATCATACGCAGGATCCCTGATCTTCTGTCCTCTTGGGAGCAGCTCCATGACCGATGCCGACAGCCAGCGTCTCAGCCTCGGGACCCAGGTCCGGCGCGAGGTTCTCGGGGATGCGCACGTGGACCGGTCGCTGGCGGCGGCCACCGACTTCTCGCGCCCGGTGCAGGAACTCATCACGGCGAATTGCTGGCATGACATCTGGACGCGGCCGGGCCTGGACAGGCGCACGCGCAGCCTGGTCAACCTGGGCATGCTGACCGCCCTGAACCGGATGCACGAGTTCGCGGCCCATGTTCGCGGCGCCATTCGGAACGGCTGCACGATCAGCGAGATCCAGGAAGTCATCCTCCAGGCGGCCGTGTACTGCGGCGCCCCGGCCGCGATGGAATCAGCCCGCGTGGCCGAGAAAGTGCTCGCCGAGCTGAACGAGTCCGCGGGAAGCTGACCTACAGGGATTGAGGCCTGGGGCCTGCGCCCCGAGCGTCACCGGATCGAGGCTCCGGATGCGCAACGGCAGGGGTATGCCGCCTGATATATCCCCGTTTTATCCGGCATATCCGGACCCAGGGCCGGGCGATGCTGGTGGCTCATTCGGACTGGTCCGGGGCCGGCTGTGGGCTGGCTTTGGGTTGGCCCCGCTGGTGATGGCGGTCTGGGTCCGTGCCCGTGAACATCACCGGGCACGGCTGCCACTGGTGTCACGCTGACAGGGCCGGCACGGGCAAGATCACAAGATCGGGGATACTAAACGTAGCCAGGGCTACCCGGAATATCCCATGATCTTGGAAACCGGCTGCTTGCCGGGGCGAGCGCCGTGATCGTCGACGACAAGCGGCGCGTATTCGCCACCAGCATCCCGGGCGGCCGCGAGCGCAGATGGCGCCTTTCATGATCATGATCAGATCATGCGTCAAAGGGCGTCGTTTTCGTACACCAACGACCCATGATCTCATGGTCGCCTGCGGCCTTAGTCGCTGGTTAGGATGCTGGCGTGGCCGGGCGCGAGCGCCACCTCCGCGACGTGCAGGCCGTCGTTGTACTCGCGTGACGGGAACCGCTGCCATACCGCGCTGTCGTGGAACGGAAGAACCCGGCCGGTCGCACCGCCGACGGACCGCAGCACCTCGTCGGTGACCCGGAGCCAGGTTGACGGGCTGCCGGTCGCCATCGAGATCGGGGCGTACACGCCATCGCCGCGCAGACCCTCGATGTTCTCGTACACGTAGACGTTGTCGCCGGCGAACAGCCAGGGCCCGGCGGCTTCGTCCTCGACCAGGACGTACTGCGAGCCCGCGGTGTGCGTGTCGAAAGCCGGCAGCAGGCTGATGTGGTCGGTCACGTGCCGCTGGCCGTCGGCCAGCGTCAGGCGGCCGGCCCGGTCACGTTCGTCCAGGACGCCGAGCAGCTCCGGCTCGCAGTTACGTGTCAGGAACTCAAACCGCGGCGGCAGGCGCAACGCAGCCCGGTACCTGTCGATCTCCTCGCGCTGGACATAGAGGTGCGCCGCGGGGAACTGCCCGGCACAGCCGGCGTGGTCGAAGTGGTTGTGCGTCAGCAGGAGGGCGTCGATGTCGCCTGGCTCGATGCCTGCACGGCGTAGTACTTCGGCGGGCGGTTTCCAGTTGGTATCGCCGTACTTGCCGGTCAGGCGGTCGTGGATCGCGGGATCCCAGAATCCCGCGTCCACCAGGATGCACTGGTCGGCGGTCCTGATGACGCCGAAGCAGTACGGCATGCGCCGGAAGCCCTCGTTCGGCTGCGCGGCGAACAGGTTGCTCGCGGGGAACCGGTCGACGTACCCGTACTCGACGAGCCAGATCGAATGCGCGGACATGGCGGCCGCTACTTCCAGAGCCGCGCGCTGGCGAGGGCTGCGCCCTCGGCCATGGCCGCGAGCTTGGCCCACACGATCTCCGGGTGGCCGACGCGCGAGCCGATGCCGCAGTCGGTCCCCGCCTGCACGTTCTCCCGGCCGACGACGCTGGCGAAGTTCATCAGCCGGGTCGCCACCAGCTCGGGGTGCTCGACGAGGTCGGTGGCGTGGCTGATGACGCCGGGCACGAGGGTCTTGCCGTCAGGCAGCTTCACGTCCTCCCACACCCGCCACTCGTGCGCGTGGCGCACGTTGCCGGCTTCGACCGCGTACGCGGTCGCGTTGATCTTGACAAGCAGGTCGGCGATGTCTTTCAGCGGCACGTCGTTGACGTGCGGGCGGTGGCCGCTTCCCCAGCAGACGTGGAAGCGGATCTGGTCCTCGGGCAGGCCGGCGAGCGCGTGATTGATCACCTCGACCGCGAAGGACAGGTAGCGTCTGTAGTCCTCGATGCTCCAGTCCGGGTAGAACATCCACGTCGTCGCGAACTCGGGCTCGTCGACCTGCAGCACGAGCCCGGCGTCGGTCACTGCCTTGTACTCCTCGCGCATCACGTCCGCGACGGCCATCATGTAGGACTCATCGTCGGCGTAGTACTCGTTCCGCGCGCCGGCGCCGAGGCTCAGCGGGCCAAGCGCCGCGATGAAGCCCTGGGCGTCCTTGCCATCGACGGCCGCCACGAGCTCGGCGACGTCCCTGGCGATGGCGTCGTGGCCGACGTAGGTGACCGGGGACGTGCACACGCGTTCGGTGGCGGGAGCCGGCGGCGCGCCCGGCCGGAAGAAGCCGGGCCGCACCGGACCGCCCGAGCCCTGCAGCCACAGCCCGGACTCATAGAAGCCTGGGAATTGCCGCCGATCGCGTTCCGCGACGCCGCCGCGCTTGGGCGGGATCGCCGGGTCGATGGGTCGCGTCTGCCAGCCTGTGACGCGCGAGTGGATGTAGCCGACGTAGTCGGCGCCGCTCGCCGCCTTGACGTACTCCCCGTCGTTCAGGATCGTGACGCCGCAGTCCAGCTGTCTGCTGACGACTTCGGCGACCGCGCTGGGCAGCCGCTCCTCGATCCGCGGCTGGTGGTCCCGCCAGTCGGCGATCAGCTCGTCCAGGTCGGCGGGACGGGGCAGGTTGCCGCCGTGGGTGGTGAGGATCCGGTCCGTGCTGCGCCACATGGCCATCTGCGCTTGTCCTAGCCTTCCGCGTGAGGTGGTGCGAACTTCTGGACCTGGTGTGCCGCGTGGTCCTCATCCGCGGGGACCCGGCCCGGCTTGATTCCGTAGGTGTAGGTGACTTCCCCGACGTAGACGCTGTCCGCGGAGTCGACCGCCACGGAGTGCGGCGCGATCACGTTGCCCGCGGCCGCCTTGTCATCGGCGGAGGCGCCCCACGTGGCGAGGAGCTCGCCGGTCGGGCTGAGCACGGATATGCGCCCCGGCTGGTCGGTTCCGAGCGTGTCGGTGACGAACGAGCGGTTGTCGGCCGGCCGCCACAGCTCCGCGACGACCACGTCGCCCTGGCTCGTGAGCGCGAGGCCGGACGGACGCTGGACGCCAGACCACTCCCCCAGGTAGCTGCCGTCGGTGCGGAAGATCTGGATCCGCTCGTTCTCCCGGTCGGCGACGAGGAGCCGTCCGTCCGGGGTCAGGCAGATGCCGTGCGGCAGCCGGAACTGCCCGGGTCCTGAGCCGACCTCTCCCCAGCTGTTCAGCAGCTTGCCCGAGGCGCTGAAGTGGTGGACCCGGCAGTTCCCGTAGCCGTCGGACACGAAGATGTCGCCGCCGGGCCCGATCGCGATGTCCGTGCACCCGTTGAACGGCCCGGCCGGCCGGGTGACCGTCTCGACGTTGTGGATGCGCACGGGCACGTCGGTCCGGTACCCGGTTCGCGAGGGGGCGCCTGGCACGCCCAGGGTCAGCAGCAGCTCGCCGTCTGGGGTGAACTTCCTGACGGTGTGATCGCCGTTGTCGACGCAGTACACCGCGCCGTCGGGACCGATGCGGATGTTGTGCGCGTTGGTGAAAATCCCGGCGCCCCACGCCCGCAGGAACGTTCCGGCCGGGGTGTACACAAGCACCTGGTGGTCGTCGCGCGTGAACAGGTACACCTGGTCTTCGGCGTCGACGGCGACGCCGGCCACGTCGCGGTGGCTGACGCCGGCGGGACGCTGCTCCCAGTGCAGGTCGGCTACCCAGCCGGGCTGCTCGCGGTATGTCATGACGCTGTCGCCGTCGCGGCGGGCGCGCTTTGCGGCAGCCAGCCCCACGGATGCGTGCCCCAGCGCGGGGCGACGAGCTCGCCGGCCCGCACCGTGTGCACGGGACTGATGCCATACCGTCCGGAGAAGGTCTCCTTGCGCGTATCGGTGAAGCGGAAGTCGCCCTCGGTCACGTCCAGGATCGTGATGTCGGCCGTCCGCCCGACCGCGAGAGCTCCGGCCTCCTCCGCCAGGCCCGCCGCGGCGGCCGCGTTCACCGTCGTCATCCGCACCACGTCAGCGAGGCTGTAACCGACCGCCATGAACTTCGCCATGCATTCCATCAGGCTGTGGAAGGCCTGGCCGCCGAGCGTGAGGTCGCTGCTGATCGTGTCGGGGACCAGGCCGCGGTCGTACTGCTCGCGGGCGACCTGATAGCCGAAGTTGCCCATGCCGAGCGCCGAGTCGAGGATGACGCCGCGCTCCCGCGCGGCCTTCAAGAGCGGATCGAGCTGCCCGCCCGACCTGTCCACGCCGCCGACACTCGGCGTGCACAAGTGGGTCAGGATGTCGCCAGCGTCCAGCTGGCCGAGCAGATACTCGGTGACGGCCAGCATGCGCCTGTCCAGGTCCGGCTCCTGCGCCGCGAACAGGTCGCCGATGTGCACCATCAGCGGCACCGCCGCTCGCCTGGCGGCCTCCTTGGCGGCGTCGATGACCTGCTCGCCCGCCTTGGCGACGAACGGCCCGACCAAGCGCAGCTTCATGCCGGAGACCGCGCCGGGGTTGCTGGCGACGCAGCTCGCGATGCCCTCGGCGTCGATGTCGTCGAGGCTGCCGACGTCGGCGGGGTTCTTGGTGCTGTGCGCGAAGGTGCCCACGTTGAGGTAGCAGAGCACGCGCGTCCGCGCACTCGGCAGGATGTAGGCGGGGAAGACGCCGAAGTTGGCGATCCCCACCGATCCGGCGTCAAGCACGGTCGTCACGCCCGAGCGGACGCCGGTGTCGTCGGCGTCGCAGCAGCCCATCCCGACCCCCGGGGTCGTGCCGCCGCGCGCGACATGAGCGTGCAGGTCGATAAGCCCGGGCACCACGTAGCGGCCTTCGCCGCTCGCATCGAGCACGTGAGCGGCGTGCGCCTCGGGGAGGCTGTCCTCGATCGCGGCGATGCGGCCGTCCGATATCGCGACGTCAGCCCGCCTGTCGATGCCCTGGCCCGGATCCAGTACGTGGCAGTTCTTCAGTACGAGCTGATAGCTCACGTCGCCTCCTGCCGCTGCGCGGCCGCGTAGCCGACGCAAACCGGCAGTCACCTGGAACGCGTCGCATATTGTAGGACGGACAGACAAAATAAAACCCGATACGTAGCCTAGGACCGGCCCGGTAGCCAGTCAATATCCGGCTCCGCGGCAGGGGACTGGACACGTGACAGCCGTTAGAATAAGTTGCTAGGCCATCGGGGGGAGATAGCGGAGGATCGTGACATGGGGATAGCGGAGAGCCTGCGGGTGGAGCGTGCTCCGGCACCCATTCGTTCTCGTGTCCTCGACAACCTCCGGCAGGCCATCCTCGAGCGCAAACTCGCTCCCGGCCAGCGGCTGATCGAGCGAGAGCTTGTCGAGCTGACCGGCGTGTCCCGGACGAGCATCCGCGAGGCACTGCGGGAGCTGGCGGCGGAAGGGCTCGTCACGACGATCCCGAACAAGGGAACGGTCGTGACCGAAGTCACCGCCGAGGAAGCACGGCAGCTTTACCAGGTGCGGTCGGCGCTTGAGGCGCTGGCCGGCCGGCTTTTCGTCGAGAATGCCACGCCGGCGCAGCGGCGGGCGCTCACGAGCGCGCTGCGGGCCGTCGAGCGAGCGGAAACCAAGGGTGCGCCAGCCATGCTCGCCGCCAAGGACAAGTTCTACGACGTGCTGTTCGAGGGCGGCGGCAACGACGCGCTGCGATCCATCGCCGGCTCGCTGCACGCGCGCGTCAACCTGCTGCGGTCGCTGTCGCTGTCCATGCCGGGCCGTGCCACCGAGAGCCTCGCCGAGCTAGCCGAGATCGTCGCCGCCGTGCAGGCCAACGACGCCGACGCGGCCGCGAAGGCGTGCAGTCATCACGTGGAGTCCGCCGGCATGGCTGGCTTCAGTGCCCTCAGCGAGGAAACGGTCGGCTAAGACCGCCCCCATTTCGCCTGGCTACCTGCCGTGCCGTCTATCGCGGCCTGTCCTCTTGTATGATGGTCATACGTCGGCCCGTCCTTGTCCGCGTGCACCGACTACGCCACGAAGGAGCTGCCTGGTGAGCAACGCGCACGGAATCCAGCAGGAGGGGGCGACGGCGGTCGCCGAGATGCTGCACGGCTACGGCGTCACGCACCTGTTCATGGTGCCCGCCATCATGCGCCGGACGTTCGCCGAGCTGGAGCGCCTGCACCCCGAGATCGCCCCGATCCACGCCCACGGGGAGAAAGCAGCCGCCTACATGGCCGACGGTTACGCGCGCGCCGGCCGTCGGCCCGGCGTCTGCGCCGCGCAGGCCATCGGCGCCCTGAACCTGGCGGCGGGCCTGCGCGAGCCGTTCCTCGCCCGGTCGCCAGTGGTGGCGCTCACCGGCGGCCGGCTACCCGAGACGAAGTTCCGGCAGGTCTACCAGGAGGCAGACGACCTGCCCGCGTTCGACCAGGTCACCAAGTTCAACGGCGCGGTCGACGACGTCACCCGGCTGCCGGACATGCTGCGGTACGCCTTCCGTGCGGCGACGACCGGCTCGCCCGGCCCGGTTCACCTGCAGATACAGGGGAACGAGGGACAGCTCGACAGGGAAGTAGGCGTCCTCGACGACGTTGTCGAGCCCGAGTTCGCCGCGATACCGCCGTTCCGGCCGCGCCCCGACGACGAGGCCGTGCGCGCGGCCCTGGCCTTGCTTGCAGCCGCGGCCCGGCCGGTCATCGTGGCCGGCGGCGGGGTCCGCTGGTCCGGCGCGGCGGGCGAGCTCGTGGCGCTGGCTGAGGCTCTCGCGATCCCGGTGGCGACATCGCCGAACGGCCGTGCGAGCATCATCGGCACCCACCGGCTGAGCGCGGGAGTCGCCGGAACCTATTCGCGCGAGTGCGCCAACCAGATCGTCAACCGGGCCGACCTCGTCTGTTTCATCGGCACGCAGACCGGTGGCATGACGACCCATTTCTGGGCTGTGCCGCCGATCGGCACGCCCGCCATCCAGATCGATATCGAGCCTGCCACTCTCGGCCGCAACTACCCGCTGCAGGCGCGGGTGCTCGGCGACGCCCACGCGGTGCTCAGCCGCATGCGGGAGCTGGCCGACCCGGCCACGGCCGCCCGCCGGGCCGCCTGGCTGGCTGAGGTGGACGACCTCAAGGCGTCCTGGCGGGCACGCCACGACAGCGTCATGACCAGCGATGACCTGCCGATCCGGCCCGAGCGCCTGTGCGCGGACCTCACCTCGATCATGCCGGACGACGCGATCGTCCTCGTGGATACCGGGCACGCCGGCATGTGGATGTCCCAGTATTTCGACCTGACCGCGCCGGGGCAGGACTACCTGCGCAGCGGCGGTCACCTCGGCTGGGCCTTCTCGGCCGGAATCGGCGCCAAGTGCGCCGTCCCCGACAGGCCCGTCATCGCCTTCACCGGGGACGCGGGCCTGTATTACCACCTCGCCGAGATTGAGACGGCGGTCCGCTGGAACGTCAACTCGGTCACCATCGTCAACGACAACAGCGGCGGCAACCAGAGCAAGCGCGGCTTCGACCGCGCCTATGGCGGGGAGCAAACGCCCACCGCGCGGCGGATGTGGACCTACACCGACGTTGACCTGGCCCGGGTGGCGACGGACATGGGCGCGCTCGGGATCCGCGTGGACAAGCCCGGCGACCTGCGGCCGGCCCTGGAGCAGGCGCTGGCCGCCGGCCGGCCGGCTGTCATCGACGTCCGCACCGACATCAACGTGACGGCGCCGCTCGCGGTGTCATGACTGGCCCGGCCCGGGGACTTACAGGTTCACATACCCCCTCTGGGTATAGAAAACGCGTGGCGAGCATGATCATGGGTCGTTGGGGTGCGAAAACGACCCCTTTTGACCCGTGATCATCGAAGGCGCCGCCTGGGGTCACGGCCGCCTAGGCCCGAATATGCGGATAAATCCCGATATATCAGGCGGGATACCCCCCTGCCGTTGTGCATCCCGAACCCCGATCCGGTGACGCCCGGGGCTGAGATCCCCGCGCTTCAATCCCTGTCGCGCTTACCAGGCGCGCGGCAGGTCTTCAGTGCGCAGCACCCAGTACCGCGACAGCTCCGTCATCCGCCCGGCCAGGCCGACCTCGGCCAGGATGCTCTCCGCGTCAGATCCGGCCCGGCCGGCGGCCCGGCCCAGCACGAGCGGGGACTGCGACAGCCTGACGGTGAGTCCTGGCATCACCACGGGGCCGAACTCTTCCGACCGCTGGATCAGGCTGAGGCCAAGCTTCGTGGCGGGCTCGCTGGTCATGACCTGCTCGGTGGTCAGCACCACGTGGGCGCCGACGCCCGCCTGCTGCAGGGCCTGGACGGCCTCCGTCGCGGACCGCTCCGCGAGCGCGGCCGTCAGCGCCGCCTGCACCGCCGCGGCGTCCGCCGGGCTGACTTCGGCGGCAGCCGTCAGCCATGGCACGGACTGAAGCGATGGCCATTGCGATGGCTTCATGCCGAGGAAGATCCAGCCGTCGCTTACCTGGTAGTACCGCTGGAACGGCCCGTCACCGAGCGCCTCA
>Ga0335073_10006238_pt1 | contig 16741 bp, 12 predicted proteins | sample Lox_Sample_22_FD_207093 | JGI IMG/M metagenome (GOLD analysis project Ga0335073, IMG submission 207093) | Soil microbial communities from Loxahatchee National Wildlife Refuge, Florida, United States - Lox_Sample_2.2 | ecosystem: Environmental > Terrestrial > Soil > Wetlands | place: USA... | reverse complement strand
GCGCCTGCTGCTCGCCCGCGACCGCATGGGAATCAAGCCGCTCTACTACAGCATGCACGGCGGCAGCGTCTGGTTCGCCTCCGAGGTCAAGTGCATCCTCGCGGGCGGCGGCTCGGCGCGCGCCATCGATCCGCTCGGCGTCGATCAGCTGCTGACGTTCGAGTACACGGCAAGCCCGACGACGCTTTTCGAGGATGTGAGGAAGGTCCCTCCCGGAGGGTGGCTCACCGTGAGCGGCGGCAAGCTCCACCAGGGCTGGTTCTGGTCGCTGCCGACCTCCGAGCCGGGTCCGGTCAGGGATGTCGAGGGTCTCACGGAGCGGGTCCGGGATACCTTCGTCAGCGCGGTGCGGCGGCAGCTCGCGAGCGATGTCCCGCTCGGCGCCTTCCTCTCCGGCGGCATCGATTCCTCCATCCTGGTCGCGGCCATGACCGAAGTCTCGTCCGCGCCGCCGCTCACCTTCTCGATCGGATTCGGCGATCCCACCTACAGTGAGGTGCGCTACGCGCGCGCCGTCGCGGCGCATTGCGGCACGCGCCATCACGAGGAGATCCTGACTCCGGACTACCTGTCGCTGCTGCCGGAGGTGATCTCGCAGCTCGATCAGCCGATCGCCGACTTCTCGGTCTTCCCGACGCTGCTGGTGGCGAGAATGGCGCGCCGCCGGGTGACGGTGGCGCTCGGCGGCGATGGCGGCGATGAGCTCTTCGGCGGCTATGACACCTATCGCGCCGACCGGCTGAGCGCGCGCCTGCTCGACTGGCAGCCGGCGCCGGTGCGCGCGGCCGCGGAGTGGCTCGGGCGCGGCCTGCCGCTCGGCCGTGGCAAGCGCGGCCTGGTCAACGAGCTGCGCCGTTTTCTCGAAGGGGCGCGACTGCCGTCCGATTGGCAACACCTTCGCTGGATGGTCTTCCTGCGGGAGGAGCAGCGTGCGCGGCTCTACACCCGCGAATTCCGCGCGCATGTCACGGGCGCCACGGAGGGTCTGGTCCGCGCCGTTCTCGAGGACGGGGGCAGTGATCGGCTGACGGCGCAGATGCGCTGCGACCTCAGGCTCTACCTGCCGGAGGACATTCTCGCGAAGGTCGACGCCATGAGCATGGCGACTTCGCTGGAAGCGCGTGTGCCGTACCTCGACAACGAGGTGGTGGACCTCGCGCTCGCCATTCCCTCGGGGCTCAAGGTGCGCAGCGGCGAGCGCAAGTGGATCCTCAAGCGAGCCTTCGCCGGCGCGCTGCCCGAAGCGGTGCTCGAGCGCGGCAAGGAAGGCTTCAGCATGCCCATGAAGCATTGGCTGGCCCACGAATGGAACGCGCTCATGCACGAGCTCTTGAGTCCGCGCAGTCTCGCCGTGGAAGGGCTCTTCGATGCGCGCTACGTGGAGCAGCTCATGCGCGAGCATGAGACCGGCGCGCACAACCACAGCCATCTGCTCTGGGCGCTCATCGTCTTTCAGCTCTGGCGCGACCGGTTCCAGGCGGGCATCGAGCTGCCGGGAGTGCATGTCGATGCTGCGTAACATCACACGGCTTGCGGCGACGCCCTACGATATCTTGGTCATCGGCGGCGGCATCTACGGCGCGTGCGCCGCCTGGGAAGGAGCGCTGCGGGGCTTGAGAGTGGCATTGATCGAAGCCGCCGACTTCGGCGGCGCCACCTCGGGCAACAGCCTGCGTACCCTGCATGGCGGGCTTCGACACCTGCAGCGCCTCGACCTCAAGCGGATGCGGGAGTCGATTCGCGAGCGGCGGGAGTGGCTGCGCCTGGCGCCGCATCTCGCCCGCCCGCTGCGCTTCATTCTGCCCACTCGCGGACAGGGTCTGCGCGGACCGCTCGTCATGCGGACCGCGCTCTGGCTCAACGATGTAGTGAGCGCCGATCGCAATCGCGGCGTCCGCGGGGATCGCCGGCTGCCGCGCGGAGTGCTCCTCGGTGAGGCGGCGGCGCGCGCTGCGCTCCCAGGCATCGACCTGGGAGGCTGTAACGGCGCCGCCGCCTGGCACGATGCCGTCTGCCTGGATACGGAGCGGCTGCTGCTATCGGTTATCAGCGCATCCGCGGACGCTGGAGCGCACGTAGTCAACTACGTTAGAGCAACAGGGCTCTTGGCACGTCATTCCCGCATCCGCGGCGTGCACGCCCGAGATGAGCTCTCGGGACGTGAAATGGAGGTGCGGGCCAGGTTCGTCATCAACGCCGCGGGACCCTGGGTGGAGGACTGGCTGCCCGCCGGCGCCGGCCGGCCGAAGGCGCCGATGTTCCGCGCCTCGCGGGCGTTCAACCTGTTGACCCGGCCGCTGCCGTTCCGCGATGGCATCGGGCTGACGGTGCGCGCCCATGGCAGGAGCGACACCACGTATTTCATATTGCCGTGGAACGGCTACTCGCTCATCGGCACGCGCCACCTGCGCTGCGATCCCAGCACCCGCTCGACCGATGTCACGCGCGAGGAAGCGCTCGCGTTCGTCAACGATCTCAACACGGTGCTGGGCAGCCACCGGCTGACGGCAGCCGACGTGCACGGGGTGTTTGCCGGTCTCCTCCCGGAGGAAGACGACAACTCGGGCGCCGAGGTTGCGCTCGAGCGCGACCCGCAGGTGATCGATCACGAGCCGGCCGGACTGCGCGGCCTCCTGTCCATCGTCGGGGTCAAATGGACCATTGCGCCCGCCGTCGCCTCCAAGGCAGTGAGCATGGCCTGTCAGCCCCTCGGCATCGGCGATCAGGTCGTGCGGCGCCCGCGCAAACTCGCTCCCATGACGAGCGCGTTCTTCGAAGGTCCCCGTGGCGTTCCGACTCTCGACCGCGCGGTCGTGGCGCACCTCGAGCAGTGTTATGGCGCCGCGCACCGCCACGTCCTCGCTCTCATCGCCACCGAGCCCGCGCTGGCGGCGCAGGTCGTGGCGGACCTGCCGGTCGTGCTCGCGCAGGTCGCGTATGCGGCGCGCGCGGAAATGGCCGTGCGCCTCGCGGATGTGGTGATGCGCCGTACCCCGCTTTATCTCAGCCGTGCGCTGGATCGGCCGGCGCTCAGCGCCTGCGCCGCGACACTCGCCCGCGAGCTGCGCTGGAGCACGAAGGAGACCGGCGCCCAGCTCGATGAGGCCACGCGCGAGCTCGCGGCCTTTCGCGGGCCCCTCATGTGCGACCTCGAGCCTGCCGCAGCCTGAATTTGAGGAGCCTCTCCCATGACCCCCACCAGCCCCGTTGCCGGAACCCCCATTACCGCGCCGCCCAAGCCCCGGAGCGACGACAGCAGCAACCCGCCGTGGCAGCTGCAGATGTATGCAAAGTCCCTGAAGAAGCGGCAGAAAGTGGAGCTGCTGCTGCGTCTGCTCGGCCCGGTGGATGGCAAGAGGTGCCTCCTCGTCTCGGGCCACGACAACAACGGCGCGATGAATCATCACTTCCGCGCCGCGGGCGGCAAGTGGAGCTGGGGTCAGGTCTATCCCCAGGGGATCGGCGAGATGGCGGAGTTCCTCGGCGATCCGGTGGCGCACGTCGACATCAACCGCTTCCCCTTTCCCGACGAGGCCTTCGACGCCGTGATCGTGATAGACGTGCACGAGCACTTCGCCGACTCGAGCGGCATCAACCGCGAGATTCGCCGGGTCCTCGCGCCCGACGGACTCGCCATCATCACCACGCCGAACGGCGACACGCGCCTGCCCGTTGCGGCGCTGAAGCGCGTGGTCGGAATGGGGCCCGCCACTTACGGGCACGTCGTGCAGGGTTACCGCGTCCGCGAGCTCGAGGGGATGTTCCGCTCGGTCGGCATGCACCCGGTGGCGAGCGGTGGCTATTCGCGCTTCTTCACCGAGCTCGCGGAGCTCGTCATCAACTTCGGTTACGTGAAGGTGCTGGCACGCAAGAAGGAGCACCCGCCGGTGATCGAGGGCACCATCGCTCCGACCTCGCGCAGGGAGCTCGAGGCCGTGCGCAAGGAGTACCGCATCTACTCGCTCATCTATCCCTTCATGTATCTCTTCTCGCTGCTCGACAGGTTGATTCCGGGCCGCGGCGGCTACGCGGTCGCCGTCTCGGCGCGCAAATGAGGCGGCGCATGCTCGTCACCGGCGCGGCCGGCTTCGTGGGCTCGCACTTCGCGCCGTATCTGGCGGCGCGCGGCTTCGAGCTCAGAGCGATCGACGTCCATCCGCCGGCCCGAGCCGCCGGAAGCGGGGTGGAGTTTCGGGTACAGGACATCCGCGACGCGCGCGGCCTCGCGGCTGCGCTGGAAGGCGTCGATACGGTGTTCAATCTCGCGAGCGTGCATCTCGATGTGCATGCGACGCCGGAACAGTTCGAATCCGTCAACGTCAAGGCCCTCGAGCAGCTGATCGAGCTCAGCGCCGCGGCGCACGTGCGCCGCGTGGTGCAGGTGAGCAGCGTCGGGGTGTACGGCCACGTCGCGCACCCGCCCGCCGCGGAGGACGCGCCGCTCAACCCCGAGAACGATTACGAGCGGACCAAGGCCGCCGGCGAGAAGGCCGCGCGCGCGGCCGCCCGCCGCACGGGAGTCGACCTGGTCATCGTGAGGCCATCGTGGGTGTACGGCGTCGGCTGCCCGCGCACCGCCAAGCTCATCCGGTCACTGCGCAAGCGGCGGTTCTTTTTCATCGGCTCCGGCAACAATCTCCGTCACCCCATCTACATCGATGACCTGTCGGCGTCCCTCGAGCTCACCGCCACGGCCGGGCCCGCAGTTGCCGGACGCACGTTCAACATCGCGGGCCCCCGCTGGATGACCGTGGCGGAGATGGTGGGGGAGTTCGCGCGGGCGCTCAGCGTGCCGCCGCCGGCGTTTCACGCGCCGCGCTGGCTCGGGCTCTCGGTGGGCTGGGCGGCGGAGCAGGTGAGCGCCGTGGTCGGGGCGGAGCCGCCGGTCTCGAGGCGCACGCTCGCCTTCTTCGAGAATGACAACGCCTTCGACATCGGCGCGGCGCGGCAGTCGCTCGGCTTCGAGCCGAAGACCGATCTTTCCGGCGGCGCGCGCGCGGTCATCGCGGGCTACTCGGCCGCAAACTGACCTCGGGCTGCACGGCGCGCGAATCGCTGTCGCGGGTCGGCCTCAAATACGGCAGCGCCAGCCAGCCGGTGAAGAGGATGCGCACCACCCAGCCCGCCGCAATGCCATACAACACCGCGACCAGGCCCCACGGGCCGGCGAGGAAGGCGCCGGCGACACTGATGCCGATCGAGCCCCAGCAGCCGAAGCTCAGGATGCGCAGGCGGCGCTCCTCGCCGCATGACACCACCACGGCAGTGGTGAAGCCGCTCAGCACCTTCAGGAATCCCGAGACCAGTGTGGCGGCGATCAAGGCGTGCGAGAGAGCGTAGCGCCCGGCCGTCATCCAGCGCGCGACCGGCGGCGCCAGCACCCAGATGGCCAGAGACCCTGCCGCTATGGTGACGAAGACCAGGGCGGCCTCACGCGCGACCTTCGCGCGTCGGGCGTGGGCCCCGCCCGCGCCGCGCAACGTCGGAATGAGCGTGAATTGCACCGCGGCCTGCAGCAGGCGAAACGGCGAGCTCACGAGCGCCGCAAGCACGCTATAGACCGCAAGGTCGTGCAAACCGACGATGGGCCCGAGCAGCAGACGCTCGAGCTGCATGAACCCGGCGCTGCAGGCCTGTACTGTCAGAAGTGACACCGCCTCCCAACGCAGTCGCCACGGCTTCGACAGGCCATCGCCCACGCTTTGGCGGTGACGAACGAGCCACCAGATGGCGGCTGCGCCCACGATTGCCACGGCGGCAACGAGCAGACACACCGCACTCGCGCTGGCGATACCGAGTCCGACGTCGAGTACCGCCACCAGAGCGAGCGCTCCGTTGAGCAACTGCACCACCCAAACGGCCGCGCGCAGGTGCTGCTGGCCCTGGAAGTGACCGCCGGCGGCCTGCGCGATCCCGAGGGCGAGAGTGGCCAGCGCGGTGTCCGCTACGAGCGCCATCGAGAGGTGATAGACCAGAGCCGCGACCGCCGCCGCACCCATTGCCGTCAGGGCGCACGCACCCAAGGCTGCACGCCGCCAGCGGGCATCGAGGCTGATACCGCGCCGGGCGACGACCTGATCGAGACCGAGAGGCGCGGTCAGGCCCGCGACTGCGACGATGCCGAGGAAGAGCGAGACGAGCCCGTATTGCTCCGTCGGCAGGAGCCGTGCGAAGAGCAGGCTCCCCAGGCTGAAGCCGATGCCTCCGACTCCCATCGCCGCCGCGGTGCGCAGCGACGCCGATCGGTAGAGCGCTTTCAGCATCAATACGCGGCCTGAAACACCGGTCGGGGCGCAGGTCGCGGCGATAAGTCGGCGGCAGGCTCCGCGGCGCTGGCGTCCTCCTCAGGCACGCCGCCGCGCAGCAGCATGCGCTCCCAGAGCGCCAGGTTGAGGAGCGTCCAGAAAAGATGACTGTGGTTGTGCCGCCGTGTCTGATGCTCCCGCCACAGGCGGTCGAGGGCCTCGCGGCGGAAGTGCTCACCGATGAGACGCGAGGAAAACACCTCATCGCGCGTGAGCGCCGCCAGCTCGCCGCGGATCCAGTTCTTCATCGGGATGCTGAAACCCTGCTTGGGCCGCATCGCGATGCCGTGCGGCAACCGCTCGCGCATGGCGCTCTTCAGCAGCCACTTGGTGGTGAGGCCCCGCAGCTTGGCGCGGGTTGGCAGTGAGTAGCAGAACTCGACCACGCGGTGATCGAGGAAGGGCGGCCGCACCTCGAGGCCGCAGGCCATCGACATCTTGTCCACCTTCATCAGCACACTGTCGGGCAGCACGGTGTTGAGCTCGACGTACTGCTCGCGCAGGCCGCGCTCACGCGGCGCCTGCGCGGACCAGCGCTTGACCGGCGCAAAGGGGTCCCGGTCGAGGTCGCGCAGAAACTCGGGCTGGAGGATGGCCGCGGTCTGCGCCGGGTCGGTGAAGTATTGCCAGCGGATGTGCTCGCCGTCCGCGCTCAAGAGCGCGCCCTGCAGGAAGCGCTTCAGGACGTTGATCGCGCCTTTCTTGAGCTCGTTGTCGGGCAGGCAGGCCACGGCCGCGCGGTACAGGCGCTGGCGTTGCGGCAGCGGCAGGCGCTCGAGCCAGGAATTGGCCTTGCTCGCCCGGAAGCGGTCGTAGCCCATGAGGAGCTCATCGCCGCCGTCACCGCTCAAGCAGACCTTCACGTAGCGGCGTGCCTCGGCGCAGATCAGCATGAAGGGCAGGTTGGACGGATCGGTGGTCGGCTCATCGAGGTGCCACACGGCGCGCTCGATCGCCGCGGCGTCCACCGGCTGCACCAGGAGCTCGGTATGACGGGTATGGAAATGCTCCGCCACGAGGCGCGCGTACCCGAGCTCGCTGAAGGAGGCCTCACGATAGCCCAGCGCGAAAGTCTGCAGGCCCGCCGGGAGCGAGCGGGTCAGGAAGCTCACGACGGTGCTCGAGTCGACGCCGCCCGAGAGGAAGGCGCCGAGCGGCACATCGCTCATGGTGTGATCGGCGCAGGCGCTCTCGAGGAGCGCGGCGAGCGCCTCCTCGCGGGGCTCGATGTCCTTCGGCTCGAGCGACCAGTAACGGCTCAGGCGGTTGCTTCCGTCCGCCTCGAGTATGAGCAGACACCCCGGGAGAAGCTTGTGGATGCCCTCGAAGAGCGTCGCCGGGGCCGGCACGAACTCGTAGCCGAGGAGGTCGAGCAGACCCTGCCGGTTCAGCGTCCTGGCGAGCGTCGGGTCCGCGAGCAGCGCTTTGATCTCGGAGGCGAAGCGCAGCCGCTTGCCCTCCAGCGTGTAGTAGAGGGGCTTGAGGCCCAGGCGATCGCGCGCCAACACCAGCCGCCGGCGCGGCGCATCCCAGATGGCGAGCGCGAACATGCCGGTGAGATGGCGCGCGAAGTCGAGGCCGTACTCCTCGTAGGCGTGCACGATTGCCTCGGTGTCGGTGCGGCTGCGGAACACATGGCCCTTGGCTTCGAGCCGCGAGCGCAACTGCAGATGGTTGTAGATCTCCCCGTTGAAGGTGATCCAGACGGCGCCGTCCTCGTTGCAGAGCGGCTGTCGCCCCGCCTCGCTGAGGTCGACGATGCTGAGCCGGCGATGACCGAGAGAGACACCTTCGGCCACGTAGCTGCCGTGGTCGTCAGGACCACGGTGCACCAGCCGTGCCTTCATTCTCTCGATGAGAAGCTCATCGCTCCAGTTGAACCCGCAGATACCACACATGGCTGATGCCCCCTTCGTCCCCCGGCTGGCGTTGGGATGTCTCGGCCCCCACCTGCAATATGCAGGCCCAGGTGGCGGTTCCCACGGTCGAGCTGCCGGTGACGGCGGCCGTGAGGGGGCGGGAATGCTTTCTGCTAAGCCCAGGAACGTGTCCGCGGCACACCCACTTAGAACACCTCCACCGGCGGCCGTACCCTCCCGTCATCGTCGCGCCCCTCTTCCCGTCATCGTGCATGCCGACGACTTCGGGGAGACCGTGGACATCACGGCAGGTATCTGCCTGGCGATCGCAGCCGGCGTGGTGACCAGCACCTCGGTGATGGCCAACATGCCCGGGACGGCGGAAGCACTGCGGCGTGCGCCCAAGCTCGCCCGGCAGGCGAGCTTCGGCGTCCACCTCAACCTCTGCGAGGGCCGGCCCCTCGCCGGAGGTCCGACGTTGACGGACGCCGACGGCAGGTTCCTGCGCAAGCGGACGCTGGCGGCGCGTGCTCTCGCCGGGAGGCTCTCGCTGCCGGAGCTCGAGGCGGAAGTCGCGGCGCAGATCGGACTGCTGCGCGATGCCGGCCTCAGAATCTCGCATCTCGACGGACACAAGCACCTGCACCAACTGCCGATCGTCTGCGCGGCGGTAGCGAACGTATTGCCGAGGTTTGGGATCGAGCGGGTGAGAATTACACGGCTCGGCGGCTCGCTGAAAGCGCGCGGCGCCATGACGCTGGCGCGGGAGCTTGCGGCCTGGCACGCCGCACGCGTGTTCGCGCGCGCGCGTCTGCGCTCTCCCGTACGTACCGTCGACTTGCGGGACCTCATCGGTGGCGATGCCCTGGCGCAGGCCGTCGGTAGCGCGGCCACCGGCCCGGAGCCGGTCGAGGTCTGTTGCCATCCGGGCACGGCGGCGGCAGATGCGGGCAAACCCGGCAGCCACCGCCGGGGAGATGAGCTCCAATACCTCCTCTCGCCGGAGTTCCGCGCCGTGTTGGCGGCGAGCGGCGCGGCGCTGGTGAGTTACTGGCGAGTGTGACGGTCTCATGCGCATTCTCAAGATCGTCCCGCAGGCCTTCTACGCTTCGAGGGGCACGCCGCTCAGCGCCTACCATCGCGCGCGGGAGCTGCTGGCGCGCGGGCACGAGGTCGACATCCTGACTTACGGCATCGGCGAGCAGCCACCGGACCTCGACGCCCGTCTCTTCCGGGCGCGCGGCCCGCACTTCTGCCGCACGGTGCGCGCCGGACCCTCGGGACGGAAGATCTGGCTGGATGTGCTCCTCTTCGCGAGCCTCATCGGCCGGCTCTGCAGGCAGCGCTACGACGCCCTCTACGCCCATGAGGAGGCGGCACTGTTCGCACGGATCGCCGGAGCGCTGTTCGGCATCCCTTATGTCTACGACATGCACTCGAGCCTGCCGCTGCAGATCACGGACTGGAAGTTCAGCCGCCGCCGCTGGGTGGTAGCGCTCTTTCGTTTGGTCGAGCGGCTGAGCGTGAGAGGCGCCTGCGCGGTCGTTGCCATCTCGCCGGCCGTGGCGCGCGCGGCGCGGCACGCCGCGCCCGACTCCCTCTGCATCGTGCTCACCAATTACTTCGAGGCCGGAGAGACGAAAAGCGGCGATCGCGAGGCGATCCGCGCGCGCCATGGAGTCGGCCCGCAAGAGAGACTCGTCGTCTATACCGGCTCGTTCGTCGCGCTGCAGGCGCTCGACCTGCTGCTCGAGGCGGCGCCGCGCGTGCTCGCCGCGGTCCCGCAGGCGAGATTCCTTCTCGTGGGCGGGAAAGATGCGGAGATTGCGCAGCTCCAGGCGCTCGCAGCGCGCCTCGGCGTTGCCGATCGGGTCATCCTCGAGCGGGCGCGGCCCCAGGCCGAGATCCCCGCCTACCTGGCCGCCGCGGACGTGCTCGTCTCGCCGCGTGTGCAGGGCATCAACCCTCCGGGCAAGCTCCTCTCCTACCTCGCCTCCGGTCGGCCGGTCGTGGCGACGGACGCTCTGGTGCACAACCAGCTTCTCACCAACGAGTGCGCCATCCTGACACGGCCCGATGCGGCTGGACTCGCCGAGGGACTCGTGGCGGCGCTCACCGACGCGACGCTCACCGCCAGGGTGGGCGAGGGGAGCGCGCGTGCGCTTGCACGGCTGTGCTGCAGGTCCACTCGCGATGCTGCGTATGATGAGATTGCCTCGGCAGTGCGCGAAGCAGGCTCACAGCGGCGCCGAACTCAGTCGCGCCTCGTCTCTTCGCACCATTCGTCTCCCAACCGGCACTGAACTGCGCCCGCGCGAGCACCTCACAACCATGCGTCCCACCATCGACCCGCGGCCAACCGAGGGCAAACGGACCGCGGGCGGCGCGCCGGCACTGAAGCTCGTGACGCAGAGTCCGCCGCCGCGCAGACCTCGCTGGAAGCTCGCGGCCGCCGCAGGGGCAAGCCTCGCCGCACTCATCGTCGCCTTCGCCATCCCCGGCTTTCGCATGCGGGCCGAGGCACTGGAGCTCGTTCTGACCGGCCGCATCCCGGATCTGGGGGTCGGCGACCTCCTGGCCATGATGCGTCCGGGTTCGGGGGAATTGGAGCTGGGGAGACTCATCGACACGCGCAATCCCTACCCCGTGATCCACATACCGCCGCTGACGGCGGCTGAGAAGGCTGCAGGCATGAAGCTCTACGACGCGCGGTGCGCCGGCTGTCACTCGCCCGATGGATCGGGCGGACCCGGGGCACCCGCACTCGTCGGACGCCCGCTATCGCACGGCGACATGCCATGGTCCGTCTATAGGACCATCCATTACGGCGTCGCCGGTACCGGAATGCCTCCCCATCCGCTCCCACGGCGGCAGCTCTGGGAGCTGGTCGCGTACGTGCGCTCTCTGCGGGTGCCGGTGGAGGCCAGGCAGATTGCTCCGGACATGGCGGCGAAACTGGCAGCGGTCGATGTGCCCTACGCGGAGCTGGCTCGAGCGACCGCCGCGGGCGATAACTGGCTGACCTACAGCGGCTCCTATGGCGGCGACCGCTTCAGCACCCTGACCGGGATCAACACCCGGAACGTCGCCGCTCTGGCTCTGCGCTGGTTGTATCCCTTCGCCGGCACGCGGTGGAAGATCGAGTGCTCCCCGCTCGAGAGCAACGGCATCATGTACCTGACCGGTCCCGGCGGGGAGGTGATGGCCCTCGATGCGCTCACGGGCAAGCAGCTATGGGAGCACGACCACCCGTTCGAGCTCATCGGCGGCGGGGAAGGGCCGCTCGGACAGAACCGCGGGGTGGCGCTGCTCGGCAAGCGGGTATTCGTCGCGACTTGGAGCTCGACGCTCACCGCGCTGTCGGCGGCCACCGGGAAGGTGCTCTGGGAACAGCGCGTGGGCCCTTATCCCGGTACATGGGTCAGCGCGGCTCCGCTGGCGTACCGAGATCTCGTGGTTGTCGGCGTCACGACACCGACGGGTGAGGGGCGTGGATATCTCGCCGCTTACGATGTCAGGACCGGAAAACTGCGCTGGCGCTTCATGACCATACCCGGTCCCGGAGAGCCGGGACATGACACCTGGGCGGGCGATTCCTGGCGAACGGGCGGTGCGGGACCCTGGATGACGGGTTCCTACGATCCGGCGCGCGATGTGCTCTACTGGGGCATCGGCGGGCCCCGGCCGGATTTCGACGCCTCGACTCGCAAGGGCGACAACCTGTATTCGAACTCGATGATCGCGCTGCAGGGCAGCACGGGGAAGCTGCTGTGGTACTTCCAGTCCACCCCGGGCGACACTCATGACTGGGATGCCGTGCAAGTGCCGATGATCGCCGATCGCACGGTGGACGGGCATGAAGACCAGCGGATCCTCTGGGCGAACCGCAACGGTTTCTACTACGTGCTCGATCGCGCGACGGGCGCATTCGTGCGTGGCGTGCCCTTCGTCAGAGAGAACTGGGCACGCGGGCTCGATGCTCACGGCCGGCCCATCCTCGCGCCGATGAGCCACGGCCTTCAGGGTCAGGTGGTGTTTCCGAGCGCGCGGGGCGGCACGAACTGGTGGCCGCCGAGCTACGATCCGGACCTCGGGCTCACCTTCATCCCGGCGCTGGAGCAGGGGATGACGTTCTTTCCGACAGCAGAGACGCTGCCGACCTCCGAGCTGACGTACTACACCGCCGTTCGAGCCGTGGATGCCTATAGCGGCAAGCTCGTCTGGGAGTATCGCGAGCGCGAGCGGACCGGTGATTCGACGGTGTCGGGGCTGCTCAGTACGCGCGGAGGCTTGGTTTTCGCGGCCGCGGACGGCCAGTTCTTCGCACTGGATGCGCGCTCCGGGCAGAGGCTGTGGACCGTAGGTGCCGGAGGGACGACGTACGCCGCCCCGGTTACCTTTTCAGTGGGCGGCCAGCAGTTCGTGTCGGTGGTGATCGGGCGCTCACTGCTGACCTTCGCGTTGCCGCAGACGCCCGCCAACAGCACGCACCCGCACTGAGGCTCACTTCGTCACGCTCGCCGCAGGAACGAGATCAGCGCGAGGATCAGGAAGATGACGAAGATGACCTTGGCGATCCAGGCGGCAGTGGCCGCCAGACCCCAGAAGCCAAGGATCCCCGCCACGACGGCGATGATGAGAAATACAACGGCGTAGTACAGCATCCGAGGGGCTCCTGTCAGTTTGGGAGGTTTGGCGCAACTTTTGGTCCCGACGGCCGGCAGCCGCCGGGATCGCGCCGCTCGCGGCTACGCTCGGGAGCGGCAGCCGCTGCCTTTGCTGCGGGCCAGCGAGAGCGTGGCCGAAGTCGATCGGGCATCCATCGCGAGCAGCGCTTTGCTGCGCGACCGCGCCCGAAAAAACATGTTGGTAAGTTTGAAACGCCGGTGGCGACGCGGCGCGGCGAGCCGCGCTACACCGCTTGACCTGCCGCCCGCAGACTCTGCCCGATGTCCGCGAGTTGTTTCGTGATCGCGGTGTGCTCCGCGTCGGGCAGCACGAGCTGCGCCAGCAGCTCCACCGCCCCTTGATAGGTGAGAGTGGCACTGTCGAGGTGCCGCCGTTTCTTGTCGCCATTGCCCAACGCCGCGGCCGCATGCAGATGCCAGCGCACGACGGTCAGCTGCGCCTTGAGATTATCGAGCGTACTGAATTTCTCCACGAAGTGATTCTCGTGCATCCCAAACACAGCGGTGCATCCGCAGGATCCGTGCCGACAAAACTGAACGAAGTCTGAATGAGTTATGTTGGCGCGGCGCTCGCGGCCGCCGCCGCGTCGGTGAACCGCGACGCGCGAGGTCATGCTTTGCCGCGCAGAGTACGAGAGGACGCTACCAGCGATACGCAACTGACAGGTTGAGCGAGGCCTGCGTCCGTCGCGCCACCAGTGGGCTGCGACCGGCGCTGCCCAGGAGCTCACTCGCGGAGAGATCGGTGTTGGCAATGAGGTGAGGGGTGAAGAATCGCGTTGCGCTGAAGCCGAATCCCGCCGCCTCCAGCCCGCCGTGGGCGGCGAAGACCGGGTAGCCGGAGTCGAGGGACTGCAGCTCACTGATGCCGTAGCCTGTCTGCAGGTGTTTTCGATCGGCGATCGTCACCGACGGCCCCGCTAACATCACGAGTCGGCGCGAGCTGCCGGGAAGCGGTGTATAGACTTCCAGGTCGCCCACGAGCCCCGCCGAGCCGCCGGCGATCTTTCTGATGTCGGCACGCAGGATGACCGGCAGACGCCGCGAGATGACGTAAGAGCTCGAAAGCTTGAAGAACGGCGCCCGGGGAATGTCCCCGAGACCATGCAGCGCGCCGATGTCCCACTCCTCGCGGCGGCCGAGGTCGAGACCTACGGAGAGCGAGACGCGATAGCGCTTCCCTTGCAGGAAATCGACGCCGAGTCCTTCTCCGGTGGAGAAGAACACCCGGTCGCGGTATCTGATGTTGATGACCAGTCCCTCGGATACGCGATACCGGCTCGCGCCGCTGTAGGCGGGCTGCACGGAGGCGGCGAGCCCGAGGATTCGGTCCCACTCGGGAACTTCCTGTACGAAGAGCCTCTCGAGCGCGATGCCGCCCGGATACTGCCACTCCTGCGTCGGCGAGGGTGTCTGAGCGTGGGCGACGCGCGCGCCGCAAGTCATGAACACCACGACCAGGCACGGCGCCAGTATCTTCAGCAACAACAGCGCTCCATCTTCCCCACAACGGCAGAGCCGTGTGCTTGTTCCCGAAGCGGAGACTGGGCCGGGATCAGCCGAACACGACGGCGTCGCCTTGCCCGAGAGGCACCCCCTCCGCGCGCGCCTGCATCCGTGGCCGCTGGTCCGATACGTCGGACCAGTCCATGGCTGAAATAGCGTGGCTATTCATCGGCTTATGCGGCATTCCTGAAGTATACTGCCGGATGCTCCGCCGCACTCGCCATTCCGGCTGCTACGACTCCTTGCGGGGCCCCGGCGGCCCTGGCCGCGCAGGAATATATCGCGTCGTAGACACGAGATGCTCCGACTGCAGGATCTTGTCGGCAGCGCTCTTGCCTGCGGAGATGTACCAATAGATCCGCTCCTCGCGAGCGTAGGGAAGCAGCGTCGCGGGGTCGACGACGATTCGAGCATCGGTCGAGGCGGCGTAGTCCATGTAGCGATATTCCGGAGAGGAGCCGTCCATATCAGCGAACATATTGTCGATAGTCGTCTGATTGGGTATCGCGTGCATCACGATCTCGACGCACTTCTTTTCCGCTGCGCCGCCGGTGCAGGGCACTCTGCGGCTGAAGGAGAATTCGATCCGCTGCGGAACGACGAAACGCGACGCCCCGGGAAGAGACAGGGGGGCTGAGATCTGGTACCAAACACCCTGCTCGAGCTTCGCGCCGATCCACATTGCGGTCTCGATCTGATAGTTCTCTGCGGTCGCGGCCGCGAGGATTCCGGGCGAGAGGGTGGTGCGGACCCCGGCGACGGCGTCGTTCGTGATGCTCGACTCCTCATGACGCGAAATCCCCCCGGCGCGGATGAGCGCGGCAGTCCGGGCAGCCAGCAGGGTCGCAAAGGACTTGGCATCCGTGACACCGTCGAAGCCTCCAGCGGCGGTCACTTTGAAATCCAACGCGGAGAGCGGTGCGGGTAAGAACGCGAGCGCCGGCAACTTCGGCATTCGCTCGCTCGGCCACACTCCTGGCTCGTAGGCGGCCAATCGATGCGTGTAGGAGACCGCCCAACCGCCGCCCGGGTCGGCCGAGATGCGGCGCTCGAATTCCGCTGCCGCGCGGCTGTGGACGATGCGACCCTCGCTCAACAATGTGCGCCGGCGATCGAGCACGATCCGCGCATCGGTGGGATGCCAGCCGAACTCGAAGATCGCCTGGCGGTGCGGGAAGCTGCGCATGAGCTTTGCGACCGCCGCCGCCCCGGCGGGCTGTCCGCGCCAGCTCAGAAGCAGCTCATAGTTCTCGCGGGCGTCGTGCCGGAAGCCGTACTCGCGATCCATGTGCAGCGCCTCCTCGAGGGCGGCGAGCGCGGCGGTAGCATCGCCAAGCTCGTGCAGCGCCGCAGCCGCATCGAACTGCATGATGACCATCGAGTGATAGTCGAACTCGTTGCGATAGAGCGTGACCGCGCGGTGCGCCGCCTCGACGGCGGCCAGGAGATCATCGCTGCGATCCATCTTGCCGGCGCAGGCTGCTCGCGCGAGATGCTGCCGATACTCGAGGTCGGCCACGAGCGCCCAGCCGTCGGGGAACATGGCTCGCGTCCTGGGGTTGGCGGCAACACTTCCGATCTGCTCCTGGGCGAGAATCAGGCTCTCGCCACAGGAAGAGCCCGAAGGTCCGCCGAGGAGAAAGCCGGCGTAGGCGAGCTGCGCATCGAGGGAGGCGGGTGATTCCGGATCTGCCCGCTCGAGGCTCCTGATGGTTTCCTCAAACCGGCTCGCCGGGGGTACCGGCGCTGGCGGTCTGGATCGCAGCGCCGTACAGGAGCACGCGAGGAGGCTGATCGCTGCGCAGAGAAGAAGCGGACGCGTCTTCATCCGCCATGGACGGACAGTTCGGTGTGCGAGTGCACGGAGTAGTGACCGTCACTGAATCGCCAAGGCCTTCATCCTGCCCCCCTCCTTGATGGGCCCTGGGCAGCCAAAGGTCGACTCCTCGCGCGGAACTCTCGCCGGAATCGCCAGCACGAAGTTGCAGAACACCGGTAGTTGTTCATATTCCTCCGCGTCTTCCGGAAAGTACGCGCGGTGCGGGCGCTTCGGCTGGGGCGGGTGGTGTCCCGGCGGCCGGTGCATGCGGGCTGTGTTGTCCATGCGCTCGAAGCGCAAGGCTTTGGCGGCACTGCCCGTGCGCGGTCCGAGCGCCAGAATGATCTGCCCGCCGTGCCCGCCCCGGAGGGCTGCGTCAACGTGAGCCAGGTCGCCGGTGTCGGACCCGACGATGCGGTAGTCGCCGCGGGCGATGTAACCACTCTGACCCACGTAACTTCCATGGGCAACGTAGCCGCCGCGGACGCGGTAGTCGGCGCGAGCCGTATAACCCCCAGAGCTGCTGCCCCGGTAGCCGTCGGCCACGAAACGGCCCCCTCCGAA
>Ga0335073_10006237_pt1 | contig 16741 bp, 14 predicted proteins | sample Lox_Sample_22_FD_207093 | JGI IMG/M metagenome (GOLD analysis project Ga0335073, IMG submission 207093) | Soil microbial communities from Loxahatchee National Wildlife Refuge, Florida, United States - Lox_Sample_2.2 | ecosystem: Environmental > Terrestrial > Soil > Wetlands | place: USA... | reverse complement strand
GGGCGGCCACCGAGTCCATCGGCATCCTGCTGCTGCTGAAATCGTTCGCCTCCGGCTGCTCGGCGCTGACCGGCGTGGAGGCGATCGCCAACGCGGTGCCCGAGTTCAAGCAGCCCCGGGCCCGGCGCGCGCAGCACACCGAGATGTGGCTGGGGGTCCTGCTCGGCGTCATGCTGATCGGTATCTCGGTTCTGATCCGCAAGTTCCATTTCGCTCCCTCGGCGACCGAGACCACGCTGGCCCAGCTGGCGGCGGCCGGGGTCGGCAAGAATGTCGTCTTCTACGCGATCCAGCTGATCACCACGGTGCTGCTGGCCCTGGCCGCGAACACCTCCTTCGGCGGCCTGCCGGTCCTGGCTTCCCTGCTGGCCAGGGACAACAACCTGCCGCACCTGTTCCGGCTGCGCGCGGACCGGCAGGTGCACCGCTACGGCATCACCGTGCTCGCGGTCGTGGCCGCGATCCTGCTGGTCGTGGCCAAGGGGGACACGCAGGCGCTGATCCCGGTGTTCGCGATCGGCGTCTTCGTCGGGTTCACGCTCTCCCAGGCGGGCATGGTCCGGCACTGGCACGAGCAGCAAGAGGACAACTGGGCCCTGCGAGCCATGATCAACGGCCTGGGTGCCGTGCTGACCACCGCCGCCCTGGCCGTCGAGCTGGTCAGCAAGTTCAGCGAGGGCGCATGGCTGGTCGTCATCGTGATTCCGCTGCTGGTGCTGATGTTCGACCGGATCCACGCCACCTACGACCGGATCGGGAGCCTGCTCGAGCTGGGCCAGCAGCCCCCGCCGCCGCGGCGGCTCACCTCAATGGTCGTGGTGCCGGTGGGCGGGATGTCCCGGCTGACGGCGGAGGCGATCTCGACCGCGCTCTCGATCGGTGACGAGGTCACCGCGGTCACAGTCTGCTACGCCGACCCCGAGGACGAGCAGGCGGACGTGAGCTTCCGAGATCAGTGGGAAGCCTGGCATCCGAACGTGCCGCTGGTCACGCTGCGCACACCGCACCGCTCACTGGCCCCGCCGGTCGTCAAGTACCTGCGGCGGATCGAGGCCGAAGATCCCCATGACCGGCTGCTGGTGCTGATCCCCGAGGTCCGGCCGGCCCACCGATGGCAGTGGATCCTGCACAACCAGCGCGGCGGTGTGCTTGAGCGGGCGATCCAGCGGGGCACGGTCAACGTGGTGATCTGCAGGCTGCGCTACCAGCTGGCGACGGTGACGTCCGGTGCGGCGCCGTCGTCGGGGTCGTCGTCCGGGCCGTCGGACGGCTGAGCTGCCAGACTGCTGGGGTGAGTTACGACCAGTACCAGCCGTACGGGCCGGTTACCGAGACGACGATGCGGATCGTCACCTGGAACGTGTGGGGGCGGTACGGGCGCTGGCGCGAGCGCCAGGCAGGAATCGAGGACACCTTGGCGGCGGCCGCCCCGGACATCGTCTGCCTGGTGGAGTCGTGGTCACACCCGGACGGGACCCAGCCCGGGCTGGTCGCCGCGCGGCTCGGGTTCGGGCACAGCCTCTTCGTCGGTGACTGGCAGCAGGAGGACTGGGTATCCGGGATTGGCCTGGTTTCGCGCTGGCCGGTGACCTCCCATGAGCACCTCGCTCTGCGTGGCACGGACGGATCCGGGGCCGGAAGCGCGCTGTTCGCGGTGGTGGACGGGGACCGCGGCCCCATCCAGCTCTTCGTGGTGATGCTGGACTACCCGCTCGATGCCAGCACGGTGCGGCAGGCCCAGGTACGCCAGCTGGCCGGGCACGTCAAGGAACGGACGCGGCGCCGAGACCCCGTCGTCGTGTGCGGCGACTTCAACGCCGGGCCGGACGCCGACGAGCTCCGGATGCTTACCGGACGGAGCACCCCGGCCGCGCCCGGTCTGGTCTTCTATGACGCCTGGGAGATCGCGGGCGACGGGACGCCCGGCTGGACCTGGTCCAATCAGAACCCCCTCACCGCGGTGGCGCTGTATCCCGACCGCCGGTTCGATTACGTGCTGTCGGCCTGGCCCCGGCGCGGCGGCGTGGGTCACCCGGTCCGGTGCCAGCGGCTCGGCGTCCTCCCCGCCGATCAGCCGCAGCTGTCTGACCACTACGGGGTCTTCGCCGACCTGCGCTACTAGGGCAAGCCCGGGTCGCAGGCCTTCGCAGCTCAGGCCCGGCGGCGGCCGAGCCGCCAGAAGGAGAACCAGGCCAGGGCGAGCGCGAGGGCCAGGAATATCCCGGTCTCGATCACCTGGAGGGACCAGTAGCGGCTGGTGGGCAAGTAGCTGATGGCCTCCCGGTAGCCCCGGCTCTGCATGCACTGTCCCGGGGTGATTTGCGTGGTTCCGCCTTTTTCGCCGGAGGGGTTGGCGTTGTTGCAGGCGGCGGGGATCGTGCTGACCGGCTGGCCCGCGGCGTTGAGGGCCTGGCTGGAGAGGATCCAGGCGTCGGGGTGCCCGGGGACGACGTCGGCGGTGAGGCTGGCGTAGACCTGGTCCGCGGCCTCGATCGAGGCGGTGGTGTGGCTGGGCGAGACGAGGTGGGGGCGGACCGCCAGCGGCATGGCGAGCTGGACGGCGGCGAAAACGGCCAGGGTGATGGCCATGGCGGGCACGGCGCGGCGGGTCATGACGCCGGCCGCGGTTCCGAGGGCGAAGGCGAAGGCTGCGTAGCCGAGCGGGGTGACGCCGTGGCTGGCAAAGATCACTGAGCTGAACGGGCCCTGGCTGAACAACTGGGGGGCGCTGCCAGTGTTGAGGCGGATGGCATTGCTGATGGGATTGGCCCACCAGGCGTAGATGAGGCTGAGTTCCTCGGTAACGGCCATGGCGGCCAGGCCGGTCAGCGCGAGCTTGACGGCGAGCCACTGGGTGCGGGTGACGCCCTGGGTCCAGGCCAGGTTGAACGTCCGGGTCTCGAGCTCGCGGGCGATCAGCGGAGCACCCCAGAATATGCCGATGATCGCGGGTGCTATGAGGATGAGCCCGATGCCGAGCAGGTACACGACCGTGTCGAGGCCGGCCAGCTTGCTGTAGAACGCGCTGGTGGCGGCGTCGCACGCGTATCCGTGGCAGCTGGCGACCTTGCTGGTGGTGTACAGGCTGGCCAGGTGCGGCCCGGTGGCGGCCAGCAGGATCGCGAACGCGGCCAGCGCGGCGGCCGCGGTGATGGCCTGGGCGCGGAACTGCCGCCAGGTCAGCCACATCATTTCTGCACCTCCAGGTGGTGGTGGTTGTCGCGGCGACGGCGGGTGGAGGCCTGGCTCAGGTAGGCCAGCACCAGGTCCTCCAGCCCGACCTGCGAGACCGTCCAGGCCGGGTCCAGCACCGGTCCGCTGGTGCGCACCAGCAGCGTGGTCTGCACGTCGGTGTGGCTGGCCGAGATGACCTCCAGGCCATCCGGCAGCGTGGCCGGGTCCCGGCGCGGCCCGGACAGCACGTGGTGAGTGGCCAGCAGTTCGTCCACCGGCCCGGCCACCCGCACCCGCGAGCCGACCAGCACGATCAGGTAGTCGCAGACCCGTTCCAGGTCCGCGATCAGGTGCGAGGACAGCACCACCGACAGCTCCTGCTCGGCGGCGGCCTCCATCAGGTCCTGCAGGAACTCCCGCCGGGCCAGCGGGTCCAGGCTGGCCACCGGCTCGTCCAGGATCAGCAGCTCCGGCCGTTTGGCGATGGCCAGGGTCAGCGCGAGCTGGGCCCGCTGCCCGCCGGACAGGGTGCCGGCCTTCTGGCCCAGGTCCAGGTCCAGCCGCTCGACCCGGCCGCGCGCCAGCCCCGCGTCCCAGCCCCGGTTGAGGTGGGCGCCTAGCTCCAGGTGATCGGCGACCGACAGGCCGGCGTAAGCCGGCGAATCCTGGGCGAGGAACCCGACCCGGGCCAGCTGCGCCCGGCCGGCCGCTGGTATGCCGCCGAGCACCTCGATCGTGCCCGCGTCCGGGGCCAGCAGGCCGACGGCCAGGTTCAGCAGGGTGGTCTTGCCCGCTCCGTTGGGGCCGACCAATCCCACGACGTGCCCGGCGGGGATCGACAGCGTGCAGTCGGCCAGTGCCCACTGCCGCCGGTACTGCTTGCCGAGCCCGACGGTTTCTATGACCGCGCTCACCCCGCCCACCTCCCCATGCCCTCTCCCTCTTCGCTAGCGGACCGAAAGGTGCTGGCGAACAGCGCCTCGATCGACTCGTCATCCAGGCCGGCCCGCCGGGCCTTGGCCAGCCAGCGCTGCAGGTCGCGGCGCAGCGGCTGGTGCGCAGCCTCCGGCACCCCGTCCAGCGTCCCGGTCACGAACGTGCCGATCCCCGGGCGGGCCGCGACCAGGCCTTCGTACTCCAGCTCCCGGTAGGACTTGAGCACTGTGTTCGGGTTGATCGCCAGCCCGGCGACCACGTCCTTGACCTTCGGCAGCTGGTCGCCCTCGTGCAGCAAGCCCAGCCGCAGCGCCTGCCGCACCTGGTGAATCAGCTGCATGTACGGCGCGACCCCGGAGCGGGCGTCCAAGTGGAACTCGATCAAGACAGCCTCACCTTAACTACAGCCTCTTCTTAACTAGGTTCATAGCACTATAGCTTTTTATCTAGTTGTTGTCATGGGAACGGGCACGCGGATCGCTGGCCTGCTGGCCAGCTGGGGAAGCGGCGCTGCTACCGTGCCGCCATGGGAATCCCGCTCAGCGAGGCGACGCTCAGGCTGCTTGACGGGAGGAACTACGCCATCCTGGCCACGGTGAACCCGGACGGCAGCCCGCAGACCTCTGTGCTCTGGGTTGGCCGCGAGGGCCACGACCTGCTGTTCTCCACCGTGGCCGGGCGGGTCAAGCACCGCAACATGATGCGCGACCCGCGGGTCAGCGTCACGGTGCTCGACTCGTCGGATCCGGAGAACTACGTCGAGTTGCGAGGCCGGGTGTCGATGACGCCCGACGTCGGCCGGCGGGTCGACACTCAGCTGTCCTGGAAGTACGACGGCCGGGATCCCGGTGAGGACCGGCCCGGCGCGGTGCGCGTGGTCGTGCGGATGGTGGTGGAGAAAGCCACCGGGTACGCCGCCTGACGTGTCGACCGGAGTAATCCGGTCACGGCGTCAGGTCTCGCCCGTTTAGGTCTCGCCCGTTTAGGTCTCGCCCGTTAGGTCTCGCCGTTTGGGTCGGGCTGGAAGCGGTAGCCCAGGCCGGGCTCGGTGAGCAGCCAGCGGGGCTGGGCCGGGTCGGGCTCGAGCTTGCGGCGCAGCTGGGCCATGTAGAGCCTGAGGTTGCCGGCCGCGTCCGCGTATCCGGGGCCCCACACCTCCTTGAGCAGGTACTGCTGGCCGAGCAGCTTGCCGGGATGGCGCAGCAGCACCTCGAGCAGGTGCCACTCGGTGGGGGTCAGCCTGACGTCGGCTTCCGGCTGCGCCGCTGGCCCGGCGCCTGGCTGGCCGCCCCGCCCGACGTCCCGGATGACGCGCTTGGCGGCGAGATCGACGACGAGATCCCCGAGCCGGACCCGTGGCTCGTCACCGTCGCCGACCGCGCGCCGTCCGACGGCGCGCATCCGGGCGAGCAGTTCCTCCATCGAGAACGGCTTGGTTACGTAGTCGTCCGCGCCGGCGTCCAGGGCTTCGACCTTGTCCGTGCTGTCCGCCCGCCCGGACAGCACGATGATGGGCGCGGTGGTCCAGCCGCGCAGCCCGTGTATGACCTCGACGCCGTCCAGGTCCGGCAGGCCGAGGTCCAGGATGACCAGGTCCGGCGGGTGCCGTGAGGCCTGCTCCAGTGCCTGGGTTCCGGAGGCCGCGGTAAACACGTCGTACTCGCGCACCCGCAGGTTGATCCGGAGCGCGCGCACGAGCTGTGGCTCGTCGTCAACGACGAGGACTGTCTTCACAACGCTTACCGTGCCACTGGCTAGCGGTGGTCCGGCGGACCCGCGGCCGTGGCGGCCGACGGAACCTCCGCGCGCCCGTCCGGCCCGCCGTCGGCTGCGGCGGTCAGCGTGGCCGGCCCGGAGGCCGCGCTCGCCCCGTCCGGCCCGATCGCCCCGGATATCGCGGCCGGCCCGGATGCCGGGGCCGACCCGGGTGCGACTGGCAGCGAGATCGCCATGGTCAGCCCGCCTCCCGGGGTGTCCTCGAGTTCCAGGGTGCCGCCCATCGCCTCGGTGAGGCCCCGGGACAGGGCGAGTCCCAGCCCGACGCCCGTCGTGTTGTCGGTGTCGCCGAGCCGCTGGAACGGCACGAACACCCGGTCATGGTCCTCCTCGGGTATGCCCGGCCCGCGATCCACGATCCGCAGTTCGACCCGGTCGCCCAGGGTGCTCGCTCGCAGCAGTGGCGGCGACCCGGCGGGCGAGTACCGCACCGCGTTGGCCGTCACGTTGGCGATGACCCGTTCCAGGATCGCCGGATCGACCTGGACCGCGGGCAGGTCGCGGGGCATCTCCACCATGACGTCCCGGGCCACGGGACCGATGTCGTCGAGCGACCGGGAGACGACCTCATCCAGGTCGGTCGGCCGCGGGAACACCGAGAGCGCGCCAGCCTGCAGCCTGCTCATGTCCAGCAAGTTGTCGACCAGGTAGGCGAGCCGGTCCAGGGACTCATCCGCGGTGGCCAGCAGCTCGTCGCGGTCCTCCTGTGCCCACTGGATGTCGTGGGACCGCAGGCTGGTCACCGCCGCCTTGGCCGACGCCAGCGGCGTGCGCAGGTCATGGCTGACCGCGGCCAGCAGCGCGGTCCGCATCCGGTCGGCCTCAGCGATGGGCCGCGCCGCCTCGGCCTCCGCGGACAGCCGCTGCTGCTCGAGCGCGGCGGCGGCGTAGGCGGCGAACGCGCCGAGAACCCGGCGATCGCTGGCCTGAAGGGGGCGGCCGCGCAGCCCGAGGCAGAGACTGTCGGCGACCGGGACGTCCACGTCGGCGTCCTCCGGCCGGGCCAGCCCCGGTCCGCCGGAGGTCGCGACCGGTACCCAGCCGGTCACCGGCCCGCGCGGGGCGCTGGCCGGGCCGGGCACGCGCTCGAGCAGCGTCACCGACTCCATGCCGAAAGCCTCCCGCACCCGGTCCAGCACCGCGGTCAGCGCCTGCTGGCCGCGCAGGACGCTGCCGGCCGCGGTGACCAGCAGCTCGGACTCCGCGCTGGCACGGGCTGCCTGCTTGCTGCGCCGCGCCGCCCGGTCCACCACCGAGCTGGTCACCAGCCCTACCGCCACGAAGACGCCGAGCGCCAGCGCGTTGTTGGCCTGGGCGATGGTCCACTGGTGGAGGGGCGGCGTGAAGTAGTAGTTGAGCAGCAGCGAGCCCGCGATGGCCACCAGGACGGCCGGAACGAACCCGCCGACCAGGGCGACCGCGATCACCGCCACCAGAAAGAGCAGCAGGTCGCTGGTCAGGTTCAGCCCGCTGCGGAGGCTAGCCAGGAACAGGGTGAGCAGGGGCGCGAGCACCACCGCCAGGGCGTACCCGGCCAGCTTGCGCCGCAGCGGCAGCCCGCCGCGGACCCGCGGCAGCCCCCGGCCGCGGCCCATCTCCGCGTGCGTCACCATGTGCACGTCGATATCGCCCGACCCCCGGATCGTCCTGTTGCTGACGCCGGGCCCCGTGAGCAGCGCCGATAGCCAGTTGCGGCGGCTCACACCCAGCACCAGCTGGGTCGCGTTCTCGGCCCGGGCGAAGGTCAGCAGGGCCTGGGAGACATTATCGCCGACGACCTGGTGATAGGTGCCGCCCAGGGACTCGGTGAGCCGGCGCTGCTCGGCCAGCACGGCCGGATTCGATCCGGTCAGGCCGTCCGACCTGGTCACGTGGACCGCGAGGAGGTCCCCGCCGGACGAGCGCGCGGCGATCCTGGCCGCGCGCCGGATCAGCGTGTCGCCCTCTGGCCCCCCGGTCAGCGCGACCACCACCCGCTCCCGCGCCTCCCAGGTCCCGTGGATGTCGTGCGCCGCGCGGTAGCGCTGCAGTCCCTCGTCGACCTTGTCGGCCAGCCAGAGCAGGGCCAGCTCGCGCAGCGCGGCCAGGTTCCCGGCCCGGAAGTAGTGCGTCAGCGCCGCGTCGATCTTCTCGGCCGGGTAGATGTTGCCGTGCGCCATCCGGCGGCGCAGCGCCTCGGGCGTCATGTCCACCAGCTCGACCTGGTCGGCCGCGCGGGCGATCGCGTCCGGGACGGTCTCCCGCTGCGGCACGCCGGTGATCTTCTCGACCACGTCGTTCAGCGAGGCAAGATGCTGGATGTTGACGTTCGAGATGACGTCGATGCCCGCCTCGAGCAGTTCCTCGACGTCCTGCCAGCGCTTCTCGTTACGCGACCCCGGGACGTTGGTGTGGGCGAACTCGTCCACCAGCGCGACCTCGGGCCGCCGGGCCAGCACGGCGTCGATGTCCATCTCGTCGAAGGACGCGCCCCGGTAGGACAGGCGCTTGCGCGGCACGACTTCAATGCCCTCGACCAGGGCGGCGGTGTGCGGCCGGCCGTGCGTCTCCACGAACGCCACGACGACATCGGTGCCCCGCTCCGCGCGCCGATGGCCCTCGCCGAGCATGGCGAATGTCTTGCCCACCCCGGCGGCCGAGCCAAGGTAGATCCTGAGCTGGCCGCGGCCGCTGGGGACCGTCCGGGCGCGGCGGCTGGCTTGGTCCATCTCGTTCATCGCTGGCGGCTCGGTTGTCCTAGTTTACCTGGGAATATTGTTTCCTCCCTTGAACGATAGGGCATGGCGGCTGTGGCCGGTGAGACCGCCCAAGCGAGGTCCATGCGCCACCGTGCGGGGCGCATACGGTTTCCAAACGCTGTCGCTCCCAGCCCACCCAGCAGGCCGCGGAACCCGCCCATGTAGGGTATACGTGCAAATTGCAGACTTCAAATTTCATGAAACTCTCAGTTATTGCACCAACACTCGGCGTTGACTGTTACTGTTCCCAATCGTCACTACCTCCTACAGACGCGAGGACGGCCACCCATGAGCCTGAGGCGCCGATCTGTGCTCCTGCAAGTTGCCCTGCTGGTATTGATCCCGCTGATCTTGTTAGTTGGCTCGTTCGCCTACATCGTCACCACGTCGGCGAGCAGTGCCCTTACTCTCAACCGGTCCAAAGTGGTGATGGACCAGCTCCGGCTGCCGGTAGCGGCCCTGCAGCAGGCGCTCAGCCACGAGCGCGCCCAGCTGGTCGTCTACTACATCCGGCCGACGCGGGCCGCGCGCGCCACCCTGCAGCGCCTGCAGGCCGACTCGGATCGTGCCGTTCATGCCTTCATGACTGCGGCGGACTCCTTACCTGTCCAGCAGAGCGCGTCGGCGGGCGGGGAGAAGGCCATCGCCGAGGTCAACGAGGCCCTGACCAGCCTGCCCGGGATCCAGGCCAAGATCGCAAACCGTTCCATCGGCGAACAGCAGGCATTCACCGCCTACAACGACATGATCGGTGCCAGTTACCTGGTGCTCGAGCAGGCGATCATTCAGGAGGGCAACTCGGCTCAGGTTCTTCCCGCCATCGCCGTTGTTGAACTAGCCGTATCCAACGAGTACCTGCAGCAGGAGAGCGCGCTGCTGAACGGCGACTTCGCCGCTCGCCTGTTCCCGGCCAGCGCCCACCTGGCCTTCGTAGGACTGGTGGGAGCGCACCGGCTGCTCTACCAGCAGAGCTACTCCTACTTGAGTCAGCCGGACCGCGCCACCCTGGACCATGACGTCAGCCCGGCTGCGGCCGCCGCTCTCACGGCGATGGAGAACAGGCTGGTGGCGAGCAACTTCCCGCACCTCCCGCCCCCGGTGAGCCCGGCCACGTGGAATAGCACGGTCACCGCGGTCAGCACGCAGACCGAGCGTGCGGTCGGGCAGGCCGAAGTGGACCTGGCCGCCAGCGCCCGGTCGCAGGCCGACGCCAAGTTCCATAACCTCTATCTGACCGGTGGCCTGGGGCTGGCCGCGGTCGTCGTGTCCCTGGGCCTGTCCCTGTGGATCGCCATCCGGCTGACCCGGCGCCTGCGCGGGCTGCGGGACTCGGCTCTGGAGATGGCCAGCGTCCGTCTGCCCGCCGTGGTGCAGCGACTGCGTACCGGCGAGAACGTGGACGTCGCCGCGCAGATGCCGCGTCTGGAGCCGAGCCCGGACGAGATCGGCCAGGTCAAGGCGGCATTCAATGCCGCGCAGCGGACAGCGGTCGAAGCGGCCGTGCACGAGGCGAGCGTGCGGCGTGGCATCAGCGATGTCTTCAGGAATCTGGCCCGGCGGAGCCAGGCGCTCCTGGAACGCCAGGTGACGTTGCTCGACTCGCTGGAGCGGCGGGCCGCGGAACCGGATGACCTGGAGAACCTGTTCCGCATTGACCACCTCACCACGCGCATGCGCCGCCACGCCGAGAGTCTGATCGTCCTGGCCGGTGACTCGCCCAACCGCGCCTTCCGCGATGCCGTGCCGTTCGTGGACGTGCTGCGTGCGGCCGCGGCCGAGGTCGAGGACTACACCAGGGTCAGGGTGGTCTGCCGGACGTCGGCCGCCCTGGCCAGCCCGGCGGTCGCCGATGTGATCCACATGCTCGCCGAGTTCGTGGAGAACGCCACGATCTTCTCCCCGCGGGGCACCGAGGTCCGCGTCACCGGAGAGATGGTGGCCAAGGGTTTCGCGGTCGACATCGAGGACCGCGGGCTGGGCATGGACGACCAGCAATTCGAGACCGTCAACGCCAGCCTGGCCAACCCGCCGCTGTTCGACCCGTCGGGTTCGGACCGGTTTGGCCTCTTCGTCGCGGCCCAGCTCGCCCGGCGCCACGACATCCGCGTGAAGCTACGGCGCTCGGATTACGGCGGTGTGACGGCCATCGTGCTGATCCCGCTCGCGCTGGTGATCCCGGCCAAGGCCCTGGGCGATGGGGCAGCCCTGGGCCTTGGTTCGGGCAGTTCCCTGACCACGGCCATTCGCGAGGTCACCGCGCCGCCCGTGGCCTCGGTGCCGCCCCTGGCTGCCGTGCCGCCCATGGCCGCGGCCCCGGTGCCGTACGTGTCCCCGGTGCCGCCCGCAGCCCCGACGGCCCCGGCACCGCCGTCGGTGGCCGCGCCGCCCGCGGTCCCGGCGCCGTCCGCCAACGGGGAGCAACCAGGCGCATCACGCGCGTGGGAGCTGCCCGCGGTCAGCCCGCCGGAGGTCCCGCTTCCCCGGACCGATCCGCCGGAGCCGCTCAGTGAGCTGGACACCGAGCCGGCCAACGGCCTCGGCACCGGGCCAGCGTCCTCCTCGGTGGCCACCCCGGACGAGCCGGATGCCGCTGGCTCACGATTCGGGCTGACCGAGAACGGGCTGCCGCAGCGAATCCGCCAGATGAGCCTGGCGCCGCAGCTGCGAAAGCCGACGGCCTCGCCTTCGCTCGCGGACCCAGTGGCGAGCTCCCGTTCGCCGGAGACGGCGCGCAGCGTTATGTCGGCCTTCCAGCGGGGCTGGCGGCGCGGCCTTTCCGAGGCCGACAAGTCCCCAACCCCGCACCCCACTCACCTTCCGCAGCAGGGGGATCGCCAATGAACATGAACTTCACTAAGCAGCCGCTGCCACGAACCACGAGGACCGATAGCCACCTGGACTGGCTCGTCGACGATCTGGTCGGGCGGGTGGCCCACGTGCAGAGCGCGGCCGTTCTGTCCCGGGATGGCCTGGCCCTGGGCACCTCGTCCGGGCTCAGCCGCGAGGACGCCGAGCACCTGTCGGCCCTGGCCGCCGGGATCCAGAGCCTGGCCAACGGCGGCGCGGTCCACTTCGGCGGCGGCCAGGTCCACCAGACCGTCATCGAGATGGACCAGAGCTTCTTGTTCGTGACCGCCGCCGGCCAGGGAACCTGCCTCGCCGTCCTGGCGGGCTCAAAAGCAGATGTTGGCCTCGTCGCCTATGAAATGGCCCTGATCGTGAAGCAGGTGGGACGGCACATGGCGGTGCCGGGCCGACCGGTGGCCGAGGCCGGCGAAACGATGTGACCCAAGCCGTGGATCCCAGTGATGACCTGCGGACCCACCGGGGGCCCAGCCCAGTGGTACGCCCCTACGCGCTAGTCCGCGGCCGTACCAAACCCACAGGTGACAGCCTCGACGTCATATCGATGGCTTACGCGCTGCGCATGTCCGCGCCCGACCCGGCCGACCTGGAACCGGAACATCTGGCGTTACTGCGGCGGTGCGCGGTTCCCATGTCCGTGGCCGATCTGGCATCCACGCTTGACCTGCCGCTCTGTGTGATCCGCATCCTCCTCGCCGATCTCCGCGACCAGAAGCTCATCAGAATTCACCGGCCGCGTGCGGAGCCACTCACCGATATCCGGCTTCTCAGGGAGGTGGCCGATGGGCTACGACGACTTTGAAGATTCAGCTCCGGTTGCTGTCAAGATCCTCATCGCGGGCGGGTTCGGTGTCGGCAAGACCACCCTGGTCGGCGCGCTCACCGAGATACTGCCCTTGCGGACCGAGGAAGAGCTCAGCGGTCCTGGCACGAGCATCGACCTGACCACCGGTGTGGAGACCAAACGGACCACCACGGTGGCCATGGACTTTGGCCGGATCACCATCAGCGCTGGCCTGGTGGTCTACCTCTTCGGCATGCCCGGGCAGCAGCGCTTCTGGTTCATGTGGGACGACCTGTCGCACGGGGCACTGGGGGCAGTCGTCCTGGCCGACGTCAGGCGCCTGGCCGACTGCTTCCAGTCCATCGACTACTTCGAGCGCCGCAACACCCCGTTCGTGGTCGCGCTCAACTGCTTCGCCGGGTCACGCTGGCACGACGACGCCGAGGTCCGGCGGGCTCTCGACCTCGAGGCAAACCGGCCGATCGTCCGGTGCGACGCCCGGGAGCGGGAATCGAGCCGGGATGTGCTGGTCACCCTGGTCGATCAGGCGATCGCCGCCGCCGAATCCGGCGCGCGAGTCAAGAGCCCGTCGGGCTCACGGTTCTGACTGCCGGTGCCAGGCCGGAGTGCGGCCCACTGGCGCCCGGCCCGGCTCGGCGGTTATGGCTGGTAGCGGTAGCCCATGCCGGGCTCGGTCAGCAGGTGCCGCGGACGGTGTGGGTCGTCCTCCAGCTTGCGGCGCAGGCCGGCCATGTGAAACCGGAGGTAGTGGGTGCTGCGCTCGAATCCTGGCCCCCAGACCTCGCCGAGCAGGCGCTCGGAGCCGACTAGCTGCCCGGGGGCGTTGAGCAGAATCTCAAGCAGCCGCCACTCGGTGGGCGTGAGATGCAGATCACCCGGGGTGCTGGCCCCGGGCGCGGCCGGCCGCTGCCGGACGATCGTGTGCGCGGAGGTGTCGATCTCGTATGCGCCGATGGTGAACTTGGTCCCAGCCGGCGACTGCTCGCCGCGGCGGAGCGCGGCCCGCAGCCGGGCCAGCAGTTCTTCCATGTCAAACGGCTTGGTGACGTAGTCATCGGCACCCGCGTCCAGGGCCCCGATCTTGTCACTGGAGCCCGCCCGCCCGGACAGCACGATCACCGGGACCCCAGACCAGCCGCGCAGCTCGCGGATGACCTCGCCACCGTCCAGGTCGGGGAGGCCGAGGTCAAGCAGGACGACGTCAGGCAGGCGCCGCCTGGCGTCGGCGAGGGCCTCGTGCCCCGTGGTGACGGTCCCGACGTCGTAGCCGCGGGCGCGCAGGTTGATCCGCAGCGCGCGAAGCAGCGCGGGCTCATCCTCGACGATGAGCACGCGCGGGGCCAGCGCGCTCTCGCGGCGCGCGGGCGGACCGTCTGCCCGCCCGCGCGCCTCGGTCATCACTGTCCTCATTACTCGTGGCATCGGCCGCCTGGGTGGTCGGATGCCCTAGGGCATCGGGTACTTTTCGTCGAGCGCGATGTTCAGGGTAAGCACGTCCACCCGCGGCTCGCCGAGGAAACCGAGGGTCCGGCCCTGGGTGTACTGCCTGACCAGCGCCATGATCTGTGCCGGGCTGACGTGCCTGGCCGCCGCGACCCGGTCGACCTGGATGTCGGCGTTCTGCGGGGAGATATCCGGGTCGAGCCCGGAGCCTGACGTGGTCACCGCGTCCGCCGGGATCTGCGAGATCTTGACATGGTCGAACTTGGCGATTTGCTCCTGCCGCTGCTTGATCTGCTGGACGAGCACCGGGTTGTCCGGCCCCAGGTTCGACGCGCTGGAGTACAGCGGGTCGCACCCGTAGTCGTTCTTCTCGCCCGACACCACCGCGTCCGACGGACGCGGCTGGAAGTACTGCGGCATCGGGTTGCCGTTTGAAGTCACGAACTCCTGGCAGAGCAGGCTGGAGCCGACCACGCGGCCGTGGTAGCTGGCCAGCGAGCCGTTGGCCTGGTTGCGGAAGAACACCTGGGACAGGCCCACCATGACCACCGGGTAGACGATCCCGCAGAGCACGGTGAAGACCAGGAGCAGGCGCAGCCCCGCGATGTGCTGCCGGACGATATTCGGAAGGCGGTTCATGTGCCGATCACCTAAACCCTGGGATGTTCATGATGATGAGGTCGATGAGCTTGATCCCGACAAACGGGATGATCAGTCCGCCGATGCCGTAGATCCACAGGTTCCTGCGGAGCATCGACTGTGCGGAGGCCGGCCTGTACTTGACGCCACGCAGCGCCAGCGGGATCAGCGCGACGATGATCAGTGCGTTGAAGATGATCGCCGAGGTGATCGCCGACTCCGGGCTGTGCAGCTTCAGGATGTTGAGCTTCTCCAGGCCGGGAAACGCGATAGAGAACATGGCCGGCAGCATCGCGAAGTACTTGGCCACGTCGTTCGCGATGGAGAACGTGGTCAGCGCGCCCCGGGTGATCAGCAACTGCTTGCCGATCTCCACGATCTCGATGAGCTTCGTCGGGTTGGAGTCCAGGTCCACCATGTTCCCGGCCTCCTTGGCGGCCGAGGTCCCGGTGTTCATGGCCACGCCCACGTCGGCCTGGGCGAGGGCCGGGGCGTCGTTGGTGCCGTCCCCGGTCATCGCGACCAGCTTGCCGCCCTCCTGCTCCTTCTTGATCAGCGCCATCTTGTCTTCTGGCGTCGCCTCGGCCAGGAAGTCGTCCACACCGGACTCGTCCGCGATGGCCTTGGCCGTCAGCGGGTTGTCGCCGGTGATCATGACGGTCTTGATGCCCATCTTGCGCATCTCGGCGAACCGCTCGGCGATACCCTCTTTGACGATGTCTTTCAGGTAGATCACGCCCAGCGCCTTCGCCGTGCCGTTGTTCCGCTCGGCGACCACCAGCGGTGTGCCGCCCACCCCGGAGATGCTGTCCACCGTGTGCCCCAGGCCGGCCGGCGGCTCGCCGCCGTTGTCCCGGATCCACTGTGCGACCGAGGCCGCGGCGCCCTTGCGAACTTGCCGGCCGTCGGTCAGGTCGACGCCGCTCATCCGGGTCTGCGCGGTGAACTCGACGAACTCGGCCCCGGGCAGCTCGCCGGCTTCCCGTTCGCGCAGCCCGTACTGGTTCTTGGCCAGCACCACGATCGAGCGTCCCTCGGGCGTGTAGTCGGCCATGGACGACAACTGGGCCGCGTCGGCGAGTTCGTCGGCTGACACGCCGTCCACCGGGATGAACTCGGTCGCCTGCCGGTTGCCGATCGTGATCGTGCCCGTCTTGTCCAGCAGCAGCGTGTTCACGTCGCCGGCCGCCTCGACCGCGCGGCCGGACATGGCCAGCACGTTGCGCTGCACCAGCCGGTCCATGCCCGCGATGCCGATCGCGGACAGCAGCGCGCCGATCGTGGTCGGGATCAGCGCCACCAGCAACGCGACCAGGATCACCAGGGACTGCGGTGCTTTCGAGTAGAACGCCATCGGCTGCAGCGAGATCACGGCCAGCATGAAGATGATCGTGAGCGAGGCGAGCAGGATGTTCAGCGCCAACTCGTTCGGCGTCTTCTGCCGCTGCGCGCCTTCGACCAGCGCAATCATCCGGTCGATGAACGTCTCGCCTGGCTTGGAGGTGATCTGCACCACGATCCGGTCGGACAGCACCTTGGTGCCCCCGGTGACCGCGGACCGGTCGCCGCCGGACTCCCGGATCACCGGCGCGGACTCGCCGGTGATCGCCGACTCGTCGACCGAGGCAATGCCCTCGACCACGTCCCCGTCCCCGGGGATGATCTCCCCGGCTTCGACCACCACGTGGTCACCGAGCGTCAGGCCGGTGCCGGGCACCGGCTCCTCACGGGTCTCAGTCTGGCCCGGCTTCCAGTCGATCAGCCGCCGGGCCACGGTCTCCCGCTTGGTCCGGCGCAGCGTCTCGGCTTGGGCCTTGCCGCGACCCTCGGCCACGGCCTCGGCCAGGTTGGCGAAGACCACGGTCAGCCACAGGAAGACCACGACTGTCCAGTTGAAGGCCGGCTTCGTGTCGTTGAAGATCGCGGTGAACGTAGTCACCAGCGCCCCGACCTCGACCACGAACATGACCGGGTTCTTGACCTGAACTCGCGGATCGAGCTTCTTGAACGCGTCCGGGGTGGACTTCCAGAGCATCTTGGGGTCGAGCAGGCCCCCACCGATCTTGTCTTGCTGGGCGCGCGCCGCCTCCTTGCCCGAGCCCACGGGCGCCCCGGGTGTGGTTGTCACAGCCATCTCAGTGCAGTCCTTCGGCGAACGGGCCCAGCGCGAGGGCGGGGAAGTAGGTCAGCCCGACCAGGATCAGCACCACGCCGACGACCATGCCGACGAACAGCGGGGTCCTGGTGTCGAGGGTGCCCGCGCTCGCGGGCACCGGTTGCTGTCTGGCCAGCGAGCCGGCCAGGCCGAGCGCGAAGATCTCCGGCATGAACCGGCCGAACAGCATCACGAAGCCGCCGACGACCT
>Ga0335073_10006234_pt1 | contig 16743 bp, 14 predicted proteins | sample Lox_Sample_22_FD_207093 | JGI IMG/M metagenome (GOLD analysis project Ga0335073, IMG submission 207093) | Soil microbial communities from Loxahatchee National Wildlife Refuge, Florida, United States - Lox_Sample_2.2 | ecosystem: Environmental > Terrestrial > Soil > Wetlands | place: USA... | reverse complement strand
TCGGCGACGATGCTCGGATAGTGGGTGACGTCCTGGTCGGCCAGCGGCTCGCTGATCACCGAGTTGAAGCAGCTCGACGAGCCTGCCATCTCGCTGACCGGACCGCCCTGCATGACGCCGGCCCCCAGAGCGCAGGCGATGCTATCGCCTGCCCCGGCCACTACCGGAATTCCCTCCGGCAGGCCGAGGCGATGCGCGAGGGCTGGGCGGATCTCCCCCGCGACGCTCCAGGAGGGAACGACGGAGGGAAACGTCGCCGTGTCGAGGCCCATTCGGCCGATGAGGTCAGCAGCCCAGCGGCGTGCCCGCAGATCAAGCAGAGCGGTCGCGGCCGCCATCGACCAGTCAGTCGTCGCGTTGCCGGTCAGTCCGAGCGCGACGTAATCGGTCGGCTGGACGAACCGGCGAGTCGCCGCGAAGATCTCGGGCTCGTGCGCGCGCAGCCAGAGGATCTTGGCGGCGACGTGAAACGCCGCTGGCACGTGGCCGGTCAGCCGGTGCAATGTGTCGTCGCCAAACTTCTCCCGCATCCAGGCAGCTTCGGCGGTCGCCCGGTTATCGCGATAGATGATGCCAGGGCGCAGCGGCCTGTCGCGGTGGTCAAGCGGAACCACGCTCGGGCACTGCCCCGTGACGGCGACGGCGCGCACCCGATGGTGCTTGCCGAGCGATTGCGCCAGCGCGCCGAGCGCGGACAGCGCGGCCGACTGCCAGCGCCGGGCGTCCTGTTCCGCCCATCCTTCGGCCGGCAGGAAAGTCGGATAGGTCCGCCGAACCTCGTGCACGGGCATGCCGGAGACATCGAAGGCCGAGGCACGAGCGCCCGACGTTCCCACGTCGATGGCGACTAGCGCCTCCGCGCCGGCCGGATCGCCCCCGGTCGCGGGACTCGCCCGGCCACTCATCGCTGGCCGCCGCTAGCCCCGGACGAGCTGCGCGTCAGCCCGGTCCTTGCTGAGACTGATGAGCGCGCCGTTGAGTGCCCCGGTCGAATAGTCACTGCCGGGGTTGAGGATCAGGCTCTTGCGCTTGCCGAGCCGGCGGATGCCCGATGCCTCGTGGATGTGCCCGTGCAGGCCGGCCAGTGGCTGCCGCTCAATCTCGAGGTCCCGGACCGCGGTGCTGCCGACGGCCTTGTACTGAATCTGGCCGAGAACCGCCTGGACTCGCAGATTCTCGTCGAGCGCGGGCGCGTCGTCGAGCTGACTGTTGTAGGGCGGCGGGTGCAGGTTGAATATGGCGCGCTCGGGGCGTTCGAGCTTGTCCGCCATCTCCTTATAGGCAGCGGCCAGCTCCTCCTCGGTCTGCTCGCGGTAGGTGTGCCAGGGGGTGGTGTTCGCGTATCCCCAGCTGATCATCTCGTGCTCGTCGTCAACGCGAACTACCTTGCCCTCGGCATGCACGCCCCAGGGCGCCTGGTCGAGCATGTCGGCCAGCTCCGGCGGATCATCGTTGCCGAGCATCAGGTAGAGCGGCACCCCCCGCGGCCGCAGCCGCGTGTCGGCGATGTCCAGCCACTCCGCCAGCCGCTCGCGCATGAGCCGCAGGAAGAGCGCATCGAGGGTGCCGTCTGCTTCCATGGCCTCCAGCTCGCCGGGCTCAGCTCGGTAGGGGTAATAGCCGTGGTCAGCGATGAGCTTCTCCAGCTCGGCCAGCTCGCTGCCGTCACTCAGCTCGTAGCGGCTGCCGACAAAGGTGCACTGCCAGAGGCCGTTCGGCCCGCGGACGATCGACTGGATCGCCTTGCCGGCGACGTCCCCGCCGAGCACGAGCACGTTCGGCTTGTACACCTGCGTGGCGTTGACGAACTTGCGGAAGCACAGGCTCGAGCCGTGCAGGTCGCTGACGAAGTAGATGAGCGTGCTCTTGGCCACTGAGTCTGTCACCGCCCTTTCTCGGTCGCGCTCTGCCTGGCGCGCCTTGCCGCGGTCATGAACTGTGCTGCGCGATCCGGATCCACTGCGTTCCAGGTAATGCCGCCGGCCTTCAGCGCCGTTCCCACGATCGCTCCATCGGCCCGGTCCAGGACGGCCCCGACGGTCTCCGCCGTTACCCCCGTATTCGCCAGCACCGCCGTGCCCGGCACCGCTTCCTTCACCTGGCACAGCTGCGTCAGGTCCGTCGGCTCGCCGGTGATCGCACCGCTGACGAGGAGCGCGTCGACCCCCAGGCAGACCGCGCTCCTGGCCCGCTGCTCGATCGTGCGATGGCCCACTGAGCTGGCGAATTCGGGCGTGATGTTCGCAAACAGCGCGACGGACTGCGCGCCGATGTCGATCCGGTAGGCGCCGATCGCGCCGAAGTCCGGCCGCATCAGCCCCAGGTCGCTCTCGTACACGCCGGTAACGACCTCGCGGATGAAACTCGCGCCGGTGGCCCGCGCTACCGCGAGGCTCGCGAACGGGTCCCAGACAAGATTCACCCCGTACGGCCGGGAGATCTCGCGCTTCAGCTCGCCGATCACGGCGGCCATCGCGGCCACTTGCGCTGTGCCGACGGCCAGCTGATACGGCAGGTCGGCCTCGTTGCAGAAGAGCAAGCCGTTTACGCCGGCCTCCTGGAGCACCTGCACGTCATGCGCCGCCGACTCGATGATCGGCTTCAGCCCGGCTGCCCGGTCGTGTTGCGGCCGCCCAGGCAGCGCCGGCAAGTGCACCATCGCGATGATCGGCTTGCTGACTCCGAACAGGTCGCGGAGCAGGGAGGAGGTCATTGGCCCACCGCAAGCGGTGCCTCTGGGGCAGCCCTGTCGCTGTCCCCGGCGGCACTCGCGCGGTCCTCCGCCAGCGGCGCAGGACCACCGGACTCGACCAGGATCACCTCCACGCCCTCGCGGGAGATGCGGTCCACTTCGGCCGGATCGGCGCTCCGATCGGTGACGATGGTGTCTACTCGGCTGATCGGCACAACGGTGCTCAGCGCGACATCGCCGAACTTCGAGCCGTCGGCCAGGACGATGATCCGCTCGGTCTTCTCCAGGGCCGCGCGGATCACGCCGGCCTCCTCGTCGTTCAGATCGGTAACGCCCCTTCGTGCCGAGATTCCGGCGGCGCCGATGACCGCGACATCGGTGTTGTAGCGCTGTACGCAGTCCACTGCCGCGGGTCCGACACAGCTGAGCTCGTCTTGCCTCACCATGCCGCCGGCCATGATCACGCTGACCCGTCCGGTGCCGAGCAAGCTCGCGACGACCAGGGACTGAGTGATCACAAGGAGCCCGTCGCGCGTGGCTGTCAGCCGGGCGAATTGCTCAACGGTCGACCCAACACCAATGAACATCACTCGCACATCCGCGGTCAGCTCCGCGGCGCGCATGGCGATCTGGCGCTTCTCCTGCGCGTGGTGCAGCATACGCGCGTTCTGGGTGACCTCGAAGGCCCCTGCTGAGCGCACAATCCGCGTGGTCGCGCCGCCGTACGTTCGGCGGACGAAACCGTCCCGGTCCAGTCGGCGAAGGTCGCGGCGGATGGTCATCTCCGAAACGCCGAACTCGCGGGCCAGGCTGCTCACCTCGACGGCCTGGTCCGCTGCGATCCGCTCGAGCACTTTGATGCGCCGTTCGACCGCTAGCACCGCTCTCCTTTAGATGTTCAGTTCTGGCGCTCAGGGTGATCGTTGATGTCCGAATGATTGACAGTTCTTACCGATTATGTTCGACTTTAGCCAGCCTCACAAAACCGGTCAACGGGGGACCAGCGGAGGCCTGGGCGATCAGGAGGAGCTCATGGCAACAGCAGACCAGTCCCAGAGCCGGCTGTTTGTCCGGAACAGCACCGGCCTCGTGCGGTCAGCGTCGGCGGTCGATGCGACGATCTTCAACGCGGTCATTTCCGCGCCGATTGGGTCGACGCTTGCCTGGTCGATCTTCTTCACGCTGGTCGCCTTTCCGGGCGCCGATCCCGTCGGGGTACTGGTCATCACGCTGATCATCAACATCCCGGTGCTGATCATGTTCGCACTCCTGGGCGCCAGCATGCCTCGGGTCGGCGGCGATTACGTCTGGGTGAGCCGCATCCTGAATCCGCCGCTGGCGCTGATCTCCAACCTGTGCATGATCATGGGCGGCCTGCTCGGCGCGGCCTACTTCGCCAAGTTCTTCTCGATCTTCGCCCTCGGGCCTGCTCTCGTCGCAGGTGGCAGCCTCGCTCACAATCACACCCTGATTAGCTGGGGCACCTCTTTCGAGACCAACGACACGTGGATCCTGATAGGCGCGCTCGCCATGGTCGTCTTGCAGACGTACGTGCTGATCCGCGGCACGAAGTCGACGTTCCGCTGGCAGAACGGCGCGTTCCTGATCGGGATGCTGGGCATGGTGGTGGCGTTCATCGTCCTCGGAGTCGCCACCCGGCACGGATTCGACTCCAACTTCAATGCCCTGAACAAGAGCTTCGGCGGCGGCACCGTGCAGCAGGTGATCGCGTCCGCGGGCGCGCAGCACGCTGCGCCGCATCTCAGCGACATGAGCGCGACGCTGCCGACCGTGTTCTCGATCCAGGGCTTCATGATGTGGAACTTCTGGTCGGTCTACATGTCGGGCGAGCTCAAGAGCGCCTCCAACCGGCGCCGCCAGCTCACGGTCATGTTCGGCGCGCTGGTCTTCGACGTCGTGCTGCTGATCATCGGCGCACTGCTGATCTTCCACGTTGCCGGATACAACTTCATGTACGCGGTGAACGCGTCGGGGAACAAGGCGTACGCGATCCCGTCGGGGGGGTTCTACTCGTTCCTGGCGGCGCTGTCGGTCAACGTCCCGGTCATCACAGTGATCATCCTGGGCTGCTTCCTGTTCTGGGCGCTTCCGTCGATGATCGCGAATACGTTCATGCCGATCCGGTCCTTCTTCGCATGGTCGTTCGACCGGCTGATGCCAGAGAAACTCGCTGACGTCAACGAGCGGACGCACTCGCCGATCATCGCGATCCTCACCGTCAACGTGATAATCGCCGCCCTGACGATCTGGAGCGTCTATTCCAACGTCTTCCAGCTCGTGCTCGGGCTCATCGTGCTGGCGGGATGTCTCGGTGTCGTCATCGTCGCCGCGGCGGCTATCGCACTGCCGTTCCGGCGGCCCGAGCTGTACCGGGCCTCACCGGCGAACGTGAAGTTCCTCGGGATCCCGGTGCTGTTCATCGTCGCCCCGCTGTCGATCGCCATCTTCGTAGCGCTCGCGGTGGTGTCCACCCAGTACCCGGCGCTGGTCATGAACGGCAACAGCGCGAACTTCTGGTGGATCCCGGCGTGGTTCGGTGGCTTGTGCGTGGTGGGTGCGGCGCTGTACTACATCCCGAGGTTCATCCGCGCCCGCCGTGGCATTAACGTCAGCTTCGTCTACAAGGAGTTGCCGCCAGAGTGACGCCGAACGCTTCCGACGCCCAGGAAAACGGCATCCTCACCGACATCCGCGCTGAAGCGGGACGACTGAGCGCCAGCGCGCTCCAAGCCGGATTGCCAGCCCGCCTGATCGGCGGGCTGGCAATCTGGCTCCGCTGCCCAAGCGTGCGCACCGGGCCCTTTGCCCGCAGCTACGACGACATGGACTTTGCGGTCGCGGCCCGCGGAAGCGCAGCGTTCAAGGATTTCCTGGCGACGGAGGGCTACCTGCCCGACCGCTTCTTCAACGGCCTGCACGGCGAGACCCGCCTGTACTTCGCCGCGCCCGACGGCAGATGGTCTATCGATGTCGTCATCGACGAGCTGACCATGTCCCACCGGCTCGACTTCCGGACCCGGCTCGACGGGCCATCACCAACGGTGCCGCTTGCCGACCTGCTGCTGAGCAAGCTTCAGGTGTGGGAGATCAACAGGAAAGACCTCGGCGACACCCTCTGCCTGCTCGCCGACCATCGCCTTGGCGCGGACGACTCGGATCCCGAGGCGGTCAGCCTCCAGCGCATCACCGCGGTGCTCGGAGCTGACTGGGGCTTCTGCCACACGGCCGAGCGCAACCTTGGCAAGCTGGCCGAACTATGGACCGAAGAACCGCTCCCGGCGCCCGCAAACGACGCTGGCGAACAGATCGAGTCCCTGCGTCGCGCCATTGACGAGGCGCCGAAGACCCGCGGCTGGCGGATGCGAAACCGCATCGGCGAGCGGGTGCGCTGGTACGAGGTCCCGGAGGAAGTGGGGCACTAGCCTCTCGCTGCGCGCTAAGGAGCGAATGCCAGCAGCCGGCTACTCGGGTGCTGCAGACGGCGCGCCTGCCATCTTGGCTAGCTCGGCGTAGTCGTAAGCCGACTCGGGCTTCTGGCGTACGAACCCATCGAGCATCTTGGCATCCTCGCCGACGAGGATCCGCCAGGCACCGTGACGCACGCCGTCCAGGATGATCTCCGCCGCCCTGGCCGCGCTAAGCGGGGCCTTGTCCCGAAAGTCGGCGTTCATCTGCACGACGAACTTGCGCAGGTCGTCGGGCGACGGGCTGTCGGGCAGCAGGCCAGCGCTGATCAGGCCGGCCTGTGCGGCCGCGGGGAGTAGTTCCTGGGCCTGAGCGTCGGTCATCTCCTCCAGGTCCGGGATACCGTGGGCGCGGAAGCTATTCGCGACGATGTCGGTGCCGACATGCCCGGGCATCACGACGGCGACCCGGACCTCGGGAGCGTTCGTGCGCAGGTCCTCGATGAGTGCCTCGGAGAAGCCCCTCACGGCGAACTTGGCCGTGCTATAGGCGGTGTTCGGCATGCCCGGCCCGAGGGTGGCCCAGAAGCCGTTCACACTGCTGGTGTTGATGAGGACCCCATCACCGCTGGCGATGAGCAGCGGCAGGAACGCGCGGGCACAGTAGTACACGCCCCACCAGTCGATGGCGAATGTGCGTTCCCACTCCTCCCGCGGATCCTTGACGAATGTCCCGGCCCCGCCAACCCCGGCGTTGCTGAAGACCAGGTCCACATGATCAGTCTGATGCTCGGCAAGTAGCTCATCCCGGAAACGAAGCACCTGGGCCTCGTCGGAGACGTCGCAGTGGTGACTGCTTACCCTGACCCCGGACGGGGCGCTCTCGCGCGCCATCATTGCCGTCTGTCCGACGGCCTCGGCGTTCCAATCGCACGTCGCGACGGAACTTCCCTGCGCCGCAAGCTGACGGACAAGCTCGCGGCCCATGCCCGATCCTCCGCCGGTTACCACCGCGAGCTTGCCCGCGAAGTAGCCGGTACTGCCCTGCCCGGCGCCCTCGGCAGCCGATGCGCCCTGTGCCATCTGCTCCACCTCCACTTGGCCTGGCTGGCGTGGACCAAGCCCGTCACTAGCCTGGCGACACGCCGCCTAAGGCGCAAACCCAAAGTTCGGTCCCGGGCGCGCGACGACGCCGCAAGCGTGGCGGCTAAGACTGCAAGTACTTCATCGCTGCGATGACCCGGCGGTTGTCACTGTCAGAAGGAAGCAGCCCAAGCTTGGCGAAAATGCTGGCGACGTGCTTCTCGACAACGCCCGGTGAGATGACAAGGGTCTCGGCGATGGCCGTATTGGAACGGCCCTGAGCGATCAGCGACAGCACCTCGCGCTCGCGCGGCGTCAGCGAAGATAGAGCGTCAGCACGACGACTGGCGGTCAGCAGCTGCTTGACCACCTCTGGATCGAGGACCGTACCACCGTGCGCGACCTGGCTGATTGCCTCGATGAAGTCGCCCACGTCGGCGACCCTGTCCTTGAGCAGGTAGCCGACGCCGCCGCGCGCTCCCGCCAGCAGTTCGGTGGCAGACCTCGTTTCGATGTACTGGGAGAAGACCAGCACTCCGACGCCGGGATGATCACGCTTGATCGCGTGAGCGGCCTGCAGTCCCTCATCGCGGTGAGTCGGCGGCATCCGGACGTCGATGATCGCGACGTTGGGCTGAAGCTGGGCAACCGCCCGCAAGAGCGAGTCGCCATCAGCGACGGCTGCGACGACTTGATGGCCGCGCCGGGTCAGCGTCTGGGTAAGGCCATCTCGCATGATCGCCGCGTCCTCAGCGATGACGACGCGCAGCGGCCCAGGCTCGTCGTTCCGGTTCATCAGGCATGCCCCGGCAGGCTGACGGTAATGCGAGTAGGGCCGCCGGCGGGACTGTCAATCGTGAGCTGCCCGTCGACTGTTTGCACACGCTCCAGCAGGCCTTCAAGTCCGCCTTCCGGGCTGAGCCTGGCCTGCCCCAGGCCATCGTCGGACACCGTCATCCCGAATCTGTCGCGGTCGCTCGTGACGCTGATCTCGGCTTTGCTGGCACCAGCGTGCTTGGCCACGTTCGCGAGCAACTCGGCGGCGCAGAAATAGGCGATCGCTTCGATCGCCGGTGACGGCCGATGCTTGACGTCGAGCGCCAGACCGACCGGTACTGCGCTTGTCTCGGCCAGCGAATCCAGCGCCGGGCCGATGCCGTGGTCCAGCACTGGCGGATGTATACCCCTGGCTAGGTCTCGCAGTTCGGCGAGCGTCTCCTTGGCATTGCGGTGCGCGGCGCTGATGAGCCTCTGGGTGCGGCCGCCGTCACCGGCGAGATCAGCGGCCGACTCCAGGTTTTCTTTGATCTCGCCGAGTGTCATGGCCAGCGCCGCGAGCCGTACCTGGGCGCCGTCATGAAGGTCCCGCTCGATCCGGCGGAGCCGCGCCGCCGACTGATCCACCGCACGGGCCCGGCGTACCTCCAGCTCGCGCGCGCGCTCGGCGGCCGCGGCTATTCGCGCCTGGGCGTCCCGCTCGGCCTCGAGCTGGGCGGCCCTCGCCTCCAGCGAGGCGTAACTCGCGGCCCGGTGCCGGTAGGCGATGGACTCGCCGACGACCCAGGCCGTCAGCGACACACTGCCCAGCAGCGCGGCGGCGGCCAGGATCGAGTCCAGCGGGTGCCGGGAGTTTGCCGGTCCCCACCGCTCTATCGCGATCGCGGACAACGCTATGCAGACGGCCAGGCACGCCACCGAGGTGCGCGGCGCCGTATTCGCGGCGACTGTGTACAGCAGCACAGCGAGCACTATGTCAGCCACGGTTGGCTGCCAGGCGCCGATCAGGTAGCCGCCCCCAGGTGACAGGCCGTACACGACCTGAGTGGCCGCTACGGCCACCGCCACAGCGAATGCCTCCACCGGGTATTTCCGGCGCGCAAGCACGGTGGCGGCGAGTGCCAGGCTGACTACTCCGATGAGCGGATCTGCCGTCGTTTGGCCCAGGCTGAGGAGAAGGATCGCGCCTGCGAGCGCGACGTCCGTTTCCCACGGATGGCAGCGGAGCCACGCCCACGCGTCGTGCATGAGCACAGCGTACGGCCCGGCGCGCCGCGATCCGTTCGGCTCGGACTGCCTCCGCATGTGCTCAGGCGTCCCTGCGGCGCAGCACAATTGCACCGGCTACTAGCAGCGCGGCTGTGTAGCCGGCAAAGACGGCGAGCTGAACCCACGGAGAGAACATGTGTGGGATACCGCCTTGCGGGTTGGTGTAGGTGATCTGGGGCACCAGGTACCCGCCTGGCAGCCACCGCTGGGCGTCGTTGAGCCAGGGCGTCGGCAGTGCCCTGGATAGCTCGGGGATCAGGAACAGGCACCCGTAAGCCGCAGCGATGGCGCCGGCCGTGTTCCGCAGCACGGCGCCGAGGCCCAGCGCGAACAACCCGGCCAGCGTGACGAGCAGCGCAGCCTCCGTCACCGCCCGCAGCACCCCCGGCTGCGATAGCGTCGCTCCCGCGTGGATGCCCGTCAGGAACCGCTGGCCGATGAAAAAGGACAAGAAACTGGCCGGGAACGTAGCCGCCAGGGCGACTGCCGCGAGCACCATCGCCTTGCTTCCGTAGACGATTCCCCGCCTCGGCAGCACGGTCAACGATGTCCGCATCATCCCGGTGGAGTACTCCGAGGTGATGGTGAGCGCGCCGAGCACCACGATGACAAGCTGGCCGAGCAGTGCCAGGCCGCTGACGCTGTTCTGGGTCGGATCCACGGCTCCCCTGGCCTGGGCTGACATTTGCGCCCAGTGCGCCGAAGTGCCCGCGCAGAAGACAACAGCCCAGATGATGCTGGCCAGCAGCATCACGCCGATCGAGGCGTAGGTCGAGCGGACTGAGCGGATCTTGGTGAATTCTGACCGGATCGCGCCCGTGAAGCCGGCTCGCCTGGCCCGGACAGGCCGAACGCCGCGAAGCGCTCCGCCAGAGGTTACCGCTGCCATTGTCATGCCTCCGTTCCGTTGAATGCCGTCGGCCGGCCCGGCTGGTTCGCCTGGTAATCCAGGCTGTCGGCTGTAAGTTCCATGAACGCCTGCTCGAGCGAAACCTTCGACGTCGACAGGTGATGCAAGCGGATGCCATGAGCGAACGCAAGGTCGGCAACCTGGTCCTGGGTCAGGCCGCGAACTTCGATAGCGGCCTCGCCATCGGCTCCCGCGGTGTCGGTCGGGGCGTTGGCCGTCCCGCCTGCCGATGCGATCGCTGCGGACAGTGCGCTGGGTTGCGGCGTGCGAACCAGAACTGCCTGGCGCTGGCTGCCGGCGATGAACTCGCTGATCCCGCAGTCGGCGATGAGCCGGCCCCGGCCGATCACGATGAGGTGATCGGCGGTGTTCTCCATCTCCGACATCAGGTGGCTGGATACCAGCACAGTGCGGCCCTCAGCCGCGAGCGACTGCATCAGGGTGCGGATCCACCGGATGCCTTCGGGATCCAGGCCGTTCACCGGCTCGTCGAACATGAGGATCTGCGGGTCGCCGAGCAACGCCCCGGCGATACCGACCCGCTGGCTCATGCCCAGCGAGAACCCTTTCGAGCGCTTGTGCGCGACATCGGTCAGCCCAACAATGCCCAGCACTTCGTCAACCCGGCTGGCGGGGATGTTGTTTGTCTGGGCGAGGCACAACAGGTGGCTGCGAGCACTACGGCCGCCGTGCATCGCTTTGGCGTCGAGCAGCGCCCCGACTTCGCGCATCGGGCTGGCGAGCTGTGCGTAGGGCTTACCGCCGACGGTGACCGTCCCCGCGCTCGGCTTGTCGAGGCTGAGGATCAGGCGCATGGTTGTTGTCTTGCCGGCGCCGTTCGGGCCAAGGAAGCCGGTGACAACGCCGGGGCGGATGGAGAAGCTGAGATCGTCGACCGCGACGGTCGAGCCGTAGCGCTTGGTGAGACCAATGGCCTCAATCATGGGGTGCTCCCTCGATAGCGTTCTGGCTGCTCACGCTACGGATGCGGGCGCTCTGGCCCCAGCCGGCTGACTCCCATCCTGAGCTGGGGGATTTCCCCCATGGGCTGCCGTTGACCGGCCCGTTAGCGCCTGGCCGGGCGTGGAGGACGTAGACGCCGCATGGCCGCGCAGTCGAGTTCACTTACCAGGCGCGGCTGGACGCCGGCGTGCCGCACGCGGAGATCCCGCGGCTGTAGCGCTTCATCAGCGCCTTCGTCATGGGCTGGGCGCTGTCAGAGGCAAGCGGCCGCTTCGCGGCGAGCCGGATGAGCGGCCAGGAACGCAGCTGCTTGGCCCCGACGAGATGCCAGAACGCGAACGACTCACTATCACTGCCGACCTCGTGCGCGGCGCAAAACAGCGGATCCAGTGTGGTTCGCAGTTCTGCACTCAGGCTGCACGGGCGATAACGGCGGTGACGAGCGGCACGCGGCCGAGCGGCGGGCGTGGCGGGCGGCGGCGCAGTGGCAATATCAGGTCCAGGTCGAATACTGGGGCCCACCCCTGTACATCCAGGCCGGCAGCGGCCAGCATCTCGGTGAGCTCGCTTCTGGTGTGCATCCGGCCGCGCCGTCTAGCCAGTGTGTAGAACACGCGCAGGTAGCCGACCGCGTGCAGGTCGGCTAGGACGAAGAGGCCACCCGGAGCCAGCACCCGCCTGACCTCCGCCAGCCCGTCACGCTGACTGGCCCAGTGATGGAACGAGACCGTGCTGATCACCAGATCGAACGTCGCGCCGGCAAACGGCAGCCCGGCCGCCGTTGCCTGGACCAGCCCGGCAGGCAAGCCCGCCTGCCGGGCGGCGCGCAGCATCCCCGCCGCGGGATCCACACCAGCCAACGCGGCGCCAGGCCACTGGCCAGACACCGACCACAGCAGCGCCCCAGTGCCGCAGCCGATGTCGAGCACCCGCTGGGGCATAATGCCCAGCCCGACCGCCAACTCCAGCGTCCGGGCGTGCACTGGCCCGAAGAACCGCAGCTGCAACCGGTCCCGGTCATACTCCGGCGCCCAGTGGTCGAACCGGCCCACATCCCGGTCCGCGCCGCTGCTCACCGTCGATGGTCCTGAGCGGACATGCCGCCATCATCCCCGGCGGGCACCAGATCTGCTAGCGATGATGTCAGGTGCGCGACTGAAAAGATCGAGCATTGACAACGCGGATCGTGTCAGGATGCTCGCCATGTCTGATCGCGCGCTGAGCTTCGGCGCGGTGGCGGAAGCATACGAGCGCTTCCGGCCGGGGTATTCCGTAAGGCTCTCCGACCTGGTGATGACGTATGCAGGTCGGCCTGTTCTGACTGCCCTGGAGATTGGCGCCGGGACAGGCAAGGCGACCCGTCTGTTTGCTCAGCGGGGAGTCAAGGTCACCGCGACCGAGCCTGACAGGGCCATGCTCGCCGAGCTGCGCAGGCACGTGCCAGCCGACGTCACGACCGTGCAGGCGACGTTCGAGGACTTGCAACCGGGCGAGAGCTACGGGCTGGTTTATGCGGCAGCGGCGCTGCACTGGACGAACCCGGAGGGTCGGTGGTCGCGCGTAGCTGCCCTGCTGGAGCCTGGCGGCGTCTTTGCCTCGTTCGGCGGACCGGTCCAGCTAGCTGACGCCGCTGTGGAGGAAGCTGTTCGGGCGGCCAGGGCACCGTTCCTGGAGAGCGATGAGGTTCCGTCTCCGGACGGGACGCCTCCCGAAAATGAGATGCAGTGGCCGGGCACGGAGCTGCAGTGTTCTGAGCGGTTCACCGATGTTCGGCAGTCTGTGGTCGAGCGGCGGCTGACCATGAGCGCAAGCGACTACGTTGGCCATCTCTCGACCATCTCGGCTTACCTTGAGTTGCCGATCTCGACGCAAGAGCAGGTATTTAGCCAGATCCTGCAAGTCCTGCCTGAGACGGTCGAGATTGCCGCCGACATCACGGTCCATCTCGCGCGCCGGCGCTGCCAGCAGTAGTGCCTCGTGCGATTAACGAATGAGCGTTTCCTTCGGGCGCACGACGCAGAACTCGTTGCCTTCCGGATCGGCTAGGACGACCCAGGATTCAGCACCGGTCTGCCCGATGTCGACCGGGTGCGCTCCGAGCCGCAGAAGGCGCTCGATCTCCGCATCACGGTCGGACGCGCTGGTGGTGATGTCGAGATGCACGCGGTTCTTGACCGTCTTGGGGTCCGTGACCGGCATGAAGCAGATGCCGACGGGCGCGTTCTCGTCGGTACCGATGACGATCTCATGTTCCCGCTCGGAAAGGACCTGCCAGCCCAGCGCCTGGGCCCAGAAGCTGGCCAGCATGGGCAGATCATGAGCGTCGATGACGATGTGGTGAAGTCGGACAGGCATGCCGTCAGTATGCGACTCTGCCGGCCCTACAGCAGGTCGGGCCGCTGCCATTCCTCGTCGAGCACATGCTCGGCGAGGAACGCCAGGACAGTGGAGTACCAGACCTGGACGTCGCCTGGCTTGAGTACCCAGTGGTTCTCGTCCGGGAAGTACAGGAACCGCGCCTGGACGGACCGGAACATCAGGTCCCACCACAACCGAAGTGCCTCGCCCACCGGTACCCGGTAGTCCTTGTCGCCGTGGATGACCAGCATTGGCGTGACGATCTTGTCGGCGTGCAGGTGGGGCGAACTGGCCAGGTAGCGCTCTGGCTCGCTGCGCGGGTCGCCGAACTGCCTGCGCCAGAACGGCGGCCCGTCAGTGGTGCCGAACATCTGGTCGAGCGCCCAGAGACCAGCGTGGCTCACGATCGCCTTGAAGCGATCGGTGTGCCCGGCTATCCAGTTCGCCATATAGCCGCCGTACGAGCCACCCATCATCGCCGTCCGCTCCTGGTCGATGTCGGGCCGCTCCACGACGACGTCGGTGATCGCCATGACGTCGGCATAGGGGCTGCCGCCCCAGTGGTCCCAGCCGCGGACAATCATCCGATGGCCGTAGCCGGTCGACAGCGCCGGGTCCGGCAGCAGGACTGCATAGCCGCGGGCGGCCATCAGCCACGGGTTCCACCGCCAGGACCAGGAGTTCCAGCTCGCTATCGGGCCCCCGTGCACCCACAGCAGCAACGGAGCCGGATTTTCGGCGCTGGCGCCCTCCGGCAGAACGAGCCAGCCCCGGACCCTGGTCCCGTCCTCGGCGGTCGTCGCCACCTCGGTCACCGTTCCTGGCAGGGAAACCTCGCCGCCCGGACTTGGCAGCGCCTCCGGCGGGGCCGGCTCAGCTCCAAGCGGTATGCGCACCGGCGTGGGTGGCGAGTTGATAGCGGAACGAAGAGCGTAGAGGGAACTGCCATCCGGAGCAGGGCAGAGGTTCTCGTACGCGGCGTCGTCGACGGTCACTCTGGCCGGCTCGCCGCCGTCCACGCCGACCCTGAAGACCGGACAGCGACCGTTGTCGTCCGCGGTGAAGTAAACCCAGCGGCCGTCGGGCGCCCAGGCCGGCTCGTGCGGTCGGCGGTCGAATCCAGCTAGCAGGTCACGGACGCTGACCGGGCTGGCGGTCGTCTCCCCGGCCGTCCCAGGGAGCTCGGTCACCACGAGAGTTGCGTCACCCGGCCGGTCGTAGCTATCGAGCTCGGAGCGGATCGCCACGACTAGCCGGCCGTCGGGCGAGATCCGCGGGCTGGCGAAGTCGATGCCGGGCTCGCCGAGCAGAGTCTGCCGCTGTCCCGTGCTGGCGTCGATGACCACGACCTCGTTCCGGAACTGGCCGCCTTCCTCTGTGACTCGCCAGCCGGTCACGACGGCTGAGCCGTCCGGAGCCAGGTCGAACTCCTGCTCGTCCAGCGCACGGCCGGGATCCGGCGTCAGATCACGAGGCTCGCCGGCGGTGCCGTCGCCGCTATCGCTGTGCTCGTCGCTGCGTTGCAGACCGGCCGGAACGAGCAGGCGTACAGACTCGGGACCGAGATCGTGATCCCAGTACCGCAGTCTCCCGCCCGGCTCGTGCAGGATCGCGCTCACACCGGCGTCGGCTCGGGCTTTCCTGAGGGTGGCATCCTGCTCTGTGTCCTTGGCGCCAGGGAAGACCGCCGCGGCGTAGACGAAGGCCTGCTCCCCGGCCGCAGTGGCCAGCCCGGCCACGCCGCCACCAGGAGCCGCGATGCGGGATGCCTCGCCCCCGGCGGCTGGCAGCAGCCAGACAGCCGGCTTGTCCTTGTTAGCTTCGGCGTCTTTCTTGCCTGCCTCAGGGTCAGGGCGCTTCGACGCGAACAGCAGTGACCCGTCGGGCAAGAACTCCGGGCTTGCCTCGCCCTCGGCACTGCGAGTGAGCCGCACTGGCTCGCGGTCTCCCGCCGTGTCGATCCGCCAGATGCTCGACAAGTACTTCGGCGGCTCGCCGCCCACGGTCTGCACGACCGCAGCCAGCCACGACCCGTCCGGCGCCAGCCGCAGCGCCGTCACCCTCGGGATAGCAACGTACTCGCGCAAGTCACCAAGCAACATCGATAAGACGCCCTTTCTGCGGTGCACAGGTATGAGCCGATCTGACCAGGGTCCTTAAGACGTCTTATCCGACGCCCAGCCGTGCCGACAAATCGTCGCGGCAGCTAGCGCGGGAAGCGGAGCTGGCACCACGAGTTCGATCGCCCTGACGACGAACAGCCTGGGCAGGACACATCCCAGATGTCCGTGACTGCTGACAGACTGGCCGGGTCGCCGACCAGTAGTCCGGTACCTGACCAGGCGCGGTGGTCGCATCGCGTGACCGCTCGCGACACCACAAGGAGGCCGAATGACACGGACGGTCCTGCACGGCGGCCGCATCTTCGACGGCACCGGTAGTCCGATCGCCGACGGGGACGTCGTGATCGAGGACGGCCTGATCTCCGACGTGGGTGTGGGGCTGGACGGGGACGAGCAAATCGACGTGTCAGGCACCACGCTTCTGCCGGGCCTGTTTGACTGCCACGTCCATGTCACGATGTCGGGTATCAGCCTCATGCGAGCGCTGCAAAGCCCGTTCTCCTATCAGTACTTCGAGGCCGCCAGGAACCTGTCAGCCACGCTGGATTGCGGCATCACGACGGTCCGGGACGCGGGAGGCGCGGATCTGGGCGTCCAGCGGGCTGTGGCGGATGGCCTGATCGATGGACCACGCCTCCGCATCGCGATCACCATTCTCAGCCAGACGGCCGGACACGGCGATGGCTGGCTTCCCTCCGGAATCGTGCTGGACGTTCCCGATCCCGGCCGCCCGTCCGGGATAGTTGACGGCCCCGATGAGATGCGAAAGCGGGTGCGGGAACTTGTCCGCGCGGGCGCGAACGTGATCAAGGTATGCACCTCCGGCGGGGTACTGTCGCCCGGTGACAGCCCGCAGCACGCGCATTTTCGAGCAGACGAACTCGACGTGCTGGTCACCGAGGCGACCGCTGCGGGCCTGCCGGTCATGGCGCACGCGCAGGCAACCGACGGCATCAAGGCCGCCATCCGGGCCGGCATCCGGTCGATCGAGCACGGTGTTTACCTAGACGACGAAGCGATCGCGATGATGCTGGAGGCAGGCACCTGGCTTGTGCCCACGTTGGCTGCACCGGCTAGCGTCATCGAGGCGGCGAAGAACGGCGTGCAGCTACCTGACGGCGTGTTGGCGAAGGCCGAGGCTGT
>Ga0335073_10006231_pt1 | contig 16747 bp, 11 predicted proteins | sample Lox_Sample_22_FD_207093 | JGI IMG/M metagenome (GOLD analysis project Ga0335073, IMG submission 207093) | Soil microbial communities from Loxahatchee National Wildlife Refuge, Florida, United States - Lox_Sample_2.2 | ecosystem: Environmental > Terrestrial > Soil > Wetlands | place: USA... | reverse complement strand
GCGTCCGCTTGATCAGGCCCTGGTCGCAGTAGTGGCCGGCCACCAGCGAGCCGAGGATCTCGGTCACCCCGAGCAGGATCAGCGTGGCCGAGGTGACGCTCGGCGACATGTCGTGCATCTGCAGGTCGGCCACCAGGTGCACGTCGATGAAGGCCATGGTCACGCCGCAGCCGAAGAAGGCCAGCGCCAGCAGCACGAACGACGGCAGCCGGACGATCTGGCCGAGCCGGTCGACCAGGCCCTGGCCGGCCGCGGGCTCGGCGACGGCCGGCGCGGCGGCCGGCGCCGGGTCCACGGTGAACCGGCGCAGCGACCAGGCGATCGGCGCGAGCACCACCCAGAACACCACCCCGATCACGAACAGCACCGACCGCCAGCCGGCCACCGACTGCAGCGCCACCCACAGCGGCACCAGCACGATGAAGCCGATCGCCGGGCCGTTGGTCAGCGTGGCGTAGCTCAGGCCCTCGCCGCGGCCCTCGAACAGCTGGTCGACCAGCACCGCGAGCGGGATGAAGGACAGGAAGGTGAAGGCGAACGCGCCCAGCAGCGCGTAGGCGACCACGAAGGTGGCGACGTTCGGCGCGATGGCGCAGAGCATGAAGGTGGCCCCGGCGAGCACCGCGCCGAGGGTCAGCGTGACCGCACCGCCGAACCGGTCCGCGAAGTGCCCCACGAACGGGCTGGCCAGCGCCGTCATCAGGGCGAAGATGGTGGTGGACCAGGCGAAGCCGCCGGCCCCGGCGTGCAGGGTGTGCGCCATGTCGTCGAAGTTCACCTGCACGGTGCTCTTCAGCGCACTGCCGGCCAGCGAGAGCAGCAGGGCCATCGCGGTGGCCAGGATCAACACCAACCGGCGGCTGGCCGGGCGAGTGGTGTCGAGGCTCATCGGGCGATCTCGGCCGGGCCGGCACCTACCCGCGGGACGTCCACCGGGTTGCCGTCCTGGTCGTAGCTGGTGTGGAAGTCGAAGGCCACCGGCGACGGGCCGTGGTCGTTGATGTGCTCGATCCGGCGCGCGGCCTCGACCCAGGTCGGGATCTCGTCGTCGCCGATCCACCAGGCGGCCACGCCCTTCCAGCCCTTGGGCTCCACCCAGCGACCCTGGTTGCGCAGCATGTACTGGTGCAGGCCGTTGCGGGCGAAGGCGCGCACCGAGGCGAGATCGGTCCAGATCGACAGCGTCGAGGCCCGCGAGTCGGTCGCGGCGACCCGGCCGCCGGTGTAGAAGCGCGGCGTGGCGAACGGCCCCCAGACCCCCCAGTCCCACTCGAAGTTGGTGGCGTCGTCGTCCGGGTCGACCGGCCGTGCCCGGTCGATGAAGCCGGGGCTGCGCTCGGCCTCGGCGAACACCGGGCCGATGCGGTCCTCGTAGGACAGGATGTCCGGGTGCCCGTACGGGTGGCGCAGCACAGTGATCGTGGAAAATGCCAAGCGCATCGTGGGTGTTTCCTGTTCTGGTTCGATGTCACGGCGCCCGGGCGCCGGCGCCGGCTCCCCGGCGCCCGAGCGCCGTGCCGGAGAGCGGAGCCTATCCGCATCACGCCTGGATGACCAGAGCCGGCAGCGCCGAGCGAAATTGACCTCCTCCGCCGGCGACGATAATGCATCGGCACCCGTTCGGGAGCAGTTTTCACACATTCCACAGATCATCTTCTGAAGTTCGTCGCGAAGACTGCGGGTGGCAACCCTAGCGCACCGGAAACCCGCGGTAGCTCGAATGTCGGCCGCCGCCGGGCTCCGAGGTGGCGAGTGCTGACTGCACCCCGCGAGTGACTCCACGCGACCGTGACAGGTCCTGTCGAACACGTTTTGAAATGTGGACATAGCTTGGCAAAGACGGGGAAACCTTGCGAAGGTTGGCAGTTTTTCATCCCTATTGCCTGATCGTCGACTCGGTCGGTATGGTGCCGATCGTGCTTCGCGGAAGTACGCGTTTCCGGGGCTGCAACCACTGGAAACGCGCCCTTGCACCGAATGCCGAAACCTTTCCGCCAGCAGAACGGTTACCGCTGTCGGATCGGTCTTCGGACGTAATTCACGAGCTAGGAAACGGGGAATCCATGGCGCGTCGGCTGAATCGTGCTCAGCAAAGACCCGAATAGGGCCGCTGAGCGCAGACACTCATCATCACTGCCGTGAACTTCACGGCAGTCCTCTCATCGCACGCCCGCCCTCGGTGGCGGCGTTGACAGCCGGATAGCCGTCCGGCTCGTTGCCGCCGACCGCGATCACGGCAGGCGGCATCGCCTTCTTTCCAGCATTCCGGTGGCCCTGGCCCTGCCGGCGTGCCTGTTGCTCGTGCCCCACCCGCAGGGCGGCCCCACCGGAGGTTTTGCGTGACTGTTCCTTGTACTCGGCCCCGGCACCCGACCGGCGCCACCCGCCGCGCGGCCCGGACGGCACCGTGCTGACCGACTCGGGCATCGCCACCGGCGGCCCCGGCCCCGAGGTCTACGACGTGGTCGGCATCGGCTACGGCCCGGCGAACCTCGCGCTGGCGATCGCCCTGGACGAGTTCCCGGAGCCGCCCCGCGCCCTGTTCCTCGAACGGGAGGTGGAACCGCGGTGGCAGCAGGACATGCTGCTGCCCGGCTCCGACATCCAGCACAACCCGATCCGCGACCTGGTGACCCTGCGCAACCCGCGCAGCCGGTACAGCTTCATCAACTACCTGTTCGAGAACGACCGGCTGATGCGGCACCTCAACCTGCCGACCGCGTTCCCGCTGCGCACCGAGTACACCGCCTACGTCGACTGGGTGCGCCGCACCCTGCCCGCCGACGTCCGGTACGGGGTCGCCGTCACCGACATCGCCTTCGCCGACCACACACCCGGCCTCTACACCGTCACGCTCGACACCGGAGAGGCCGTGCTGGCAAGGACGATCTCGCTCGGCCCGGGCCGCACGCCGCACATCCCACCGGAGTTCCAGGGCGCCGACCCGGCCCGGGTCTTCCACCTGACCCGGTACCTGCGGTCGGTCGCCGGCCTGCTGGCCGACCAGCCGCGCCGGTTCGCGGTCGTCGGCGGCAGCCAGAGCGCGGTCGAGCTGGCGCTCGACCTCAACGGCCGGTTCCCGGACGCCGAGATCGACGTGGTGACCCGCACCTGGTCGCTGCGGGCGAAGGACCACAGCCCGTTCAGCGAGGAGATCTACTTCCCCAGCTTCACCGACTACTACCACGCCGCCACCGAGGAGCAGCGGCGGCAGCTGGACGACTTCACCCGGCCGACCAACTACTCCGCCGCCGACCTCGACGTGCTCGAACGGCTCTACGTGCTGATGTACGAGCAGGAGCTGCTGGGCCGGCAGCGGATCCGGGTGCACGGCCACACCCGCATCGACGAGGTGCTCGACGACGGCCGCGAGGTGACGCTGGCGCTGGCCAACCGGGTCACCGGCGCGGTCACGAAGCTGACCGCCGACGTGGTCATCCTCGCCACCGGCTTCCGCGACATGGGCAAGGGGCCGCAGCAGGAACCGCACCACCCGCTGCTCAACTCCGTCGCGGAGCACTTCGCCGGCACCCCGTCCGGACACCTGGACGTGAACGCCGACTACAGCCTGCGGCCGCAGCTGCCCGGCCCCGGGCCGATCTTCCTGAACGGGCTGTGCGAATCGACCCACGGGATCGGTGACGCCGGCTCGTTCAGCCTGCTCAGCATCCGCGCGCGCACCATCGCCACCTCGCTGGCCGCGCACCTGGCCGATCCACGCCTCGCTCACCTCGAGAACAGGACCGCTCACCATGCCGTTTGACCTCGACTCCGTCCTCACCCCGCGGTCACTGCCCGGACCCCGCAGCGCCGAGCTGCTGGAGCGCCAGGGCCGGCGCGAGTCCAACGCCCGCTCCTACCCGCGCCGGCTGCCCTTCGCCATCGACCGCGCCGAGGGGCCGTACGTGATCGATCTGGACGGCAACGTCTTCGTCGACTTCCTGATGGGCGCGGGCGTGCTGCCGCTCGGCCACAGCCACCCCGAGCTGGTCGCCGCCGCGGCCGAGCAGCTGCCGCGGTTCGCGCACGGGCTCGACATGCCGACCGCGATCAAGGACGAGTTCACCGAGCTGCAGCTGGCCATGCTGCCGGAGTCGATGCGCGAGACCAGCAAGATCCACTTCTGCGGCCCGACCGGCGCCAACACCGTCGACGCCGCGATCAAGCTGGCCAAGACCGCGACCGGGCGCGGCGAGGTGATCTCCTTCCGCGGCGGCTTCCACGGCACCACCCACCTCGGCATGGCGGTCTCCGGCCTGCTCGAGCAGCGCCAGCCGGTGGCCAACACGACGCCCGGGGTGCACTTCGCGCCGTACAGCTACTGCAGCCGGTGCCCGGTCGGGCTGACCCGCGCCACCTGCTCGGTGAACTGCGCGACCAGCACCGAGACCCAGCTGACCGACGAGAACGGCGGTGTGCTCGCCCCGGCCGCGGTGATCCTGGAGCTGGTGCAGGGCGAGGGCGGCGTGATCCCGGCCGACCGGGAGTTCGTCACCCGGGTGGTGGCCGCGGCCCGCGCGGCCGGCGCGCTGGTGATCGTCGACGAGGTGCAGACCGGCTGCGGCCGCACCGGCACCTGGTTCGCGTTCGAGCAGTACGGCTTCGAGCCCGACATCGTCTGCACCTCCAAGGCGCTCTCGGGCATCGGCACCCCGCTGGGCCTGATCATCTACCGCAAGGAGATCGACGTCTGGGCGCCCGGCTCGCACACCGGCACCTTCCGCGGCAACCAGATCGGCTTCGCCACCGGGGTGCGGACGCTGAAGATCTTCCAGCGCGAGGGCGTGCTGGCCAACGTGCGGGCCCGCGGCCAGCAGGTGGCCGGCATCTTCGGCCAGCTGGCGGACGTGCCGCAGGTGCGCGACGTGCGCGGCCTCGGCCTGATGTGGGGCATCGAGCTGCACGACCCGGCCACCGGCCAGGCGTTGCCGGGGCTGGCCAAGACCGTGCAGCAGGTGGCCCTGCACCACGGCCTGATCGTCGAGCTCGGCGGCCGCGGCGACAGCGTGGTGCGCATCCTGCCGCCGCTGAACGCGACCGAGGAGCTGATCGAGGCGGCCTGCACGCTGCTGGTCGGCACGATCCGCCGGTGTGCGGCGGAGTTCGGCACCGTCGACCGCGGCGACATCACGCTGGTCGGCGCCGATGCCTGACCTCGCCTCGATGGAACAGCCAGCTTCGGCACCGCTGGTCGGCATCGGCTTCGGCCCGGCCGGCATCGCGCTGTCGGCCGCGATGACCGACGACGCGCTGCACGGCGTGCCCGGCGCCGACCCGCGCGCGGCGGCCGAGTCGGTGTTCTTCGAACGCGCCGACGACTCGGCCTGGCAGCCCGGCATGGTGCTGCCCGGCACCGACATCCAGCACCACTTCCTGCGCGACTTCGGCACGCCGCGCTACCCGGGCAGCCACTTCGGCTTCGTCCGGTTCCTGCAGGACGCCGACCGGTTCTACCCGTTCACGCTGCGCGGCGGCTACGTCAGCCGGGCCGAGTGGTCGGCCTACTGCCAGTGGGCGGCGCAGCGCACCGAGTCCCAGGTCGCCTACGGGCACGAGGTGATCTCGGTCGAGCCGGTGCACGCCGACGGCCTGCTTCAGGCGGTCCGGGTGCACGCCCGGGACTGGCGCTCCGGTGCCGTGCGGCAGGTCGAGACCACCCGGCTGGTGCTCGGCACCGGGCACGAGCCCTACGTTCCCGAGGAGTTCGTGCCGCTGCTGGGCGAGCGGGTGTTCCACTCCACCGCGTTCTCCCAGCGCTGGCCGCAGCTGGCCGGCGAGGTCCGCTCGGCGCTGGTGCTCGGCGGCGGCCAGAACGCCGGCGAGATCCTGCTGCACCTCTACCACGCGACCGACCTGGAGCTGTTCTCGGTCGTGCGCAACAGCGGATTCCGGCTCTACGACCTGGGCCACTTCGCCAACCAGGCGTACTGGCCGGCCGAGACCGACTACTTCCACCGGCTGCCGGCCGCGGCCCGCGGCCAGATCTTCGACGAGCAGTACCGCACCAACTACGCCGCGGTGGACCCGGACGTCTCGACCGGGCTCTACAACGCCTGGTACGACGGCGAGGTCAGCGGGAACCAGCGGCTGCACATGATCAAACGGCACCAGATCGTCGAGGCCGAGCTGGCCGGCCCCGGCGTCCGGGTAGTGGTCCAGGACCGCTACACCGGCGAGACCCGCGAGCTGAACCCGGACGTGGTGGTGCTCAGCACCGGCTTCCGCGAGCAGCCGGTGCCACGGGTGCTCGACCCGCTGCGCGAGCACCTGACCGTCGAGGAGGACGGCAAGCTCGCGGCCACCCGCGACTACCGCACCCCGCTGCGCGCGGCCGGCGACGTCGCCGTCTACCTCAACGGCATGACCGAGAGCCGGCACGGCATCGCCACCGCCACCTCGTTCAGCCTGCTGGCCCTGCGGGCCGGCGAGATCGCCCATTCCCTGCGCACGAACACCCGAACCCGAGAGAACGCCGGAGCACTGTCATGAGGATCTACCACCTGGACGAGTCGAGCTGGTCGGCGGAGCCGGCCTACAACGCGGTCGCCAAGCGGTTCTTCCCCTGGGACGGGATCGCCTCCCGGTCCTGGGGCGGCGCGTGGGTCAAGGTGCTGCCCGGCGAGCTGCTCACCCCGCACAACCACGACGAGAACGAGGTGTTCTTCGTGGTGCAGGGCTCCGGCCTGCTCACCCACGGCGACGAGCAGCACCGGGTGGCCTTCGGCAGCTCGATGTACATGGAGCCCGACACCACGCACAGCCTGCTCAACGACGGCGAGGAGGACCTGGTCTTCGTCTCGGTGTGGTGGGACGGCGAGGTCGCGCTGCCGAGCGAACCGGCGCCATGACCCGCACGAGCGTTGCGGTGGTCGGGGCCGGCGTCGTCGGGGCTGCCGTCGCCCGACAGCTCGCCGGCTCCGGCTGCGCCGTGACGCTGATCGACACCCACCTGCCGGCGATCGGCGCCAGCGCGTACTCGGCCGGCATCCTGCGCCGGCACCATTCGCTGCCCGCCGACGCCGAGCTGGCCAGCCGGTCGCTGCGGTTCTACCGCGACTTCGAACGGCTGGTCGGCGGCACCGCGGGCTACACGCCCCGCGGGTTCCTGGTGATCGTCGCCCCGCGGTTCGCCGGGGCGCTGGAGCGCAACCGGGCGGTGCTGGACGCGCTCGGCACGCCGACCGAGCCGCTGGACGCCGACGCGCTCGGCCGCCGGTTCCCGGAGCTGAAGCTGGCCGGCGACGAGCTCGGGGTGTACGAGGCCGACGGCGGCTACGGCAGCGCGTACTCGGCGACCTGGTCGCTGCGCTCGGCCGCCACCGCGGCCGGCGCGGCGCTGCTCACCGGCGTCCGGGTCGAGGAGCTGGCGCCGGTCCCGGCCGGCTGGCGGCTCGCGACCAACCTCGGACCGCTGGCCTTCGACCAGGTGGTGCTGGCCGCCGGCGCCGCAGCCGGCGGGCTGGCCGGCACGGCCGGCATCCGGCTCGCGCTCACCCCGCGCCGGATCGGGCTGGCGGTCATCGACAGCGCGCCGGACTCGTCCCTGCCCGTCTGCATCGACGACGTCACCGGCACCTACTTCGTGCCCCGCGCCGACGGCAGCACCGCGGTCGGCGTCCGGGCCCGGCCGGAGTGCGAGCAGATCCTGCCGGCCGAGCCGCTGACCGCCGCCGAGATCGCCGAGGCGCTGGAGCGCGGCGCCGGCCGGGTGCCGCGGTTCGCCGCCGCGGAGCCGCGCGGCAGCCAGGCCGCCTGCGACGGCTACACCCCGGACGGCCGCCCGCTGCTCGGCCCGGTCGCCGGGCACCCCGGCCTGCACCTGGCCTGCGGGTTCAGCGGGGGCGGTTTCAAGACGGCACCGGCGGTGGCCGAACTGGTCGCCGGGGCGGTGCTCACCGGCGACGTGCCGGAGCTGCTGGCCACCTATTCCGCCGACCGGTTCGACGCCGGCCGGCCCCTGAGATCCGAGACCGCCTATGTTCATCTCTGATTCCGACCGGCCACGCTGGCGGCGGCTCGTCCAGCGGCTGCGGACCGACCTCGAGGTCGCCCGCCGCAAGGACCCGGCATCGGCGACCGCGCGGCTGGCCCTGCTGCACCCGGGGGTGCACGCCGTCGTGCTGCACCGGGCTGCACACCGGCTGCACCGGCGCGGCCTGGTGGTCACCGCCCGGCTGCTGGCCTACCTCTGCCGGGTGCTCACCGGCGTCGACATCCACCCGGGCGCGGTGGTCGGCGAGGGCGTCTTCATCGACCACGGCTGCGGCGTGGTGATCGGCGAGACGGCGGTGCTGGAGAGCGAGGTGATGCTCTACCACAACGTCACGATCGGCTCGGTCGGCTGGTGGAACCCCAAGGTGGTGGGCGATCGCCGGCACCCGGTGATCTGCCGCGGCAGCGTGCTGTGCACCGGCTCGCTGATCCTCGGCCCGGTCACCGTCGGGGCCGACTGCGTGATCGGCGCCAACGCCATCGTGCTGGCCGACGTGCCGCCGAACACCCGCATCGCCCCGGGGCAGCTCTGGCAGGCCGAACGGCCGTCCCGGCTGGTCGCCATCCCCGGCCCGAACGCGTCCGGAAGAACCGAATGAGAAAGCTAGGAGCACTGTCATGACCCGCTACATCGTCACCGCCTCGCCGCCCAACCCGAACGGTGACCTGCACCTGGGCCACCTGTCCGGGCCGTTCCTCGGCGCCGATGTGCAGGCCCGGTACCTGAAGAACCAGGGCCACGACGTCACCCACGTCCTCTACATCGACGAGCACTCCTGCTACGTCCCGCGCCGGGCCCGCGAGCTCGGCGCGGACGCCCACGAGACCGCGCACGTGCTCGGCTCGCGGATCGAGCAGACGCTGGCCCTGGCGAACATGACCCCGGACCTGTGCGGCCGGCCGCACCGGGACGGCTGGCACGACGAGATCGTGCAGCGCTACTTCAGCCGGCTCTGGGACGCGGGCAAGCTGGCCGTCACCGAGACCGACGTCTACTACTGCCCGGTCGACGACTGCTACCTGTACGAGGCCGAGATCCGCGGCGCCTGCCACCACTGCCACGCCCCGGCGGACGGCTTCTACTGCGAGGAGTGCGGCCGGCCGCAGGAGTCCGGCCGGCTGGCCGACGGGCACTGCACCCGGTGCGGCGGCGAGCCGGAGCTGCGCTCGCATCGGCGCATCTCGTTCCCGCTGGAGGACTACCGCCAGCAGCTGACCGAGTACTTCTCCGAGCTGCCGATGCGGCCGCGGCTGCGGGAGTACCTGGACCGGATGTTCGCCCAGCCGCTGCCGGACACCCCGATCAGCCGGATCGGCGACTACGGCGTGCCGGTGCCGCTGGCCGACTGGCAGGGCCACTACCTCGACACCTGGTACTCCGGCATCTGGGGCTACATCGCCGCGACCGAGGGCGCCCACCGGGTGGCCAACCGCGGGATCGGCGAGGCGGCCTGGTCGCAGCCGGACACCGAGGTGCACGAGTTCCTCGGCTTCGACTGCAGCTTCTCCCACGCCATCCTCTGGCCGGCGTTCGCGCTGGCGCTGGGCCTGCCGCTGCCGGTGCGCTTCAACACCAACGAGTTCTACAAGCTGGAGGGCGGCAAGTTCTCCACCAGCCGCGGGTACGCCATCTGGGGCGGGGAGTTCCTGAGCCGGGTGCCGGCCGACAGCCTGCGCTACCACCTGTGCCTGACGGGGCCTGAGATCGAGCAGACCAACTTCGCGATGGTGGACTTCGAGAAGACGGTGGCCGAGACGCTGGTGGACGGTCTGCAGGTGATCGTGCGGGCCTTCGACGACGCCGCCTGCACCGGCGGCGCGGACGGGACGCTGGCCGGCCTGGTCGCGGCGCTCGGTGCCGAGGTGGGCGAGCAACTCGCCCCGCGGGCGTTCTCGCCGGCCGCCGCGGCCGCGGCGATCCGCGAGTTCGCGGTGACCCGGCGCGCCGAGGTGCTGGCCGCGGTGGGCTCGGCCTCGCCGGGCGCCCGGCGGCAGGCGCTGGCCGAGCTGGCACTGATCGTGGAGCCGATCATGCCGGGCTGGGCCGGTGACCTGCTCGCCGGGCTGGACGACGACCGGTCGAAGCTGGCGGCGCTGGCGCTGACCCCGGGGCAGGGCGGCACGCCGCTGACCGTGGACGGGCGCCGGCTGTCGGTCCGGGCCCTCGACCTGCCCGAGCAGCCGGCTGCGTGAGGTCGCTCCGGGCTGCCACCGGGGTGCTCGGCTCCGGGCTGGTGGTCGTGCCCGCGCTGCTGCACGGGCGCGGGACGGCCACCGGGCTCGGGGTCGCGGGGATGGCCGCCGTGGCGATGGTCGCGGCGGCCGCGCTGTTCGCGTCCCGCCCGTTCGGCGGCCTCGGCCGGACGGTGCGCGAGCTGCCGGACGCGGCCCGCGCGCTGTACTCCCTCGGCTTCCTCGGCGGCACCACGTACTTCGTGACCGCGGCCGCGGCGGTGGGGCACTCGGTGTGGCGGGTGCCGGTGCCGGCCGCGACCGCGACGGTGCTGCTGGCCGTGACGGTGCTCGGCCGGCTGCTGCTCCGCCGGCCGCTCGGCCCGGTGGCGGTGGCGGTCCGGTGCGGGCTGGCCGTGCTGGCGGCAGTCTCGCTGCCGCTCACCACGGGGCCGGCCGCGGCGCTGGCGGCCGGTCGGCTGCCGGTGCTGGTCCCGGGCCTGGCGGCACTGCTGCTGTGCGTCGGTTGGGAATCGCTGCCCGCGCTCGGGCTCGGCCGCCGGGCGGCATGGTCGGCCGGGCTCGGCTGCGCCCTGGTCGCGGTCGCCGCGTGCTGGTGGGCCTCGGCGCGCACCAGCACCGGCAGCCCAGGCCTGGACGCCCCGGTCGGAGCGCTCGTCGCGGTGCTGCTGGTGCTCTTCGCGGCCGGCAACACCGCCGCGCTGCCGGGGTTCTGGGTGGGCGGCCGGCGCCGGGAACCCGGCCAGCTCGTCGTGGTGGGCGTGGTCGCGCTGGGTTGCCTGGCGCTCGCCGGGCACGCCCGGGCCTGGGCACTGCTGCTGCCCGGCCTGGCCACGCTGACCCTGTACGCCGCCTTCGCCGTACGCGCCCTGCTGGCACGCCCCGCACGGCCGTCCCTGCGACCGCGCCCGTGGCCGACGCAAGGCTGACCCCTGACATGCAGCGGAGCCCCGGCCGTGGGCCGGGGCTCCGGGTGCTGTCTCAACCAGCGCGCGCCCGAAGGGACTCGAACCCCTAACCTCTTGATCCGTAGTCAAGTGCTCTATCCGTTGAGCTACGGGCGCAGTGCAACGAGAAGAGAGTCTAGCGGAGCCGCGATCCGGGCTCCACAGCGGCCCGAGACCCGTCCCCCGGGCCGGAACGGCAACGGGCCCGCCGGCGTACCGACGGGCCCGTTGACCAGCTGCGGAGGCTCGGGGATTTGAACCCCGGATGGGCGATTAGCCCAAACCGCATTAGCAGTGCGGCGCCATAGACCGGACTAGGCGAAGCCTCCTTGAGCCCGCAGTACCACACGGCCTCAGCGGCATACCTTACTTGCCCGCACACGCCGGACCAAGCCGGGTACCCCTGCCGGCAGGTAAACCTCGAATCGGACGTCCGGCGCCACCGGGACGGGTCAGGACGAGGGCCGGATCGCCGGCATCACGAACCGGTCGATCAGCTCGACCAGTTCCTGCTCGACGGCCGGCTGGCGGCGCACCAGGTAGCGCTGGATCAGCGCGCCGGCCAGGATGTCGACGAGCAGGCCGCCGGCCCAGTCGGCCCGCACCTCGCCGCGCTCGACGCCGCGGCGGAGCACCTCGTTGAGCAGCTCCTTGCGCGGGTCGTGGAAGTTGTCCTCGAAGGTGTCGGAGAAGTCCTGGTCCCGCAGCGACTCGCTCAGCACCGAGCGCATCGCCGCCCCGGACTCCCCGGTCATCGACCGGACCGCCTGCCTGGCCAGCGCGAGCAGCGCGTCCCGAGTGCTGACCTCATCGTCGAGCCGGACGTCGGCCACCGTCATCAGCGGGCCCGACATCAGCCCGCACACCGAGTCGAGCACCAGCTCCTGCTTGGTCGGCCACCGGCGATAGATCGAGGCCTTGCCGGTCTGGGCCCGAGCCGCCACCGACTCGATCGTCAGGCTGGCGTACCCGCCGTCGGCGAGTTCGGCGATGGTTGCGTCCCGGATCGCCTGCTCCAGCTCCGCGCCCCGCTTGCGCTGGCGCGCACCCTCGTCGGCACGCGCACCGTCGTCGGCACAGGGGGGCGTGCCGTTGTCAGAGGCTCCTGCGATATTCGCTGGTGCCGGTGTCATGACTCCGGGGATCCTTTCGACGACCGCCGTCACGCCGTCGGGAATCTGTGGGCCGACTGAGCGGAGCGATAGTGCACGTTTGCGTCTCTTACTTCTCGTCCGATAGCGTACCGCAATAGAGAACGGCCGCGTTCCTTCAGCTGATCTCGTCGATACCTTTCGGATCCCTGACGTTCATTCCTAGACGGGCGGCAGCGGACGTCGTCCGCCTGTGGCAGCCAACCCCCACCGCATGCACGCCAGCCGGGAACCCGGACGGCACGGTAACAAGCACGAGGAGTGTCGTGACAACGACAGAATCGGCCGGCGCAGTCAAGGCCGGTGCCCGCAAAGTAGCCCACCCGGGACTGGTCCTGCTGATCATCGCCGGCGCCCAGCTGATGATCGTGCTGGACGGCACCATCGTCAACATCGCGCTGCCGAAGATGGGTGACTACTTCGGCAAGAACCAGACCGACATGACCTGGGCCATCAACGCCTACACGCTGGCCTTCGGTGGCCTGCTGCTGCTCGGTGGCAAGGCGGGCGACATCCTCGGCCGGCGCCGGATGTTCATGATCGGCCTGAGCCTGTTCACCCTGGGCAGCTTCCTCGGCGGCCTGGCCCACAGCTTCGAGTTCCTGATCATGGGCCGCATCATCCAGGGCGTCGGCGGCGCGATCTCCTCCCCGACCGCACTGTCGCTGATCACCACCGAGTTCGAGGAGGGCCCCGCCCGCACCCGGGCGTTCGCGGTCTTCTCCGCGGTCGCCGGCGCCGGCGCCGCGCTGGGCCTGCTGCTCGGCGGTGTGCTCACCGAGTACCTGACCTGGCGGTGGGTGCTCTTCGTCAACGTCCCGATCGGCGTACTGCTGGTCATCGGCGCCTACATCTACGTGCACGAGTCCGACCGGCTGACCGGTCGCTTCGACTGGTGGGGCGGCCTGCTGTCGATCGTCTGGACCACGGCCCTGGTGTACGGCTTCATCCACGCCGCCTCGCACGGCTGGGGCAACACGATCACCATCACCGCGTTCGTCATCTCCGGCGTCAGCCTGCTGCTGTTCCTGGCTCTCGAGGCCAAGCTGCCGTTCGCGATGATGCCGCTGAGCACCTTCCGCGACCGCAGCCGGTCCGGTGCCTACGTCGTCATGCTGATCATCGGCGCCGCGATGTTCGGCATGTTCTTCTTCGTCACCTACTTCGTGCAGCTGGTGCTGGGGTACTCCGCGCTCAAGACCGGCCTGGCGTTCCTGCCGGTCGCCTTCGTGATCGGCATCGCGGCGCAGCTCTCGGCCGCGCTGATGCCCAAGCTCGGCCCGCGCAACCTCATCGTCTTCGGCTCGGCGGTGATGACCGGCGGCATGTTCTGGCTGTCGACCATCACGGCGGACTCCAGCTACCTGGGGCACCTGCTGCCGTCGCTGATCGTGCTCGCCTTCGGCATCGGCAGCGTGTTCGTGCCGCTGACCACGGTCGCCGTGGCCGGCGTCCAGCCGCACGAGGCCGGCCTGGCCTCGGCGCTGCTGAACGTCGGACAGCAGGTCGGCGGCTCGATCGGCCTGTCGGTGCTGACCACGGTCTTCGCGACCGCCTCGCGCAACGAGGGCAAGCACCAGGCCGCCGTGCTCGGCGCGCTGGTGAAGGCCGGCAAGGCGCCGCAGGAGGCGCTGCAGCACTTCGCCCAGGTGTCCAGCCAGGCCACCAGCGGGGGCTCGGCCAGCCCGGCGGCGCTCACCGACACCCTCGCGGTGCGGGCCTTCCACGAGGTGCTCGCCTTCGGGTCGTCCCGGGGCTTCCTGGCCGCGGCGATCTTCTCGGTGTGCGCGGTGATCGTCTCGGTCACCATGATCACCACCGGCAAGGACGCGGTGCAGCAGCAGGACGGCTCGGCCGCGCCGGTCGCCATGCACTGACGGACGACCGCGCTCTGGCCAGGGCCGGCCATCCCGAGTGGATGGCCGGCCCTCGGCCGTTCGCCGCCGCGAGGGTAGGCCGACCACCACGGAGGGATCCGGCCGAAATGAACTTCGTGCGCGTACCTGCCGTGGCTTAGCATTCCGGGCGTCCTGCGCTCTGTCTCGGGGCGCACTGTCCACGGGGGATTCACCACATGAGACCTACCTTGCTTGCCCTGGCCGTCGTACCGGCGCTGCTCGCGTCCGGCATCCCGGCCGCCGGTGCCGCACCGGCCGGCCCGGCGACCCACGCCAGCCCGAGCGCGTCCGGCCATCGGTCGCACGTCACGGCCCGGCCCGCGCTCAAGCCGGCTCCGGCACGACCGGCGCCGAAGCGTCCGGCCCGGCCCACGGACACCACGCCGCCCGGAGCCGTCAGCGGCCTGCACCTGACCGGCAACTCCACCAGCTCCGTGACCCTGGCCTGGACGCTGCCGGCCGACGCCGACCTGGCCCACGTCGTGATCCGCCGCGCCGCCGGGCAGGCCCCGCCGGCCGCCGGCCAGGGCACCCTGGTCGCCACCCTCGGCCGCGGCCGGACCGGCTTCACCGACACCGGGCTCGCCGCCAACACCGCCTACGGGTACTCGGCGGTCACCGTCGACCGGGCGGGCAACCAGAGCGCGGCGGCGACCACCACCGTCGCCACCGCCGCCACCGACGCGCGCACCGGCCTGCGCGGCACCCTGACGGACGCCCAGGGCCACGGCATCGGCAACGTGCTGGTCGACATCAGGCTCGGCAGCACCACCGTCGCGAACGCGGTCACCAGCCGCTCCGGCGCGTACAAGGTGATCGACCTGTCGCCCGGCACGTACAGCGTCTGCTACGAGCCGCAGGTCACCGTCGAGGGCAAATCCGCCACCGGCTACCTGGCCGACTGCTACCAGCGGCAGCCGTTCACCCGGTACTCGACCACGACGCCGGTCACCGTGAAGGCCGGTGCCATCACCGCGGGGGTGGACGACACCCTCGCCGTCGCCGGTGCCGCCGCCGGCCGGGTGACCGGGCCGGACGGCGCGCCGGTGGCCGGCGTGATCGTCAGCGAGACCGACTACTCCACCAACCGGACGTTCGAGGTCACCACGCTCGCGGACGGCTCGTTCCTGCTGAAGAACCTGGATCCCCGGTCCGGCCACCGGCTGAACTTCGACCCCAGCCAGGCCACCGGGCCGATGGTCGGGTACATGTACGGCTCCGGGGACGCGTTCGGCGTCCAGGCCGGCGCGGTCACGACCGCCGACTACGTCATGAACACCGGCGGCATCATCACCGGCATCGTGCGCGACCCGGCCGGCAACCCGGTCGCCGGGGTCGCCGTCCAGGACGGCTGGGGCGGCAACCCGGCCCTGACGGACAGCACCGGCCGGTACCGGTTCACCGGACTCACCCCCTACGCATCCTCCTACGACATCTGCGCCGACGGCTCCGCCCTGCCGCCCACGGCCTCGGCCCCGTACGGATACCTCAACGGCTGCAACCTGGGCAGCACCTCGGTCACCGTGCAGTACAACCAGACCGTCACCGTGGATCTCACCCTGTCCCCGGCGGCCGCGCTGGGTGGCACCCTCACCCACGCCGACGGGACCCCGGTGGTGGACGGCCAGGTGTTCCTCAGCTATCCCGAGGGGTACGCAGGCCCCGACACCCGGACCGACGCGCAGGGGCACTGGCAGCTCCAGCCGACCCCGGGCCAGTACTACCTCTGTTACACCCAGTACCAGAACTCCGACCTGTGGACCTGCCACGGTGGCCAGGCCCGGGACGGCGGCCAGGGTGCCGGTGACCTGGTCACCGTCACCGGCGGCCAGCTCACCACGGTGAACGACTCGATGCTGCCCGGAGCCAGCATCGCCGGCACCGTCACCGACGCCGCCGGCGCGCCGCTGGCAGGCATCACGGTGAATATCGACGACGAGGCCGGGTACGCGCACCTGCAGGCCTGGACCGACGCCGACGGCCACTACACCGCGGACGGGCTGGCGCCGGGCAGCTACCGGGTGTGCTTCTACCCGCCGCAGCCGCAGGACCTGTCCTCGCCGGGCTACGTCGCCCAGTGCCACGGCGCCACCGCGGACGACCCGTCCCCGTACGCGGTGCCGATCACGGCACCCGGCCAGCAGGTCACCGTCGACGCCCAGCTGGCCGCCGGCAGCGCGATCGCCGGCACCGTCACCGACGCGGCCGGCAATCCCGTGTCCGGCGTCCCGGTGCGGCTGACCGGGCCGAGCGCGCCGTACTGGCCGGTCTACACCGGCATGGACGGCACGTACTCCTACTCCCAGCTGCAGCCGGGCGACTACACGGTCTGCTTCGACGCCAGCTCGGTGTACGGGGCGCCGGCCACCGGCTACGTGAGCAGCTGCTGGCACGACCAGCTGCCGGGGCGCGCCGCCACCCCGGTGATCACGGAGGCCGGCCAGGTCACGCAGGGCATCGACGGCACGCTGGCCACCGGCGGCGAGATCACCGGCACCGTCACCGTCGGCACCGGCAGCCAACTCGGCGGGATCGGCGTCCTGGCCGAGTACCCCGACGGCACGGT
>Ga0335073_10006230_pt1 | contig 16754 bp, 12 predicted proteins | sample Lox_Sample_22_FD_207093 | JGI IMG/M metagenome (GOLD analysis project Ga0335073, IMG submission 207093) | Soil microbial communities from Loxahatchee National Wildlife Refuge, Florida, United States - Lox_Sample_2.2 | ecosystem: Environmental > Terrestrial > Soil > Wetlands | place: USA... | reverse complement strand
CCAATATGTCCACCTTGCCGAACCTGGCGATGACGTCCGCCAGGAGCGTCTGCAGGCCGGTTCTGCTCGTGGTATCGCAGGAAAAGAACGCGGCCTTGCCGCCGTCTTTGGAGACGTTGTCCAGGCGCGTTTTGGCTTTGGCGGCATCGCGTCCCACAATGGCCACGTTCGCGCCCGCGACGGCCATGCCTTCGGCCATCGCGCCGCACAATTCGCCGGTACCGCCGATGACGACGGCGACTCTATCGGTCAGTGAGAACAAATCGGCTGGAGTTTTCATATTTCGCTGAATTCTGACATTTTACTGTAGAGACGGTCAATATTCGTCTGGCCGTAAACGCGGAAACAAAAAGTAAAAACCCCTTCCGCCACCGGCGGAAGGGGTGCGAAGTTCGACTTCGATTAGAACTGATAGATCACGTTAAGCGCCAGCAGGAAGTCGTTGTTCCTGCTCGGGCCAGTGTAGCCGCCAGTCGAGGATGGCGAGGCCCCAAAGCCTTCTCCGACCGCGCCAAAATTATGTTCGGTGTGGTCCCAACGGAATTCGCCACGGGTAATCACGTTCGCCCACAGATTATATTGGACGGTGGCCGTAAATTCCTCGGCATTGTTGCCCGGATAGAGAGTTATAGGAGCCGCCGCGCTCGAGGACGCGTTGTCCAGGTATTCGGCACGGAGGTTGAAGCTCAACTTGTCTGTCGCCTGGAACGTTGCATAGCCGGCAATGTTCCAAAGGTCGGCCCCGGTTGAAGGTGCGCCGGTATTAACATTATCTTGAAAGAGATAATCGAATGACAGGCCGGCCTTCAACTGTGTGATCGGAGTTGGCACGGTTGCGCCAACATACAAGCTGGTCGTCGGTCCGCGAAAGGCCGGGGTCGTCTGACCGGGGAGTGTCGCCCCAAAGAAGCTGTTGTTATTATGAACAACGCCTCCGCTCAATGTAGCGCCTTTGAGGAAGCCCATGCTGTCCGGGGCAGTCAAAGAAACTGAACCCATATAGCACTTTTGCGACTCAAAGGAGTTTCCTGGCACAAATGAATTGTTGAATTCGTCATTGGCGATGCCAGCTGAGAGCGAAAGTTCGTCATTCACCTTGTACGTACCGAGAATGCCGGTGAAGGTGGTCGGCTCGATGGTGTAACCGTAGGAGCGGGTATAGTTTGGGTTCAACGGGTCACTGTTGGATTCATAGCCGATGATGGAATCGAACACACCCACCTGCCAGTCAATGCCGTTACTGCCCGATATGGGAGTATGCAGCCGGATAAACGCCTGGCGAATCGTGGCGGCAATTGCCCCGGGAGAGGGGGCCGTAGACGATGAAAAGCCGAACGGAATGCCAACCGCGGCAGAGCCATACATCATTTCAATGTGATAACCGGCAGCCCACTGGCTGGAATCTTCCGGTTTGTCCAGCGCAATATCCACAGCATTCAGGCTGAATCCGTCGTTTTGCGCAAATGAATACTTGGGCACATTACCCGGCCAATTAACACCTGTGGTGGTACCCGGGCCCGTATGATTTAAAAGCCCCGGCCCATAATCCGTATTCGGGTTCCATTGTGCGGCTGTATCCACATAACCACTGAGTGTGGTTTGCGAGAGCGCGGTTTGCACCTGGCTCATTTGTTCGTCTGCACGCGCAGCCGAGGCGAGACTGACCACCCCTATTGCGGCGAGACCTACTGTCCATTTATTAAACTTCATCTGGTTCCTCCGATGTTGTTTGTTGTTTATCTATTTTTTGTTTTGTCCTGTTTAAACAATAAGGCAATTAAGCACCCTTTGCATGCTGCTTGCCTGTGCACAACGAGTGCAATTGAAACGAAAATAGGGCAATACCGTAACTTTGACAATACTTTTTTTAATAAATGTTCTGTCGCAAGGACTTGGATTTCAACTGCTTAAGCATCGCGTCGCGGTTCTTTCCATTATTTTTGAATGTCATGAGGCGAAATTTTGCCCCCTCAAACCCTGTGATTTTAAAAAACCCACCTGTGCTTGTACCACCAACCTTCCTGACGGCCAGGAACCGACCCCAAACGGCCAAATTTGGAACGGAGAATGCTCAATCCGCACGGGATCAATGGTAGTCCGTCATTGCCGTTGAACCGGCGATCCTTAACAGCACATAGACCTATGCCATCATACATTTATACCGCGCGCGAAACCGGGACGGGGCGGGAAATCCGTAACGCGGTGGAAGCGGCCAACGAGCAGGCGGCCATCGCGGCCCTGCTCAACCGCAATCTTCTGGTGGTCACCATTCAGGAGAAGGTGTCCAAAAAAGGGAAAACCCAGGGCGGCAAAGTGAGCCTGGCGCATCTCGTCGTTTTCACGCGGCAATTAGCCACCATGGTGGACGCCGGTATCACCATCGTGCAGTCGCTCCAGGCGCTGGGGGAGCAGGCTACTGACAAGATCATGCGCGACACCATCCACGATGTTACCACCCGCGTTGAAAGCGGGGACAGCCTTTCTGACGCGCTACACAAGCATCCAAAGGCATTCAGCAAATTGTATGTTTCGATGGTCGCGGCTGGCGAAAAAGGCGGGTTGCTGGCCGAAATCCTGGGCCGTCTGGCGACCTATCTCGAAAATACCGAGCGCATCCGCAAAAAAGTCAAAACAGCTTTGATGTATCCTACCACGGTCGTCGTCGTGGCCATCTTGATTACCATCTTCCTGTTGGTCCGCGTGGTTCCCACGTTTAAGGATATTTATTCCAGCTTCAACGCCAAGCTGCCCGCACCGACGCTGTTCATGATCACTCTAAGCGAAATTGTGCAGAAATATCTGCTGGTGATCATCCTGGGCGGCGCCGCGCTCGTCTGGGCCTGGCTGCATTTCATTAAAACACCTGCGGGCCGGGCCTTGTGGGATGATCGCCGCATCAAGCTGCCGGTATTTGGCCCCATCGCCCATAAAATCTGTCTGGCACGCTTCACCCGCACCCTGGCTTCCCTGGTCCGCAGCGGCGTGCCGATTCTGGAAGTTCTTCATACCGTTTCTCAAACCGTGGGCAATGTCACGATGGAAAAGGCCATCAAATCAGCCTCCAATGACATCGAGCGCGGCGAAGGCATTTCCAATGCCCTGGGCAAATACCCGGTTTTCCCGACAATGATCATCCGCATGATGCGCGCCGGCGAGCAAACGGGAAATATTGATAATATGCTTGAACGTATTTCCAATTTTCTGGACGAAGAGATAGAAAGCGTGCTTTCCGGGCTTATGTCGTTGATCGAACCTATGATCATCGTCGTCCTGGGCGTGATCATCGGCGGCATGGTGATTTGTATGTATTTGCCGATTTTCAACCTGGCCAACATCGTCAATGGTGGCGGTTGAAAAATTCAAGGTTGGGGGCCGGGAGCTTCATACGTTCACTCCCGGCCCTCAACTGTACGCTGTCTGAAGCGTCGAATAGTTGAAACGAAACGGCATCCATTCAGGGAACCAAACCGTTTCAACGTTTTAACATTTCAACGAGTCACGCTCTTTTCAAGCTTTTACACCCCCGCCACCGCCAGGCCCGGCTGCGGCTGATAGACCTTCATGTTTGGCCAACGTTCCCTGATTTCCGCCTCAAACCACCCGCGCGCGGCATCGTCTCCGTGCCCCAGAAGCACAGAGCGGGGTGAAACGCGGCCAACGAACTCCAGCAATTCGTTCCGATTGGCGTGCGCGGTCAGGTCGAAGTCCTCCAAATCGCAATTCCTGGTCAGGCGCCCGCCTCCAGGGCTGAAATCGAAGGTTTCACCTCGTTTGGCCATCTTCAATCGCCCCGCCGGCGAATCAGGGTCGGCATATCCTACGAAAAAGATGCTTTGTCTTTCGTCGCCCGCCATGCGTACGGCCAAATCGTGGGCCGCCGTATTTTCGCTCATCATGCCGGCCGTAATGACGAAGATTTTGCCGCCTGTCAGCCTAATATTTTCGGCCTGGCCCTTTTGAAGGACAATGAGGTCCAGCGCCTCGTGCAACTGCAATTCCTCGTGCTGCCGATTCGTCCGAGGCGCTTCGATATCGTAAATTTCCGTAAACACCCTGCCCAGGCCGCTGATATAGACCGGCTGACGCTCGAGTTTTTCTTCGCGCATGAGGAGGGCCAGGGTGGCGAGGATCTCCTGTGTCCGGCCCAGGGCAAAAGCCGGAATCAGCACGCAACCCTGGCGCTTTTTGGCCTGGTGGATCGCTGAAACCAGCCGTTTCATTTCCTGCTCGCGCGAAAAATCCGCCGCTATCTCCCGGTTTCCCCGCGTCGTTTCCATGATCAAAACGTCCGCTTTCACGTTCTCAAATCGCGCTTTGCGCAGGAGCGTCTGGTCATGAAAACAAACATCGCCGGTGTAGAAGAGCGTTTCCTTCTTTCCCCGGACCAGGATTCCAGAGGAGCCGAGCGTATGGCCGGCATCGTAGAATTCCAGCGTTGGCGAGGGTTGGCCCATCCGCGATTTGTGAAAGGCCGCCCATTCAATAGACCGATTATACCTGAACCCCTGAAAAACCGGAGCGATGTCGTCCACTTCATCGTGCGTGTATAGCGGATACTCGCGAATGCCCGCCTCATCCCGCTGGCGTGTCATCACGTTCACGGAGTTGTGAAGAACGCGTTCGACGAGAAAATAGCTCAGTTCGGTCATCAACACATGCGCGCGCGGAAAGTGACGGCATGAGACCGGCAGCGCGCCCACGTGGTCATGATGACAATGCGAAACGGCGATGGCGTCCACGTCGCCCCCGGCCTGGCCAAACAGGGGCAACCCTTCGCGGCCTTCGCGTTTGGGATGCATCCCCGAATCCAGCAGCAGACGATGGCCGTCCAACTCCACAAGCCATGCGCTGGCGCCAATGTCCGTGTCCGGGTTCAAGTTCGTAACGGTCATTTTAACTCAGATCAATACAAAACCTTGTCGGTCTTTTTGCGCCATTCCGCAAATACTTTCAGCGCCTCGGCTCGAAGCATCGGCTTCATCGGTATCGCGCGGCTGGAGACGGGCAGGCTGATTTCCTTGTAAATGAAGAGGTCATCGAAATCAATGGCGGCGGCATCCGCGCGGGTGTTGGCATAGAAAACCCGTTTTAGTCGCGCCCAATAAATAGCCCCCAAACACATCGGGCACGGCTCGCAACTCGTATAAAGGTCGCAGCCGTCCAAATCAAATCGCTTGAGTTTTTTGCACGCGTCCCGGATTGCCGTGATTTCCGCGTGCGCCGTGGGGTCGCCGGCCGCCGTCACGCGGTTCCAGCCGCGCGCGACGATTTTGCCCTCGCGCACAATTACCGCGCCAAACGGCCCTCCCTGGTTCGCGCGCATTTTCTGCCGGGACAACCGGATGGCCTCGCGCATGAAATCGGTGTTCACGTAAAATGCCCCGGATGTTCGCAAACCAAAATTCAAAATCCAAGACCATTCCACAACCCGCATTTGCCTCTTCTCCCTCCTCATCCTCATTCTCGTTCTCGTCCTCGTCCTCGCTTCCCTCCGCAATTTCAGCGAAGGCGGGACCGCTTGTGCCCTTGCGTGTGCATTCATTTGCCTGCATCATGGGCGCCGCTCGTTTTTTAAATGTATGAATTACCGGGAACTTGGCCGCACCGGCTGGAAAATCTCCGATATCAGCTTCGGCGCGTGGGCCATCGGCGGCGCCTGGGGTGCCGTTGATGACAAGGACTCGCTCGCCGCGCTCCATGCCGCGCTGGACGCCGGCGTGAATTTCTTTGATACCGCCGACGTCTATGGGGACGGCCGCAGCGAACGCCTCCTGGCCAAACTAAAGAAGGAACGAAAGGAGAATTTCTTCATCGCAACCAAGGCCGGACGGCGCCTGCGGGAGCAAACGCCCGAAGGTTACATCCGCGAAAACCTTAGCACCTTCATCGAGCGCAGTTTAAGAAATCTGGAAACCGAAACGCTCGATTTGCTCCAGCTCCATTGCCCGCCCACACAGGTCTATTACATGCCCGAAGTCTTTGAAATTCTGGATGACCTCGCCAAGGCAGGCAAAATCCGCCATTACGGCGTGAGCGTGGAAAAAGTTGAGGAAGCCATCAAAGCCATAGAGTTTCCAAACGTTCAGTCGGTTCAAGTTATCTTTAACATTTTTCGCCAGCGCCCGGCGGACAAATTTTTTGACCTCGCGCGCCAGCACAAGGTAGGCATTCTCGCGCGCGTGCCGCTGGCCTCCGGAATGTTGACCGGCAAAATTACGCGCGAAAGCAAATTTGCCAAAGATGACCACCGCTCCTTTAATCGCCGTGGCGAGGCATTCGATCGCGGCGAAACCTTCGGCGGCGTGGACTTCAAAGCAGGCCTCGGCGCGGTTGAAGAACTGAAGAAACTTGTCCCCGCGGACGCGACGCTGACCCAACTGGCGTTGCGATGGATTTTAGAATTCCCCGCGGTCACGTGCGCAATCCCCGGCGCCAAGCGCCCGGAACAAGTCGCCGAAAACGCCGCGGCATCGGACCTGCCGGCCCTGCCATCCGAGACGATGAAAAAAATCCGCGCCCTTTACGACGCGGACATAAAGCCACTCGTTCACCAATATTGGTGAGCAAGAAAAAAGCGGACCGGTTTCCCGATCCGCTTCAACGTTTCAACGTTTGACTGGATTAGCGCCAGTAGCCGTGCACCCAAACGCGATGGTGGCCGCGCCAGACCCAGCCGCTACGGACCCAGACAGCGCCCGGATGCGGTCTGGCTGCCCAACGGCCATGGACCCATACCCAGCCGCCGCGCCATTCCCACTGGCCCGGAATCCAGAACCAAACGTCCACCGGACCAGGCGCCGCAGGCACGGCTTCATATTGGTCAGGCGGAGGATTATTATAGTCCGCCGCAGCCGGGGGTGGGGGCGCGGGCCGTTCATAGACCACGCAGCCGGCCAGCATCGGCAAACTGAGTGCGACAAGCAGAGATGTTTTTATTAATGATTTTTTCATAGTGCTCAACTAAACGGTATCAGACACAAAACAGGAGGATAGCAAAGGGGGAGTTCATATGCAATTTGGGATTTGAGCTGCCGGGCAGCGCAAGACGGCAGCCCGCAGGGCGCCGCGCCGCAGCTATGGCACTCTTTTCCGTTTCTTTATTTTTTCGTCCTGGAAGAATATTGTGAATAGGAGCCAGACGCTGCCGCCGGCGGCGGCCAGGAAACACAAAATGGCCAGCCCGGGATAGCCGAATATGGTGAAACGAGTCTGAATACGCATCAGCAGCGACGCGCCCAGGATGAGAGCGGCGAGGATAACGCCGGCCGTAATGCGATTCGCCACTTTTTGGAATCCCTCGACGAGCATTTGTGTGTCCACGGCTTTTATTTTCACTTCCAGTTCGGAATCTGCGACGGAGTCCAGGATTCGATTGAGCCGGCTGGGCAGGTGTGTGAACAGGTTCTTGAACTCGAGCAGCGAATTGATCATCGTTCCCTGGCTGGCGTGCTTCTTAAGCCGCTGAGCCAGCAGCGATGGAACATTTTCGCGCACGGCGGCATAGGGATCAAATTTGGGATAAATGATTTTTCCAATTTCATCCAATTGCAGCAGTGTCTTGCCCAGCAACGTCAGTTCGCTGGGCACGAACAGGCCGTTGTCAATCGCCGTTTTGCTCATGTCCAATAGCGATTTGCCGACATTGAGCTGTTCCAGGCTTTGGTTTTGCGCGGCGGTGATGATTTGACCGATGCGCCGGCCAAACTGAACTTCATTGAAATTGTCGTCGGTGCGGCTGATGCCGATAATGATCTCACTGGCCTGCTCATTATCGCCCTCGCTGACTGCAATTAACAGCTTGAGCAGATTTTCCTGGAGCGTGGGCGGAATGTGCCCGACCATACCCAGGTCAATCAACGCAATATGGCCGTCGTCGGTCAAAAACACATTGCCCGGATGCGGATCGGCGTGGAACATGCCGTCCACCATGATTTGCTTTAAATAGGCCCTGAATAATTCGTCCGCGAGCGGCGCGCCGTTCAAATCCAGCCGGGCCAGGGGCGAAAGGGAAGTAATTTTCCGGCCTGTCACAAAATCCATGGTCAGGACCGAGCGTGTTGTGTAATCCTCAACCGGCTGCGGAACCTGGATTTCATGGAATTCCCTCAAGTTGTGGCCCAGGGCCACAAGGTTTTGCGCTTCCCTTTCATAATTCAGTTCCTTTTGAATAGTCACCCGGAATTCCTCCAGAACCGTCAGAAAACGATAGCGCCGCCCGAACTCGGTGTAGGCATCCAGAAATTCGGCAATCTGGGTGAGCACCTCGAAATCTTCGGCGATCTGTTTGCGAATTTCCGGCCGCTGGATCTTGACGATAACCTGCCGCCCGTCGCGCAATGCGGCAAAATGGACCTGTCCAAGTGACGCGGCGGCGATGGGCTTGGGAACAAATTCTGAAAATGCTTTGGAAATTCTCACGCCCAATTCGGACAATATGATCCGCTCAACTTCTTCGAAGGAGAACGGCTTGACACTGTCCTGCAGGCGCGAGAGCGGTTTCAAATAAACATCTGGAATCAGGTCCGAGCGGCTTGAGAGCAGTTGCCCAATTTTAATGAATGTTGGCCCCATCGCCTCCAGGTCATTGGCCAGTTCTTCCGGGGCCGGGCCGCCGTTGACCTTGATCTCCTCGCGCGGCGATAACAGTTCGTCTACCCCCATTTGGCGGACAAGATCCGAGCGCCCGTACTTCCACAGGAGCGCGGCGATTTCCCGATAACGTTTCAGGTGAATGGTTGGTAATTTCAATTTCATGTTCGGTCCAATCGGTCGTTTAAATTCCAGGCAGCGCTGATGAGGGCGATGTGCGTCAGGGCCTGGGGAAAATTTCCAAGATGTTCGCCCGTCGGCCCCAATTGCTCGGCATACAGACCCAGGTGATTGGCATAGCCAAGCGCCTTTTCAAAAATGAATCGCGCCTGCCTCAAATCATTCGCTCGGGCCAGGCACTCGACATACCAAAATGAACACATGGAAAAGGTCCCTTCCCGGCCCGTCAACCCGTCCGGCGCGGCTTTTCCCGGCAAATAGCGATACACAAGGGAATCCTCTACAAGTGCGCTTTCGATCGCTTCGAGCGTGGACATCCAGCGCGGATCCTTTGGGCTGATAAATTTGACCATGGGCAACAACAGGCACGCGGCATCCAGGTTGGTTGCGCCTTTGTATTGCACAAAAGAGTTCAGTTTTGGATTCCAAAAATCCTTGTAAACGCTCGTATAAATCTCGTTGCGGATCCGCAGCCAGCGCACATTCGGCGCCGGATACGAGCGCTGCATCGCGATTTTTAGGGCCCGGTCAATCGCCAGCCAGCACATGGCGCGCGAGTATAGGAAAGGCCGCGCCCCGCCCCGCACTTCCCAGATCCCCTCATCGGGCCTCTTCCAATTTTTGCAGACCCATTCGACCAACTGTGTCAGGTGCATCCAGAAATCATAGGAAATCGGTTCGGCGTGACGGTCGTACAGATAGACCGAATCCATCAGCTCACCATAAATATCCAATTGCAATTGTTTGGATGCCTCGTTTCCAACTCGGACAGGTTTGGAATTTTTATAGCCTTCAAAATGCTTCAGCGGTTCTTCGGGCAAATCGTGCCGGCCATCAATGCCGTACATCACCTGCAGCGGGCGACCCGGCTTCAACTCACGACAGCGTTCAGACATCCAAAGAATGAACGCGCGCGCTTCTTCTGAGTATCCCAGCCGCATCAATGCATAAAGTGTAAACGAGGCGTCCCTTACCCAGGTAAAGCGATAGTCCCAGTTTCGCGCGCCGCCGATATGTTCGGGCAATGAAAAAGTCGGAGCCGCCACGATGGAACCGTGCGGCTGGGATGTGAGCAGTTTGAGAGTTAGCGCAGAGCGATTGACCATTTCACGCCAGCGTCCGCGATAACGTGAACGCGAGACCCAGCCCAGCCAGTAATTCATCGTCTCCTTGAATGCTTCCGACACATAATCGCGGTTTGCCGAGGGCGAATCCTCGCTGGGACAAGCTTCTTCCATCACAAAAAAGGCGACCTCGCCGCTCTTTAAGGTGAAGCGTGCCACAGCTTCGTCTTTGACTTCCTTCAGCACCACACTGGAGCGTAGTCGCAGGGCGGGAACGCTCTTTTTATCCGGGATGAATATAATCTCGTGCGGTTTCCTTTCAATGGTATGGTGGGCTCGTCCATAATCGAATTTCGGCGCGCACACCATTTCAAACTCAATTTCGCCGCGAACCACCTTCACGCGGCGCACAAGGTTATGCCGATGGCCCAGGTGTTGCATAGCCATGAAATCAGAGAGATCCACGATTCCGCATTCGCCCAGGTAACGCGTCAACAGGATGTTCGTATCGGGAAAGTAACGCTGGCGGTGTCGAAATTCACAGCGGAGCGGAGATATACGAAAGTAGCCGCCGCGTTTTGCGTCCAGCAGCGAGGCAAAGATGGTCGGCGAATCAAACCGCGGGAAGCACATGAAATCAATTGAACCGGACATGCTGACCAGGGCGGTGGTCGTCAAATCTCCAATAATACCGTAGTTCTCTATCGGCTGATACTCCTCCATTGCTGTAAGTTTGCACAGCCCGGCATGGTTCGCAAATTCTTCCTGCATCGGCTATAGTCGGGCCACTTGTTGACAGCCCATGAACCGGCTGATGCTCGGAGCGCGGCTGTCCCCGAAAGCATTCGGGGCAGCGGCAGCATGTCCGGGTGGAAAAGGGAAATCACGATTTTCAAGATTGGTGGTGAGTTCGCGCTGCTGCGGAGACAATTCATGGAACGAGGCCCGACCGTTCACCCAATTGCAAATCCAAATCAGGAATTTCTCTTAAAAACTTTCCCTATCGCCGCCTGGTCCACAGGTTTGATGACCAATTCATCAATGTTCACATGTGGCGGGCGCGAAGCCACCCAGACAAGCGTCTCGGCGATGTCCACAGCCGTCAGGGGATTGGTCCCTTCATAGGGTTTTTTGGCGGCGGCGGCATCGCCTTTGAAGCGAACGAGCGAGAATTCGGTTTCAGCCAACCCGGGGTCAACGCTGCTCACCCGGATGCCCGAGCCAAAGAGTTCCAGACGCAGCGTCCTGGTGATTTGCAGTTCGGCGGCCTTGGCGGCGCAATACACGCCGCCGCCTTCATAGGCGACGCGCCCGGCCAATGACCCGATGTTGATGATAGTCGCCCCGGCATCGCGCGGCATCAAAGGCAAAGCGGCGCGGGTCATGCGCAATATGCCCAGGACATTCGACTGGATCATCGCCTCCCAATCGGCGTCCTTGCCTTGAACAATTGTATCCAGCCCGTGAGCGCCCCCCGCATTATTGATGAGGACGTGAATGCCATTGCTCTTTTCCCTGGCCCAATCCATAAATGCCTGGACGCTTTCCGTTTTTGCGACATCTAGAAAATGAAATTGAGCTTCGGCAGCGCCTGCTTTTTGGGCTTCGCGGGCGGCTTCTTCCAAACGATCCATGCGCCGCGCCCCCAACAGCAGCCGCGCTCCTTGCGCGCCGAAAGCCTTTGCCGCCGCCGCGCCAAAGCCGGACGACGCGCCAGTGATCAGGACCCATTTCTCCTTTAATGAAAAATCCATTGCGCAAACCTAAATCAAAAATTAGAAATGAAAAATGAAAAATGGAATAACCGCTTCACTTGCGCACAGCCGATCCTGTTGCTATTTAGAATACATGGACGCGAAAAATGCGGCCTTGTTTGAGCCGCTCACCATCAAATCAATAGTACTTCGCAATCGCATCGGCGTTTCGCCGATGTGCCAGTATTCCTCCGAGGACGGCTCAGCAACCGATTGGCATCTGATCCATTTAGGGTCACGCGCCATAGGCGGAGCGGCTTTGGTCATCGCCGAAGCCACGGCCGTTTCGCCAGAGGGTCGAATTACTCCCGCAGACGCCGGATTATGGGCGGAAAAACATATCGAACCCCTTGCCCGTATCAACCGGTTCGTAAAACAACATGGGGCTGTCCCGGGAATCCAATTGGCTCATGCCGGACGCAAAGCTTCCGCCGCGCGGCCATGGGATGGCGGCGCCCACCTCGCCGAGAACGCGGGCGGCTGGGAAACCATTGCGCCCAGCGCGCTGGCATTTGGCGGCGAACTGCCCAAAGTGCCTCGGGCGATGGCTGAGGCAGACATCGAGAAAGTGAAAGACGATTTCACGGCTGCCGCGACGCGCGCCCTCGCCGCGGGTTATGAATGGCTGGAACTGCATTCCGCGCACGGTTATCTCAGCCATGAATTTCTTTCGCCATTGAGCAACCAACGCACAGACCGTTACGGCGGCGCTTTTGAAAATCGAGTCCGCTTTTTAATTGAGACAACCCGCGCCGTTCGCGCCGTCTGGCCGGACAGATTTCCCTTGAGCGTTCGTTTGTCATGCACCGATTGGCTCCCCGGCGGCTGGGACATTGAGCAGAGCGTCGAATTGGCGCGGAGGCTCAAAGCCGAAGGGGTGGATCTGATTGATTGCAGTTCCGGCGGCCTGGTGCCGGATGCGAAAATTCCGATTGCCCCATGTTATCAAGTACCCTTCGCCGAGCGCATTCGGCGTGAAGCCGGCGTCGCCACCGCAGCCGTCGGTTTTATCACAAAGCCCGCGGAGGCCGATGACATCGTGCGCGGCGGAAAGGCGGATTTGGTGTTGCTGGCGCGCGAACTCTTGCGGGACCCTTATTGGCCCGCGCGAGCGGCGCGCACGCTCGGCCACGAGGACAAGTTGCGAGTGCCCGTCCAATACGCACGCGCCTGGTGATAAAATCATCGTCCCGCTTCTCAATAAATAGCCCTCGGATGCGCGTAAAAGGCTTGAATTTCCGCGGGCGTAGCCGGCTGCGGCCAAACCCAGTCCAGTGCATCCGGAGCGGCAAAGCGGAGCGGCATATCACGCCATGTTCTTATCGTGAGCGAACCGTCACCGCCATCGTCTTTGCCATTTTCGCCGATAGAATAAAGTAAGAAAGAACCGTCCGGCATCAATCGATAGCGCAATGGTTTGCCGTCAATTGGGTCCCGCGGAACGGGTGAAACGAATTGTGGCTCTAAATTGGCCAGCGATGCAGGATAGTTCCCATGTTTCAATTGATAGCGCTTGAGGGAAATCGCGGCGATGGCCAATCGCCGGGTTGCTTCCGCCTCTACTGTCAGGCTTATAACTTCTTGATCAAAAGCTGCGCCGGAAAACATACGATGCAGGTCAAAATCGTCCAGCCAATCTTTCGGTTCACCGGCCTCATAGATGCCGAGTTCGTTCGTCATCCTGGTGTAGGCGGGGAAAAAGAACTGATTCGTCTCAACCGTTCGAAGCATTTCGAGAATGATTCCGTACTTCTTTAGCATGCCCAATTCGTCCGAATAAGTCCACGAGGCGCGATACATGGATTTGGCGCAAGCGAGCTTTGAATTGTTTTCCAGGCTGTCGACGGCGTCACGCCAGCCGGCTGACCAATCCACGTCCTCCTCACCTCCCTGCGTTAGGTCGTTAAAATACTTACTGGACGCACGCATTTTCAAGATTTCCGATTCGTCGAACGCTCGCTCCATCGCAAACGCGTTTTCCATCGCATGAACGTACTCGGGGCCTTCCCAACTGCTCTGGAGGCGGCTGAGTTCGCCATCGCTCACGTTGCTTGACTGCAACAATTCCCAGGTAGTGTCCGCTGCCAGCCAGGTCATGGTGATTCTCCTGCGTTGCTGAAAAGGATTGAGCCGCAAGTCATTCAGGCCTTTCACGATGGCGAGGATCGCTGAAATGTTTGTCCCGGCGAACGCAGCATCGCCCTGGCGCAGGTCGCACATTGCTTCGGCCGACAACCTGTTTGCGGAAAAAAACAAAGGCCCCAGGTATCTGTCCGCAGCGGCCCAGTCTTCGTAATTCAAATGAAAATCGATCGCCGGACAGTTCATCACCTGCCTCATCAATTCAGTCATGGCCTGATCATCCGTCACGACCGCCAGATCGTTCTTCCATGAATTTGTAAAATGTTCGTTGCGCACGTCAGGTTGCTCGAAGCAGACGATCGCCTTCCCGGGCGCAATAATCCGCATCGCCGGGATTGAATTCGAGTAGATCTGGTCCTCTGGCGTCAGCAGCGTGAATGCCTGATTGAGAATGTCCGCTCCATTTTGTTCGGGCGGCACAGGCGGCGGCACCAGCTCGGAAATCTTCAGTTTTTCACCTTTGGCAATCAGCGATTCTTTGTAAGCTTCGACCTCCCTCTTTGGTCCAATGCCGAGCATCGCCAGCTCAATGCCTGTCAATACGATAGAGGCCAGAGCTATACCAATCAGGATTTTCCAGCGGTGGCGAAGCATGTTATCAACTCTGAGGATGGCTAGTCATGGTCACGATAGTTCCGGGTGCGGTTGATGATCGTAGTTCCACACAAGTTCATCTGGTAAATTGACCGACAGTGATAGAATTCCTCACGGTCGAAAAGTCCGTTGCACATTTTTTGAGTATAGGAAATGCAACGAGGAAACGAAGCCGAAGCCGGCTAAAAAGTGCCCATTTTATTGGGAAATTTGGCGACGCACCCAACCCGCTGGAAACGAGGGGAACTTTACCTCAATACCGCTCCCAGCACGTCTTCGCGAAATCCTTGCGGCACGACGCCATCGCGAGTGTATAGGTAGAGGGCAGTCTGGAAAATGGCGTGCAGGGCCGAGTAGACGAGCATGACTAATATGGCATAGATAGCGGCCAATCCCATGCATGTAAGAAGAGCAACGGAATTTCCCATCGCGATTCCCAAAGCAGCCAGGCCAAACGCGGGAAGGAGCAGCAGCAAGAGAAGGATGTGGAAGCTCAAATTGCTGGTCAACCGTTCGCCCCATGTCTTTTTCAGCAACACAGTAGACTCCTGCAGGGCGGCAATCGGATTCTTGTTTTCTATCACCAAAATCGGCACGACCAGAAATGTCATGACCGTCCATGCCGCGCCGAGGATGCCGGCGATAATTTGTCCGACTCTGCTCGAACGATCTTCAATAATCCGCAGGATCAGTCCGACCGTGGCTGAAACCAAGGCCCATCCGACGATGACCGGCAGACGCGCCGCCGCTGCGCGGAGCCCGTCGGCAAGCGTGGGCTGACCACCGCCCATCCGGGTCGCGGCGCAGGCCACAAGGGCGGCATTGAAAAACACGACGATAAAATTGAGGAGCACGTAAAAAACGAAGAGCGTGCCGTAATAGAGAATCTGTCGCTGCGTTTCAGCGTCATGAGTGGGCGGATGCCATGCGCCGGTTGCGCAGATTGGAACGGCAAATGACGCCATCAATAGCAAACAACAGATGCTGGAAATAAAGGGGAACAGGACGAGGCTTTTGTCCAGTTTGAGGACCTGCCAGCTATCCGCCATTAACGACCACGTACGTGTAATTTTACCCATAAACAGTTCCTTTCTGGTTCAAGGTTAAACTTCACCAAACGCGGCCACAGAATAATCGGCCGAATCACAATGGCAACAGTAAAAGCAACTGACAAACTTGAGCTTTCCCCCTTTTTCGAGTATCCGTCCTGGATATATGCTCATTGTTCACGTTCATGTTCATGTCAAACCGGAATTCATTGAGCCTTTCAAAACGGCCACGCTGGCAAACGCCCGGGCGAGCCTCAAAGAGCCGGGTGTGGTCCGATTCGATGTCGTCCAACAACAGGATGATCCCTCTCAATTCGTCTTCGTGGAGGTCTATCGGGATGCTGCTGCTGCCGCCGCGCATAAGGAGACGCCGCATTATCCCGTCTGGCGCGACGCCGTGGCCCCGATGATGGCTGAGCCGCGACGCAGCGTGAAGTTTAACAATGTGTTCCCGGAAGACGAAGAGTGGTATTCCGGGAGTCGTTGAAATGTTGAAACGTTGAAGCGGCTTCGATTTTAGCGCTGGTTGGACAGGTTGGCCTCCGAGAGACATCGAACGGTTACGCCGTGAAATAATTTGAGCGCGCTCACGCAACGCTGTTACGTTGAGGAGGTCCATGAAATTTGAATTTGCCACGGCTACACGAATTATTTTCGGCGCCGGCACGCTGCGCGAAATCGGCGCGCTGGCCGCAGAATCAGGCAAACGCGCGCTGGTGGTCACAGGCCGGGACGCTTCGCGCGCGGAGAAACTGCTGGCGTCGCTTCGCCAGGCTGGTATCCACGTTGCGACCTTTCCCGTCGCCGGCGAGCCGGAAATCTCCACAGTCGAAAATGGCGTGGCGCTCGCGAAAAAAGAGAACTGCGAATTTGTTATCGGCTTCGGCGGGGGCAGCGCCTTGGACGCAGCCAAGGCCATCGCCGCCATGCTTGCCAACGACAGCGATTTGCTCGATTACCTCGAGGTCATCGGGCGCGGAAAACCGCTGCTGAAACCATCCGCGCCATTTATCGCCATTCCGACAACCGCCGGCACTGGTTCGGAGGTCACGCGCAACGCCGTGCTGGCTTCTCCGAAACATGGACTAAAAGTCAGCCTGCGCAGCCCGTTGATGCTCGCCAAAATTGCGCTCGTTGATCCGGAACTTACCTGTGATTTACCGCCCGCCATCACCGCGCGCACGGGGATGGACGCGCTGACGCAACTCATCGAACCCTTCGTCTGTTTGCGTGCCAATCCAATGGCCGATGGCTTGTGCGAAGAAGGACTGCCCCGCGCCATTCGGTCGTTGCGGACTGTTTTTCATGATGGTCAAAACAAATCCGCCAGGGAAGACATGGCGCTGGCAAGTTTGTTCGGCGGACTCGCGCTGGCCAACGCC
>Ga0335073_10006229_pt1 | contig 16755 bp, 15 predicted proteins | sample Lox_Sample_22_FD_207093 | JGI IMG/M metagenome (GOLD analysis project Ga0335073, IMG submission 207093) | Soil microbial communities from Loxahatchee National Wildlife Refuge, Florida, United States - Lox_Sample_2.2 | ecosystem: Environmental > Terrestrial > Soil > Wetlands | place: USA... | reverse complement strand
GGGACCTGCGCTACCACCCCGGTGCGGAGCAGTTGGCGATCGCCGGTACCATCGACGAGTCGCTGCTCGAGCTGCTGCCACTGTCCCGCCTCCATGCCTCTCATGACGAGGATGCAGCGACCTGGACGAGCCTCGAAGAGATCGGCGTCTTCACCATGGGCGTCGGCGAGGAGCGCGGCGGCAGTGGGCTCGGGACGGTGGAGGAGGCGCTCGTCGCCATGCGTCTCGGCAGCCGGCTGGCATCGCCCGGCATGCTGGCGACGATCGGCGCGGCACCGCTGCTTTCCAGTGAGGAAACTGCCTCGCTGCGCGTAGCCGCCGCGTATCGGCATGGCGATCGGATCATCGTCGTGTCAGAGCCGCAGGCGGCGCGCGTGCTGTTGCGGGAGTCCGACGCTGCCTCTCTCCATGAGTTGCCGGCGGCCGGGGTCAAGGCGATCGATGACCGGCACTGGCTGGCAGGCTTGTGCGAAGCCTCCCGTCTGGGGCCGGCCCTCGCCAGTTTCGACGACGCCCAGCTCGTCCGGCTTCGTCTGCTCGATGCCGCGGCGCTCGCGGGCATCGCGGAAGCTGCGTTGGACATGTCCGTCGCATATGCGGGTGCTCGCCAGCAGTTTGGACGCGCAATCGGGACTTTCCAGGCCGTCAAGCATCATTGCGCCGACATGGCGATCGCCGCGCGCTGCGCACGCGACCAAGTGAGCTTTGCGGCGGTAGGTTTGGACGACGGGCGGGGGGATGCGCGCCTACAGGTCGAGTGCGCGTTTCTGATGGCCGGCTCGGCGGCGCTCGCCAATTCCGGCAAGAACATCCAGATCCACGGCGGCATGGGCTTCAGCGACGAGGCCGATCCGCATCTCTTACTCAAGCGCGCTCGCCTCCTGATCGCCATCGCCGGCGGTCTGGAGGAGGCGACGCGGCGAATCGCAGCGATCCCCGGGGAGGCGTGATATGCAGGTAGCCATCGTTACAGGCGCGAGCAGCGGCATCGGCTATGGCTGTGCCGTGAAGCTCGCGCAGATGGGCATGGCGGTCGTCGGGACGGGCCGGGACGAGAGCAAGCTCGCCGGGCTGGTCAACGCCGTTGGCGATCGGGAGCGCATCGCCACGCTGGCCGTCGATCTGACGGCGGAGGACGCGCCGAAGCGCATCGTGGAGCTCGCGGTCTCCCGCTGGGGACGTGTCGACTTTCTCGTCAACAACGCCGGCATCGGCAGCCCCAAGCCGCTGCACGAGACCGACGATCGCATGCTGGATCTTTTCCTCGGGGTCATGCTGCGGGCGCCGTTTCGCCTCGCCCGCGACGTCCTGCCGCACATGCAGCCGGGCTCCGCCATCATCAACATCACCTCGACCTTCGCGGTCGTCGGCGGCATGCGCGGCGGCGCCTACTCCGCGGCCAAAGGCGGACTGACCGCTCTCACTACGCACATCGCCTGCCAGTACGGGGCTCAGGGCATACGGTGCAATGCCGTGGCGCCCGGTGTCACGGTCACACCGATGGTCGAGCATCGCCTCCAGGATGAGGGATTCCGCAAGGTGAACGTGGAGATGACTCCTCACCAGCGGCTGGGCACGGTCGAGGACATTGCGAGCGTCGTGGCGTTCCTGTGCTCACCGGGCGGCAGCTTCATCAACGGCCAGACCATCGTCGTCGATGGCGGGTGGAGCTCGACCAAGTACGTGTCGGAGTTCGCGCTGCGCTCGAAGTGGATCGCTCAGTGAACGCCAGGGCCGCCGCCGACCGTCGTTCCAACTCCCCGCAATCGGTAACACGCGTCATCCACATTCTGGAAGCGTTGTGTGCCAGCGCCACGCCAGTGAGCCTCGCGCACCTCAGCCGCGCGCTCGCGGCGCCAAAGAGCAGCATTGCCGCGCTGCTGCGAGGTCTCGCAGACGCCGGATTCGTGACGGCCGTGGAGGGTGCCTACCGGCTGGGACCGAGCGCTTTCGGCCTGGGCGGCGCGCTGCTCGAGGCCCGGCGGCGTGTTCAGTCGTCGGACCTGGTTCGCGATGGGATGCACAGGCTCGCGCAGCGCTCGGGCGAGACCGTCCTGTTCGCGGTACGCGATGCCGGCGGCGAGACGCTGACCTACGTGGACGTCGTCGAGAGCCGCAACGCCGTGCGCTTTGCGGTCTCGGTGGGCGATCGCCGGCCGCTCTACTGCACGGCGGCTGGCAGGGCTTTGTTGGCTGCGGCGCCGGACTTGGAGGTCCGCCGTTATCTGACTCGACTGAAGCCCCGGCGGATGACCGCCGGCACCGAGATCGACAAGAAGCAGCTTGCTGAGGCAATCGCCTCGGCGCGGAACGCCGGGGTGGCACAGACCGTTGACCAGGCGTCGGAGGGAGTAAGTGGCGCCGCGGCGCCTATCCGGGATGCGGGCGGCGCAGTCATGGGCGCTCTGGTCGTGGCAGCCCCGAGCTCGCGGCTGCAGGACCGGCTCGCGGAGTTGGCGCGATGCGTGCTGGAGGAGGCGGCCGCCATTTCCCGCAGTCTGGGCTACCGCGCGCCGCCGCAGGCGCGCTAGTTTGAAGCGCTGGATCCGGGCTCCTGCCCGGCCCAGCGCAGCTTTGGGCAAAAAGCGTGGTTTTTGCCCAAAGCTCCGCCACCTGCGGCGGCGGGGCACGTCCCTGTGCCTGCCACTCGCCGGTGCCGGTTTGCTGTTGAGATCAACGGCGTGCGTTGGGATCGGGATCCCAGCGCGGCGGCCGCCGCTCGGCGAAGGCCTTCGGCCCCTCTTCGAAATCCGGATGAGCCCAGTGGGACTTGAGCAGCTCCCATCCCTGCACCGCCGCGGCGGGATCGGTGAGCTCGGTGGCGGCCCAGATCGCCCGCTTGCTGAGCGCCATCGCCTGCGGCGAGTTCGAGCAGATGGCGGCGGCGAGCTCGCGGCCCCGCGCCATTGCCGCGGCGGCGGTCGGCTCCAGCAGATCGAAGATGCCGAGCTCGTAAGCCCGCTTCGCCGGCATCCGATAGCCCCGGCCGCAGAGAGCCAGCAGCAGCGCCGCGCCGACACCGGCGCGACGCACGAGTCCCGCCGACTCGAGCGCGGAAACCTGACCCACGCTGACGTGAGTATCCATGAGCTCCGCGCGCTCGCAGCCGATGACGATGTCGCAGTCGGCGACGAAATGCAGGCCGCCGCCATTGACCAGCCCGTTGAGCACGCAGATGACCGGCTTGCTCACGTGGCACATCCGCGGCGAGAAGCGGTTGGCGGCGGCATAGGGCACGTTCTGCAGGCCGCCATGGCCCATTTTGAGCTCCTCGACGGCGGCGCCGGTGCAGAAATGCCGCTCGCCGGCGCCGGTGACGATCGCCACGCGGATGGCGTCATCGGCGCCGACCCGCCGCCAGGCCTCCTCGAGCGTGAGCAGCGCCACGCTCCGGTCGATCTCGATCTTCAGCGGCATCTATCCAGGATACTCCCTTTTGCGCTAAGATAGTAAGCAGCACTGGTGATCATTAGCGAGACGCGGCGGGCCACCTTATGAAAATCGCAGTCGAGAACATCAAGCCCAACATCGGCTCCATCGTGCGCGTCGATCGCGCGGCGCTGCTGGACGACGAGGTGGCGCAGCGCTGTCTGGAATTGCTCGACGAGCGTGGCGTGCTGCTCTTCCCACGCATCGGCCTGAACGACAAAGAGCAGCTCGCCTTCACCGATAAGCTCGGCGACCGCGTCAATTTCACCAACAGAGTGCCGGGTGGCGACAAGTCCACCGAGGGCGTCTACACCATCACGCTCGATCCCAAGATCAACACCGAGCCCGAGTACGTGCTCGGCACTTACTTCTGGCACATGGACGGCATGACTTCGCCCATTCCGCCCCCCAAGGCGAGCGTGCTGAGCGCACGCCGTGTCGCGCCCAAGGGCGGCCAGACCGAGTTTGCGAGCACGTTTGCCGCTTACCAAGCCTTGCCGGAGGAGGACAAGGCGGAGATAGCCAACCTGCGCGTCGTGCACACCGTCACGGCGGCGGTGCGGGAGGTTGCAACACCGGAGTCGCTCGACGCTCATCGGCGCCAGATGAGGCACGAGCGTCCGCTCGTCTGGACCCGCAAGTCCGGACGCAAGTCCATGCTCATTGGCTACACGGCGGATGAGGTAGTCGGCAGGTCGCATGCCGAGGGCCGGGCGCTGCTCGCGCGGCTGCTCGAGTGGACCGCCCAGCAGGAGTTCACCTACCGTCACCACTGGTCGGAAGGGGACCTGGTCGTGTGGGACAACTGCGGCGCACTGCACCGGGTGATCCCCTACGCGGTGGATTCCGGCCGCTCCATGCAGCGGACCTCGGTTGCCGGAGTCGAAGCGGCCAACTGAGAGCCGCGGGCGACCACGGGGCGCAGATCTCGCCCGGCCGGCCTCGCGGGCCGGTGGGGGAGACTATGACAGATCAGACTCTGACCGCCGTGCGACAGCGCACGCTCAGCTGGACCGCCGGCTGGGTGATCGTGCTCCTGGTCGCGGTCGTGGGGCTGGCCTACGTCAAGTGGTTTCCTTACTACCACAAGGCGGTCGCCGCATACGGCACTCATTCCCTTGGCGGCTCGATCCTGACTGGTCAGGACAACCAACCGCCTCCGATGTCACTGCAGGCGGCGCTGGACTACGCCGCCGCCTATGGGAAAGCGATCTGGAAGGCGTTGGTACTGGCGCTGCTCCTCGGCGCGGCGGTGCAGACTCTGTTGCCGAGGCGTTGGATCTCATCCGCCCTGGGCCATTCAGGCTTGCGCAGTGTACTCATTGCCGCCGTGCTGTCATTGCCCGGCATGATGTGCACCTGTTGCGCGGCGCCTATCGTGGCGAGCCTGCGAGCGTGCCGGGCGTCCCCAGGCAGTGCCGTTGCATTCTGGCTCGGCAATACGGTGCTCAATCCTGCGACGCTGATCTTCACGGGTCTCGTCCTGGGCTGGAAGTGGTCCGCGCTGCGCATCATCATCGGGTTGGTGGCGGTATTCGGTCTGGGCTGGCTGGTGAATCGCTTCGCCGCCGGCAGCGAGGCCGTAGAGGTTGAGGCGGGGCGAGAAGATGATCGGCGCGAGCCGCACGGGCAACAGTCCGCGCCATCGTTGCGTGCGTGGCTCTGTGCGCTCGGCCGGCTGTCGCTGCGGCTCCTTCCGGAATATGCCGTGCTCGTGCTCATTCTCGGCGCGGCGCGCGCTTGGCTTTTTCCGCAGGTCGGACACGGCGTCGATGACTCACTGCTGTGGATCCTGGCCTTTGCGATCAGCGGCGCGGTGTTCGTGGTTCCGACCGCCGGGGAGATCCCGATCGTGCAAACGATGTTGTCGCTCGGTGTCGGCGCCGGACCCGCCGCCGCTCTGTTGCTGACGCTGCCGCCGATCAGCGCGCCCTCCGTGGCGATGCTGTGGAAGTCGCTCAGTGGACGCACGCTGCTGCTCGTGACCCTGGGAGTCATCGCGCTCGGCACTCTCGGTGGTCTTGCCGCCGTCGCGCTGTTTTCCTGAGCGAGATTGCACTAGTGCAACCACTGCACTAGAATACCTCATGCCGACGGTGAGGCGTTTCAATCGTTGCCGAATCACAATGTACTTCGGCGATCATCCGCCGCCCCATTTCCACGTAATTACGCGCAGCGATGCGGAGATCAAGGTTGAAATCGAAACGCTCACCATCGTCGAGGGTAAGGCTGATCCGCGCGATACGGCCGAAGCGTTCGCGTGGGCTGGGCCGAACAGGGAGGAGCTGAGGGCGCGGTGGCGCGAGTATTCCGAGGAGGACGAGCCATGATCGAGAGCAAGCCAATTCGTATCGCAGGGGTGAAGCCCGTGCGTGAGCATGTGCTGAAGGTCACCTTCATGAACGGTAAGGCGTTCACGGTGGACCTGCGCGACTTCGTGCGCAGCCTCAAAGGCCTGCGCTCGCTGCGTGATCCTTCGAAGTTCGCGCGGGCCGATCTCGGTGAGGGCGGGTTCAGCCTCGTATGGCCGGGCGATCTTGACGTTGGTGCGGACCGCATCTACGAGATTGCGCTCGAGCAGAACGGCCGGACCGATGCTGCCTCGTTCATCCGCTGGCGATGGCGCAACAGGCTCAGCCTGTCCGCAGCCGCCGAAGCGCTCGGCGTGTCGCGCCGGATGGTCGCCTACTACGCGAGCGGTGAACACGAAGTGCCGCGCACGATCCTGCTTGCCTGCAGGGGCTGGGAAGCAGAGCGGCGCCACGCAGTTGTCTGAGCGGCGCATTGAGCCCTCGCTCCGGCGCCAGGGGGCCGCCGTTCGAACGCGGATAACTCCGCGTCTCTATATCCCGCGCGTGAGCGCGGCGCGGGACAGATACTTGGTCGTGGACCAGCCGCCGTCGAGCGCCAGCGTCTGGCCATTGATGAAGCTGCCCTGCTCCGAGGCGAGGAAATAAACCGCGTTGGCGACGTCTTCCACCGTGCAGTCGCGGTTGAATGGAGTCATCTCCTGGTTCAGTCGCTGGAAGCCGGGTGCGTCCCAATAGTCTCGTGTCATGTCCGTTTTCACCACGCCGGGAGCCACCAGGTTGGAGCGGATGCCGTCCGATCCGTACTGGACGGCGAGAGCCTGGGTAAGGCCGATCAGCCCCGCCTTTACGGTGCAGTAGATTCCCCCATCGAGGCCGCCCAGGATCCCGAACACCGAGCCTACGCTGATGATCGAGGAGCCGGGCCGCATGACGCGCAGTGCCGCACGGCAGAAGCGGAACGGCGCCTTGAGGCTCGTGTCGATCACCTCCGCGAGCGTTGCATCGTCGGTCTCGCGCACCGGCGCCCATTTTCCGGAGCCGGCGTTGTTGACCAGACAATCGAGTCTGCCGAACGACTCCATGGCGAGCGCGACGGCGCGATCTGGGGTATCGCTTGCAGTAACGTCCGCCGCCAGCGCGTGCGTCTCGGTCATCGACCGGAGCTCCCTCGCGACCTTCTCCAGGCGGTCCTTTCGCCTGGCCACGGCAACGATGCGGAATCCGCCCGCGGCGAGCCTGCGGGCCACGGCCTCGCCGATTCCGGCGCTTGCGCCCGTCACCAGGGCGACCGGCTTGGAGGAAGACGGCTGCGTCGAGCTCATGTGTGTCTTCGTCCTCAAATGCGCGACCGATGGCCCGCAGTATAGGGAGTCGCATCCCGGCGGCGCGGCGCGCGTGACCGCGCAGCGGAGACGTTGCCGCCTCAGGCAAAGATGGGTTCGGCGGCAGACCATCTCTTGCGCCCGCAGGCGCGTGGCGCCGTGGACTCTGGCCTTTGCGCCGGTGTAAACATGCAACAGCCAAATGCGTCAGAGGCGCTCCGGAGGCTGCGATGGCGGTCGACACTGAAGAAATCCACGATGTCATCGTCGTCGGCTCGGGAGCGGCCGGGGCGATGGCGGCGCTGCGCGCGGCGGAGCGCGGTCTCTCCGTGCTCATCGTGGAGAAGGCGCACAAGTACGGCGGCACGTCGGCAACTTCCGGAGGCGTGCTGTGGGTGCCGAATCATCAGCTCGGCGGCAACGACGACAGCCGGGAGCAGGCCTTGAAGTATCTCGGCGCCGTGGCCGGATCGTCGGCTCAGTGTGAGCGGCTGGAGGCATATGTCGATCAGGCGCCGCAGATGGTCCGCTTCATGAAGTCGCTGGGCATCGCGGTTGCGGCGGCACCGTGGCCGGATTACTACCCGGATGCGCCGGGGGCGCGCGCTGACCGGTCACTCGTCTGTCCAACTGTCGACGGGCTCGAGCTCGGTGAGCGATTCACGCTCATGCGCGAGCAGTACACGCGCTTCAAGCTCCTCAACCGCTACGCGATGGATCTCGGGGAGTTCTTCACGCTCTCGACCCGCGGCAAGGGCTGGCGGCGCGCGCTGGTAGGAATACTCTGGCGTTACTGGTCGGATCGGCGCACGCGTCGGTTGACGCGGCGGGATCGCAGGCTCACGCAGGGCGCGGCGCTGATGGGGCAGCTGTATCAGCGGCTTTTCGAGCGTCGAATCGAGGTGCGGCTCGACACTCGCCTCGATGCGCTGCTCACGAGCCGTGGCTCCGTCTCCGGTGTGAAGGTCAGTTATTTCGGCCGTGCGTATGAGATCCGGGCCCGACACGGGGTGGTGTTGTGCGCCGGCGGCTTCGAGTGGAATCAGGCGCTGCGCGAGCGTTATCTCGAGGTTCCGGGGTTGGCGCGCCACAGCAGCACACCGGAGGATGCCAATCGGGGCGAGGCCCTGCTCGCCGCGCTCGCGATCGGGGCTGCAACCGAGCACACCGAGGCGGCGTGGTGGATACCGACCATGCACATGCCCATGCCTCGAGCATCCAACTTCGAGGAGATTCACCAAGCCGCCTTCGATGTCGGCCGCCCACACAGTGTCTGCGTCAACCGTGAGGGAGTCCGGTTCGTGGACGAGGCATGCGGCTACGATGATTTCGGCAAGGCGATGGTGGCCGATCATTTGAAGACGGGTCGGAATTGTCCGTGCTGGCTCGTGTTCGACGCCGCCTTCCGCGCCCGATTCTCAGCGGGCGGCTTCATGCCCGCGCCGGTGATGCCGGACCGGTCGATCCCTCCCGATTGGTGGGATCACTACATCTTCAAGGCGCCGACGCTCCCGGAGCTGGCGCGCAGGATCCAGGTCCCGACGAATGCCCTGGGCAACACCATCACGCTCATGAACGGATACGCACAGGAGGGCCGGGATCCCGAGTTCGGCCGCGGCGGCAACGCCTACGATCGCTTCTTCGGCGATCCCGTCTGCACGCCGAACCCCTCTCTCGGACCGATCGACACACCGCCTTTCTACGCCGTGCCGATCAACCTGGGCGACCTGGGCACCAAGGGAGGATTGAAGGCCGACGCCGACGCCCGCGTGCTCGATGGCAGTGGGCGGCCGATTCCCAACCTCTACGCCGCGGGCAACGCCTCCGGGAGTCCGTTCGGCAACTGCTATCCGGGCGCGGGGGGCACCATCGGGCCGGCGCTGACGTTCGGTTACGTCGCGGCTGATGATATCGCCGCACGGGCGGCCCGGCAGCCCGGCCCCCAGGTCCCCAAAGCCGTGGCCGCGGTATGAGCTTCGCTCATCGGGAGAGTCAATGACCGGCACGACCCTCGATTGCTCCGACATCGATCGATACCTCGGCAAGCCCATTCAACCGGGCCGGTTGAGCGAGCCGATCTCCAACACCGACATCCGCCGTTGGGTTCAGGCGATGCACTTCCCGAACCGCGTGCACTATGACGATGATTTCGCGGTGCAGAGCCGCTTCGGGCACATCGTGGCGCCGCACTCCTTCGCGGTAGCCACCGACGACTGTCATGGCACCGCGCCCGCCAGCGTCGGCAGGATTCCGCAGTCACATCTCGTATTCGGGGGCGATGAGTGGTGGTTCCGCGGTCCGCGCCTGGCGGCGGGGGACCTCGTGCACAGCGAGCGCATTCCGTTCGATTACGTGGTGAAGGAGACGAAGTTCGCGGGACCCACCTGCTTTCAGCGCGGCGACAACCACTACTACAACTCCCAGGGAGACAGGATCGCCACCCAGCGGTCCACGAGCATCCGCTACCGCCCCGATCTCGCACGGGAGATGGGCTCGCTCATGGCCACCGAGGACCCCGAGTGGAGCGATGAGGAGCTCGAGAAGCTCGAGGAGCGCAAGTACGGATATGTCAAAGCGATGCACGAGCTCGGCCACGGGAAACGCTACTGGGATGACGTACGGGTTGGGGATCGGCTGCCGGAGCGAGTGATCGGACCGCACAGCATCGTCAGCTTCACGACGGAGTGGCGCGCCTACATCTTCACGCTTTGGTGCGGCGTTCATCGCCGCACCGATCTCGACATCGAGGCGCTCGGGTTCACCGGCCCGATGGCCGGCAAGGAGCAGGACCCCGTGCTCGAGAGAGACAATCCGGAGCTCACCGACGGAGCCTACATCGGACCCTCACGCGGCCACCTCTTTCCGCGCTGGGCCCGTTATATCGGGATGCCGCGGGCGTATGGATATGGCGCCTCGATGGGCGCATGGATTCTCGACTATCTGTCGGGTTGGGCGGGGGAGTGGGGCGCGATCGTGCACTCCAACTGCTCCTACCGCGGCCCCGCTTTCTCCGGCGACATCACCATCATGAGCGCATCCGTGACCGACAAGTCGGTCGACGATCGCGGCCGGGCGATCGCGCAGGTCGATTTCAAGATGGTCAATCAGCTCGGCGCGGCCATGGCCACGGCACGATCCGAGATCGAGCTGCCACGAAAATAGGGCGTGCGGAACGTCCAGGGCGCGTGCAGTCCCAGGGCAGGCTCTTTGCAGGCGCAGACAAGTCCTCACACCGCACGGCGCTATATTGACAATCCTGCGCAGCCTACGTAGAACCGTTTGGCCGCGGTGGCCACCGCCGTTGCGGCGGAGGGGCTATGCAGACCGTTTATGCCTATTCCGGCCGCGATCTCGCCGAGTCGCGGCGTGCGCTGTCGGTCATGGTGCGCAACGAGTTCACCGACGGCGATGTCGAGATCCAGCCGGCCGGGGGCGAGGTCCGCTCGGTCATCCGCAAGGGATTGTGCCAGCCGGTCCTCTTCATGAGGTCGGTCAACGGTGTCGACATCTCCTTTCGCCGCTGCTGGCATCATATTCGCGCGCGCAAGGCCGCGGCGCGCCTGCTCTATTTCATCTTCCAGGGCGAGATGCGGGTGGCGAGCTCCGTCGGCTCCTACTCGGTCAGGCCGGGCCAGTGCGCCCTCATCAACGCCGACGAGCCCTTCTATTCCGGTACCTTCATCGGTGAGCGCGGCACCTTCGAGTGCGGGCTGGCCGTTGTGCCCGAGCACCTGGTCCTCTCGCGCATGCCGTGGGCCAAGGGCGTCCACGGTGCGTTCGAGATCGGCGCTGAATGTCGCCCGGTGGTCACGGGTCTGCTCGAGCTTCTCTGCAGCGAAGGCGACTGTCTGAGCGACAGCACCGCGGAATCGTTGGCCGCAGGGTTCCTGCAGTCGGTGTCCGACGGCGTGGGCGATCAGGTTTCCGCCGCGGCGGAGCCGCCGAGCCTGATGGAGCGGCGCTTCGCCGACATCCAGGCCTGCATCCGCCAGTACCTCACGTCAACCGACCTCACATGCGAGCGCGTCGCCCAGCACTGCCGTATCTCTCCGCGCTATCTCTGTTATGTGCTGAAGGCCAACAACACGTCCTTCTCCGATCTGCTCTGGGGTCAGCGACTGCCCAAGGCCCGCGACTGGCTGGTCACCGAGGCGTATCGCCGCTATCCCATCCACAAGATCGCCGGCATGGCCGGGTTCAAGAGCGCGGCGCACTTCAGCCGCATGTTCAAATCCGCCTACAGCATGTCGCCGAAGGAATATCGGTCGAGCCACTCATCGGCGGACTCCGAAGCGTAGAGCCGCCACCCCTGTAACTTCGAGCAATCTACCCGGTGAAGCGGATCATATTGGTGCATGGTGCGGCGCATGGCGCGTGGTGCTGGGAGGAGGTCGTGCCGTTGTTGGCGGCCGGCGGATTCGACGTCGTCGCAATCGACTTGCCAGGCCTCGGCGCGGACAGAACGCCGCCCGGGGAGGTGACACTTGACGGCTATCGGGCAGCAGTCGTCGATGCTGTGGTCGCGGCACCGGAGCCGGTGACCCTGGTCGGCCATTCGATGGGGGGGATACCCATCTCGCTCGCGGCGGAGACGGAGCCGCAGCGGATCACGAGGCTCGTCTACCTGGCAGCCCTGCTGCCGCAGGACGGCGAGCGGCTCATTGACCTCGTACAGGCCGATCAAAGCCCATCGGCGGCGCGAACGGCGGGTCCCTGGACTCAGACCGATGCGCTGGAGCTGGATCCGCGCATGGCCCGCGGGATTTTCTATAACACCTGCAATGCGGACAAGGCCGAACGCGCCGCGGCGCGGTTGCGGCCGCAGGCCACGCGCCCGATGTCGGAGCCGGCCCGGCTTTCCGCGACTCGTTGGGGCAGAGTCCCGAAGACGTATGTCGTGTGCGAGCAGGACCAGGCGCTGCCGCCGACACGGCAGCACTGGTTCTGCGAGCGTATGCCCGGAGTCAGAAAGCTGTCGATGAACACGGACCATTCGCCGTTTTATTCCGATCCGCAGGGGCTGGCCGCCCTCATCGCGGCCGAGGCCCGGACGACCTAGAGCCGTCCCGGCAAGTCAGCCAGCCGCGGATGCGTCTCTGCGCAATCGCACGGGCAGGCTCTTCAGGCTTCGCAGGATGATCATCGTGCTGCTCAGATCGAGCTGATCGTCCGGTACCGCGAGCTCGAGCGAGTCGACGCTGTTGACGATCTCGCGCGCCGCGCACTTGATCTCCTGGCGCGCCAGGAAGGCGCCGAGGCAGTGGTGAGCGCCGCTGCCGAAGGCGATATGATGGTTGAGATTGGCGCGATCGATGTCGAACCTGTCAGGATCGGTGAAGCGCTGCGGATCGCGATTTCCGGAGGCCCAGCAGAGCAGCACGAAGGCTCCTTTCGGGATGCTCTTGCCGGCCAGCACGGCTTCCTGCGTGGTGATGCGCGGCAGTTGCGGCACCGGCGAGTAGAATCGCAGGACTTCGTTGACGAAGCGCGCGAGGTCCTTGTCCTGCTGTTGGGAATCCCGCAGACGCGCCAGCAGTCGCGGTTGCGTGGCCAGCGCGTGGATCGCGAAGGCGATGCCGTTGCGGGTGGTATCGACGCCTCCGGCGATGGCGACCATCGAGATCGACATCACTTCCCGATCGGTGAGCGGCGGCACGCCAGGCTCGTCGGAGCGCGCATGCACGATCTGTGAGATGAGGTCGGGACCGGGGTTGCGGCGGCGCTCCTCGATGGCCTCTCGGACGAAGCGCTGCAGCTGCAGGACGTTACGCCCGTGCTGGTAGGCCTCCTCGCGTGTGGCGCCCGCACCGACCTGCGCCACCATGGAATCCGCGCCGCGGCTGATCTCGTCGACCCGGTCCATCGGCAGACCGAGTGCGTCACAGATCACCAGGATGGGTATCGGCATTGCGTACTCGCCCACCATGTCGGCCTCCGGCCGGTGGCTGAACGCGGCTGCCCTGTCGCGGCAGATGGCAGCGATGCGCTGCTCCATGGCGGCTACCGTCGGCCCGGTGAAGGCATTCGCGACCAGCTTGCGCCGCCTGGCATGCAGCTCTCCGTCCAGCTTGAAACTGTCCGCCGGATCGAGCAGCAACAGCCCCTCGCGTTGCATCTGCTCGTCGACTTCGGCCTGGAATGGGGAGAGGACCGACTTGGAGACGCGCATCTCGTCCGAGAAAGCCTCGGTGTTGCGGGCTGCCGCCACGATGTCCTCGTAGCGGGTCACGAGCCAGGTACGGACGCCCTCGTCGAAGTGAACGGGGTCTTCCGCCCGCATGCGTGCGTAGTATGGATACGGGTCCCGCATGACCATGGGGTCGCGGAAGGTGTAGGTGCTCAGAGGTTGCATGTTCGGAGGGTGATCGCGGTCCTGGTCATTTGCCGAGCGGCGGCAGTCGGTCGAGGCGGATGTCGGCGTCACGGGCGACCTGCTGGATCTCGATCACATTCCCTTCGGGATCGCGTCCGTAGACCGATTTGACATGGCCCATGTCGATGGGGGCGGGATGTCCGAACGTCATCCCCAGGGACTGCAGGCGCTCGTACTCCCTCTCGATGTCCGTCACATCGACGCAGAAGTGCGTGTAGCCCTTGTCATTGGGTCGCAGCGCCGTGGTGGAGCGGGGCTGCGGCGCGCTGAACTCGAAGAGCTCCAGATAGCAGGTACCGGCACGCAACATGGCGCCGCGCGCCGCGGAGCCCGGAACGTCGATCAGCTTGTCGAGCAGCGCGTCGTCTCGCCAGCTGAACCCCTCGCCCACGACTTCGAACCCGAAGGCCTCGCGGTAGAAACTCATCATCCTGTCCAGGTCGTGGACGTGAACGGCTACGTGATGAATGCCTCTGATCATGCTCTCGATGCCCGGGCAGCCGGCAATGCGTGCCGGGATCATGTGCTCGGAGGTCACTGAGCAGGAGGGGACTTCCGTCGGGGGCAATCCCCTGTGCCGCCCTGGTCATTGGCCGGCCTATGCCGGCTCGGCGAATGCTCTTAAGGTTGCGCACGTGCGCGATCCGCACGCAGAGGCAGCGCCCGAATGAGCAAGATCGTCTTCACCGGAGCCCGGGTGTGGGACGCCGGCGGCTCGGCTCCTTACTCCGGCGACGTGCTGGTCGATGGCAACCGGGTCCGCGCGGTGTCGCGTGTGCCCGGGCAGATCTCCCAGGCAGGCGCGCAGCTGATCGATGCCAAGGGCATGACTCTCATGCCGGGCCTCGTCGAGGGACACGCGCACCTGTCGTTCGAGACGGTCACCTGCACCGAGGATCTGATCTCGCCGCCGCCAGAGGAGCACACGCTACTGACTGCGCGCGTCGCCAAGGCATTGCTCGATCACGGCTTCACGAGCGCGTACGGCGCTTCTGCCGCCAAGTTGCGTCTCGATGTCGCGGTGCGCAACGAGGTCGACGCCGGGCGGTTGCCGGGCCCGCGGATCAGGGCGGGATCGCCTGAGATCACCGTCACGGGCGGCATGGGCGACGAGAGCAGGGTGCACAATCCGCGCGCCTCGCCGTCGATGGTCGTCGACGGCCCGGAGCAGATGCGCAACGCGGTGCGCCTCTGCTGTCGCGAAGGATGCGACAACATCAAGCTGGATGTATCGGGGGACCCGTTCTATCCCAACACTCCCGCAAGCTCCACGCCCATGACCCTGGAGGAGATCCGCATGGCGGTGGAGACGGCCCACAGCTTCGGGCGCAAGGTGAACGCGCACGCGCGCTCCATCGGCTCGATCCAGAACTGCGTGCGCGCGGGCGTCGACGTGCTCTATCACTGCGAGTACGTCGATGAGCCGACGCTCGACATGCTGGAGGAAGTGAAAGACCGGGTTTTCGTCGCGCCCACCGTCGGGCTCTTCCATACCATGTTGCATGAGGCCGCCCCCTGGATCACTCCGGAGACCGCGCGGGCCATGGGGATCGACAAGCTTCTCGATGCCTCCAGGAAGAGTCACACCGAGATGCGCAAGCGCGGTATCCGCCACCTCATCGGCGGCGATTACGGGTTCGCATGGAGCAGGAACGGCACCAATGCGCGCGACCTCGGATTCTTCGTCGAGGACTTCGGCTACACGCCGGCCGAGGCGCTGCGCTGCGCCACTCGCAACGGCGGAGCCCTGATGACCGCCGGAGGCGACGAGAAACTGGGTGAAGTCAAGGACGGGTATCTCGCCGACCTGCTGCTGGTCGACGGCGACCCGCTCGCGGACCTCTCCGTGCTTCTCGACGCAGACCGGCTGGTGGTCATCATGAAGGACGGACAGATTTACAAGAACACGAGCCCCGCCGCCCGGCAGCGTGCGGCTGCATGAGCTCGGGATTCCGGAGAGACAGCATGTCGGCCGAGATCAAAGAGCGTACTGCTGCGGACAGGGGACAGGCCCGTTGCCCCGGCGCGCCCAGCACGCAGGAAATCATTGCCGCTGACAGGGTCGCAGCGCCCGGCTGGGTGCGCTCGGAGTCCTACAGCTTCCTCGGCGACGAGGACATTCCGACCGCCCGTTACCTCGAGCCGTCGTACGCGCGGGAGGAGCTCGATCGACTGTGGACGCGGACCTGGCAGTTCGCCTGCCGTGAGGAGCACATCCCGCAGGTCGGCGACTACTACGTGTACGACCTGGGCCCGTATTCCTTCATTGTGACGCGGGTGGCCGAGAGGGAGGTGCGCGCCTACTACAATGCCTGTCTGCATCGCGGCACGAAGCTGCGCGCCTCGGGCACGGTGGGGCGCGCGAGCGAGTTCAAGTGCAGCTTCCACGGTTGGAGCTGGAACGTCGACGGCAGCAACCGGACCGTCGTCTGCCCGTGGGATTTTCCCCACGTGGATCGATCGAAATTCTCGCTGCCGCAGGCTCGGGTGGAGCTGCTCGGCGGCTTCGTATTCATCAACATGGACCCCGACGCGAAGCCGCTCGCGGAATATCTGGGACCTGAGGCCAGGGCCCACATCGAGGCGTGGGGTCTCGAGGACCGATACATCCATCTGCACGTCTCGAAGAGGCTGCCGTGCAACTGGAAGCTCGCGATCGAAGCGTTTCTCGAAGCCTACCACGTCATCCAGACGCATCCTCAGGTGGCAGTGTCGAACGGCGATGCCAACTCCCAGTACGACGTCTACGGCGAGCACGTGAACCGTTTCATCTCGACGCTCGGAGTGTTGAGTCCCCATCTTTACGGCAAACACACGGAGCAGGACATCCTGGATCAATTCACCCTGGGCGACGGCGGAGCGCTCGGCAAGGTCGAGCGCTCGTTGGGCGAGGGCGGGAAGGCCCGGGGAGTCATGGCCGAGATGTTTCGCGGCATGTTCGAGAAGGCGACCCGGACGGACCTGAGCAAGGTGTCGGACTCGGAGCTTCTCGACTGCTTCTCCTACACCATCTTCCCGAACTGTTTCCTCTTTCCGGGCATCTCCCTGCCCATGGTCTATCGATTCCGGCCGGACACGCGCGACCACCGGACGTGCCTCTATGAGGTACTCTTCCTGCGCCCGGTGCCGGTGAACGGCGAGCGGCCGGAGCCGGCGGAGCCGATCCACCTCGCAGACAGCCAGTCGTTCACCGAGGCGGAAGGCATGGACCCGGGATTCGGCGCCATCCTCGATCAGGACACGGACAACCTCTTCCTGCAGCAGGAGGGACTGGCGGCGAGTGCCAAGCGCGGTCTGACCCTCGGCAACTATCAGGAGA
>Ga0335073_10006228_pt1 | contig 16756 bp, 15 predicted proteins | sample Lox_Sample_22_FD_207093 | JGI IMG/M metagenome (GOLD analysis project Ga0335073, IMG submission 207093) | Soil microbial communities from Loxahatchee National Wildlife Refuge, Florida, United States - Lox_Sample_2.2 | ecosystem: Environmental > Terrestrial > Soil > Wetlands | place: USA... | reverse complement strand
AGGCCGAAAAGATTGTGCCGATCGTCACCATTCAGAACAAGTACAGCCTGACGGAACGGAAGCACGAAGAGACGCTGAACTACTGCGAGCGGCGGGGCATCGGCTTTTTGCCGTGGTATCCGGTGGCCGGAGGCAAGATGCTCAGGCCCGATCAGCCTGGATCGCAGTCTCTGGCCGCCGTGGCGGCGCGGCACAGAGTCTCGGTGCCGCAGCTCTCGATCGCATGGTTGCTGCAGCGCTCGCCGGTGATGCTGCCGATTCCCGGTACCTCGAAGGTCGCGCACCTGGAAGAGAATATCGCCGCGGCGCAGATAAAGTTGAACGCCAAGGAGTGGGCCGAGGTGGAAGCGGCTGCTACAGCATGAGCCCCCACCGATCAAGGCCGCATGAGCGGCAATAACTCCCAATTGGTGTGCTTGTCCCTGTATCCAGCATCCTCGAATTTGCTGGAGTCTTTGATGTATTGAAGCCACATCGGGCTGACGGGATGGACTGTCGTGATGCCACGCCCCTCGCCTTCATCCTGCTTGGGGTCTTTGATAAATACACCACGTATCCGAAGCATCACAATGTCGGTGGCTGCGAGGTGCACTCGATAATCCTTGTAGCCACTAAGCGCGTCCTGGGATTTCATGAAATAGACATTTTTGGATGTGATGATCTCTTCCGTGCGGTAATAGATTCTCACTGCCTCAATGGCCAGCTTGCACAAGAAATGATCCGGACATTGCGAAATCAGTTTTTCAGCTTCGTAATGCATGGGCGCTGGCGGGAATTTTGTCGGCTTTCCACCTAGCGTGCCGTAGATCTTGGGGCCTGGCGCCGCGCTGGAAGAAGACGATGACGACGAAGATGAGGATGGCGAAGGCAACGATGAAGAAGACACCTGGGGCGGAAGCGGCTTTTTCATGAGCGCTTTCTTCACATCGCTCTTCTCCGGATTCTTGTAGCACGGAATGTTGGAATAGTAGAGCGTTTTGTACTCGTCTTCGAATTTGCTGAGCTCCTGCGGGTCGACGCTTCTGTCCCCGACCGGCTCGTAATTGCGCGGCTTGTACATGCCGGGGACTGCCATAATCTGTTCGAGGGAACAACCCCGCGCAAGCAGAGGAAGCAGATAGCCGCTTAAGACCGTGATCCTCCTCACCGGCTCCTGGGCCTCTTTGTCCTTCGCGAAGGCGCCGTTGGGCCGGGCTACGGCACGTCCATTCTTGATAAAGCTTGAGACCAGCCCTTCCTTCTTGATCTCTGCGGCAGCATTCCTCGTAGTGAGGTGATAAACAAAGTCGGCGGAAAGCTTTGACATTTCGCTCGCAAGCAAATCAGAGGCAGACAACGAGGCCATATTTATTCCTTTCGCGACTAGAACCGATAGGGGAGAAGCAAGAAACTGAATCGTGCCGATTCTACACTGGGTATAGCTGCACTTGTCCGCGAAGTACAACCCATCTTTGAAACGACGTTGAAGAGCGGGGAACCACGAACTTCAACTCCTCCTCATTCTGCAAACGCAAAATCTTCTGGTTTATCCTTGGCACAATGTCCAAGACGCTCAGCGTGGCGATCGTAACGTTCAATGAAGCGGCAAATCTGCCGCGCACGCTGGCAAGTGTGCGCTTTGCGCATGAAGTGGTCGTGGTCGACTCGGGATCGACCGATGCGACGGCGGAGATCGCGGAGCAGTCCGGGGCGCGCCTCATCGAGGAGCCCTGGAAGGGATTCGCGCGGCAGAAAAACTCGGCCATTGCACACACCACCGGCGACTGGGTGCTTTCGCTCGATGCCGATGAAGAGGTGGGCGCGGAGCTGGCGCGCGAGATCGAGATGCTGCTCGCGGGCGAGCCTACCTTCGGAGCCTACCGGATTCCGCGGCTTAATCATTTTCTCGGACGGCCGGTGCGCCACGGCGGGTACTGGCCTGATCCGAAGCTGCGATTGTTCCGCCGCGACGCCGCACAGTTCGAAGACCGGCTCGTGCACGAGACGATGCGCGCCGATTGCGCCGTGGGACAGCTGAAGGGTCATCTGATTCATCATTGCTATCCGACGCTCGATGAATACATCGAGCACATGAACCGCTACAGCCGCGCAAGTGCGCAGATGTTGGTCGCCGCAGGCCGCACCAGCCGCTCGTTGCCTGTCTTTATGTGGAATGCATTGCTGAACCCCGCGGCGACTTTTCTCTATAACTATATTTTTCGTCTCGGCTTTCTCGATGGACGTGAAGGGCTGCTGCAGCACCTGAACCACGCGGCCTACATCCACTGGAAGTTTGCGAAGGCGTGGGAGGCGGGACGCGGTGCTAGTAGTGCGGATGGCCATTCCGCGCGATGAACACCAGCATGCGCAGCAGCGCGATCACCACGGCCAGCGCGACGAACAGAACAATCAGAATGCTCTGGTTCTGCTTCTCGGGTTTGGTTTGGCGCCTCATACCGATTCCCGGTGAAATTTGCCAGTTAGTATACGCCCGTTCTTCAGCTCAAAAACGCGAGTACCCTTCGGCTTCAGCCGAAGGGTACTCGCATCTGGTGGTGAATCTCCGTGGACAGATCTACGCAGCCGCAGTTCGCCTGGGCTTCGATCCGGAGAGGCCGTAGTAGGCGATGTACAGATAGCAAATCATAGGAATTATGAAGGCATGCTGGATGCCGACACGGTCGGCGAGTGCGCCGAGCAGATAGGGAATGATGGCGCCGCCGACGATCGCCGTCATGATGAGGCCGGAGCCCTTGCTGGTCATTGGGCCGAGGCCCGCGATGCCGAGCGCGAAGATGTTCGGGAACATGATGGAGTTGAAGAAGCCGCACAGCACCAGTGTCCAGATGGCCACCTCACCCGAGCTGAACATCGAGACAGCGATCAGCGCGGTGGCGATGAAGCCAAACAGGCCAAGCAGCTTTCCGGACTGGATCTTGGTGAGAACCCAGGAGCCCAGCAGGCGGCCGACCAGCGCACCGAACCAGTAGAGCGAAACCAGGAACGAGGCGGTCTTGAGGGAGTCCATGCCCTGCTGCTTGAAGTAGTTCACCGCGATCGAGGCCAGACCGACCTCGACGCCCACATAAAAAAAGATTCCGACCGCGCCCAGAACCGTGTGGCGATAGCTCCAGATGCTGCGCGTGGCTAGCGGATCACCGGCTTTGCCAGGGCGGAACTCCTGCGTTGCGGCGACGGGCGGAAGATGGGAGAAGGCCACGGCCAGGCCGAGGATGAGCAGTCCGGCGGCGATGGCGATGTAGGGACCGCGCACCGTGTTGGCGATAGCAGCTTGTGACTCGACCTTGGTGGGATCGGCAAGAATGAACGCCCCTGCTACAAGGGGCGCCAGGCTGCCACCGAGCGAGTTGAGCGCCTGCGCCAACGTGAGGCGGACCGGCGCGCTGTGCTCGGGCCCGAGGATGGCGACGTACGGATTCGCGGAGGTCTGCAGGGCGGTGATGCCGGCACCCACCACGAAGACGGCTGTCAGAAACAGCGGGAAGCTAACCATTTTGGCCGCGGGAACGAACAGCAGGCAGCCCACCACCTGGATAAACAGCGAAACCACCATGGTGCGCTTGTAGCCGATCATCTCAATCAGCTTGGAGCTGGGCGAGGAGAAGACAAAATACGCGAGAAAGAAGGCCGATTCGGCCAACATCGCCAGGCCATATGACAGGCTGAAGATCGATCGCAGGTGAGGAACCAGCGCCATGTTGAGATTGGTGATGAATCCAAAGACAAAGAACAGCGCCGTGACGGTAATAAACGGCATGAGATAGCCCGGTAGCGTAAGCGAGCTGGACGGTTCCGGTGATGACGGTCTGGCTTCAGTTGCCATAAAGATCTGGTTCCCCGTTTCTTTCCATTCGATGCGGCCGGCGGGGTATTGATCCCCCAAGCGGTATCGGCGATGGCCCCGCAATCACCATTTGTCGCGCTGAATCCGCTCGTAGCTGCACACAACACTATACGGTAAGCCCTTCCAATGGAAAGCAGACAATCGTGTGCCCTATTCGATTGGCTCCGTTTCCGTCGATTTCCGCTATGCTCATGAGAGAGCGAGGGATTCTCCATGGCCACCGCAATCGTCAATGGCGCAAAATTGAAGAAGCTTCTGACGGCGCTCGAAAGCAACTGGCAGGCCGAGATGGAGGGCTACCACACCTACCAGGCGCTGGCCGAGCGCGACACCGAACCGGTCCGCGCCCAGGTACTGCGCCACCTGGCGCAGGCGGAAATGGAGCACGCCGCGCTGTGGGCCCAGCGGATCAAGGAGTTAGGCGGTCCCGAGCCCGTGTACACGGGAAGCCAGGCTGGCGAGGCTGACTCTCTGGCGAACCGGGCCGGCGGTATCCGCATGGCGCTGCGGCGGCTGGAGATCGAGGAGAGCCGCCACATCGCCCGTTACGGTGAGCAGATCAAGGGGCTGGGCGACGAGCCATCGATTGCCATTCTCGAACAGGTCATCGAGGACGAGAAAGAACATTATCGCGAGCTGGGATCGCTGCTGCGCGGCCACTACGCGGCGCCAGCTGGCGCGCCCAGGATCGACCCCAAGGCTGTGCTGGATGAGATGCTGGCCAAGCGCAACCAGGGACGCAAGCAGCCCGGAGCGTGGATCGGCGACGCGATTTACGGGGTCAACGACGGCCTGGGGGCGATCTTCGGCATTGTCTCCGGCGTGTCCGGCGCGACGGCGGGCAACCAGAGCTATGTGCTGCTGGCAGGCCTTTCAGGAATGATTGCCTCCGCGCTGTCGATGGGCTCGGGCGCCTACCTGGCCGCCAAGAGCGAGCGCGAGATCTACATGGCCGAGGTCGCGCGGGAGCGCGAAGCCATCGCGATGAACGGTCCTGAAGCGCGCGAGCTTCTCTCGCTCTACTACCAGGTAAAGGGACTGCCCGAAGCGGACGCTATCCACATGGTGAACCACATCGCCAGTGATTCGGAGCAGTTGCTGCGCGCGCTGGTGAGTGAGCGGCTCGGCTCGTCGGAGGAGGCGCTCTCGAATCCGATCGTTTCGGCCAGTTCCGGCGCGCTTTCGACAGCCGTGGGCGCGCTGATCCCGATTGTGCCGTTCTTCTTCATGCAGGGCGTACCGGCGATCATCGCCGCCGGCGTGGTGTCGCTGGCTGCGCACTTTGCCGTAGGCGCGGCCAAGAGCCTGATTACGGTGCGGTCGTGGTGGTCTTCCGGCCTGGAAATGACGGTGGTCGGCGCAGTGGAAGGCGCTGTGACTTACGGCATCGGCATCCTGCTCGGCAAGGGCGGGATGTAACGCCACTTCTGAGTCAACGAAGGTGCGAGTGACAGTGAAGATTGAGGCACCGCCGCTACGACCAACGCGCGCGCGGGTCACTCTGCCGCTCGATGCCCGTAACTATTGAGATTCCTTCACTTACACATTTCAGGGAATGTACGGCGCGGTCGTTTCCGGGGACACTGGAGATGCTTCCGCTACAAAGCGGGAGCGCGAGAACCCCGCAAGTCAAAATCCCTGGAGCGCTTCATTGAAGAAACTGCTTCTCAAGATAAAACTCCGATTGCGCGAGCTGATGGACCGCCGCGGCGGCCCTGATCTGATTGAATACGCACTGATCCTCACCTTGGTTTCTCTCGCGGCTGCCGGTCACGTGCACAAGGTGACCATGACGGTCGACACCCTGTTTACCAACATCAGCAACACACTTTGTGTAACCACCCCGCTCAATCAGTGAGTTGCCTTAACCACTGAAGTTCTTATCGGTTACCCGTTCTGGGGATCGCCTGTACCGCTGTTCTGCTGCACAGTTGTACATGTCGCTGAGAAGTGCGTCTAAATATCACGCAAAATGGAGAACATGCATTGAACGATCTGTTCCTGAAGACCTACCTGAAAATCCGTGATCTGATGACCCGCGAAGAGGCTCAGGATCTGGTGGAATATGCGCTGCTCATCACGCTGGTCTCTCTGGCCGCGGTTGGCGGCATCCGCAAGGTTACCTCCGCGATCAACACCGTATTTACCAACATCAGCAACACGCTTTCGTAGACCTCGCTCGAGCCGCGAATCCTGCCCGAAAGTGCGGGACCGGCCGCTCATCCTCACATTCCCATTCACTGAAACGCGCTGAGTCTTGTGGGGGCCGCTCCGGCCAGGCGTGCAGAAGCTGGGTTGTAAGATAGGAGCGAAGGATCTTCCCTGTGGCCCATACCTCCGCGACTTCCCGCCTTACGCTCAGCGATCTCGCCCCCGAAACCTTCCAGTCTGAAATCCGCGCCATGACCACCGAGTGCGACCGCATGGGCGGCATCAATCTGGCCCAGGGCGTGTGCGACACTCCGGTGCCTGCGGTGATTGAAGCGGCGGCCATTGAGGCGATCCGCGACGGGCAAAACATCTACACGCGCTGCGACGGCATTGGGCGGCTGCGCGAGGCGATTGCGCAGAAGCAGCTTCGCGATTACGGGCTGCGCTACGACCCGGAGCGCGAGGTAATGGTGGCCTCCGGCGCGACAGCCGGATACCATGCGGCGGCGATGGCGCTGCTGAATCCCGGCGACGAGGTGGTGATCTTCGAGCCGTTTTACGGCTACCATGTGAACATGCTGAAGTCCCTCCGCGTGCAGCCGGTGATCGTGGCGCTGGCCGGGCCGGACTGGCAGCTGGATGCCGATGCGTTGCGCGCGGCCATTACTCCGCGTACACGCGCGATCCTGCTGAATACGCCGGCGAACCCAAGCGGCAAAATCTTTACCCTGCCGGAACTGGAGCAGGTCGCCGCCGTCTGCCGGCAGCACGACCTGTTTCTCATCACGGATGAGATCTACGAGTACTTCGTCTACGACGGCGCGCGGCATATCTGCCCGGCCTCATTGCCCGGCATGCGCGAGCGGACGATCGTCATCTCCGGGTTCAGCAAGACGTTTTCGATCACCGGCTGGCGCGTGGGCTACGCCGTGGCCGACGCCCGCTGGATGCCGGCGATGGCGCACTTCCACGACCTCACCTATGTCTGCTCGCCGGCGCCGTTTCAGGTAGCTGCGGCCGCGGGTCTCGAGCAGCTTCCACCCAGCTTTTATGAGCAGATTGCTGCCGATCACCAGGCCAAGCGCGGCCGTTTGCTGGGCGCGCTGGAAGCCGCCGGCATGGAGGCCTCCGTACCGCCCGGCGCCTATTATGTGCTGGCGCGTGCGACGCGGCTACCTGGCAAAACCGCGGCGCAGAAGGCGCGCCATCTGCTCGCGGCGACGGGTGTGGCCGCAGTTGCCGGCTCGGCATTCTTCCGTCCCGGTCGCGGCGAGGACCTGCTGCGGTTCTGCTTCGCCAAGCAGGACGACGAGCTGGAGAAGGCCTGCGAACGGCTGCGCAAGCTTTAGAGCACCGCTGCCTGGATGCGCCGGGATTTCCGTGGAATTGTCGCATCGTGTGAAACGCTGGAGCGCGAGTTTCCACTATTCGAATATCCGGTGAGTAGCTGCCGATTGAAAGGATGGGGTGACTCCACGCGGCAGCAGACGGACGCAGGTTATCTAGAACCTATCTATTTCTATAGCTAAAGCAACAAACTTTCCTGATCACTTGCCTTGGTTGTGCCCGCGGATTTTTCTAAGGGCACAACCGTCTATCCTTCCTGCTCTGCAAGGCTCCTTCAAGGCACGTCATCGCACGGCGGGCCAAATCGCAAGATTCAGCACAATCATCAATACCGAAAATGCGGGGATGAGCAGCAGCGCTTTCTTCAGGCGCAGCGGATCGCCGCCGGCAATGGATCCAATGATCCGCGAGCTGACGGCGAGGCCGGCCCAGCCGCAGGTAATGACGAAGCCGATCGCCGTGCCGGTCATCTGCGGGAAGGCAGTGCCGGTGATCGCCAGTACCGTGGGAAAGACCGGGGCCATCGCGAGGCCGGCTATGAAGACGAGGGCTGCGGCTGTGGCGGGCTTGTTGGTGCGCAGCATGAGAAATGTCGTAATCGCCATGGCGATGGATGCCGCCAGCGTCACCTGAATGGCGGGCACGCGAATCAGAATGGGCGACACGCCGACCCGTCCGACGAGCAGGCCCAGTGCGAACCCGAGCGAGAGGATGTTGAGCGCGCGCGACTCGGGTATGCCCTGCGCAATGAGATGACGCGGCAGCCAGTTCCACACGCCGACCTCGCAGGCAACATAGAGGAAGAGGAAGAAGCCGAGGAGAAAGAGCAGCGGCCGGCCGAGGATGGGCCCAACCTGGGCCAAGACAAAGCCGGACGCGCCGACCGGCGCGGGCATGGGAGCGATCGCCTGCACGACAAGTGTGAGTGCGGTGAGGGAGGCGACGGTATAGCAGAGGCGAACCCAGTTCCGTCCAAATAGATTTGCCGAGATGAACGGCGTAGCCAGGCCGCCGAGCCCGAAGAAGAGATTCACGAGATTGAGCGCCGTGGCGCGATGTGCGGCAGCCACGCCGCTGACCAGCGCATTCGCCCCGGTGACGACAACGCCCCCGCCCACGCCGAGCACAAACAGCAGAATGATGATACTTGCGTAGCCCTTCGCCCTGGGCAGCAGAAAGAGTGCCACCAGGATACAGGCTAGGCCTAGGATGAGGCCGATCTTGTCACCCTCCGTGTCAAGCAGTGGGCCAACGCCGAGTGACGCCACCATGAGGCCGAGCGCCTGCGCAAAAGCTATGGCGCCGTTCTGCGAAGGCGTGAGGCGAAAACGGTCAGAGAGCTCGGGCAGAATAGTGCCGAGCATGGCAGCTATCATTCCGTAAATGAAGATGGCGAGGATCGCGGCAAAGATCAGCACGTTGGCGAGAGTCCTTTCGGGAACGGGTTCAACATACAGGAGCACAGCGCAACGCGGCAAGAATCGGTCTGCCGGAGTGACGCAGTGCGCGTGTAAGGCTCCGGTAAACTGAAAGGGTAATGAGATCATGTCGATTCCTGGGCTGGGCCGCGCGTGCGGCTGCGGGCGTTACCGCGCTTGGCGGACTAGTGCTTTGCGGTTGCGGCATGCCGGGAGCGCCACAGCCGCCGTCCCTGCATCTGCCGGATCCGGTGACGGATCTTTCGGCAAGTCGTGCGGGCAACCAGGTCACCCTGACGTGGACCATGCCGAAACGGGATACCGACAAACTGCTGCTGAAGGGCAAAGTGCGTGTGCGGGTATGCCGGAAGGCGAGCAGCGCGGGCCCCTGTTTTCCCGCGGCAAGCCTGCAATTTGCGCCGGTGGCCGACGCGGCCTTCACCGATACATTGCCTGATGCGTTGGCATCAGGCGAGCCCAGCACGCTCTCCTATTTCGTCGAATTGCCGAATGACAAGGGGCGTTCTGCGGGGCTGTCAAATGAAGCGAGCACGCTGGCAGGCCAAGCGCCGGCCGCCGTAGACGGGCTGAGCGCCGAGATGCGAAAGGATGGCGTGCTGCTGAAGTGGACACCGGAACAAGGCGCAAACGAATCGACGGTCATTCGCCTCGAAAGGAAGCTGCTGACGCCGGGGAAGAAAAAGCCGCAGCGGGGACCGCTGACTGCGCCCGCCGAGCCCCTGGAGCGGACGCTTCTGGTGCCACCCGGTTCGCAGCGCGGCGAGGCGATCGACAGGGACATCCACTTTGGCGAGAGCTATGAATACCGCGTGCAGCGCGTGGCGGAGTTAACCGTCAACGGCCACAAGCTGGAGCTGGCAGGTCCGCTCTCGGCGCCGGTCCGCATCGATGCGGAGCATCTGTTTCCACCCGACGTGCCGAGCGGTCTGGCTGCTGTAGCTGCCGCGGGCGGAAACGGCGCGGGACCGGCGATCGACCTCAGCTGGCAGCCTGACACCGGAGCGGATCTGGCGGGATACATCGTCTATCGCCGCGAGGGCGACGGCGGATGGCAACGCATCTCGCCCGCGCAGCCTGTAGTGGGACCGGGCTACCGCGATCCTCAGGTGCAGCCGAACCACACCTATGTCTACGCCGTAAGCGCGATCGATCAGGAAGGGCACGAAAGCGCCCGCTCTGCCGAAGCGCAGGAGACCGTGCCCGGGCCGTAACTTAAGATGAGGTCAGATCGGAGCGATTTGGAATGAAATACTGCCGATTTCTGCTGCATGATCGAGTGCACTACGGCGCCGTTGAAGATGTGAACGGCGAATTCTGGATTGCGGGCGCCGCGCCTGCGCCGGAGGAAGACCTGGCCTACCGCCTTGCGCTCGAACAGGGCGACATCAAGAACTTCGATTTTGAGCCGATGCCGCTAAGCGCGGTGGATCTGCTGCCTCCGGTCACGCCCTCGAAGATCATCTGCGTGGGCCGCAACTACCGCGAGCACGCGCGTGAGCTGGGCAACGAAGTGCCGACGGAGCCCCTACTCTTCTTTAAACCGATATCGTCTCTGATCGCTTCAGGCGGCACGGTGCGCCTGCCTTCGCTTTCTACGCGCGTGGACTTTGAAGGCGAGCTGGCGCTGGTGATTGCTCGCCGCGTGCGCAAGCTTACTCCGGAACACAACTGGCGCGACGTGGTGCGCGGCTTTACGCTGGCCAACGATATTTCGGCGCGCGATCTGCAAAAGAAGGAAGCGCAGTGGGCTCGCGCCAAGGGCTTCGACACATTTTGCCCGGTTGGCCCCATCGTGAGCGATGAACTGGATCTCGATGCAGGATTGACGCTCGAAACGCGGCTCAACGGCGAAGTGCGGCAGCATGGTTCCACTCTCGATTTCATCTTTCCGATTCCCGAGTTGCTGAGCGCCATTACCGCCGCGATGACGCTGGAACCCGGCGACCTGGTGTTGACCGGCACGCCCTCTGGCGTGGCGCCGCTGACGGCCGGCGACCGCGTCGAGGTGAGTATTGCCGGGCTGGGTGTGCTGACGAATCCGGTTGAAAACGACTGAAGCAGGAAGTTTGACACAGCTGCAACCAGCCCCCTCGGGCCGCATCTGAAAGAAGGCGTACACTGGTGCCGTGGAACGATAAATCCCGGATTTCTTCCCCTAGGAGGGATCATGCCCAAAAATCTTCTTGAGCAATTGCGCAAATATACCGTGGTTGTGGCCGATACCGGCGACATCGAGGCAATGGAACAGTTTCGCCCGCAGGATGCCACCACGAACCCGTCGCTGATTACCACTGCTGCGCAAATGCCGCAGTATCAGCCAATTGTCGACGGCGTGCTGATGGAAGCGCACAAAGAGCTGGGCGACAGCGCCTCCGACAAGGATGTGGCAAACCTGGCTTTCAAACGGCTGGCGATCGCGTTTGGGAAGAAGATCCTGGCGATTATCCCGGGCCGGGTCTCGACGGAAGTCGATGCGCGGCTTTCGTATGACACCAACGCCACCATCGAGCAGGCTCGCTATATCATCGGCCTCTATCACGAGGCGGGAATCGGCCGTGAGCGCGTGCTGATCAAAATTGCCTCGACCTGGGAAGGCATCCGCGCCGCAGAGGTGCTGGAAAAAGAAGGCATCCACTGCAACCTGACACTGCTGTTCGGCATTCACCAGGCGATTGCCGCAGCCGATGCCGGCGTCACGCTGATCTCGCCATTTGTGGGCCGCATTCTCGACTGGTACAAGAAGGACACCGGCAAGGACTATCAGGGCGCGGACGATCCCGGCGTGCAATCGGTGACTAAGATCTACAACTACTTCAAGAAGTTCGGCTACAAGACCGTGGTGATGGGCGCGAGCTTCCGCAACATCGGTGAAATTACGGAACTGGCGGGCAGCGACCTGCTCACGATCTCTCCGCACCTGCTGGCCGAGCTCGAAAAGACAGAAGGCGATCTGCCACGTAAACTCGATCCCGAGAAGGCAAAAGCCATGCAGATCGAGAGGATCACGGTGGACAAAGCCACATTTGATAAGATGCATGCCGCCGACCGCATGGCCAGCGACAAGCTGAAAGAAGGCATTGAGGGCTTCTCGTCCGCGCTTGAAAAGCTGGAGGGACTGCTGGCGGCACGGCTGGCAGCGCTGGAGTCGCGCGCACCGGCAACCGTTTGAGCAAAATTACTGCTTTACGCTAAAAATCGTGTTAATGCAAGAGGCAGCCGCCATCGGCTGCCTCTTTTGTGTCAAGGCTATTTGCAATTGATAGACCAATTTGCTAACTAAAGTCGCAGTCCCCTGTACCCAAACAGAATATTTCCGATAAATTCTGTGTTACAGCATCTTAGTAAGTAAGCGGCTGCTTCCCGGGCAAACGCACATAGAGAAAGCAGCCGCGGTCATATGGCCGGCTGCTCGCGTGGTCGGCGGAGGTGTATATGGAAGCGCTGGGTCATCCACTCGAACCTTTCTTTCAACAGGCTGTCCGCAACAGTTATGAAGGCAAGCTGGGACTGCACGATCCCGACGTAACCGGCTATGTTGCGCGCCTGCTGTGCGAGTTTTCCGAGGCAGACAACCTATATAGAGTCCGCGACGAGATGGGACGACCCATTGAGGAGCTCGCCGAGATGTTGACCGCAGCCGATCCGGTTTACGGAACTGCGTCTTCGTTCGACGCGGAGCGCGCACTGCGCAAGCACATCGGCGACTATGCACTGTTCGTTGCCGGCATGTATCCGGAGGTCACGGAGTCAGACCGCCGCATGCGCCGTCACTATCCGAGCCTGGAGGAGCTGATCCGCGCAGGCAAGGAGAGCTACTTCATCGTCAGCCAGTTCAACTTGTTCGAGTACGAGCAGGAGGCGCCGCTGTTCGCGCGGTTATCCGACCGGTTTGAGCGCTGCATTCTCGGACTGACGATCGTGCGCGAAGAGCTGGGCACCAAGCGTGGCCTGCTGCCGGCGCCGCGGGTCAACTGAACCTGCCGCAAGCTGCAACGCGTCTCAACGTGGGATCCGCCGTCGCGACGGGTCCCAGGTTGTTTAGAGACTTGCCGAAGCCCGTTCATGCCTCTATCGCCGCGAAGGACCCTTCTGCGGCTGCGCCGCATCAATCCGGAAGCTTGGGATCGTGATGGCGACGTTCCAGCACAAATTCAGAAAACAGATGTCCGCCGATACGCGTGGCAAAGATCAGCCGCGAGCCCACAAAACCGTCGATTGCCGTGTGGCCGGGAACCCAGATGCTGTTGGCAATGAGCGGGCCGGACATATCCGTCACTGTGGGTGTGAGCGTAAAGAAGCGATGGCCATCCGTATCGTGCCGCGCGGTAATCTCGGCCAGCAGCGCGTTCTCGACCTTGCGTTTGACGGAACAGCCGTGGCAGGGGATGTAGCGCATGTCCTCTTTGAAGAGCATTTCCATGCCATAGCGCACGTTGCCGTCGATCACGGTGACGGCGCCGGCGCTGCCGAAGCGCTGGCCGAAGCCGGGCCAGTCCTCACCCCATGCGGAGGGCTTACTCATGCCCTGCGCATACAGCGCGCGCGCCGCGGTCCTTGCTGCACCCGGCAAGCCATAGGTGTCGTTCAGATAATCCCGGAACTGCTCTCTCGCAGTAGGCCGCACATAAGTTCGCCCATTGATGACGACCGGAGTCTTGAAGGATGCCGGCGCGGTAAAGAGGGCATCGGGCGTGGCGGCATCGGAGGTGTCCAGCGTGGCCACCACCGGTGGCGGCGTCTGCCCGCGGCAGTCGCGAGGCGCGAACAAGCTGATTGCGGCGAAAGCGGCAAAAGCTGAAGACAAGCTAAACTGCAGACACGCGTGCTGAAAGGCGGCGAAGAAAACTCTTTGTGTCACAGACTCGCTGATTTCTTTGAAATGGTGAACCAGTTATAGCACGGATCTGGCCTGCCCAAAGGAATTTGAAGTAATGTTACGCGCTTATTTGATTCCGCGTCTTTCCCGGCCTGCCGCTTGAAGCGTTGCGCTGCGCACAGCGATACTTGTGTGCAGCGAAAGGCCGAGCGAGGTTCCGAGATGAGCGAATTTGTCAAATTGCGAGCGCCGGATGGACACGAACTGAGCGCGTACGTTGCCCTTCCCGCCGCTGAACCGGCGGCGGGCCTGGTCGTAATCCAGGAAATCTTCGGCGTCAACGCGCACATCCGTGCCGTCGCCGACGGTTACGCCAAAGATGGATTTCTCACCGTGGCACCAGCGCTCTTCGATCGCGTTCAGCCTGGGGTTGAGCTGGGATACGAAGGCGCCGACGCCGAGACAGCAAGGAGTCTTGCCGCGAAACTCAATATGGAGAATGCCCTGGCCGACGTGGAGGCGGCGATGGAATATGCGGCGACTGTAACCGGCAAGAACGTCGGCGTGGTGGGCTATTGTTTCGGGGGATCGCTGGCGTGGCTGGCCGCAACCCGGCTGCATCCCAAGGCAGCCGTCGGCTATTACGGGGGCCAGATCGGCAAGTACGCCGCCGAGAATCCTTCAGCGCCGGTTATGCTGCACTTCGGCCGGCAGGATGCGCACATTCCTCCCGAAGTGGCGGAGAATGTGCACCAGGCGCACCCGGAGGTGGAGATTTACTGGTACGACGCCGGGCACGGCTTCAATTGCGATGCGCGGCGCAGCTTCAACGCCGCGGCAGCCAAAGAAGCGCGGGAACGGTCGCTCGCCTTTCTCAAAAAACATTTGCTTTAAGGATGGAGCGCCTTGGCTGCGGACCTGGAGGCGGATCAGAAGAAGGCGGCCTTGAACTGATCGTGCCTCTGGCGCGCATCGTTGCTGAGGCGCTGGAATTCGGGATCGCTGCGAATGGCGGCCAGCAGCGGATCGTTTGCGAAGCAGGTGGAACAGAAGAAGCCGCCTTCGACGGTGTGGCTCAGCGCGTGGAGAGCCGCGGGCTTATCGCCGGCCACCGCATAGGCCTGCGCGATCTTGTACATGCTTTCCGCATCACCCACGCCGCGGCCTTCCATCTGGTCCTGCGTTTTGCGCAGAAGATCAAGCGCCGTGTCGCGGCGGCCGACCACGGCGTCGCTGAGAGCCTTGCCGATCTTGGCCTGCACCAGATCGGGCTTCAGCGTGTAGGCGCGATCGAAGTCCTGGGCCGCCTGCGGCTCGCGCTTCAAGTAGTATTCGGCCAATCCGCGATAGAAGAGTACATACGCGGCATCAAGATGCGGCAGGCTGTCGAGAAACCTCGCATACTCGCCGAGATAGAGATAGGCATTGATCTCAGAGCTGCTGATCTTCACCTGCGGATCAAGCTGGCGCGCCCGCTCGCATTCGTTCACTGACTCCTGTAACATGCCGGCGAAGCGATACGCGTAGCCCAGCTCCCAGTGCACCTCGGCGTTGTTCGGCGCCGTCAGGAGCGCGGCGCGCAGCAGAGGAACAGCCTGTTCCACGCGGCCCGTATCGGTGAGCATGTTGGCCATATAGATGCGCGGCTCGATGAGATTCGGGTCAATCGCGATGGCTTTCTCGTAGGCTGCCTGAGCCTTGTCATAGAACTCGCGGCCGCCCAGTTGCAGCGTAGCACTGGCGGCGTAAACCTTGCCCAGATGCGCCCACGTAGGCGCGTAGTTAGGATTGAGCGCAGCCGATTTCTCAAGCATGGACATTGCCGCGGGAAAATCGTTGATCGAGTAAAGATCGATGCCGCGCAAATAATCTTCGTAGGCCTGCGGATTCGCGGCGCTCTGATTAGCGGCAGGAGACAGATTCAGTTCCAGACCTTTCACGATCTCCCGCGAGACGCGATCCTGCACGGTGAGCAGCTTGTCGAACTTCACGTCGATGGTGTCGCGCCAGAGGATGCGGTCGGGCTTGAGATCGATAAGCTGCGCGGTGATGCGCAGGTCGTCGCCGTCTTTGATGAATCCGCCGGTGAGCAGCGTGTTGACATTCAGCTCCTGGCCGGCTTTCTGCGGGTCGACCGTCTGGTTGCGGTAAGCGTACACCGAAGAGGAGGGCCGCACGATGAGCCCGTTCACGGAACTCAGCTCCGTAATGACGGCATCGGAGAGCGAGAAGCCGAGATAATCGAGCGAAGGGTCCTGCCGCACGTTGCGGAAGGGCAGAATGGCCAGCGTGCGCGGCGGGGCCTGCGTGCCGGCCGCATGTGGACGCCGGAAGAAGATCGCGAGCGCAGTTCCGGCGATGGCGAGAATCAGAACCGCGAGCGCAATCATCAGACGAACCGATCCCGTCTTGGGAGCGCGCTGCGGTGCTACGGGGGACAACGGGCGATTGGCGGGAGGCCGGGCTGCAAACCTCGCCTCAAAGTGCAGCCGGCTTGCGAACTCATTCAGATCGACGAGCACCTCTTGCGCGCTCTGATAGCGCGCCTCGCGGTCCTTGGCCATGGCTTTGCCCACGATCTTCTTGAGCTCGGGCGGCGCATCGGGAAGAATCTCAGTGAGGCATCGCGGCGTGCCTTTCAGAATCTCGGCGATCACGTCGCTCACCGTTTCGCCATCGAACGGACACTTGCCGCTCACCATCTCATAGAGCACCACGCCCAGGCTGAAGATATCGCTGCGGCAGTCAACCGCGTGACCACGCGCCTGTTCCGGCGACATGTACCTTGCCGAACCGACCACCGTGCCCGCATGGCTGATGGAGACGCTCAGCGCCAGCGAGGGCGGATAGATGCCCTGCTGCGACTGCGACTCGCTCAACTTGGCGATGCCGAAGTCGACCACCTTCACGAAATTGTCCGCGCGGATGACGACGTTCTCGGGCTTGATATCGCGATGCACGATGCCTGAAGCGTGCGCGGCATCGAGCGCACGCGCGATCTGGATGGCGATATCCATCGCCGTGCTCAACGGCAAAGGTCCGGCGTCGAGCTTGTGGCGCAGCGTGGGACCCTCGACATATTCCGAGGCAATGTACTGCAGGCCGTTGGCGCTTCCGAATTCATAGATCGTGAGGATGTTGGGGTGGTTCAGCGCAGAG
>Ga0335073_10006227_pt1 | contig 16757 bp, 21 predicted proteins | sample Lox_Sample_22_FD_207093 | JGI IMG/M metagenome (GOLD analysis project Ga0335073, IMG submission 207093) | Soil microbial communities from Loxahatchee National Wildlife Refuge, Florida, United States - Lox_Sample_2.2 | ecosystem: Environmental > Terrestrial > Soil > Wetlands | place: USA... | reverse complement strand
AGCATCCAGGTCAATGTCCACGTGGAATTGCCTCAAAGTCACTTGCCCGTGTCGCACATACCCTGAAACGGCAACAGGAGAGTGGTCGATCACATTTTTGTAGGGAAGTTCAAATATTTCGTCGATTGTTCGATCTTCGTTCCTCTGTTTCCATTCACCGCTAGATTTCCGAATGACTTTTTTATAGTCATCGGGCGAGAAACCGGCATCTGCTCTTGATTGTGCCTGCGTATATTGACCAAGGAAGAGATATCTAGAAGGATTCCCGGATGTTTTACCCACCGTCCTTTCTGATTCAGATTTCGTTTCTGATTCCGGTTTTCTTTCTGTTGCTATGGTAGACCCATTGCGAATACCTGCGCTTGATCTTTTCTGAGGATCGAAATCAACTTCCACCAAACGAGAGAATGGCCGGTGAGACGGTGTGCTGTTGCTAAACGAAGGCTGTACGAAATGGCTTGTTTGAAAGAATATGAGAGATACTCTTCCGGAAACCAGTCGACTCGACACAGGACGGCGTAGGCAATCGACCACCATTTACCTAGTTACTGTTCTGAACCATCTCCCGACCGAATCTCCATAACAAAAAAGGAGAAAAAAGATTTTCATAAATAGTGATCCACTGCCAGTGTGAGAACTGGTTGCGACGACAACCGATCTCAAGCTGTTACAATGTCAACTGGTTGCGGTGACGACTAGACATCAACGAAGGTTCAATTAGACCATCATCATCCACCAGTAACAGCAAGTAACAGTCACCTTTGAGCAGCACATTGAACAGAACAATCACCGGAGTCCATTCATTCATCCACTTTGCTTTGATGGCAGACTCAGAGTTTTCGTCTGTTCACTGGGACTCTCCTCCGCCTTCTTCGGTCGCTGATGCCACCGAACCCAATCATGCTTCCAATCATGGATCCACCCTTTCCCCTCCACAAGCAGTTCCTCCTCAATTGGATCCCCTACAAGCCCCACCTCCAAGCAATGATCACATCTTAATCTGCGTATGAAGTCTGTCTGTATTTCTCTCCTAATGAAAGACTGTTAGTTCCCCCCAAAAGGAAGCGGATGGTACTAAGGATGCCTATGTTTCCTATCTTGTGACCACTGAAGTAATTGCTTTGCTTTGGTCTATGCTGATATCTAGACCACATTGCCAACATTTCAGAGCAGATACTCCAAAGTGAGACGGCGGTTCACGGACTTTGTGTATCTTCACAATTCTCTTGTCAGAGACTTTCCTGCTTGCGCCATTCCTCCTCTCCCGGGCAAGCAACGTATGGGTATGCACAGACCAGCGACTCTGGCTCATTCACAGAATACATCACTGGAGATAGGTTCGGGACTGACTTTACCTCTCGTCGTGCCTCGTCTCTTAATCGATTTCTTCTTCGCTTAACCCTCCACCCGGTCCTCCGACGCACTCCATTGCTCTGCACATTTCTTGAATCCAATGATTGGAACAGTCATATGCGCCGGTATTCCACGACTTCCACCTCGGCTGCCGCTCCGCGGTCTTCCGCCGAAGGCGGTGTAACCGGCTATATCCCAGATGTATTCGTAAACGCTTTCACCAAGCTCCACAAAACTGACCGTAAATGGATCGAGATCAGAGAACGAGCCGATAAGCTAGACGAAGATATCGGACATGTCGAAAAGCTCATGGCGAGAATCGTGAGGAAGGAAGGTGAAATCGGTCTCGATTATGCAGAAATGTCTGCACAAGTGAACAAACTTCAATCACTTGAGCCAAACCTGGCAGAAGCTTTTGCTTCCTTCACTCGATCTTTAGATCAAACAGCGTTGGCTACTACGATGCTTAAAGAAACGACGGACACTTCTTATTTTGAATCGTTGAGGGATTTATCCTCATATTTGGGCTCTTTACGCGCGTTACTCAAATCCAGAGATCAAAAGCAGCTAGACTTCGAAGCTTTGACTGAGTATCTGTCGCGCACTTCACACGAACGGGATATGTTGTCGTCTCCCCATACAAGCGGGAATTTCATCCGAAACAGAATGGAGGATATGCGTGGCATTGATCATGAACAAAGTCGAAAAGATAGATTACGCAAGCTGGAAATGAAGATCGAAAACTTGACAAAGGAAGTAGAGAAAGCAAAATTGTTGAGTGAGGCATTTGATCAGGAAGTCGAACGAGAAGGACAGGAATTTGAAAAAATCAGAGGTGGAGAGATGAAAGTCACATTGGGCGAATTGGCCGATGCTAAAGTTGACTTCTTTAGAAAGGTAATATCAATCTTGAACAGCCATCTGACTCTAGATGATTGATGAGTGGGAAAGGCTAATTCCTGAATTAGAGGGGCACGGGACGGATATTTAAGGTATGCCGTATGCATTTGGGGTAATCAGTTTTATTTGATCCTTGGATTGCCTGCAACTTTGTGACATTTCCGTCCTCCATTCCTCTAAATGATATTCATATGATAACCCATCTTTTGATCTCATCAGTAAGGGAATATCTCAACAGGGTATTAAATACGGTCCCCGTTGGTATAATGCTATGATTCGAAAAAGGAAATACTGTCAACACAATCTGGTTCATCCGGCGCACACGCCTCGCAAAACGTCGTATCCCATCTTCCCTTTACAATAGTCTCAAATTGGTTTAAGTCACACAGACCTGCACCTAGCGTTTTAGCGCTCTCGCAGCCTGGAACCGACTGGATTCTTTCATTGACTAGTACTCTGACTTGAGGTCCCGAAGAGCCGCAATCCAGCCGTTCGATGACAATGTGACCACCCATTGGAACGATAGCAGTGGTCCAAAATACACGATCGGAATCATAGGTGTCTGCCGGCAGAGGATTGTCGTGTGGTGAAGGAAATATACCTAGTGCTGGAACGATTGGAATGATATCGGTATCATGTGAACTAGGTTAGCTAAAAGATCTTCATACGAGAGTACAATGAGAAATAGAGGTTGTTATTTGTGGAAGTGTCTCGTTTCATTAGATCTATTACCGCCTCGACCCACGGTTGCCCCATGACCTTTCCATAGGGATTTCCAGGACTAGATTAGGCCAATATAAGATAGGGTAGTACCCGCTGCCGTAGTAAGAGCCCAAATCCCTGACATAGTTGAAATCCATCCATTCCTTTTCCTCGAAAATGTCACAAAACGGTGAACGTCCAAGCGCATTAATCTGGAAAGGGCATATTGTTGACATCGCCAAGACATCCCGCTCTATCATCAACAGAAGCACATACCCATAAAGTACCTGTTAATTTGTACTCTTTGGACATCTTATTTAGACGGTCTGCGACCTTCGATATAAACGTTTTCAGATACAGCCGGGGCGCATCATTAAATGCTTTCGAGGAATTTGTCTGAAACGCGGCGCAGGTGGCGCTAGTCAATCAGCTCGAGCATCAATAACGCTATACCCAGTAGTCAAAGTATTTCCCCATTGATCTTCTGTTTCCGGGATCACATCGACCGAAAACGTTGTGTTCGGTCCAAAAAATCCTTGGGCAAACCAGCCTGCGGAATGTATGACACGAGTCGAATCACTACTCCACAATTTAACGGAGGTATGATCGCGGAAACCCCAGAGATCTCCATATCGAGCCCTGAACTCTGAGCCCAGAGTAAACATACGAATACTTCCTGCAGCAGGTCCTGTCAGGGTCTCGTGTTCCAACTGGTCATTTGGATCATAGAGCCAATCATCAGTCTCCAAGGTCCATCCATTCAAAAATTCCAAATCAGAATAGAAGTTATCTTGCAAGCCGGAAATGTTTCTTGCAAAATTGGCTATTAATGCACCGGTTCCAGTAGTAGGATACCGCTCGCCATGTCGCGAAATCATGTGTAATTGGGTGAATGTACATTGTTCTGGAGGAGGGACATAGACGCCTCCGATGTAAGGCCCATTTCCACCAAAGTATTTCAGTATCGATGGATTTTTGACACCTGGCAATGGGGCATGTACGAATCCTGGAGTTGATGCGGCCTTAAGGCGAGCACGGAGATGGTATACGAATGCACCACTAGCAAACGCAATGATGAGTCCCAGGATGGTGAAGATTACAATTTGCCAGACCGCGCCAAGGGTTCGTACGTACGGTCGAGGTTCTAGTGGCTGTTTGGTCTCTTGTTGTTCCAGCAATGTCTCGCGCTCTTCGTCATCAAGAGTGTCAAAAGTGCGAGATTGTAGCTTGTTGAGAGGAATCGAGTCGCCTGATGAGGAAGAACCTGGCATTTAGGGGGTCAACAGGCAGACAGGCAAGTCTGAGGATGGGGCCGCGAGAAGAAACTGAGCAAAATTGCCGAAGTTAGGTCTGATCAATCAGCATCCAAAAATTCGCCTTGAGGTGGCTCGGCTGATGGAATTGGAGGATGGGACCAGGCGTGAAAGTCACGAGTAAAGGTGTTCCGAATTGGACGAGACTCCTTTTCTCCCCGATAAAGACAACCAATCAGTTGGATTTGCGGCAACACGCATCGATGTCACCGGAGTTCATTGAAAGACAAGAATTCAATTATGTGCAAGGAGAACTCGGAGACAGAGGACAAAGAATAAATACACTACCACTACCCGCCAACCACAGACCCGCCGCCATCCAAGTCATCATCAAGCCTACCCTGACAAGTATTCATCCCTTCAAGGTCCCTGCTAACCCTCGGCGAAGGTCCTTTGGTGACGCCTCCTCCGACTCCGAAACTTACATAAGATGATCGAGAGTAAAGCGATACAGCTGGTCTCCTCTAAATCACCCTTTAAGTCTTTGCCACAATGGGCGATAACGTTGATGGAAGTTGCCGTCACCTTACCGTTGTATTTGTTCAGTTTTTGGTTGATGATCGAGTTTATTAAGGCTGGCGGTGAGACTTTGATTTCTACAATAGATTACTTGGCTTTCAGACATGAGGCATAGGGATTCAGGATAGAAGGTGACGGTACAGACTTTGGCATAAGTACATAATATCACGCTATGGAGTTTCCGGGTATCGTTTATTCCCTTCTGAACAATTTCCCAGTCCTGAGTTTGCCCTTTGCCTCTTGAGTGACGTTCTAGCGGTCTTGGATCTAGCTTCGCAGTGTTATAAGCTCAGTCGCGTCATTAGTTCGGCTTTTCTGTGCTGTCGGGGACAATCTTCACAGCCCGGAGATTTCCTTTCACCATCGTGAACCAATCCTTGCGGTAGCGTTCTGCCTATTCCATTAGCGCCCCTATGGTGCACAAGTTCAAACCTGCGTCGTTATCGTCATATCTCCATGTCCCAACATCCGAACTGCAAATCTCATCGCTTTAGTTCTGGTCATCTTGGTACTGACAAAAAAATCCAGAATCGTAAATTTGTACTCCCACTCTCCCAAAGCATCTACAACCACAGCTGCGCCATCTAACGTCAGATATGACAAAGTAGAAAGGACAGACCTTCATATTTGCCATGCTTGCGTCGTATCACAAAAAGCGAATAATCGATCGCCTCCATATCACACAAAAACTTTGAATCCTCATCTAGTTGCTTACACAGCAGCTCATAAACCTCTTTATCAAGTTGTATTTCGCCGTGAAATTCATCGTGAAGTTGTTCTTTCGTTTTCTCACTTGCCAACTTTCCGCCCAAGAAATCCCTTTCAGGGAAAAAATAGTTGGTAGGCTTCAAATCGTAATCTTCCCAGCCGTCTCCTAGCTTAGAATTCACCATGACCAAGAAATTCGACGGACTGGTCTTCAATATTCGTCCTAATCGAGGTGAGAAACTGAACAGAGCGTCCGTAATGTGCACAATATGACTCCGGGGATGGGAAAGTTGGTAGCCAGCTAGGGGTACGAGAAGATGCTTGTAATAGAATTTCCATTCAAAGCTTCGATCAAGTGACTTCACTACATATCTTTTGTCGAAAGTGACAAAGAATGTAGCACCAGAAAATCCCAAGGGCCCGGAGAGTGCGTGAAGAGGTGCCTGGAAGGACTGAAGATAGTCAGCTTCAGATATACCCCAACTTTGCCGAAGATTGTGGAAGATTGCAGGTGCTTGGAAACGAAGAACCACACTGAACACTGCCAGGGATTCTGCCAGGATGGTGTAGAAAAACATTACTATCGTCAGGTGAAGAGTAGGCTCATGGTGGAGATATTCCTTCGTTTCGGGAGGGACAGTTGACTTGAACGGCTGTTGGATGGAGCGAACAATTTGACGTTCTTTGTAGCGTGAGACAGAATCCAACATCTCCAAAACCCAAACGAATCACGAAAACTCGTTTGCAATGGTGAGCTAGCAACTCGTACACAAAGGTCCGAAGGCTTCGATATTTTGAGACGATCGCCGCTAATCCAGGGCCTTGATTTTCAACTGCGTCATAAGTATAGATATGTAAATTACACGACCTTCGCGTTTCTGGAAATTACCGTAAAATTAAATTAAGGTTCGTCACGTTTCAGGGGTTCTTTGAACGAATCCCCGAGGGAGTTGAATACCTCAGGAACAATCACTCCGCTATTGCCTCAAAGAATAGGCTTAATTATTCCAAGAAACAATGTTCCCCATTTCTCTGGTGTCTACTCGGAGACCACTCATACGGAGGTCGAAACCGTTCTCGTTTGAGGGAAGCCAAAGATAGTCGCCATTCAACCGAGTGCTGCTGACCCCTTCAGTTCCGAACGCTATAACCGTTTAAGGAAACAAGATTTCTACCCCCACTGTACAGTAGTGGCTACAATTTGGTGTGCTATTGTAGCTGAAACAGCGAGAATCTTTGACGATCCAAAAGCACTCTTCCTTTTCTACTATAATGCGTATTTAAGAGTCGGTTGAGAAGATCAAGGTCTTGCAGAATACTCGCTCCTCTCATCTTGCGCCTTGTCAGTCGAAAGATGGTCCTTCCTTCCAAAGATTCAACGATTTCCTTACCATCTGTTCGATCCATCCTCGATGAGACTCGCCCTCCGAGATCCGTTCCGACGTTTGACAGTGCCTCCGATGGACGTGACACCAGCGGGCCGCCATCGCAAATCTCTGACGAACAGTTTAGAGAAGTGAATGGCCGTGCATCGACCCCCAGTCTGATGTCGCTTGGTGCGCGTCATATGTACCCTTCGCCGTCGCATTCATCAGACGATCTACATGACGACTCGGAAATGGTCGACGGAGACGGATCTGGCTGGTGGGGCACAACCCAAAAACCACTGTTTCAAATAAGTCAGCCAGTACCCGATGTCTCGAAGCAGATTGATCTCCCGGATGTCAATATGGCCAAGCCAGATGACGGAGTGACTCCCACAATCGTTCATTATCGTCCAAATGGCATTCCGAGCGTCAGATCTGGTCGGAAACAATCCGCTGGTGAAGTCCCCAAAGTGCGAAAGTCTTCACGGCAAGAAAATGAAGAATTCAAAGTTCGGTTGGTGAAATGGGATCGAACGACAGATAAGGGTACTGCGCCTTTGCTGAATGTTGAACGGCGCTCTACGGGCCCAAGAACTTGTACACTTTGTTACATTTCGAAACGGAAAGTAGATACCCCTCGGAGGAACATGTGTCCTAACCGTAGTGCGAGAGACTCGATGGCCAACGTCCCAATACAACCCACCCCTGCGCAGCTTGTCAAAAGAATAACTTTGTTTGCCAGTTTATTTCACCATCTCAGCTTCGCGATGGGACTACTCAACCGCCTTCCTTGGAGAGTTTGAAATTGTATTGCGATCAAGCACAACGACTTCGAACAAAGGACTTAGAGGAGAAGGTGGTCCACTTGGAAACGCAATTGGAATTAGCGTCAATGGAAAATAGGGTTCAAACGGGCTATATTGCAAACTTGAGAGTTTATGAAACCATCATGAATGGATATATCATGAAATTGAGGGAAAGATTGGAACAACTCGATCCGAAGAACAGACTTTTGGAGTACCACATCCCGGCAATGCCTGAGAAAGGCTCCCTTGGGGCCTCTCCTGATTCGGAGCCCGCAATGGACCTCCTATCTGAGGTTATCGATGGTACCGACATCAAAGACTTTACTGAAACTATAGGGCTGCCAGTTGTGGAGCGGATGGATTTGGAAGAGTAATTTGGATTCAGCATGACACCTCACTTATAATGCACGACGTTAAAGATCATGAGCATACTTATAACTGCAACTCTGGGAACTTTATAGACTTTCTGTTTTACAGGTAGATATATTGAAAACGAAGGAAAAATTTAGAATTGGGAAGCCGGTAATTGATTGATCACTTGCAGCGCACGGACCCATCAAAAGAGACACGAAAGTAATTTTCCACTGCACAGCTAAGAGCGTCCGCAAGGTCTCCTTTCCCAACCTTTCTTGACGTCCAAGGATTCAATCTAATAATGGACGCAAAGACGCTAGCAGATCGATTAGGCGCGGAGGAGGCAGTTCGCAAGATGGCGGCTTTTCAAATACAGACGCAAATTCTGGTTTCACCCCTGAAAATTCCCCTGATTGACAAGCCAGGATGCCGAATTTGCGCGCACTTTTGTCTCGTCCGAAGGCCTGATAAAACTTAAAACTCTCATCAGCGAAGCCACTGGGAACACATTGGCGTATGGATTGACTGCCTTTGCAAAGTTACTTCAGGTTCCAACAGTCCAGGAGGATGCATTTCGAGTGGTCGACAACTGGCTTATCGAACGGGTATCTTCTTCTAGCCTCCTGATATCAGTACTTACGTTCAAGATCATTGATTTGGTTATTGCACACCCCCTTGTAAATATTTTAAGGCCGGCGACCTTGATTTTGGTCATCCTGGTGTCGAATCGAGATCCTTCCAATCCTGTTGCTCCGGAGACTCCTTCATTGGCAGCGGTCGTCGCGCAACAACCGACATTGGCACAGGTGCTCGTCGGTAGATTGACAGCAGCAGATTATGCACTTTGTGCAAATAGTCTTATGCTCATCAATGCCATCTCTCGAGATGCGATGAAGTCCGATTTCAAAGAATGGACCAGATATGTTAGAATAATTTATTCCTATGGAGCGAATCGCAATGTCTCTGTATGTTTCCGACAAGATTCTGGCTTACGAAAGGTCCTGATGTACTCTACCGTGTTACGGGATTTGACTGCTCCTATATTGGAGTTCCAGAACTTGGCAAAGTTGCTCGCAAAGCGTTGGAGAGATTACGTTGTAGACAGAAAGAAGAAGGACTGCCGAAAAGTTCTGGAATTATTACAGAAGGCGGTCACCGATTCCCCTGAAGCCGTGGCAGAAGCGACAACGTCGAAGGATGAACAGGCGGACAAGTCGACCGAAAAGCACATCAACGGAGAATCTGAAGTCGAATTCGATTGGACAAAGTTAGGATTCGAGACAAATGATCCAACTATCGAAATCAATGGAATGGGATTTCTCGGCCTATTGGACTTTGCTTCTTTTGTGCAAAGAGATAGTGAAGCCTTTAATAAGGTCAATTACTGTTCACTCCATGCTAAATGTAGATGGTTCTGGAGCAATTGGCAAAACCGAATCACTTGAGATGTCCTATTGCAAAGACTTCCGTCGCGATTACTTCTCTCCTATATGATCAATTTACTGTCTCAGACGCTACGGATACCCCGGCTCCCTTCTCACCATTTAATACCGGTTCAACAGATTCAACCCTTGACCCAGATGAATGCTTCCAACCTTTGTATCTGCAATGGCTACGCATACATTCTGCAGCAGTAAAATCATTTCTCCGCCTGTGGCGTGACACTGGCGCAGAAGGACCGGACGATTTCCCAAAGATTGTAGAACTTCAAAGAATATTAATTGCGAAAGTCGTCAAAGGTGGGACTCGAGATCTTGAGATCTATGATGTGGAAAAGGAAATGGACCTTCAAGGTGCGGATTGGAAGCAATTACGACGTGAACAGATGGATGCAGAGGAACTCAAACAACAGCGGGCTTGGGGTGAACCTCTCAAATTACTAGCTGACCGACTTCGAATCGAGGCAGGGGAGTTTGTGCGGGAACAGAGAATAAGTTGTCTTCTTCAGGGAGAGTGGTTCGACAATTCGGCTGGCCCGGCAGCTATCAGAGACGGGATTGCGAAAAAGGGAAGCCTGGACAGAGACGGTGCCGTTACTCCAACTCCCTTGGACCCCAGGAAAACTATATTCCCGTTAAGTCGTGGTGGTCGGTGGAGGTATGTCAGATTGAAAGGGGATAGGAAGTCGTTATGCTGGGGAGACTTTGAAGCCAGGCGCGAAGGAAGGCAAGTCAGACTGGATGAACTAAACGAACAAGGTACAAATTTTGAAAATGGGCTAAGTTGATTATAAGTTGATCTCTCGATGGTTGCCCAGGTCATTTGTCACGACCCCAAAACTCAGACAGTCGACGGTCCAACTGAAGACTCCCCATCTCACCCCTTCATTTCTCTCGGTAGCCCACCAGGAACGGAAAAGACTAAGTCAAATCTGGAGAAGGAACAAACGAAGCGCCCTCTCTCGATCACTCTGATGCCTCAAGCGACCGAAGATTCTGGTTCCACTCACCCTTTGTTGACATTATATCCAATGTCGAGAACCGCCGCCATTGAATGGCGTGATGCCCTTCGTTTTCTAGTAGGGGCCGAGCCAGGACCGGAGACCCAAGAGTTCACGAAGAGATTAGCAGATGTGGGCGTTAGAGTCAAACTGTTAGATATCGTTGCCGGAGGAGTAGACATCCCGAAATCCAAGCCCATTATAGAAGGCGTTTCAAACACCTCAGGGGTTCCAGGGAGAGTCTCTATTACGGGAGAGTTTTGGTATGATAGTATGGTCGATTGATGCTTCAATATCAGTTTAAATGATGACTTCATTCTGTGGTATAGAGATTCCTCTCAAGTCTGGACTGAGACACGTCGTATAGTATGCAATAGAGAGCAGAATGACCAGCGACAAGCCTTACTACAAATAATAATTATAATCCAATGAATCTGTGGTATACAAAATGATCCGGGACTACGAACATGACAGCCACCCATTTGCAGTTTAACAGCTTCCCAATTTATACCAATCCATCATATAAACTTAGTGCCTGGACAATAGTGGGGTCCTTTTTAGAACCCTCGCGGAATTCATCGATAGTGAGTTTTCCATCCTTATTCTGCAGAGGAGTTAGCGTTGGAACGATAGAATAAGGAGATTGCGGGAAGGTAGAAGCCTTATCTAGATGGTCGTACCTTATCCATTAATCCAAAAATTTTATTGACACGTTTTTCTGGCGTATCTTCGTCTTCAGGCAGCTTGACCATGGAGCCGACCATTTTATAAATAGCCTCCACGATGCGTAGCATCTCATTGTACGTGATATATCCGTCATTGTCAATGTCATACAATTGAAAAGCCCCTTTGAATATCAACATGGAGGGAGATTAGGAACATACAGACTAGTTTTTCATCTAGTTTCCCCCTCGATGTCACACTTAACGCGCAGATGAACTCCTTGAAATCGATGGTGCCGTTCTTATCGTTGTCAAACACGTTGAAAACATAATCTGCAAAAGAACTTGGATCACCGAAGGGGAAGAATTGTTTGTATATTTTCTGAAACTCGGATTTGTCAAGTGTTCCTGACGGGCAATCTTTGAGGAAACCCTTGTACCACTGCTGCAATTCTTTCTTGTCAACTAGGAGTCAGTATCAAGCCGTGGATAGTGTGGAAGCGAACAGTAAGTCGAACGCTGGAGATCAGCTAGTTGTTCACCGGTCAGCTTGGATTGTGATTTCCCCTGCAGTTAGGACTATTGAACAACAGAAACCAAATGTACCATGGAGATGCGAAAAAAGGGGCACGATTCGGAAAGGTAAGGAAGGAGGTTCGGAGCAGAGTGACGACAGAGAGAAGTTATGTACTGTGATGCTGGGTTCGGCGAACAAAGATTGGAGAGAACAAGCAGTTCCCTTGGTTTGATGTTGCAGCGTTGTTTGGCTGTTTTTGGCTTCTGGTTGTCTTTGGTAGCGGGCGCGATGGTTCCTTACTGCAAGCGGGTGGGTGTAAAGGGAGCAGGGATTGGGCTTCGCACAGCCACACTTTGCTGCCAGCTGCTGCGGATGCGTGAGGGACGTCCAATTTCCAATTTCGCGGACCGCGGTCAGTGCGCCACGGCGAAAGGAAAAAGGCTCTCTCCAGATAGTCGTGAGTCAACAAGTCTGCCAAGTTCGACAGAACCTCATAATACGACCAGTAGTACTCGCATCTCTTATGCAACAAGTCCTCCCGAACCTCTATATCTCATCATGGTACACCATCATTGCAAGCGGCGTCCTCGAGAAAGAAGGAATAACACATGTGCTCAGCGTAATGCGAAACATAGCCACATCAGAAGTGCTAAATCCGTTTGAGCGGATGATCATTGATGTTGACGACGACCCAGATGAAGCCATACTCGATCACTTTGAATCTACAAATCGATGGATTGATGATGCATTAGCTGAAGGCGGAAAGGTGGTGGTTCATTGGTATGGCCATCTAAAATCCTAGTAATCGTAGTTTGGCTGGGCGATCCAGGAGTGCGACTGTATTAGCCGCGTACATAATGAACCGATTCACCATCGGAGTTTCAGAAGCTATTTCCAAAATTCAGAAAGTACGGGAAGTCGATCCTAATCAAGGCTTTCGAGAACAATTGCAAGTCTATCTAGATTGTAATTTTGTTGCGAATTCGTCGAAAGCTGCGTACCGTCATTGGAAACTGCGTCAGGATACTAGATTACAGAAAGGTAACATTAGCTTTCCTGCCCTTTTTCTCATTTTAGAAGCAACAGGAAAATGGAAAAAGCCGGAGGTAGTGACATATACAAGCCCGGCAACGGGGCCCGAAAACTCGGGTGACTCGCCGACTGTGGATTTGAGGTGCAAGAAGTGCAGGTATTAAACCCCAAGTTTATCGTTTCTAACTCAAGACGCATCCTAGCCTCATCGTCCTCTTTCGTTATACATCAACCACCAAAAGAAAGTGCCTTCCTTAAATTGTCTTACTCCAAAGTTGCATCTACTCCTGGTGCTCAAGTGGATTCTGTCCTTCCATCTCAATGCGGACATTTCTTTCTCGAGCCTCAAGATTGGATGCAACCGACTATTGAACAAGGGGAACTCGAAGGGAAGCTTGAATGTCCCAAATGTTCTTCAAAAGTTGGCTCTTTTGCATGGCAAGGAATCCGTTGCTCGTGCGGTACATGGGTCACCCCTGGGTTTAGTCTTGGAAGAAGCAAAGTGGACGAAGTGAGACGATTAAACGCTTCCTCCAATACTACAAGAAGACCGACGAGCATTGAGCCAGTTAAAAGTAAGGCATAGTTTTGTTCTTCGAGACCTAGCATCGTTGGGCGTGTTTTAGGAGTTTAATCAGATACCATGGTCACGGATTGTTTGGTAGAGCTTTGAGATCAGGGACATGGTTTTCCAATTAGAGTGCATATTTACAAGGGCGATGCGGACTTCATAGCTAAACGAACCATTTTCTCCACAATCATATTCGTTCCCTCAATGCCCGCACTCTCAAATATTTTCAATTTGCCAGATATGTCAATGACCATTCCCGCACATGCCACCCGAGAAACCTTGAGATCCGCTAAATGAATGGCAGTTGATGTGCGCATATGTTTATCCAGTGAATCAAAAATGGTATCTGATCTAGACTGGTCAGTATTGGCATGTTACAATACATCATACCTTTCATATAAGTCTTTGACATCCGAAGCTCCAATACTCAGAGTCAACTTTCTCAGTGCACTTTTGACCTTGGTCTCCTTGACCTCTGGAATCGAGAAGATAATTTCGAGGATCTTCAGTTTCCGTCCAAGGGTTCTCTGTATCCCTTCTTCCTGAAATATTATGGATAGATAATCCTGCAGACACTGTGATAGGATTTCAGAAGGAATACTCATGATCGATGATCGTGAGTCGAAATGTGTGGTCAAATAATCCATTAGATGCTGAACGACGACTTGCGCTCCTCGGACTAGCAAGAGGGGGAAAAATTCGAAATCTCCTGGACCTTCATTCGCTGTTCCCCGTTTTCGTTTTCCCAATACCGTATCTGAAGATGTGAAATTTGGCACGAGTACCGCCGTGAATGTGCTGCTATCCTCCCATTCAATTGAAATTACTAAACTCTCAAAAGGTTGTCCCGGAAGAAGATCGTCATCGACAGTCCATTCGCAAAAACGGAGTGGTACCGATTTCGCCCTTTCTATCGGTCCGACAGATGTGACTTGCACACCTCGAATAGAATCCCCGCGAACAATATCACGGAAATCACGCTCATATGATTTTAAACGCGAGAATTTGAAGTTGTAGAGAGGGGTGAGGCGATAAGAGGTGAATGAGGTGTTTTGGAGTTTGGAGGTCGGGGGAGGAGGAGACGCAGACGCAGAAGGAGACCCATCGACCGCCATAGCTGCCATACGAGAAAATCTAGCAGATGGTTCGAGTTCCAGCGGATTATATGATACGAAACAGCTCAAATAATCTCGATGACCGATCTGGACGGTGCGTCGCGAGTTTGTTATTTTTGTCGTTACGTAAGGTAAACTCCCCAACCTTTAAGCAGAGGCATCCAATCACATGGAAAATCTCATATCCATCCTTCTTCATTTTGCAAGGTTCGTCATTTGAAACAAGATGGAACCGATCGGTGCTTAAGCACTGCTCTACAGAAAATACTGTTCCAGAGACACACTGGTATCTGAGAATTCGGAGAAAACCCGGATTCTCTTATAGACATGAGACAACCCTTAGTCTATTACTGTCCCAGCAGCAGATTCTCGAGGGTCGAGTCAATAAGCCTGAAGACGGTTTGTTCGGAGTTCTGCTTCTTCCAGCGGACTCACTTTCTACAGGAGGTCTATTACCCGAATATCATCTGGCTCGATTACGGTCCAGTGACCACCCGGACTGTTCTAAAAGGCCGTTCAGGCTGGACAACCACAGAAGTGGAAGTCATTGATGACTTCGGACTTCACAAGCTAGTAGTATATACAAACATTTTATACCATCTCATGCTCAAAGTTACTTCCATTATCTTTCAAACGTACATCGCCAATGCTAACATGCCCATTCCCTGCCAGAAACTTGTTTGTTATCGTTAAGGGTGTACGTTTTATACGTCGCTCATTACTGAATGTGGTGCCTTCTTGTAAAGGTGTCTCAGATGAAGATCCGGCGCCATCGTGTGTGACAACAAGACCGGCCTGACTTGATTCTCGCCCTCTATTGCTCTTGAACCTCTTGAGGAAAAGGGTGCGAATCTGAGGTGCGCAAGCTACAGCCACCGCGGCGGTTAGAGACACGTTGCACCAGATGGCAAAATTTGCCCCAGAGATGAAGTCCTGTTGCACCCCCATATAAGATGAGACGATGGTGGAGGCGATGACTACAAAACCCAGAGAGAATAGCGCAGTGAGTGAAAATTTGGTAGACTACAGTTAAGCTCGAAAATTTGGGGTCGTACTAGTGGTAACTGAACCTTCCAAATGAGAGGTAATGGTAAAATCATTACTGCAGAGTCAGAATATTCAAAGAAGGAGACTACAAAGAATGTCCGTAAAGGTATTCATAACACCATCAAAAATGACGATTGAATCGACTCTGTCGATGCAACCTTCAATCAGCTAAAAATACCTACCGCAGAGGTACCGGCTGGACTAAGATCCCACAATGAGTGAATTGGAGCACACCAAGTGAGATTGAACACATTCAAAGCAATATAAGTCAAGATGAGCGCGACAAAGATTATGTTGGCAAATATATGCATCCTCTTGCCGTGTACGAGACGCTTGAGGAAAACCCAGACCGAGAACTTGATGAGCCACATAGTCAAGACTACCGTGAAGTAAAGTGCGAATGCAGTCTAATGTCAACCAGGTGCAAGCGAAGAAATTTGCTAACCTTGATGTAGGCCACGATGTTGAAGTTTTGGAACGCTAGGTACAGAAATATTTCTGTTATCATGCTCCCCGAATAGGCAACCGCTGCCACGACCATCAACCAGTCGTCGAGCGTTAAAGCACCAAATATGTAAAGTCGCGCAAATATTCGCAGGACTATGAATATCATGGCAACTCCATACAGCGCGCACCATCCGCCCAATTTTGCCCCCAAGGAGCCCGTCAGACCATCACCGTCATCGTCCATGAGGGAAGGAATCTTCACAGCCGGGAGCGCATGCACAGAAGACGAAAGTGAATGAAGAAAGGAGATGCTATATGAGGTGCTTCTCCTTCAAATTGGGGGGCAACGGATTGACGTGGGCGGTCGTCGCATTGCCCGCTTCTGAGTGGTCAACCGAAAATGCCGGCCGCAGCGATCGGCAGAGGCGTTGACGGCGATCAATCCACCGGAAGAAACAAATCAGAGGCAGCCCAACCAACTGGCCTAGCCGGAAAAGGACCGTCACCCACCACCCCGACTGATGTCTTCGAGGCGATAACGAATAATTTGATAATCTTTTGCCCTTTATGGCCCGTATCGCCCTGGAACTCTTCCAAAAGCGCACGGTTTAGAACAATGACGTTTTAAAAAACTCTAAAATTTTGGACTTGATCGTTCCTGGAATGACGGCTGCTGAAACGTAGGAGGCCCCGTCCACTCCGGGGACTTGTCCAATGGCGACACCCGGTTGGCCGCACGTCGAATTTTCGCACCGCAATTGAAATAGCACTGGGCAAACGTCAAAATGACTCGCAAAGTTCAATCTTATGTCAATGTGGCTATGTAACGGAATATTCATTTGACTAAATGTATCCTCCAGTCCCTCTAGTGCACTTCACTTACAATGAAGATGCGTACCTAATT
>Ga0335073_10006226_pt1 | contig 16758 bp, 18 predicted proteins | sample Lox_Sample_22_FD_207093 | JGI IMG/M metagenome (GOLD analysis project Ga0335073, IMG submission 207093) | Soil microbial communities from Loxahatchee National Wildlife Refuge, Florida, United States - Lox_Sample_2.2 | ecosystem: Environmental > Terrestrial > Soil > Wetlands | place: USA... | reverse complement strand
ACGCCACCGGTGGTGCGCTCCATCAGCGGCTCGGGAAGGGTGATGTTCGGCGTGGCCGGAGCTTTCTTGCGCCGCAGCTCTCGTATCAGATGTGATCGCGTGATCCACAGTCCCAGCGCCACGGTAGTGAGCCAGACCGCGCTGATGAGCGATAGCGACAGCAGGTCGGCGCTGCGCCGGCCGTTGACGGCAATCACGCGCGCCGCCGCGAAACACGCCGCTCCCGCCAGTAACGCCGTTGCCAACGCTTTCATCATCTCCAGCCATTCCATGTCGCGCAGCCCAACCAGGCGATAGCGATTGAGCAGCCACGCCAGCGCGACGGTATGCATCAGTATGCCAATGTCGGAGGCGATCGCCAGACCCGCCACTCCGTGATGATGGAACAGTGTCGAGTAAATCGGCAGCGAGACAAGAACGACGACGGTGCTCGCGATCATCGGCGTCAGCGTGTTGCCGGCGGCGTAAAATGCGCGCGCGTACAGCGCCTGCGCCGCCCACAGCGCCAGCGACAGGATGAACCAGAAGAAATAAATTGCGGTTTCGCGCGAGTCCAGAAAATTGAAGCGGCCGCGACGATACACCAGATCGACCAGCGGCAGGGCCGCGGGCATCATCCAGGCCGTGGTCAGAAACGATGCCGCCGAGATGCGATAGACCGATCCGTTCACCGTCTCGGCAAACTCTTTGCGTTTACCTTCGCCGAACAGCCGCGCGAAGAACGGCATCGAGGCTTGTCCCGTGGCCTGCCCGAGAATCGCGATCGGCACCGCGAACAACCGCTTGGCGTAATTCAGCCGCGTGATGTCGCCGGCGCCGCCGGAGGCGAAGTGCCGCAGGATCCAATCATCGACCGTGACCAGCGAGACGCCGAGCATGAGCGGAATGGAGAGCCGCACCCACTCGCGAAACTCGCGATTGTGCCAGTCGAAGTTGAACCGGTAGCGCAGACCATCCTGCCTTGCGCCGATGGCGTTGATCAGGAAAGGCCCGATGACTGCTCCGATCAACGCCCCATAGGCCAGCGAGGCGATACCGTAGCGCTTCGCCCCGATCACGCCGCCGAGGATGATAAAGGCGTTATAGAAGATCGGACTGAGCGCGGGATAAAGGAACATCCGCCGCGAGAGCAGCACCGCCGAGACGATCCCTCCCGCGTAGAAAAAGATTTGTCCCGGCAGCAGCACCCGGGTGAGATACACGCAGCGCTCCATCTGCGCCGCAGTAAAGTCGGGGGCGACCAGGTGCACCATCTGCGGGGTGAAGAACTCCAAAAACAGCGTGCCCAGGCAGACCAGCGCGGTCATGATGGTGATGGTGGAGTCGAACGCCTCCTGCGCCTCGCGATCGCGGCCCTTGGAGGTGTAACGGGTGTAGATCGCAATAAAGGTGATCGACGCGGTGCCGCCGGCGAGGATGTAGTTCAGCCAGTCGGGAACGGTGAAGGCGGCGACGTAGGCGTCGGTGTTCGGGCCGGCGCCGAAAGCCCACGCGATGTAGGCTTCGCGCAGGTAGCCGATGACGCGCGAGAGCATCACCGCGACCATCATCAGCAGCGTTGCCGACAATTCTGTGTGCTGGTGTGAGGGTCGCAGAATGCGCAGCAGCCGCGACCCAAGACCTGGGGCCTGCTGGCTGGAGTTCGGTGCGGCCGGAGACGGCATCAGAGTGCGATTTTACACGCCGGATACCGCCATCGCGCCCGTGGGTGTTATTGCCTGGTACTCCGCCACAATCTTGAGCGCGATTCGTAGCGGCATCCTACGGGTGGGAGGAGCGCCGCGGCGGATTGGGTTTCTCTTTTCGCTACTTCCCGAAATCTCCCATGCCCTGATTACGACTTTGGTCGTATACTGTCGCGCAAGCTGTACTAACGTCGTTGGCTAGCTGTTCCGAGGCGTATGAGGACTCCCATGAAGAAGTCGCCCCACACCGATCAACCGACAACCGGACGCTGGCTGGATGTAGACGAGGTCAGGTTGATCAGCGATTTGCGCATCATGCACTCCAAGGTGGATGAGCTTTACCACCTCATCGCCAATCTGAAGCGGCGCAACAGCGGCGACGACATCCGTAAGTACGCCGACCACCCGGTGCTCAACGAGGATATCGCTCGCGTGGACGAGATCTATCTCTGGTTCGTCAGCCTCAAGGAGCAGGCGGGCAAGAGCGCGAAACGGCGAGGCAGCAACTAGCAATTAGCCATTAACGCTTGACTCTTGCTTTTAGCTCAAGGCCTGCTTTCCCCGTTCGGCGACCAGGCACTCGAAACGCGAGCGCTGAAACTCGAAAGCGAAAAGCCATAGCTACGGGCGCAGAGCCAATGGCCGCCTTCTACCGATTCTCCATCTTCTGCATCATCTGCTGGCGTTCCTGGGCGCGCATCTGCTCCCACGTCTGGTACTGCTGCGGCGACAGGATGGGCTTCAGCCTGGCGTCGCTGGCATCGGCGATCTGATGCGCCTGCATCGCTTTCTGCATCGGACCCAGCGAGGTGTTCTCCTTAACCGCCTTCAGCTTCTGGGCCTCTTCGAACACGATGGGCCGGACCTGCTGCTTCTGCTGCGGACTCAGTTGTAACGCGGCCGACATTTTTTCCAGCTTCTGCATCATCTCGGCCTTATTGGCATCCTGACCCATGCCTTGGCCTTGCGCGCCCATGCTGTTCTGGGCGGCGAGCGACAACGGGAGCGTCATACTGAATAGTGCGAGGGCGAGAATCGCCGTCGATTTCTTCATGGGATATTTTTCCTTTCGTGACTTGCACTGAGAAAACGGCTCAATTGCTTGCGGGCTATGAGATATACGTCAGGATGGTGCGCGAGGTCAAGGGGAAAGCCGACCCAGGTAGTGGCTCAATTTGAAATCAGTTACAATAATGTCACGTCACAGGAGGGGCGCAGAATTGAAAGCAATTTTGACCTCTCCCCGAAACACCCTCCGCTGGAGGGATAACCACAAGCCCGGGCAGCCAGAAAGTCTGGTTAGCAACCTGTCGGCTAGGGGCTGAATAACGGGCTGACGAAGCCCGGTGGGACGCTAGGCAAGGCTATACATGGATAGGAGCGCCGGACAGGCTAGCGCTCCTTTCGCTTTTTAGGCACCCTCTGCAAACGTTTGCACGTCCAGCAGGGAAACCAATTCTCCGATGCTCCACACGTAACCGGATAGGCCAGCTTCCATCGTAGGTGTGACGGGAAGCATTTGATGTACGCGACAGAAGTTGAAATGCAATTTCCCCATAGCCAACTGCCGTTCCTGCAAAATCCAGTCCCCGCATTTATGATGAACACATGAACCTCGGCATGCCGGAGATGATCTTCATCTTCTTGCTGGCGCTGGTGGTGGTTGGACCGCGCAGGCTGCCCGAACTGGGGCGGCAGCTGGGGAAGTTTCTGGCCGAGTTCAAGCGCGCCAGCAACGAATTCAAACAGCAACTGGAAACCGAGATGCTGAATATCGAACTGGAAGAGCGCGCGAAGAAAGCGCAGGAGGAACCACAGGTCCTGCCCCCGGAGCCCGCCGATCGCGTCATGCGTCCGGTCGCGGAAACCGTCGGCCACACTCGCTCGGAGCTAGCGCCCAGGTTGAACCAAATGCCGGGCGAACCCGGGATGCACTCGCTGACTGCCGCGCCCGAAGCGATGGCCAACGCCCAGGCCGCAACTTCGTGCGGGTCGCCGGCGACCTCATCCCCCTCGAACTGACATGTCCAGTCCCGTAGTCGAAACCGCCCAGAAACGCGCCTCGGAAGAAATGACGGGCATGAGCTTCCTCGAGCATCTCGAGGAGCTGCGCCGCCGTATCGTCTACAGTTTTCTTTATATTGTCGCCGGCTTCTGCGTCTGCTGGTGGTTTCACGAACAGATCTTCGCCGTCATGCAGAAGCCCATCGTCACCGCGCTGGCCGCGCACAAGATGGACACGCAGCTCGTCTACTTGAACCCCACCGATCCCTTCAACATGTACTTGAAGATTTCGTTTTTGGCGGGGATTTTTGTGGCGTCGCCGTTTGTGCTGTATCAGGTGTGGGCGTTCATTGCGCCCGGGCTCTATCGTCACGAGCGGCGTTACGTGCTGCCCTTCATGTTCTCGACGGTGGGCCTGTTTCTGGCGGGCGGCTTCTTCGGCTACAGGATGGTTTATCCGGCGGCGCTGGACTTCCTCATTGGCTGGAGCTCGCAATTCAAGCCGATGATCACGGTGCAGGAATACACCGACCTGTTTCTCACTATCATCGCCGGTCTGGGCATCGTTTTCGAGATGCCGATCCTGGTGTTCTTCCTTTCGCTGATGGGCATTCTCAGCGCCGGCTGGATGTGGCGCAACTTCCGTTATTCCATCCTGGTGATCTTCATTATCGCCGCGATCATCACGCCCACCACCGACATCATGAACATGTGCATCTTTGCCGCGCCCATGATCGTGTTGTATCTGGCGAGTATCGCCATCGCATGGTTCGTGCATCCCAAGCAGCGGCGCAAGCGCGCGGAAAAAGCGGCGGCGAAATAAACAGGAAAGAAAGCGTCCCACCCGGACGATTCCGTGTGGGACGTTTGCATGGATGGCGCTGGACTACTGCGGATTGGGTGCGCTGCCCGTACCGGCTCCGGCGCCCTGGCCCATGCCACCGTGGCGCTGCATGTTACGCTCCTGCATCTGCTGCCACTTGGTCTGCTGCTCGGGCGTCAGGACCCCTTTGATCTGCTCGTCAGTGCTCTGCCGGATCTCCATCATCTTCGAGTGCCGATCGGCCTGCGACATGGAACTATCCTGATGCAGAGCCTCCATCTGCTGCTGCTGCTGTTCCAGCATCGGCTTGATCTTGGCTTGCTGGTCATCCGTTAGGTTCAGCATCCTGGTCATGTGCTGCAGCCGCTGCTCGGGTGTTGCCATGTGATGGCCACCCTGCGCCATCTGGCCGCCGCTCTGACTCATATTGTCCTGGGCATAAAGCGCCGTCCCGCAGCAAGCCACAGCTACGGTGAGCAGCGCGCAAATCATCATCTTCTTCATTCGTGAAAGCTCCTTTGAGAATGTCCGCCAGGCAGTCGTGGCCGCATAGATTGCAGCGGTGGAGAACGGTGAGCTCGACGTCGTCATGAGTACTACCACGCCGTCGAGCTGTCGAAATGTCCGCATTCCAGTCCTCCTGGCAGACCGTCGGGTAACTGCGTCCATGTCCTGAAACACAACCTTCCGGGCGAAGGTTTCGATTTCGAATGTAAAGAAATGTTGGAACCGCGGAAGGATGCCTGACCGAATAAGAAAGCTGTGGGCGAGTTTAGGGGGAAGTTGTTTCTCGCCCGCAGCAGCTCCGTTTGTGATCAGTGCCGGCTGGCCGGCGGAATGATGTTGTTCATGCGCAGGTATTCCACCATCTGCCCATAGTGGTCCAGCGGATGAGCAATGGCAATGGTCGCCAGCGCAAGCCGGGTGATTTTGTTCGGGCCGAAGGGACTCTGCACCTGCGCGAGGATATTGTTCTCGTCCAGTGTGCCCAGCGCCTTGTGCAGGTATTCAAACGACTCCTTCAGGAACTTCACCACATCCGCCTTCGACGTGATATTGTCGGGGCCGTTCTCGCCGCCCAGTTCCACCGGCGGCTTCTGCCCGAGGATCGCAGCGCCGAACATGTAGTTGACAGCAGCCATGTGCTTCACCTGCTGCGCAAACGTGCGCACCCCCTTGAAGTCGCCGTTGGTGGGTGCGAAGTTGTACTTGTCTTCCGGCATGGCTTCGGCCGCAGGAACAACTTCCTTCTCGAAGCCGTCGAGCGTGTGATTGAGTACGGTTGCGAAGGTAGGTTTCTGTTCCGAGCTGGATTGTTTATTTGCGGCAGTCAGGTTCGCGGTCGAACCTAAAGCCAACAGCAAAATCGCGGTCACTACTTCTTTCTTCACGTAAGCCTCCACAGAGGATGGTCACCTAACCTGGCCCAAATAATCCCTAACATGCTAACCGATTTTCCAGCGGCGCTGCGAGGTTGCGAACGCTTCAGCCAACTGTTCCCGCCTCGATATCTGCGGCCGGGAACGGCCACTCGCGCCTGCGCCAGGAGCGGATGAAGTAAATCGCCAGCCCTACAATCAGAATCGCAACCGCATAGCGAATTTCGCGCAGGAAATTCTTGCGCGCGATCAGGATGAAGGTGAATCCGGCGATGGCCAGAATCGCCGGCACGGGATACAGCCACATGCGAAACGGCCGTGGCATCTCGGGACGCCGCGCGCGCAGCACCATCAACCCGATCGCCTGCACCACGAATTGCAGCATGATGCGGATCACCACCAGCGCGGCAATCACATCGGCAAGACGCAGGAAGCAGAACAGCATGGCCACGGTCCCAAGCGCCAGCAGCGAGACGGTTGGAAATCGCCGCACCGGATCGAGGCGGGCGAATACGCGAAAATAATTGCCATCGAGCGCCGCGGCGTACGGCACGCGCGAATACCCCAGCAGCGTCGAGAAGACCGACGCGAAGGCCGTCCACATGATCAGCACGGTGATCGCCCGCCCGGCCCAGGTGCCGTAAATGCGCTGCATGAAAATCGACATGATGTAGTTGTTGTGGCCGCCCGAGCCGGTGGTGAGCTCGCGCCACGGAATCACGCCCAGCACCGAGATATTCATCACCATGTAAATCGCCGCGATAGCGACAACGGAAATGACGATGGCTCGCGGGATCGTTCGCCCCGGATCTTTTACCTCTCCGCCGATGAAGCAGACGTTGTAATAGCCCCAGTAATCGTAGGTTGAGATCAGCATCGCCGCGCCCAGTCCGGTGAAGAATGCCGGCGAGAGCGTGAAGGCGCCCGGTGGAAAATCGAAGGCCCGCGCCGCGTTGAAGTGCGTGAGGCCCGCGATAATCACCCATCCCAAAGCGACCGCGACGCCGATCCATAACAACTCCGCCAGCCGGCCGATGACGGTGATTCGCCGATAGAGCAGGAACATCACGAATGCCGCTGTGGCAATCGCAAGCCATGTCGCCGGCATGACCAGCACGCTGACCTCGAGCGGCCCCGCATGGAAGGTGTGGGCAAACAGCGTGCGCCCAAGTGTGGGCCAAAGATATACCGAATAGTCGGCCAGACCGATGCAGCCGGAAGCGATCGAAAGCGGTGCGCTGAACGAAAGCTGCCAGATAAACAGAAACGACAACAGCCGTCCCAGCGAACGCGGCCCGTAGATCTCTTTCAGGTAGTGATACGAGCCGCCGGCGTTGGGCATCGCCGCGCCGAGCTCCGCCCAGACGAGGCCGTCGCATAGCGCGAGCACCGCACCGCAAAGCCATCCGAGAATTGCCTGCGGCCCTCCCGCAGCGGCAACCACGAGCGGCAGGGTGATGAACGGCCCCACGCCGACCATGTCGATCATGTTCAGCGTGGTCGCTTGCGTCAGGCCGATGCCGCGAACCAGCTCGGACTGGGCTTCCGAATTATTCGCTTCGCTCACCGAACGGTTGAAGGTTTGTATCAGGGCACGGCTTTAGCCGTGCCGTTTGAGCCGCTGATTTGAGATTGGCATGAGACCGGTTGCGACTGCGACCGGTCTCATGCGAGAGAAAACGAGGGCACCCGTTGGCACCACTGAAGTCATGCCCGTATCCGTAGCGATTCTCCGCTGCACGCGCGCCATCACCGATCATGTCCGACGCTCAGCAGGTTCACGTAGAGACGAATCGCCCCCGGCACGCCGAACGGCAGTTGCCGGAAAAACGCATACCCGGTGTAGATGTAATAGCCTTTGCCGTACTGCGCGATCAGCAGCCCGCCCTTTTGCGGTTGCTCGCCGGGATCGTTACACGCCAGCAGTGGCGTGAACTGCGGCGCCCACTGATCCATGAAGTACAGCCCGCGCTCCTGCACCCAGCCGTCGAAGTCGGCCTGCGTGATCTGGTTGGGATAGTGAAACACCGGGCTCTGCGGATCGAGGATCGTGACCGGCGCCTGTTCCACCGTGACGCGCTCGCGACTCAACTGCGCGGGGTACGGCGTGTAATGGCCCTCGTTGAAGTCGCTGGGCGAGGTGTTGTACTGCACCAGGAGGGTTCCGCCGTTCTTCACGTAATCCAGCAGCCGCTGATTGTTCTTCTTCACATCGTCGCGCGTGTCGTAGGCGCGAATGCCGAGCACGATGGTTCCGTAGCGGCCGAGGTCGCCGCTCGTCACCTCTTCGGGCGACAGCAGCGTCACTTCCAACCCGACCTCGCGCAGCACCTGGGGAATATCATCGCCCGCGCCCATGATGTAGCCGACCTGCAGCCCTTGCGGCACTTTGACATCGACGATGCTGGCGCGCTGCAGCGCGGGCTGATAGTAGAAGAAGCCGCCGATATCGGGCCGCGCTACCAGGCTATAACCGTCGTTGTATTGGCGTCCGTCGGCATCGAGCAGCGCGCGAACGTCATAACGTGCTTCCTTCGCGCCCTCGGGCATTTCCTTGAAGTTTGCCGTCTGCTTGCCCGGCATGCTGAAGCTGACACTCGCCGACTGCGGCGCGATCGTCCAACTCCTGGGCGCTTCCGGATGCACCGTTCCCTGCCCGCGATCAGCCGTGGTCCGCACCACCACGCTCAGCTCTGCCGAGGGATTTTTTCCCTCTGGGATCACCTGCGTTCCCGGCATCGCATCGACCGAAAACCTTGGCACTACCGCCAGCGGCATCGACCAAACATCGCCGTTGTCGCCGTGCATCGGCGTGCGCGCGACTGCGCGAATCTCGCCCTCCGCGCCGGCGATGCTGTACTCCACGCGGGCATAAACCGGGGGCGGCGGCAGCGCCAGCGTCACGTATTTCGGGTTATCAATTTTGTAGATCGCGTCATTCACCGGATCGTCGCGATGAAAATACGCCTTAGTGGGCTGTGCATCGATCGGCGGCGAGACGCGGAACATCAGCGCGCAGCCATCGCCGGGCGCGATGCGCTTCGGCACCTTGTCCATGAACAGCTCGTACTTCCAGCCCTCGGGAACATCGAGCGCGAACTGCTTCACATCGAGTGGAGAAGCACTTCCGTTGTGGAACGTCGCGCGCAGCAGGAACGGCTTGCCTGCCGTGATCACCGCAGCCAGCACGTCGCCATCACCGGTCGAAAAGCTTGCAGCCATGGGACGGCCGTCCGGCGTGCCCGGCCCGATCTCCAGATCCATCCCCAAGGCCAGGTTCGCCGCCCGTTCAAACTCCCACTCTTTGGTGCGCAGGTTCGCCAGCAGGTCGGCCTTCTCGGCGCCATTTAGCTTTGAATTCTCAACTCGCGCGATCAGCGAGCGCGTCAGGCTTAGGCCTTTGAGCAACGGTGCGCCGGCCGATTGCCGATCTTTATCCGCGGCCGTGGTCGCATCGTCCACCGACTTCGCGATGGCCTGCAACTGCGGACGCAGCCACGGCACTGCAGCTTCATCCTTGCCCAAACGTCCCGCCAACGCCGGCAACGACGTATCAATACCGTCGAAGAAGTCTTTCTCATGCGCGCCTGCCGCGGGCGGCGTGATACCGGCTGAATCGATCAGCGTGTAATAGCTGAAACGCTCGCCCTCCGGCAGCGTCCATCCGCCTGCGCCCTGTGAGAGCTGGTGCTTCAGACCCTTCCACGCGAACTGCACATACGTCTGGCCCAGCAAAGGGTCGTATTGCGATGTTTCCAGCTTGATGGTCCAGTCTTCGTTAGCGCGGACATTGTCCATGTACAGCTTCTTCGCCTGCCAGGGCTGGAGGCCCTCGCGAATCTGCTCAGGAAACCTTGTCGGATCGGCGGCAACGCGAAACGCTTCGCGGGTCAGAATGCCCGACGCCTGATGATGGCCGTGTCCATCGCGCGGAGCGCCTTGGAACCGTGTGCAGATCACATCGGGACGGAAGGTGCGAATCACCCGCACCATGTCGCCCAGCGCGATGTCGTGGCCGCCCCACTTCTGAAACGTCTCTGCGGCGGTCTTGGAGAAGCCGAAGTCGGCAACGCGGGTGAAGCGCTGCTCTACGCCGTAATAGCGGTCGGCGGCCAACAGCTCCAGCGTGCGGATGATGCCCAGCTCGTCAAACAGATTGCTGCCGACCTTGTTCTGCCCGCCTTCGCCGCGATTCAGCGTGAGTTGCAACACACTGTCGCCGTGGCCGCGCGACTCCAGCGTGAGCATGCCGCCGTCCTCGTCGTCGGGATGAGCCACGGTGTGCATCAGCCGCGCCGTAGTGTGCAGGCGGCGCAGCATCAGCTTCAGGCCGGTTGTGCCGGTGTCGACCTCCAGGGGCTTGGTGTCGACCCACGGTGACGGGACGCGGCCCCATTGCGCCGAATCTTGCGCCGGAGCGACGCTGCTCAGCAGAAGCAGCAGGCAAAGCGAAAGGGTGAAGGCGGAACGGACGAGCGGGCGGGACGTGCGAGTAAAAAGACGCATCTGTAGATAAAGTACCAATCATACAGAGTACACAAAACGGGAATGGTCGCAGGAAGACCGCCGTTCGCTTTTCGCTGCTCGCCTTTCGCTCTTCGCTTTTCGCCAGAACGCCTCGCCTTTGCTGGTGTCATCCTGGGCAACGGCGGCCAACCCAGGTAGCGGATTTTCTGGCGAAGAGCGAGGGACGAATAGCGCTCCCTGTGGCCAATGGCGAAAAGCGACTGGCGAATAGCGGCCTTTCTAACGGAACCTTTTCGCGGCTCGCACGTATTTAGTTGCAGAAGCTGATCCGGCGAGGACATCGTCAGCAGGGACGGAATCTTTCGAGGATCAAAGAAGTGCTCCGTTGCGATTGCGACAGGAAGCCATGCAGGAGAGCATTATGGACGCGAAATATAACTGGCTGATCGACAACACCGCAATCCGCATCACCCTGAACACGGTGGCGCTGGCGCTGTGGATCGCCACCGCTGTGGGATTGCTGGAGCTGGCAGCGAAGGTTTAAGAAACTCTGATTAACTAGCGGCTTTGCAGGGGACGGCCTTTGAGCCGTCCGTAACAGCCACAGAAGTTCTGAGGCTTAGCCTCTGAAGGATTTCGAAGCTATCTAAGCAGAAGTCGTAATGCGCGAGTCCCACTCGCGCCACGAGGAGTCCGGCCGCCGCTCGTTCGACGGCTGGACAAAGGCGAAACCCCGCACCCTCCGCGGGGTTTCGTGTTTGGGCCGTTCCGCTATTCGCCCTTTCGCTCTTCGCCAGAGACGCGACGCTTCGCTCCGCAAAACCGCACCCGAGCTACAGCATGATGTTCACCGCGACAGAATCTCTGGGCTGGAACTCTGGCGAACGGCGAAGAGCGAAAAGCGCTAACTCTACCCGCGCGTAGTTTCCACTTCGCGCAGGCGGGCTGCCTTGCCGCGCAGCGCGCGCAGGTAGTACAGCTTGGCGCGACGCACGTGCGCCGAGCGCAGGACATCGATCTTGTCGATGACCTTCGAGTTCAGTGGGAAGATGCGCTCCACACCCTGGCCGAAGCTCATCTTGCGAACGGTGAAGCTGGGTTGCGAGCCGCGGGTTTTGGCGATCACCAGGCCCTCAAACGCCTGCAGGCGTTCCTTGTCGCCTTCCTTGATCCTGACTTGCACGCGAACCGTATCGCCGGGCTTGAAGTTGGGCAGGTCGGTGCGCTGCGCCTTGGCCAGCAGGCGATCGATAATCGGAGAATTCGACATTGTGTGTTCCCTTCCGTAAGTGGACAGGTAGAGCGGCGCTTCAGCGTCGCGTTACTGCCGCTTTTCTCTAACCAGCCCGCTTTAACGGGCGACATCTATCGTCGGCGAAAGCCGACTCAGCTATTCAGAACCGGTTCAGGACGCGGGTCTGAAGACCCGCTCTACCCGTCGTGATTACTTATTCCGCGCGTAGTCGCCGGCGCCCATGAAGTGCAGCGACACATACGGCTCATTGCCGACCACCCAGCTGTCATGCCCGGGCGGAATATAAAAAACGTCTCCGGAACGCATCTCGATCACGCGTCCGTCATCCATCGCGGCGGTAGCGCAACCCGATACAACCATTCCGACGTGCTCGACGCTGCAGCTCCTCGCCCCGATCCCTTTGCCGACATGCTCCGACCACTTCCAGCCGGGCTCGTAGGTGGCGCGCCCGATCGTCATTCCGCCGAGCGCAACGAGTTCAAACTTTCCCTTCTCGAACACCCGCGTCTCATCCGGCTGCTCAAAGCGCTTCAGGATTACGTCGGCTGATAACGTGCTTTTCACGGCTCAACTTCACCTTCGATTTCGACCAGCAGCTTACGATCTTGTTCGCTCAGCTGCGCCTCGCGCAGCAAGTCCGGACGATTCCGCAGCGTCTTCCGCAGCGCGCAACGCCGCCGCCAGCGCCGAATCTCATCGTGGTTCCCGTTCACCAGCACCTCGGGAACCGGCATCCCGCGAAACTCTGCCGGCCGCGTGTAATGCGGATAATCCAGCAATCCGCCCGAACCGCAGGTCGAACTCGGCGGCTCATTGTGCACTCGCAATGCTCCCGCAGCCGGCGTCCCCGTCGCGCCCTCTTTTGGCGTGATGGGGTGGCTAAAACTCTCTTGCTGCGACGACGCTGCGTTACCCAGCGCTCCCGGCAGCAGCCGCGTCACCGTGTCAACGATGATCGCCGCACCCAACTCGCCGCCGCTCAGCACAAAGTCGCCGACGGAAATCTCGCGATCGGCCAAGTGCTCGCTCACGCGCTCGTCCACCCCTTCGTAGCGCCCGCAGATCAGCACGATGCGGTCGAGGTTCGTCATCTCCTGCGCCACCGCCTGCGTGAAGATTCGCCCCTGCGGCGACAGCAGCACCACCGACTCGCGCGCGCCGCCTGATTGCAATCGCTCTTCGCGCGCCGCAACCTTCAGCGACTCCAGGCACTCGAAGATCGGCTCCGGCTTCAGCACCATGCCTTCGCCGCCGCCGAACGGCCGGTCGTCTACCGTGCGATGCCGATCGTGCGTAAAGGCCCGCAGGTCGTGAATCGCAATGTCAATGAGCCCCGCCTCGCGCGCCCGGCGCACGATGCCAAAATCCAGCGGCCCGCGAAAGAAGTCCGGAAAAATCGTGATGATATCGAACTTCATTCGTTGTGCGCACGCATTCAGGTGTCATCCTGAGCGAAGCGTCCGCGGTTTTTCCGATCGGCATCCGCCGCCGATCGGGCGGACGCGGAGTCGAAGGCTCTGCGGTTCGCTTTCGGCGCAGCTAAAACCGCGCCCCTTCAAGGCTACCGTTTGCCCGTTTCGCCCGCCGCTCTCGCTTCGTCGGCTTCGGCCTTCTGGCGCTGCTTCTCTTCTTCGCTCAGCGGACCGTCGACCTCCAGCAGCCCTTCCGGCAGCTCCATGTCAATGCGCTTGCCCGCCACATCGAACTTCTTCACGTACTCATCGGCGAAGGGCACCAGCACTTCGTTCTGCACCGCGCAAACCGGCAGCTTCACCAGCAGCAGCGGAGCCTCGCCGGCGCCGAACTGCACCTCGGCTACGCGTCCCAGGAATCGCTGGCCCTGGTTGATCCACACGTCCGAGCCGACGATCTCATTCACGTACGCCGAACCCGGCTCCAACTGGCTGCGCTGATCTTCCGGCACCTGCACCTCACATCCGGCGAGCGTCTCGGCATCGCTGATACTGTCAACGCCGGCAAACTTCAGCACCACGCCGCCCTTATGAAACCAGTGCTCTTCGAGCTGCATTTCGCGGCGGCTGTCATCCGGCGCCAGGCACCACAAGTGCCGCCGGTCTTCGAAGCGCTCGGGAAAATCCGTGTGCAGCTCAGCCAGCACTTCCCCGCGCCGTCCCTGCGGCCCCAGCACGCGCGCAATGGTGATGAAGCCGGCTATTCCACAATCTCCAGCTGATAGCGTTTGCGCGTGCGCAGGCTCGCCGAGTGGAGAATCGTGCGCAGGCTGCGCGCCGTGCGCCCATGCCGTCCGATCACACGCCCCAGATCGTCTTCATCGACGATCAGCTCCAGCACCGTCTGCCCGTTCTCTTCGAAGGGCTCGACCGTGACCTCGTCCGGCTTCTCGACGATCGCCTTGGCCAGCAACTCCATCAGCGCAACCATGTCCGGCTTGCCATCCGACATTGTGGGACTCCCTATTGCCCGGAAACCTTTCAATTAGCCACAGAGACACAGAGCTCACTGAGAAATCGATTCAAGAACTCCGTGTGCTCCGCGTCGAAATGATTTTCGTTACCCCGACCCAGCATCCGGGGCCTCCGACAAGCGCCGTTTTTGCGCTTGTTGGGGTGGTTTACGCCGCGCTCGGCGCTTCGCCCGAAGGCGCTGGCTCGGTTATGGACGACGGACTGGGCGGCGCAGGCGCAGGCGTGCTTACCGGCGTCTTCTCCACCAGCTTCCGCACGCGGTCCGACAACTGCGCGCCCTTCGACGTCCAGTAGGTAATGCGCTCGCGCTTCAGGTCAACCGTCGCCGGATTGGTGCGCGGGTTATAGGTGCCGACCACTTCCACCGAGCGGCCATCGCGCGCCCGGTCCTTCTCGATTACCACGATGCGGTAATACGGCTGCTTGCGCGCGCCACGGCGCGCCAGACGAATCATCAACACAGAGAATGTTTCCTTTCCTGCGAACGAGCTTTTTCGAACGAACCGGTAGAGCTGGACCCTTCGACTGCCGGTAGAGCTGGACCCTTCGATTGTCGGTAGAGCGAGCCTTCGGGGCTCGCTCTACCGACAGTCGCGTCTCACCAGCCCTCTGTTACTTGAGCCGGCTTCAGCCGGCGACACACGAAACCTGCGTCACCGAATTGCGGTCGCAGGATTCCGGGTGAAAACGTTCCTCAGGCGAGATGATCAAAACGATCCGGGTGTTCGAGCAATCCATGTTGCTCACGCACCCCAATGAGCGCGGCATTGGCACCCATCGGACCTCACATACCTTGAGGCAACAACCTCTTGATTATTACGAATGCAAGCTGCTTTGGCAAGCGGAGCGCTTGCCCCACGTACACAAACCCTGGGCCGGTGCCCCAGGCCTCGCGCGGTTCGAGACCTGGGAAAGGGCTGCGCCGCCAACACCCAGGTCCGGAAAATCGCCAGACCTGGGGCACCCGGACAAATTCATACTGACCCGCTGACGCTTACAGCTTCTCGTAAAACTCGCAGGCCGAGCACGAGATATACATCCCGCCGGCGACGTTGCGCTCGCGGTCCTTCACCCGCTTGACCACGCGGGTCGGCTTGCCGCACTTGGGACAATCGGTGCTCTTGCTGGTATCCATTACCTTCTTGCGATCGGCAGTTTTGGCGATCTTGGCCATCGTTATCTCCTCGACAATCTGGATTTTTCGCAGGCTTCTCTTCACCCGGCAGACGTGATGCGCGGCATCGGCGTTGCTGAATTTTGAGTGAATGCGAATCGAAGCGGATGGAATGCGGGCGCTCAGGCGCTGCACATGTTTCCAGCTCACGCTCCGGGGAGCGGCTTCGACTGCAGCGGCGCGATGAGTGGTCTCAACTCGCCTGTTAGCTTGCTGCTTTCATTTTACATGAGCGCGGCCTAGTATTCTGGCGGGTTCACCCCAGGGAACCTTCCCGATTCCTTTCCGTATACCTGGTGAGGAAGCTTATGCCCGACCTAACGCAGGACGCTATCACGCCGACTCCGCCGCCCGTTCCGCCGCAGCCCAGCACCTTACGAACCGTCTTCCTCGGACCGCAGGGCCTGCGCGCCGGCTGGCGACTGCTGATCTTCATCGCGATCCTCGCTGTTCTGGGCGTCGCCATGCGCCCTCTCGAGGGCATCCTGGCGCACAAGTACAACATGGGAACCGAGTTCTCGGCCACGAACGTCATTATGGGCGAGAGCCTGATGTTTCTTCTGCTGCTCATCGCGACCGCCAGCATGGGCCGCTTTGAGCATCGCAGCCTCGCCGACTACGGCCTGCCGTTCCGGCTGATCCTGCGTAAGCAATTCTGGACGGGCGCGCTGTGGGGCTTCGTCATGCTCTCGTTCATCGTCGCAATGATGGATGCGACGCATGCGTATTCCCTGGGAGCACTGGCGCTCTCGCCGCTCGACATCGTCAAGTACGGCTTGCTCTGGGCGCTGGGTTTCCTGATGGTCGGCTTTACGGAAGAGTTTCTCTTCCGCGGTTATGTGCAATTCACGCTGACCACCGGGCTGGGCTTCTGGCCAGCGGCGACCATCACCTGCCTCGTCTTCGCCGGCGCGCACCTGCAGAATCCCGGCGAGAACATCGTAGGCGTGCTGGAGATCGTCCTGATCGCGCTCTTCCTCTGCATGGCGCTGCGGCGCACCGGCAACCTGTGGTTCGCCATCGGATGGCATATGGCCTTCGACTGGGGCGAGAGCTTCTTTTACTCCACGCCGAACAGCGGCATTCACGCCACCGGCCACATGCTGAACGCGTCGCTGATGGGCTCGAAGTGGCTGAGCGGCGGGACGGTTGGCCCCGAAGCCAGCGTCTTCGACCTGATCGTAACCATTGCCGGCATTCTGCTGCTGGCGAAGCTCTACCCAACGGCGAAGTATCCGGCGCTGGTTGAGCCTATCGCCGCGCCCACTCCATCATTGCTGGGTAACAATGCCCCTCACACCGTCTAAGAACGTATTCAGACTGACGGTAGGGTGGAGCACCGCTTCAGCGGTGCAGTTTGCAGCACAGTAGTTAAATCGGCTTTAGCCGCTGAGGTAAAAAAGCCTGACCGCAGGCGCTAAAGCGCGGTCGCCTATCGCGCTCTCCTATGCACGCCTGAAGGCGTGCTCCACCCCCGACCCTACAGCAATATACGAAATCATCTGGCCCTCAATGCCGGTGCTG
>Ga0335073_10006225_pt1 | contig 16763 bp, 13 predicted proteins | sample Lox_Sample_22_FD_207093 | JGI IMG/M metagenome (GOLD analysis project Ga0335073, IMG submission 207093) | Soil microbial communities from Loxahatchee National Wildlife Refuge, Florida, United States - Lox_Sample_2.2 | ecosystem: Environmental > Terrestrial > Soil > Wetlands | place: USA... | reverse complement strand
TGCCGGGGCGTCAATTACGTTCTGCATCAGGCGGCCATTCCGTCGGTGCCTAAGTCGATTCTGGATCCCGCGCGCAGCAATCGCGTCAACGTCGAAGGCACAGTGAATGTGCTGATCGCCGCGCGCGATGCCGGCGTGAAGCGCGTTGTCTATGCCGCGTCGTCCTCGGCTTATGGCGACACGCCGACTCTGCCCAAGCGCGAAGACATGACACCGCATCCGCTTTCCCCCTACGCGGTAGCTAAGCTCACGGGCGAGATGTACATGCAGGTGTTCTACGGCGTCTACGGATTGCCGACGGTCTCGCTGCGCTACTTCAACATTTTCGGACCGCGCCAGGACCCGACATCACAGTATTCGGCGGTGCTGGCCAAGTTCATCACGCTGATGCTGCGCGGCGAGCGGCCCACCATCTACGGCGACGGCGAGCAATCGCGCGACTTTAACTACATCGATAATGCCGTTGCCGCGAACCTGCTGGCGACTACTGCGCCTGAAGCTGACGTTGCCGGCGAGACCTTCAACATCGCAACGGGACGCCGTTACAACCTGAATGAGACAGTCGCGCTGCTGCGGCCGCAGACGGGCTATGCCGGCGATGTGGAGTATGCCGCCGAGCGCACCGGAGACATTAAGCATTCTTTGGCCGATATCTCGCGCGCGCAACAGAAGCTGGGATACCGGCCGCTGGTGGATTTCGAGGAAGGCCTGCGTCGCACAGTGGAGTGGTATCGCAAGTCAGAGGCGGCGAACAAAAGAGAGCTGGCCGCCAGCCGATAATGCTGTTGCGGGTGAAGATACAGCGCCGAACGCGCGACATATCATAGCCCAGTGCTTCAGCGCTGGGACACCATAAACAAACGACCGAGTCCCGTAGGGACGGCAGATGAAATTCGCGGCAAACAGCAGGTCCCTCCGCTCACCCGGCCTGTTCTGAGAACAGGCGGGTTCGGTCGAGATGACACATCAAAACGAGATCGTGACGGCGCGGCTGAAGCCGCGCCCCTTCATATCCAAGAAGAAAGGAACTTATCCTCATGTCCCGTACACCCGGCGTTTACGCCACGTTTGACACCAGCGAAGGCACCATCGTCTGCCGCCTCTTTGAGCAGGAAGCGCCCATCACCGTCAAGAACTTCATCGAGCTGGCCGAAGGCTCGCGCGAGTGGACGCATCCCACCACGCGCGCCAAGAGCAACCAGCCTCTCTACAACGGAACCATCTTCCACCGCGTCATTCCCGACTTCATGGTGCAGGGCGGCGACCCGGCGGGCACCGGCATGGGCGGCCCGGGCTACAGGTTTCAGGACGAGACCAAGGGCTCACCACACAAGTTCGACAAGCCGGGCAAGCTGGCCATGGCCAACTCCGGGCCTAATACGAACGGCTCGCAGTTCTTCATCACGGTGGCGGCGACGCCGTGGCTCACCGGCAATCACACGATTTTCGGCGAAGTGGTCGAAGGCCAGGACGTGGCCGACAAAATCACCAAGCTCCCGCGCAGCCGCCAGGACAAGCCGAACAAGGACGTGGTGCTTAATTCGGTGAAAATCGAGAGGGTGTGAGGCAGTTTCGAGTTTCAAGAGCCTGCGTCATGGGTTCCCTCCGCGCAACTCAAGCGCGACTACCGCCGGATCCAGGACGATGTCGATGTTTTGTCACGGCAGCGCTTGAGCACCTTCGATAGGCTCTCTGCAGGCTCTCTGCGCTGGGCCTGCCGACAGCCTTCCTCGATATCTCCGGTTTGACTTTCCCCGCCGTTCCGGCGCAGAATCACGCCAAAGTTCTGGGGCGTCCTGCGTTTTTCATTCGAAGCAAGCTCCCGTTTTCCCACGCACGACCAAATCTCAAGGAGGAACCATGAGTTCACCACAAGTTCCTAAGCTTGACATGGACAAGCTGAATGCTTTCATTGGGCAGTTTGTTACCGATCTCGGAGCGGCGGTCCACACCGGCATGGTGGTCATTGGAGAAAAGCTGGGTCTTTACAAGGCACTCGCCGGCGGTCCCATGACCTCCGCCGAACTGGCGGCCGCAACCCAGACCGACGAACGCTATCTGCGCGAGTGGCTGGCCTCGCAGGCCGCCGGCGGATACATCACCTTCGACGAAAGCAGTAACAAATTCAGCCTGACGGAGGAACAGGCATTCACCCTGGCCAGGGAAGATAGCCCGGCGTATCTGCCCGGCGCATTCGAGCTGGCATTGGGCTCGCTGGCCGCGGTGCCGCGCATCGCAGAGTCATTCCGCAGCGGCGCCGGAATGGGCTGGCATGAGCACGCGGATGGTGTTTTTCACGGGTGCGAAAAGTTCTTTCGTCCCGGCTATGCGGCGAACCTCGTCAGCTCATGGATTCCCGCCTTGCACGATGTGAAGGAGAAGCTTGAGGCGGGGGCGCGCGTGGCTGACGTCGGTTGCGGCAAAGGTGCTTCCACGCTGCTGATGGCAAAGGCCTTCCCCAAGTCTCGCTTCTTTGGCTTCGACTATCACGACAAATCAATTGAAGCGGCGCGCGAAGCTGCACCGCTGCAGGGGGTAGCCGATCGCGTGACCTTCGAGGTGTCGAAGGCCAAAGAATTTCCTGGCAAGGACTACGACTTCGTAGCGGTTTTCGATTGCCTCCACGACATGGGCGATCCCATTGGGGCAGCGACGCACGTGCGGCAATCGATGGCCGATGATGGCACATGGATGATCGTCGAGCCCTACGCCAACGATAAGTTGAAGGACAACCTGAATCCGGTGGGGCGGGTCTATTACTCGTTCTCGACGCTGCTGTGTACACCCTGCTCACGCTCGCAGGAAGTCGGACTGTGCCTGGGTGCGCAGGCGGGCGAGACGCGTATTCGCGAGGTGGTGACCGCTGCCGGATTCAGCCGCTTCCGGCGCGCGACCGAGACTCCCTTCAACATCGTGTACGAGGCCAGACCGTAAGCGAATCCCCGACGCAGCGCTAATCCGGCCGGAACTTTCCCGCACACCCCTGCGTATCCCTTGCTGTCGGCAGATTGAAATCGCAAGGAGCGGACGATGGACGGAAGCGTTGTGGGATTCGCAGCAGTAGTAATGGTATTCGCTATACCGATGGCGGCAATGTACACCTATTACCGGGTGCGCCGGTTGCACACCGAGGAGCGGCTGGCCGCTATTGCGCGCGGCGTCAGCGTGCCCATGGAGCCGGAGCTGTCGCAGGCGGCGCGTTCGCGGCGCGCAGGCATTCTCCTGGTGGCTGCCTCGCTGGGTTATAGCCTTGCCTTCGCGCTGGTCGCGCGGGCCGAGCCAGATGCCTGGGTGGCCGCGGCATTCGGCATCATACCGTTTGCGATTGGGCTGGGGTTCTTCCTCGACGCGACGCTGATCCGCCGCGACCTGCGCGCGTGACTTTTGGTAGAGCGGCGCTTCAGCGCCGCGTTGTTCATCGCGCGGTGCGAAGGGCACGGCTTTAGCCGCTGAGGTACTTCGCGGTCCGACGAATTGCGAATTCCCTCAGAGGCCAAAGCCCTTTGCTTTTTCGTCCTTTGCGGCGTGGCTGAAGCCGTGCCCTTTCAAAGCCCTGAAGGCCGGCTCTACCTCTACCTGTCATAATTCCATCGTGCGCATCCTCATCTCCGCCGGAGAGGCCTCCGGCGAGTTCTACGGCGCGGAGCTGATCGAAGCCCTGCGCCGGCAGATCTCCGGTCATCCCAACAAAACTGCGCTGGAGTTCTTCGGCGTTGGCGGAGAGCGCATGCGCGATGCCGGATGCGAGTTGCTGGTCGACGCACGCGAGATCGCGGAAGTCGGCATCGTCGAGGTCGTCAAGCACATCCCGACAGTTTACTGGCGCTTCCGCGAAGTAGTGCACGAGGCCGAGCGCCGCCGCCCCGACGCCGCCGTGCTGATCGACTTCCCCGACTTCAACCTGCGGCTGGCGCGCGAGCTTCATCGCCTCGGCGTGCCGGTTATTTACTACGTCAGCCCGCAGCTATGGGCCTGGAAGCAGCGGCGCATCGAGCGCGTGCGTAAATACGTTCGCCAGATGCTGGTGATCTTTCCCTTCGAGGAGAAGTTCTATCGCGAGCGCAGCATCGCGGCGGAATTTGTGGGGCATCCCCTAGCCGACCTGCCGCCTCCGGCGGTCAGCCGCCAACAGTTTGCTGCCGAATACAAGCTCGATCCGCAACTTCAATGGATCGCGCTGCTTCCTGGCAGCCGGCACGGCGAAGTGTCTCGCATCTTCCCGGTGCTTTTGCAGGCCGCGCAACTTCTCGGCCGGGATTACGTTTACATAGTTCCGGTCGCTTCAACTCTGGATGAGGACTGGGTTGCTTCATTTCTGCGCGATTATTCCGGGCCGCTGGTCACGCTCACGCGCGATGCCCGGGCAACTTTGCTGCATGCCCGCGCCGCCGCCGTCAGCAGCGGCACCTCAACGCTGGAAGCGGCGCTGATTGGCACACCGTTTGCCATGGTGTATGGGGTTGCGCCGCTCACCTGGACGCTGGGCCGCCGTCTAGTAAAGGTGGACCGCTTCGCAATCGTGAACCTGATTGCGGAGACAGATGTGGTCCCGGAATTAGTGCAAGGCGACTTCACCGCGGAGCGGGTCTGCTCGGAGCTGCAGCGCATCATTCCGGAGGGTGAGGCGCGGAGCGCGATGCTGGAGGGCTTCCGCGAAGTAAGGCGGCGGCTCGAGCCGCAAGAAAAGAACGGCGGAGCGTCGGACCGGGTCGCGCGGACCATATTGGGAATAGTGGGCAGAAAATAGCTTTGCAACGGCGGGGTTTCTTGGCTATTGGCCTTTGGCTCCTGACAGTTATCAACCGCCGCGCTTGCCAAAAGGCAAGCGCCGATAGCCAATGGCCCGTGACGGCATCTTTCCACGCGGATTTTCCATCATTTATAGTTACAAGCAGAGTAGGAGTTCCTTTCGCAATGCGTAGTGCGGCATCTTTCCCGGGTCGCCTTCTCGTGGTCAGCATCTTCGCCCTGGCTTCGGTGTGCTTTGCGGCGGAGAAGCCGCGGATTCAGGTCAACGACTACATCATCCATGTGGTGGTGACGCCGGAGAACCATCAACTGAAGGCGCAGGCAAGGGTGAGATTCACCGCGCTGGACGACATCAACATTGCAACGTTTGAGCTGCACAACGCGCTGCGCCCCACGCGGGTTCTTGACGAGAATGGCCAGTCGCTGCCGGTGGAGCGCGTGAGCCAGGACTCCACGGTGCGCATTTCCCTGCCGGCTACGCTTAACAAGGGCGCATCCGAGACCTTGTTCTTCGAATACGAAGGCGCCATCCAGTCCGCCGACGATAGTCCGGTGCAGGGACTGAAGCTGGCGTACATTGGCGACCCGATCACGTATCTGCTCTACGCCGGGCGCTGGTTCCCCATGGTCGGCTACGGCACCGATCGTTTTACCTCGACGATCAGCGTGAGTGTGCCGCCGGGTTATACCGTCATCGGCAGCGGCAAACAGAGCGCCGCGCCGGGTCACGAAGTGGAAGAGGGCAAGCCCTCTTCGCGCAAGGGAGCCTCGCAGGATACCCTGACCCGGCTTGCTACACCTGCCGGCGGAAAAACCGTTACCTTCACCTACACCGACCACCCCAGCTTCCCCGGAACGCTGATCATCGCGAAATATGTGCAGACGAAAAGCAGCGAAGGCGGCTTGAACATCAACGTCTACACTACGCCCGAGCACAAGGCGGCGGCCACGCAGTACGCTGACACCGCGGCCAAGGAGTTTTTCTTCTTTACTTCGACGTATGGCCCGCCGTTCAGCCAGAACCTGAGTATCGTCGAACTGCCGAACGACACCGTTCCTATGGCATGGGCGCCGGAGATCGCCGGGCTGGCCGGCCGTTACTTCACGGAAAAAGGAAACTACCGGCTGCTGGCCAACAGCATTGCCCATCAGTGGTTCGGCACCATGGTCAGCCCCGCCACCAAGGATGACTGGTGGATCAGTGACGGCGGCGCGCGTTATTCGGAGGCGCTGTACGTGGAGCACGTCGCCGGGGAGGCCGGTTTCCAGGAGGTCACAAAGGACATGTCCGTGGGCGCGCTGGCCTACGTTTCGACTCCGTTGGCGGATGTGGGGCGGCTGGACACCTTCTCGCCGGAGTTTCAGTCGCTGGTGACGGACAAGGGCGGCATGATTTATGCCATGCTGCGCTGGGTGATCGGCGAGGAGCCGTTCGATAAAACCATGCGGACTTTCATGTCGCAATATTCCGGCAAGACGGCGACGGTTGACAGTCTTCGCAAAGTGGCCGAGCAGTCCTCGGGACAGCAGCTCCTCTGGTTTTTCACGCAATGGCTCGACTCCACCGGTGCGCCTCAGTTCAAGAACAAATACACCGTCTATCGCACGCAGAAGGGCTTCCGCGTGGTGGGAGAGATTTCGCAGGACATGGATCTGTTCCGCATGCCGATTGAGCTGCGTATCGATACCGATGGCAAGACCGAGGACAAGCGCATCGAGGTCGAAGGGACGAACTCGGCGTACTCGATCGATACCTTCGGCAAGCCGCGGCGCATCAGCATCGATCCGAACAACCAGGTGCTGCAGAACTCGCAGGACCTGCAGGTGCGCACTTCGATCATGCGCGGCCAGCAGGATGTGGAGCAGGGCGACCTGATGGAGGCCTTGAAGGAGTTCCAGAAGGCGCTCGATATCAACCGCAACAGCTCGCTGGCCCATTATCGGATCGCCGACGTGTTTTTCCTTCAGCACAATTATCAGTCGGCGGCCAACGCCTATCGCGAGGCACTCGATGGCGATGGCATACCGCGCTGGACGGAAGTCTGGAGCCACATACAGCTTGGCATGATCTTCGACCTGACTGGACAGCGCGAGCGTGCGACCAACGAATACCGCCAGGCGCTGCAAACCAACGACAACACGCAAAACGCTCTGGATACGGCGCGCAAATATCTCTCGAAGCCCTATCAGCCGGAAAGCTCGAGCGACAAGCCGGGGCTGCAGTGAGGTAGAGCGGGCCTTCAGGCCCGCGTCCCGTCCATCCCTTTTATTACTTTGTCATCCCGAGCGAAGTGAGGCTGCGTAGCGCCGAACGCAGCCGAGGGATCCGATGTTCGCGCGCAGCCGCGAAATTCTGCTTTCGATTTGGTAAGAAGCTCGATCGGGACCGACATCCTGATCCAGCGACACCTTCATCGCGCCAGCTTCAACTCGCTCAATCGCACTTCTCCCACATTGTGGGACATCAACAAAACCTGGAACGTCTCTCCCATTCCGCTGGGCGAAATGAGATGCTTCAGTTGCAATGCGACTTTGGCACGCTCTTGAGGCAGCCTGCAATCCTGAAAAGCGTCGGCGAATTCGTTCTCTTCGCCAATGCCAATCAAAAACTGCGACTGGGTGAGCAAACCCAGGCAATGCAATCCGCGCTCCTCCGCATGCGCGCGCAGCGCAGTAAAGTTGACGTGCGCCGTGATGTCCTGCTCGCCCGGCGCCTCATACGGCGAGACGCTCGCCACGTGCTGGCGATAGGTCATAATAGTGTCGCGATGGCGGCCGGCCAGTTGCTCTTCGCGGGTGTAGCCGTAGTCGATCAAAACGACGAATCCGCGCCGTCCGTCGAACACATTGGCGATACGATCCACCCAATCGAGCGATGCCAGACATACTTCCACGCGCTCGCCTTCTTCGGGATGAACGCCGTAGTGGTCGAGGAAGTCAAGTTCGTCGTCTGATGGCGAAACGAAGCTCTCGGTGAATCGCCCATCCTCAAAACCGGTCCGCAGTGCGCCGCGATGATCAATCACTTCGACCGGCAGCGCGTCGAAGAATTCATTGGCGAACACGATGAGGCCGTTGCCGGCTGCGCCGCTTGCCTCCTCGAGCGACGCAAAAACCTCGCCCTTTCCCGCCGCGATGTGCTCCGTCAGTCGCTCCTCCAGTTTGGCGCGCAAGTGCGGCGACTGCTCGACCAGCAGGTAATGTAGCGCCCGCGAGAATTCCGGAAATTGTTTCGCCGACCAGTCCAGCACATCGCGCGCAAAGAGCCCTCGTCCGGGGCCAAGCTCGATCAGACTAATTCGACCCGGCGAATCCAGCGCCCTCCACATCTCCTGGAACTGCCGCGCCAGCAGCCGTCCGAAGACCGCGTGCACATCGCTCGAGGTATAGAAATCTCCCGCCTTGCCGAACTGCTCGCGCGCGCGTGAGTAATAGCCCAGCTCCGGCTCGTAGAGGCACAGCTCCATGTAGCGCGAGAACGGGATCGGGCCATGCCGCTGGATTTCTTCGGCAATTCGCTCGCGCAGAGTTCGCGAAGGAGCGCCCTTCTGTCCCACTGTCACAGCTTGCCCTCGCGCTGCAGTTGCTGATTTTCCTTGCGGTGCTGCGGGGTGCGGATGAACATCTCGACCATGTAATCGTGCAGGCAGTCGAAGATTTGCCGCTGCAGGGTCCACTCGAACTGCGGATCGTCCAGGTCGCGGGGATGCAAATCGAAATAGTAGGTATGAACAGGTGGATCGGTGAAGCGCGGCCGGATGATAAGTTCCACGCTCTCGCCTTTGTCGCGCGCGTCAAATATGACCAACGGGTGCGCGTAGAGCCGCAGTTGTTCCTGCACGCGCTCCAGGCGGGAGGGACTCATCGGGCGATTGTAGCAAGCCTTAGCTCCACCTGAACCATCTGAGCGCCAGCACAAATGACACGCCTCCCCAGATCGCCAGCACGGCGATACGTCCAAGCTGGGAAGTGAGCGAATCGCCCTGCAGAATGATCGCGCGCAGCGCGTCGTTGAGCGCGGTCAGGGGCAGCGCCCGGATCGCCGGCAGAAACACCTTCGGGAAGCGCTCGTACGAAAAGAACACGCCCGAGAAGATCCACATCGGCATCATGACAAGATTGATCAGCCCGCTGACGCTTTCGATCTTCTGCGCGCGGCTGGCGGTGAGCAGGCCGACGCCGCCGAACGATACCGCCCCTAACGCGCCGATCAGCAGAATCGACGCCACGCTGCCCTCGACGCGCACATGAAACACGAGCACGCCGAAGACCAGCAGCAGCGCGACTTCAATCAGCATCAGCGCCAGGCGGCTCGAGACCAGCGCCAGCAGAAAGTCCGAACGGCGCATCGGAGTAGCGACAAAGCGCTTCAGCAGCTTGCGCTGCCGCATCTCGACGAGCGCAAAGCCGACGCCCCACATCCCCGAGTTCATCAGGTTCATGCCCAGCAGTCCGGGAATCAGGAAGTCGATGTAGCGCGCGCCCGGCTCGCTGGAGGCAGTGCTTGCGGTAGGGATGGGATTCTTACGCCCCGCCGCGTCTTCCAGCGCGTCGTTGACTTGGGTACGCGCCAGCACGCTCTCCGGCCGCGCCGGATCGTAGCGGTAGTGAACGCCCGCGTCGTCCATGCTCACGACCAGCGCGTATTTGCCCAGCCGAAATCCGTCCAGCGCCGCGGCTGCGCTCAGCACCTCGGCACGAATACTCGCGTGCTCGTGCGAACGCTGCAACAGCGCGACAACCTCGTTCGCTTTCCATCCGGCAACCACCGCGACGGGCGTGACGTCGGGAGGCTTCTCGCGGAAGGCGATGCCGAGGCCAAGCGCGAGCAGCAGCGGAAACACGAAGACCCAGAAGATGACCTCCGGCTCGCGCCACAGTTCCAGCATGCGCATCTGCAGCAGCCGCGCATAGCCCGCCCAGCGGCCGTTGGTGACCACAGCCTGCTCGGGGCCGGTCGCGACCGGCGGTTGTTCAATTGTTGCCACTACTCCTCCCGCAGATGGCGTCCGGTAAGCTGCACGAAGACATCCTCCAGACTGGCTTGGCGCGTGGTGAGGTGAACAAGATGCGCGCGTTGTTCCTGCACTTCGGCCAGCAGCGCCGGGATGGTTTCGTGCGGCTCATTGACCCGCAAGGAAAACAGCCCATCCTCCACCCGCACCGATTGCACGCCGGGAAGCTTGCTCCACGCGTCGCCGTTGTTCGCGGGCCGGTCCGAAACAGCAAACTCTACGATGTGATGTCCTGTGAGCCGCTCGATCAGCTCCGACGGCGTTCCCGCGGCGATGATCTGGCCGTGATCGATGATCGCCAACCGGTCGCAGAGCCGCTCCGCCTCATCCATGTAATGGGTCGTGAGCAGCACCGTTCCGTTGCGCTTCTGGAATTGCCGCACGATGTCCCACAACTGCCGGCGGCTCTGCGGATCGAGACCCGTAGTCGGTTCGTCGAGAAAGAGAATCTTCGGATTTGCCACCAGTGCGGTCGCAACCGCCAGTCGCTGCTTCTGACCTCCTGACAGTTTGCCCACTAGACTATCGGCTTTCTCCTGCAACGAGAGCTCCTCCAGGACGACGTTCACCGGCGTCGGATGCTGATAAAAGCTGGAGAAGAGCTGCAGCGTCTCGCGGACGGTGAGCTTCTCCGACAGCCGCGTCTCCTGCAACGAGATGCCCAGCCATTCGCGCAGTTCGCGCGCGTGCGTTTGCCAATTGCGGCCGAGGACCTCGACCTCGCCGGATGTGGGCTCCAGCAATCCTTCCAGAATTTCTATAGTCGTAGTCTTGCCCGCGCCATTCGGCCCCAGCAAGCCGAAGCATTCGCCGGTAAAGATCTCCAGATCCAGGCCGCGAACGGCTTCGACCTTGCCATCGTAGGTCTTGCGCAGGCCCTGACATTGAACGGCGACGGACACGTTCAAATCATACCGGACTGGCGTCGAACGTGATGGGCACCCAAAACGCATTCGCTGCAGCACGCGGCGAGGCCTCGCAATCGCGGCTACAGAGCACAACCGCAACTGCGGCGTAAGTGTGGCAACTCATCATTGACCTTACCTCGCTGAAAATGTTATAAAAAAACGCCTTTTGTGCGCGCTGGTCGTGTGCTCTGATGTGCACACAAACTGGTGCAGGTGTTCCCGACGCGGCCAAACCTCAACACTTCCGTCTTGGCCACCCCAACAAGTCCGAAAGCAGGACTTATCGGGGGCCCCGGTTTGAAGTGGAAGCGCGTTTCCGGGATTCCAGCGGGTCCATCTACCCCAACCGGTCCGAAGTCTGGACTTGTCGGGGTCCCGGTCGCCCAACAAGTTCGAAATCGGGACTTGCGGGCGGATCCGGGTCAAACGCGCCCGATCTGCTGGGTGGATAACGATCTCAAGGAAACGCTGCGCGCGAGCCCGGGGTCCCCATCGCGCCTGTGGTTGGCACGATGGGGTGGGAGTGATCGCGGCAGAGTACAACAAGCCATTTTAGCGGGCGTTCGTTCGCCCATCGGAGGACTAATTGTATGCACACGTGGCTCGCCTCGTCGGTACGTAAGGGCCCGGCCAAATTTCTGATTGCCGCGCTGGCAATCTTTATGCTGCACGCTTCCGCAGCTTTCGCTCAGCCGAGCGAGGCCGCCGGTGGCGAGGCTAACCTGCAGCTCCCCGATCTCTCGTCAGTCAACTTCCTGGGCATGAACGGTCACAACATTCTGCTCATTGGTATTGCATTTTGCGTCTTCGGACTGCTCTTCGGGCTGGCGATTTACATGCAGCTCAAGAAGCTGCCCGTGCATCGCGCCATGGGCGAGATCTCTTCGCTCATCTATGAAACCTGCAAGACCTACCTGGTCACACAGGGCAAGTTCCTTCTGATCCTGTGGGCTTTTATCGCTATCATCATTCTCCTTTACTTTGGATTGCTGCTGCATTTTGAAGCGGTGCGGGTCGTTATTATTCTGGCCTTCAGTGTTCTGGGCATCCTGGGCAGCTATGGCGTAGCGTGGTTCGGCATTCGCGTGAACACCTTCGCCAATTCGCGCACCGCTTTCGCCGGCTTAGGCGGCAAGCCCTATCCGCTGTACTCCATTCCGCTGCGCGCCGGCATGAGCATCGGCATGATGTTGGTTTCGGTCGAGCTGCTCATGATGCTTTGCATCTTGCTGTTCGTGCCGGGCGATTACGCCGGGCAGTGCTTTATCGGCTTCGCTATAGGCGAGTCGCTGGGGGCGGCCGCACTGCGTATCGCGGGCGGCATCTTCACCAAAATCGCCGACATCGGCTCCGACCTGATGAAGATCGTCTTCAAGATCAAGGAAGACGACGCGCGCAACCCCGGCGTCATCGCCGACTGTACGGGTGACAATGCGGGCGATTCAGTCGGCCCCAGCGCCGACGGCTTCGAAACCTACGGCGTCACCGGCGTCGCCCTGATCGCCTTCATTCTCCTGGGCGTCACTGTAGCGCCCTTTATGGCACATGGAATGAGTGCGGCGGAGGCCATGAAGGCCGCGGCAATCGTGCAAGTGCAGTTGCTGGTCTGGATCTTTGTCATGCGCATCATGATGCTGGTCTCCAGCACCGGCGCCTACTTCGTGAACGAAGCTGTTGCCAAGGCCCGTTACGGCAACGCCGACGAGATGAACTTCGAAACGCCGCTCACTTCGCTGGTGTGGCTCACTTCGATCATTTCCATCGTGCTGACTTACATCGTGTCCTACCTGATCATTCCCACGCTGAACGGCGATCCGACGCAATGGTGGAAGCTGTCCACTATCATCTCCTGTGGAACGCTGGCCGGCGCCATCATTCCTGAGCTGGTGAAGGTCTTCACCTCGGTCGAGTCGCGACACGTGAAAGAGGTAGTGATCTCGGCGGAAGAGGGCGGTGCTTCACTCGATATCCTCTCCGGTTTCGTGTCCGGTAACTTCTCGTGCTACTACCTCGGCTTCACCATGGTCGCCCTGATGGGGATTGGCTACTACGTGAGTACTTTCGGATTAAGCGCGGTGATGCTGGCCCCTGCGGTGTTTGCCTTCGGTCTGGTGGCATTTGGCTTCCTCGGCATGGGTCCGGTGACGATTGCCGTCGACTCCTACGGGCCAGTGACGGACAACGCGCAGTCGGTGTATGAGCTGTCGTTGATCGAGCAGTTGCCGAACGCCGAGGGTGAGCTGAAGCGCGATTACAACATCAACGTCAATTTCGAACGCGCCAAGCACCTGCTGGAAGCCAACGACGGCGCGGGGAATACGTTCAAAGCCACGGCCAAGCCGGTGCTGATCGGGACCGCGGTGGTCGGCGCAACCACCATGATTTTCTCCATCATCATGGCGCTCACCCACGGGCTGACGGAAAACGTGGGCAGCCTTTCGCTGCTGCACGCTCCGTTTGTGCTTGGCCTGATTAGTGGCGGCGCCATCATCTACTGGTTCACGGGCGCTTCTATGCAGGCAGTTACCACCGGCGCTTACCGCGCAGTGGAGTTCATCAAGGCCAACATCAGGCTGGAAGGAGTGGAGAAAGCTTCGGTCGAGGACAGCAAGAAGGTCGTGGAAATCTGCACCAAGTACGCGCAGAAGGGCATGTTCAACATCTTCCTCGCGGTCTTCTTCGTGACCCTGGCCTTCGCCTTCGTGGAGCCGTTCTTCTTTATCGGCTACCTGATCGCCATCGCCATCTCCGGTCTGTACCAGGCGATGTTCATGGCCAACGCCGGCGGCGCCTGGGACAATGCCAAGAAGATCGTCGAGGTCGAACTGCAGCAGAAAGGCACTGCGCTGCACGATGCGACGGTGGTCGGCGACACGGTGGGCGATCCCTTCAAGGACACGTCCTCGGTGGCCATGAACCCAATCATCAAATTCACCACGCTGTTCGGATTGCTGGCGGTGGAGCTGGCAGTCAGTTTGACCGCGAGCAAGGGTATGGCCTTCAGTCATGTACTGGCGGTGGCATTTTTCCTGGTGTCGTTCTTCTTCATCTGGAAGTCGTTTTACGGCATGCGCATCGTGAAAGCGCCGGCCAGCAAAGTACAGCCCACGCCGGAGCTGACGGGCAGCGTAAGGTAGTTAACACACAAGCTGTCGGTAAACAAAAACGCCGTCCCGAAAGGGATGGCGTTCTTTTGCTGCACGCCACGCCCCCGGGGCAAGTAGGTTCGAATCAAGTGTCGCTGTCCGCAGGGCGGACAGCGCATCTCAGCCGAGCAGGTTTCGTCAGGCTTGGGCCCTTGGTCGTGCTTGCGTGGCAAGTGAGATAGCGTTAGCGTATCAGCTATGAGCGATTTGCGAACTCAGATTGAAAACCTGTCGGCTGCAGAGAAGGCGGAGCTGCTGGATGCGGTTTGGGAAAGCCTTGAAGCCGAGGCGCTCTCATTGACCGACGAGCAGCGCGCCGAACTGGACTACCGCATCGCGCGCCATGAGCAAAATCCCTCTGATGTTATCCCTTGGGAGTAAGTCCGCGCGCGGCTCTTCAAGAAATCGTGACGCGCCCGGTTGTCTGGCTACCGGAGGCGGAAGCCGAATTGACACACGCACGCGATCGCCATAAGCCCGCAGCTCGGAGATCGCTTTGCTATGGCAGCTGAGGAAACGGTCGATGCAATCACGGAGCATCCGCTGCAATTTCCCGTTGTTCATCGCGGACGCCGGCGTGCCGGAGTGCGCCGATTTCCCTATGGAATCATCTTCGAGGTTCAAGAGCACTAAATTCTGGTAATTGCCTGCTTCCACGGCAAGCGCAATCCAAAGCGCTGGCAATCGCCTTGATCGGGCCGCGCGTTCTATAAGGGGAAGTGATGCAAAAACGCAAACTTGGAAAGAGCAATCTCGAAGTATCCGCCATCGGTCTCGGTTGCATGGGCATGAGCTTCAGCTATGGTGCGCCGAAGAACAAGCAGGAGATGATCGGCCTGCTGCGCGCAGCGGTCGATCGCGGCGTTACCTTCTTCGACACGGCGGAAGTGTATGGGCCGTTCACTAACGAAGAGTTGGTGGGCGAAGCACTGGCGCCGGCCCGCGACAAAGTCGTGATGGCAACCAAGTTCGGCTTCAAACTCGATCCCGGCGGAGGGAAGAGATGGGCCGGACTGGACAGCAGGCCGGAGCACATCAAGCACGTTGCCGAGGGCTCGCTCAAGCGGCTCAGGACCGATGTCATCGATTTGTTCTATCAGCATCGCGTCGATCCCAACGTGCCGATCGAAGACGTCGCCGGGGCGGTGCGGGACCTGATCCAGCAAGGCAAGGTGAGGCACTTCGGCCTGTCGGAGGCGGGAGTGCGGACCATCCGTCGCGCTCACGCCGTGCAACCGGTGACGGCGGTGCAGAGCGAATACTCAATCTGGTTTCGCGACCCCGAAAAGCAGGTCTTGCCCACGCTGGAAGAACTCGGCATCGGATTCGTTCCCTACAGTCCGCTGGGGCGGGGTTTCCTAACGGGGAAGATGAACGAAAACACGAATTTCGACAGCGGAGATTTTCGCAGCTCTCTGCCTCGCTTTCAGCCGCAGGCCCTGAAGGCGAATCAGGCGGTTGTGGATCTGCTGGAGCGCATCGGCCGGCAGAAGCACGCGACGCCGGCGCAAGTCGCGCTCGCCTGGCTGTGGCGCAAAAACCGTGGATCGTCCCCATCCCGGGTACGACCAAGCGCAACCGTCTGGAAGAGAATATTGGCGCGATTGACGTCGAACTCACTCCCGACGATCTTCGTGAGATTGACGCCGCCGCGGCCGACATCGACATAGAAGGTGAACGTTATCCCGAAGAGTTGCAGCGCATGACCGGCTTGTGAGCGAAGACAAGGTTCCGAACTCCGATTTCTCCGAGGAGGGAAGATGGAGATCAAACGAGCTGGCTCGCAACCTGCCGAGAGGGGACCATCGGAATGGTTCACCGGCACGGTGCGCATCGATCCGCTTTTTCGGGCACCCGAGCCGGCGCGCGCCGCCGGAGCGATGGTCACCTTTGAGCCCGGCGCGCGGACGGCGTGGCACACGCATCCGCTCGGGCAGACGCTGATCGTCACCGCGGGTTGCGGCCGCGTACAGCGCTGGGGCGGACCGATTGAGGAGATTAGGCCGGGCGATGTGGTTCAGATCGCGGCTGGCGAGAAGCATTGGCATGGCGCCTCGCCAACCACTGCGATGACCCACATCGCCGTTCAGGAAAAGCTCGACGGCAAAGCTGTCGACTGGCTGGAGCACGTTAGCGACGAACAATACCGCGCCGGAAAATGAAGGGCAAATCCACTCAAGCGGAAAACCGCGAATCCAACGAGCGCGACACCGGCGCTTGTCGGGACCCCGGCATAAGTGAGGCATTCGCTGATTTATCTTCCTCGTTGACCCCCGCGTTTGGGCTTCGGTTTTGGCTTCGGCTTGTGCCGTGGAGGCGGTGTCGGGGTCGGTGACGGCGTGGGCGTGGGAGTGGGCGTCGGGGTTGGCGTCGCTCCCGATAAGGCTTGCAGCAGGTTCGTTCCATCGGGACTGCCCCAGCCGCTGCACGCATCCCATCCCGGCCCGGCGCTGTAGTCGCCGTTATTGCCGGAGGTGATGTCGCGAAATGCGCCGACGTTCTCGCCGATGTTCTGGTACAGAGTCGGGTTCAGATAGCCCAGCGACTTGCCGATCGATTGGTTCATCAGCGTGACCAGTCCCGCCCAGAGCGGCGCGACCGCGCTGGTGCCGCCTACTGCGAAGCTCGAGCCATCGACGACTACGTTGTAGCCAGTGTTGGGATCCGCGTCGCCGGCGACATCCGGAACGCCGCGACCTGCGAAGCTGCCCGGATTGTCGGACGGCGGCACACCGGCATTGGCCTGATAGGACGGCAGCGGAAAGGTGGCGCTGATGCCGCCGCCGGTCGCACCTTCGCCGCTGGCGAGATCGTTCCACACCACCTCGCTCGAGATCGAGCTGCCGCTCAGTTCGAGCGTCGTGCCGCCGCAGGCCAGGGAATACGGGCTGGACGCAGGAAAATCGACATGGTCGAGACCATCGGTTACGCCGTCGCTCGATCCG
>Ga0335073_10006224_pt1 | contig 16766 bp, 13 predicted proteins | sample Lox_Sample_22_FD_207093 | JGI IMG/M metagenome (GOLD analysis project Ga0335073, IMG submission 207093) | Soil microbial communities from Loxahatchee National Wildlife Refuge, Florida, United States - Lox_Sample_2.2 | ecosystem: Environmental > Terrestrial > Soil > Wetlands | place: USA... | reverse complement strand
GACATTCTCCGCGGTATTTCCGGGCACTTCGCGCTCGATGTCGACGATTGCCTCGGGCCAGCTCGCCGGACTTTCGCGGCCCGCCGCGCTCGAGTTCAGCTTTCTGCTTTCGATTCCCACCATGATCGCAGCCACCGGCTGGGATTTTGTGAAGGAAGTCTATTTTCACAAGACGTCCGGGCCGAGTGCGCTGCACGCCGGACCCGTGGCCAGCGTGGTGATGGACTCGCAGCGGTGGATCGTGCTCGCCATCGGCCTCGTGGTGTCGTTCGTCGTGGCCCTCGGGGTGGTGGAATGGTTTCTGGCATGGGTGCGCCGCCATGGATTCACCATGTTCGCCATCTACCGCATCCTCATCGGCGCCGCGCTTCTGATCTGGGGTGCGAGGATTGTAGCGGGCTGATCACTGACCACAGCTCCCTGATCCCTGTTTGTACTCCAGATTCCCCCGCAACGCTGCGGGCCCGAATCCACAGGGCGTCCCTCGATAATAGAGACTGCTCTGGGATTCTCCGCCCTCCCCAGAATGCGCTCGGAGTGTCTCATGGCGCACTGGAGCGGGAGCCCGCATGAAGCCCATCGTCCTTTCGCCAACGCGAAATCGCCCCCTGAACCTCTTCCTGGGCGTTCTGCTGCTGCTTGTTTCGCTGCTCCTGCTGCTGGCGCTGGCCACGTACCATCCGTCCGACCCCTCGCTGAACACCGCGCCCGCGCCGACCGCAACGGCGACGGCACACGCTGCGCACAACTGGATAGGGCTTTTCGGAGCTTGGCTGAGCGACCTGCTGCTGCAGGCCCTGGGATTGGCGGCGTTTCTTCTCCCGGTATGGTTGGGCGCTCTGGCCTGGGGATGGATGCGTTCCCGTCCCGGCGGTTCCGTTTGGCTGCGCTGGGTGGGGACGCTGCTGGCGCTCACCTTCGTGCCGACCTGCTTTGCCCTGTTGCCCTGGCACTGGCAGTGGCTGCACGTGCTGCCCGTCGAGGGCGTTGTCGGGTTGCTGATGGCCGGAATGCTGGTCGGCTATATGAATCTTCAGGGCGCCTGGCTCGTGGCCGGCGTGCTGGCGCTGGCCGGAATCTACTTCTCCTCGGCGGTGAGCCTGTGGGCGCTCAAAGAGGGTGTGGTGGAGCGCTGGATTCGCTTCCAGGCATTCCAGGACCGCTGGCGAAACTGGCGCGAGGAGCGTGCTGCCTCCAAGGCGGATCTGGATCGCGCGAGCCGACGGTACCAGAACGAAGAACTGGACGAGGAGCCCGATCCCGGCGAGCAGCGGCGCAACTTCTGGGCACGCCTCTTCCGCCGCCCGGCCGATCCAATGCTGGAACCCGATCCGATCGACGAGATTCCCGCGTATCAGCGGGCCGCAGTTCAGACGGGAGAGCAGCGGGTCGTCAAGCCGGCTGCTCAATCGGCCGAACCGCCGATCCCCATTGCACCGCCAGTGCGCAAGAGCATCTGGGAGCGGGGAAGCGAATCGGCATCAACGCCCGCCGTTGCGCCTGCTGCTCCCGCGCTGCCCGGCCATGCCGAGCCGATTGCACCCGCTGTGCGCAATGCAGCGATGGAAGCACGCATGGAAGCGGCGCGAGCCGCGGACTCAAAGGCTGCCGAGCTGCGGCCGGCCGCAGCTGTGCCAGTCGATCCGCGCCTGGCCGGTGTTCGCCCCTCCGACTTTAGGCCAGGGCCGCCGAAACCGGAACTTGCACCGCAAGCAGCCGAATCGATTGCAATCCATAACCGCGCCGATGCGGCCATTCGCACGGCCACCGTCGCGCCGAAAACAGTGAGCGGCTTCAAGCTGCCGCCCAGCACGCTGCTCAACCCAGGCGAAGGCCCGCAGGCCGTTCGCGAAGATGCGCTGCGCGAAGAGGCGAAGGTCCTCGTGGAAAAATGCGGAGAGTTCGACGTCCGTGGCCAGGTGGTGCAGATCAATCCCGGCCCCATGGTGACGACTTACGAGTTCAAGCCCGAGGCCGGCGTGAAATATTCGCGCGTCACCGGTCTGGCCGACGATCTCTGCCTCGCCATGCGGGCCGAAAGCATCCTCATCGAGCGCATGGCCGGCAAGAGCACGGTTGGCATCCAGGTGCCCAACCACGAGCGCGAAGTCATCCACCTGCGCGACGTGCTCGAGTCGGAGACCTTCGCCAAGGCCAAGTCACGGCTCACGTTGGCCATGGGCAAGGACATCAACGGCCGCATCGTCACGGCCGATCTGGCGTCGATGCCGCACGTCTTGATCGCCGGGTCGACCGGGTCAGGCAAATCCGTCGCGATTAACGCGATGATCATGAGCCTGCTCTTCCGCACCACGCCGCAGCAGGTGCGGCTCATCCTGGTCGATCCCAAGCGGGTTGAGCTGGGTATGTACGAGGGAGTGCCACATCTGTTTACGCCGATCATCACGGAGCCGAAACTTGCCGCCAACGCCCTGCGTAACGCCGTGCGCGAGATGGAGCGGCGCCTGAAGCTGCTGGCCAGCCGCAGCGTGCGCAACATCGACCAGTACAACAAGCTCTACGAAGGCACAATGGCCTCGCTCTTCGACAACCCTGAGGATGAAGGCCCGCTGCCGTGCATCGTCATCATCATCGACGAGCTGGCTGACCTGATGATGCTCGACCGCGCCAATGTCGAAGAATCGATTACGCGGCTGGCACAGATGGCGCGTGCGGTGGGTATTCATCTCATCCTGGCCACGCAGCGGCCGTCTGTCGACGTGATTACCGGATTGATCAAGGCCAACGTACCCACACGCATCAGCTTCCGCCTGGCGACCAAGGTCGACTCGCGGACCATTCTCGACACCAACGGTGCCGAAGCTCTGCTGGGCCGCGGCGATATGCTGTTTCTGCCACCCGGCACCAGCCGCCTGATGCGCCTGCACGCGCCTTATGTCAGCGAGAAGGAGACCGCGGCGGTGGTCGAGTTCTGGAAGCAACAGGGCGAGGCCGAGTATGCCGAGGGCTTCCTCGAGTCGCCAAAGGATGAGCGCGTCATGGTGGAAGGTTCCAACGACGATCCCGACGAGAACGATCCCATGTTCGACGACGCCGTGCGCCTGGTCTTCGAGTTTGGAAAGGCGTCGACGTCGCTGCTGCAGCGGCGGTTGAGGATCGGCTACGGCCGCGCCGCGCATCTGATCGACCTGATGGAACGCGACGGACTCGTCGGCCCCGCCGACGGCCCACGTCCGCGCGAGCTGCTCAAGGCTCCCGGCTGGTTGCACGAGGTCGCCGCGAACAACGAGATGGGGTGAGCGCCGCGTCCGCCCCGCGCGTCTAATCCCGCAGGGAGCGGTGCGCCATGACGAAGCTCGTTGCTCTGGTTCTCCTCGTCAGCGCCACGCTCGCGGCCCAGATTCCGCCGCCGACATCTCTGCCCAGCAAGCCATTCTTCATCAAGAAGGCCTGGGTCATTGGCGGCGTCGGCGACTGGGATTACCTGACGCTGGATTCTCAGGCCAACCGGCTTTACATCGCGCATGGTGCGGAAGTGCAGGTGGTCGATGTCGAGACCGGCAACCTGGCCGGCGCGGTGAAGGGATTGCGTGAAGCGCATTCCATTGCGCTCGACGGGACCGGCGAACTCGGCTATGTGAGCGATGGCGCGGCCAACGACATCAAGGTCTTCGACCGGCGCACATTCGAAGTGCAGGGCAAGATCCCGCTCGATTCGAGCCCTCGCGCGCTCGTCTTTGAGCCGCAAACCGGCTTGCTGCTGGCTGTGAGCGCTAGTCCTGCCGGCGCGCCTCCTCCAACCGCCGATTCCAAATCGCTCCAGCGCTATGCCAGCCAGCAGTGGCAGCGGGAGCAACGGGTACTCCCAAGTAACCCGAAGGACCGCGAGGCCGCGAAGAACCCTTGCTACTTCGACTCGCACTCGTATGCCTCCGGCCTGCTTCCCACGTGGGATTCCAACCTCATTCTGATCGACCCCGCGGCGCGAAGGGTCACGGCCGAAATCAAGATCTGCGGTTATGCGGGCTTCGCCGCGGCCGATGGCGATGGCAGAATTTACGCCGCATGGGTCAGCGGCGACGAAATTCTACGCATCGATGCCGAGGCCATCCTCAACGTTGCCAAGTCGGCGCAACAGGGCAGGCCTCCCTCCGAACTTGTCCGATTGCGCGGCACGCTCGCCGGGGGCACGCTTTATCTGGACTGGCGTCCGATAACCCGGCCTGGCACTTCGCTTTCCGTCGGCGGCTTCGAAGGGGTTACAGCGATGGGGCTGGGTGCGTCCTGCCACACGCCGCGTGCGCTGGCCGTTGACAGCAGAGACAGCCGCATTTTTGTGGCGTGCAACAACCTGAAAATGGCTGTGCTGAACGCGTCCCGCGGTGATGTGGTGACCACCTTGCCCATCGGCCCCGATCCCGATGCCGTCGGCTACGATCCCGACCGCAGCCTCATCTTCTCGGCCAATGGCGGCGCACAGGGCAGCCTTACCATCATCCACCGCGACGTCACCGACACCTACAACGTGGTTCAGATTCTGCCCACCCGCCAGCAGGCGCGAACACTGGCTGTGAATTCGTCCACCGGCCAGGTCTATCTCGTGACGGTGATCCAGGTAGCGCAACTCCGGCCACCAATAAGTGGGATTGGCACGCTCGAATTGGAGCCCCAGGACGCGAGCTTCCAGGTGCTGGTGGTGGGGAACTGAAGGCGCAGGTATCCTTGGGTGGTTCCTCCGGCCCAAATCCCGACGGAAAGCAGCGGCAAAGTGGCACACTAGATGCATGTTGGACTTCCATGCGCACCAGTTGCTGCCGCGGGTGCTGCTGATCGACGATGACATGGTGAGCCGCGAGGTTGTGGCCACGGTGCTTACCATGAGCGGCTTTACCGTCCATGCGGCTGGAGACGGCGATGCGGCACTGGCGCTGATCGAGGCGGGCGACTCGAAGCCGGAAGTGATCCTGATGGATACGCAGATGCCGGGGCTGAGCGGGGTTCCCCTCATGGATGCCCTGCGCGCCCGCAGCCGCGCCAAGATTTTCGCCATCAGCGCCAGTAAGCCGGGTCCCGACCTTCTGGGGATGGCCGACGGGTTCCTGCTCAAACCGTTCGGCTCCGACGCGCTGCGCAAAGCACTGGATCAGTATGGGCCCCCAATTAAGCTCTCGACCACGCCGCCCGGGGAAGATGATCCCCCGGTGCTGAAGGCGGAGACGCTGGCCAGTTTTCGCGAGACCATGCCCGAAGCCAAGGTGCGCGAGATTTACGATGCCACTGTTGCCGACCTGCACAAGCGAATGGAAATGCTGGAGATCGCTATCGATAACCTGGACATCGACGCGGTGCACAAGATTGGTCATTCGATCAAAGGCGGGTGCGCCATGGCAGGGGCGGCCCAGGTGTCGCGGATGGGGGCTTTGCTGGAAACAGTCACGTTCGAGCCGGGGAGTGACCAGTTGGATAACAGGCAGAGGTTACTTCGCGATTTGCGTGCGGCAGTTTCGAACCTGGAGCGTATGCTGAAGGTTGAATTTCCGGCATAATTGTCTCGGGGTCCAGGAGGTTGGCCGCACAAGTGGAACGACCTATTCGAATTGTATTGGCTGACGATCATCCGGTCGTCCGCATCGGTGTGCGAAACATGCTGACCATCGAAGACGGCTTCGAAGTCATCGGCGAAGCCTCCGATGGAGACGAGGCGATTACCGCAACGCTGGAGCTCCAGCCGGATATCCTGCTGCTGGATGTGCAGATGCCGCGCCTGCCGGGGCTTGAAGCCATGCGCGCCATCATGAACGGCACGCCCACGGTCAAGATCCTGCTGCTCACCTCGACCATCACCTCGCAGCAGATTATTGAGGCGCTGCACATCGGCGCGCGGGGCATCGTGCTCAAAGACGCGCTGGCCGGCCACCTGCAGACCGCCATCCGCACTGTTTACGCTGGCGACTACTGGATCGGCGGCAAGCGCGTGGTGAACCTGGTGAGCGCGCTACACGACCTGATGCAGCAAGCCGCGGTGCCGCAGCGTAAGACGTATGGCCTCACGCCGCGCGAGCTCGAAGTGGTGGGCTGCATCGTCGAAGGTTGCTCCAACCGCGACATTGCCAAGCAGTTCAGCCTGAGCGAGGAGACGGTGAAGCGCCATCTCTCGAATATTTTCGACAAGACCGGCGTTTCAACACGGCTCGAGCTGGCGCTGTTCGCGATTGCGCACCAGCTTGTGGCGCCGTTGTAAACTAGCGCTATTGACCCTCCTGCCAGTCCGGGTCGAGCAGCCTCGGCCCCGGTCCCTCATCTGCAAGCGTGTCCCAGGGATTTCGCAGCGGGCATGTGCCCAGCGACAAACAGCCGCAGCCGATGCAGCCGTCGAGCTGATCGCGCAGCCGGGTCAGACGCGCAATGCGGTCGTTCAGTTCGACGCGCCAGCGTGCGGAGAGCTTCGCCCAATCCTCCGATGTAGGAGTGCGGCCGTTCGGCAGCGCCTTCAGCGCGTCGCGAATCGACGCCAGCGAAATGCCCGTGCGCTGCGCCACGCGAATTATGGCAATCCGCCGAAGCACCTCACGCGGGTAGCGGCGCTGGTTGCCGGCATTGCGGCGGCTGCGGATCAATCCCTGGGCTTCGTAGTAGTGCAGCGTCGAAGCCGCGACACCACTGCGCGCCGCAGCTTCGCCTACCGACAGCTCAGCGGCGACGGAGGTGTGTTCAGGAAGTTTCATGCTGAACCTCTTGACCTCAAGTCAACTTGAGGTTGTAGCTTTGATTGTAACGGAGCACTCAAACCGGAGGGAGCAGCACGCATGGACGACAAGATCAAACTTGCACTGATTTATGGCAGCGCCCGCAAGGGCCGATTCTGCGACACGGTGGTGAACTGGGTGGCAGGCGAAATTGCCAGCCATGGAGGATTTGCGGTGAACCGGATCGATCCGGCTGTCGAGCTCGCCCATGAGCGCACCGACGGCGAAGCCGCACCCGGCGCGCGCACGCTTTGGCATCGCCTGGCCGAAGCGGATGCCTTCCTGATCGTCACGCCCGAGTACAACCACGGCTATCCCGCACCACTGAAATCACTGATCGATTCGGTGGGCGCGGAATGGCACGCCAAGCCGGTGGCATTCGTATCCTATGGCGGTGTTTCCGGTGGCCTGCGAGCCGTCGAGCAGCTCCGCCAGGTATTTGCCGAGCTTCACACGGTCACGATCCGTGACGCGGTCAGCTTTGCCGGTGCATGGGAACAGTTCGACGAGAAGGGGAATCTACTGACTCCTGACCGCTATCAGCGCTCGATGGGCGTATTGCTTTCGCGGCTCGAGTGGTGGGCCGCGGCGCTGCGCGCCGCGCGAAAAGCGGAGCCGTACACGCGCGCGGCGTGAGCCGGCCGGATGCGCAAATAATTTCGCCGCGCATGGAATAAATCGCCGCCGCTCCAGTTCTATTCGGTGAAAGGAGCAACAGCGTGCAAAGAATCTTCTCCTGACTCTCGCATCCGCCAACCGAGGGACCGCGATCCATACTCATTCTCCGTCTCATGGCCGGAGGTGTCTTCTTCTGGGAAGGACTGCTGAGGTTTGTGTATACCAATCAGGGGGTCGGCCGATTCACCAAGCTGGGAATCCCGTTTCCACATTTCACCGCAACATTCGTTGGCGCGCTCGAAATCGCCGGCGGCATGCTTCTGCTTTCCGGTCTTGCCACACGTTTCATTGCCGTTCCATTCATTGCGGAGATGATCGTAGCTATGCTGACGACGAAAGTCTCTGTATTTTGGAACCTCTCCGCTGCCACTACCTCCTGCGCCGCCCAAAGTCGGTATCTGGGGTGTCCTGCACGATATTCGTTCCGACTACGCGCAAATCATGACCCCTCTGTTTCTTCTGATCAATGGACCGGGTCGAGGGTCGCTCGACGCTTTGCTGGCGCGTCCCACAGAACGCGGGATCGCCGCACAGCGGGCGAAAGATCGACCCAGCGGCGCGTCATCCGCCGCGGCCGATTAACGGCTGGGCTTACGCTACACTGTGGGAGCCGTGGCCCATCGTCCTGCCGACTCCGCGCTTTTCGAAGAGCTGGCGATGCCGCTCTTTGCGCGGCTCTACAACTTCGCCTGCTGGCTCGCGCAGGATCGCGCTGCGGCCGAAGACCTTGTGCAGGAAACCTACACGAAGGCACTGAAGGGATTTCCCGCGTTTGAGCCGGAGACGAACTTCCGTGCCTGGATGTACCGGATCCTGCGCAACACGTTTCTCGCGTCGCAGGCTGGGCTCAAAGCCATGCAGCTCGAGATGACGGACGATCAGGTTGGCGAATCGGAAACTCCCGGAACGCCGGAGTCGATCCTGCTTGCACGAATGGAGCAGGAGGCGATTCAGCGGGCGTTGGAAGAGCTTCCCATGCACTTTCGCGAAGTGATTTTGTTATGTGACTACGAAGAGATGAGCTACCAGGAGATCAGCCAGACGCTGCTATTCCGATGGGCACCGTCATGTCGCGCATTTCGCGTGCACGGAAGGCGATGCGCGCCCTGCTGGCCGCGACCTTTGAGGGGTCCGCGCAATGAGCTGCGAATTATCGAGGGAAAAACTCGAAGCGTACGTGGATCGCGAAGGTTCGCGCGAGAGCCTCGCGGCCACAGAAGAGCATCTGCGTTTGTGCCCCGATTGCGCTCTAGAAGCTCTTCACCGAATGCATGTCAAGCGCGCTACAAAGCTTGCCGCTGAGCGTTACACCCCGGCGCCTGCGTTGCGGCTCCGAGTCGAGCAGAGTCTTCGCAAAAAGGTCAAGCCGGTTTGGGGAGGTGCTTGGAGCCCCGGGCTGCTCGCGGCAGCAGGCATAATGCCTTTTGTGGTTGTGTTGTCGCTTATGTATTCGCGACGCGCCGAAAGTGAACGCGCAACAACCGAGATCGTCGATTTGCATGTGGCTACCCTTGCCAGCGCCAATCCAGTGGACGTGGTTTCCGGCGACCGTCATACGGTCAAGCCTTGGTTTCAGGGCAAGGCGCCCTTCAGCTTTAACCTTCCCGAGTTCAGCGGCACTCAGTTCAAGGTGGTCGGTGGAAAGATCGCATATGTCGAGAACCATGTGGCTGCGCAACTGCTGTTGGGAAGCGGCAAACACGAGATTTCGGTCTTCATTGCGCAGGACCGTCCCGGCGATTTTCCGGCTGCCCCGGCTGGAGGTGCGGCGCGCGAGGGGATTCAACATCGCAACGTGGACAGCAGGCGGCTTGCGCTGGATTGCCGTCAGCGATACGAACGCCGCCGAACTTCAGACGCTTGCCGAGCTCTTTGAAGCGGCTGGGCGGCAATAGTGCGCTGCCAACTCCGTTCAGACCAGGAGAAACTGTTTTTCCAGGCGATCTAACAGGTCGGCCGTTCCGTTGCAGATGCCGGTGTGCACCGGCGACGGTTGAATGATCGTGCTGCGTGCCGAGACGAGCCAGTGAAAGCGCTCGCGCTGCGACAGCTCCGCAATGGGCCCGGCGGCCGCGTCGCCGGCGCAGATGCGCTCGAAAGCGTTGAGATGTTCGCGGATCAACTCCAAATCCACTTCGGGCCAGAGCGCCTTCAACCGCTGTTCATTAAGACGGGTGCGCGCGACCAGGTAGCGCATCTCGAGGCAGAACACGACCACTCCCGCGTTGATGAACTCTTGGCGCTCCACGCGAGGCACCACGCGGATCACGGCGTAATCAAACGAGGCGGACATGAGCTTCCATTGCCTCCCGTTCGAAGATTTCCGCAGCGGCCAGCCGCTGCGAGAGAAAGTCGACGTATGCGGCGCGCTTTTCGTCCGCCGTTCGCCGCGGCGGAACCGCTTCGAGCCATATATCCGGCACCTGGCTCGCGATTTCGGCTAATCGATCGTGTGTGAGCATGCTCTTAGCAATCACTGCCGCCTGCGCCAGCTCGCGCGCCCAGGGCATCAGCACGTGCTGCGCGATCTCCCGGAAAGGCGCATCGAACTTGGCCGGCATCGTGTCCCAGTTGTGATGAACGAAGAGCGCGGCGCCATGGTCGATGAGATAAAGCTTGCGATGCCACAACAGCAAATTGGCGTTACGCGGAGTTCGGTCGACGTTCATGGTGAATGCATCGAACCAGACCGAAAGCGAAGCTTCGGCGGCGGATACCGTGTCGCGCGCCGCAGGGTCGAACATGGTCGATCCGGGCAGGTAATCCAGGGCGAGGTTCAACCCGGCGCTCGCCTTCAGCAACTGGCGAATCTCCGCATCCGGCTCGTTGCGGGCAAGCGCGGCATCGATCTCGACAAAGACCAGTTCGGGGACGCGCAAGCCGAGCGCCCGGCCGATTTCGCCTGCAATGAGCTCGGCGACGAGAGCCAGAGGGCCTTGTCCGGCGCCGCAGAACTTAGCAACGTAGAGTCCGAGGTCGTCGGCTTCCACGATTGCAGGCAGCGAGCCGCCTTCACGCAGCGGCAGCACGTAGCGGGTCGCGTTGACAGTCCTCAGCATCGAAGATTCAGTTTACGGCGGCTCACGGAGGTCTGGGCTGCGCTGTTCGCCTAACATGGGACTATCGATGACTGCTGGGAGGAATCGCGCGATGAAGGTGGGTTTTCTGGGTATGGGCAAGATGGGGACGCCGATGGCGTTGCGCCTGGTTGCGGCCGGTCACGAATTGTCGGTGTGGAACCGCAACGAGGGTCGCACCGAGCCGCTGCTTCGCCAAGGCGCGATCGCGGCAGCTACTCCGGCCGAAGCCGAGTTGGGCGCCGATGCCGTGATCACCATGCTGTTCGACGATGCGGCGCACGAAGAAGTGCTTTTCGGCGCCAACGGTTTGCTGGATGCGCTGGACCCGGGCGCGCTTCACATCTCGTGCAGCACCATCAGCGTCGCGCTGAGCGAGCGGCTTACCGAAGAGCACGAACGCCGCGGCATCGATTTCGTTGCCGCGCCAGTCTTCGGCCGCCCAAATGTTGCCGAAGAAGGGCGCCTGTGGATTGTTGTGGCCGGTGCCGGAAATGCTGTGGCGCGCGCCAAACCGCTGCTCGAGCCGCTCTCGCGCGGCATCTCCGTCGTAGGTTCCCGGCCCAGCCAGGCGCACGCCGTCAAACTCGGCGGCAACTTCCTCATCGCCGCCATGATCCGTGCGCTAAGCGAGTCGTTCGTCTACTCCGCGGCGCTGGGCATTTCACCCGAGATCTTCGGCGAGACCATCAACAGCGCGCTGTTCCAGTCTCCGTTCTTTGCCGCCTATACGAAGGTGATGCTGCGCCCGCCGGAGCAGCCCGGAGCTACGGTCGATCTGGGCGCAAAGGACCTTCGCCTGATGCGCGAGGCCGCTGCCGCGCATGGCGCCCGCATCGCTTTGGCCGAGCATATCGGGCAAGCTTTGGCCGAAGCGCAGCGCGAGGGCATGGGTAGCGGAGACTGGCCTGTCGTTGAGTACGAGATGGCCCGGAAACGTGGAGCAGTGGGCGCGTAGGAGGCGCGCAGCCGCAGGCGCCGCGGGTACCGAAAACAGGTGACGGCGAGCAGTCTCAAGTTCGGGGAAAAGAGGCCCGAAACCATCGCGAAAGCCTGGTTCGCGGGCCGAGAACCGCGCCGGGCTTCCCGGCACTGCCACGGGAACTGCACGCGCCAACCGGGTTAAGAAGTCACGCGGTGTCTCGATGGCCGAGACGAGACGCGGCCGCGGCTTGAACCGCAAGCACTTTAGCCGGCTTCACGAAGACGATGGGCCAAGATGAGTGACCCGAGCCAGATCACGGATGGAATGTGTGCTCGCCGCTATCTCCGATGCGATATCAATCGATTCACGCAAAGTGACGAAGCTGACGTTTTCTTCCGCAAGAAGCCTGTGAGAAACTAAGTCCTCTCCCCTTCGATCCGATTTTGCTGCCTTTTGCGCAGTATCCAATGTACGTATCTTCCCGAATTCCCTGTTCGGCACGGAGCCAGCCTCAGGTCTGAGTCAGAATGTCCTCTGGGCGGAATGCCGCAGAGTGAAAACCCAAACCGGCAGCGTCAAGGGTTCGAAGAACAGCGTGGCCACAACTTATGGAGGTTTGCAATGGGGATCGCATTTACGGAAGCAAGAGCGAAGAGCGCCATCAGAATGGTCGTGCTGGCGGTTGCCGCATGCGGCACGCCTTGCGTGGGCGCGGCAGCGACTTTCACGATCGGCGGCGTTCTCGCGGGGCTCAAGAGCGGGGAATCGATCACGTTGCTCGACAACGGTGGCAATGCGCTAAAACTGACTCATGCGGGCAGCTTCACATTCACCAAGGCGCTCGCTTCGGGCGCGGCTTACAATGTCACGGTCAGTACCCAGCCGGCCGGCCAGATTTGTTCGGTGAGCAACGCAAAGGGCAAGGTCGGCACCGCGAAGATCACCAACGTGGCCGTAAGCTGCGTAAGCGGCTACTCGATCGGCGGAACGGCAAGCGGGCTTATAACCAAGAACGACGTCGTATTGGAGCTCAATTCGACTTTTTCTCTTACGGTTTCGAAGAATGGAAGCTTCCTCTTCACATCTCTGCTGGCCGATAACGCCGCCTACAAGGTGGCTATCAAGACGCAGCCCACCGACGAAGTTTGTTCGCTCGCCGACGCATCGGGCAAGGTGCATCTGGCTTCGATAAAGACTGTGAAGCTCGCCTGCGCACTGCGCACGTTTTCCATCGGCGGCACGGTGAGCGGGCTTTCCGCGGGGAAGTCGGTCACGCTGCTCGATAATCACAAGGATTCGCTGACGTTGGGCCGAAACGGCCCATTCACGTTCAAAACGCTTATTGCATTTGGCGGGGCTTACGATGTGACAATCGGCACGCAACCCTCTGGAGAAAGCTGCGCCCTGAAGGGCGGGTCGGGCCAGGTTGCCCTCAAGAACATCACCACCGTGGCCGTCACCTGCTCGGCAAATTCAACTCCGACTTACTCGATCGGCGGCTCGGTATCCGGCCTGAGCAGTGAGGCATCGGTTACGCTGACGTTGAACGGGGGCGACACCACGACTGTCAGCTCCAACGCCACCTTTACGTTCTCCACGCAGTTGGATAGCGGCGCCAAGTACAACGTCCAAGTGAAGACCCAACCCACGGGAGAGACCTGCGCGATAGGCGGCGGAGTGGGGACAGTTGCCTCGGCGAACATCACCAACGTAAAGGTCACCTGTTCGGCCAGCTCCGGAGGCGGAGGCAGCCCGTTCTGGCTTCCCTTTGCCGAGATGCCGGACACTTCTGCAACCGGCGGAGTGAATGCCATCGCCGTTCTCCCGTCCGGCAACATAACCTCTTCGCCTAATCTGGATACGGTTGCCACCGGCTCGTTCCAAGTGATCGATTTCACCTATGAGTACGAGCTGAACAGTGGAACTGCGACCTATTTCCCACAGTACGTCATCTACGAGGCTACAGATAAGAACGGGAATCAGCAGCTCTATAACCTAAGCCTCGTCGCTTCGGCCAGCGCTCCCGTCCCGGTGCAGCTGGGAAATATCGCAGTGGCGTCCACGCAGTCGATTTGCCGTTCCAAGCTGGTTCAGACGGATCTTACCGACCCCACTTCGTTCTTCGTGCTGCTCGACATCGGCACAACCGATTGCAATGGGCTCTCAGACACCTATGAGGTGGTTCACTCTGGAGACTCGGCAACCACGAGTCCGACGGTGGTCAGTGTGACCAGCACGGACGTCGACATTCTCTATAGCGACGCCAAAATGACCGGGATGGTGCTTTACCAACCGAACAGCAATACGGTGGACTTCTTCGCCGACGACACGTTCACGAATCCGAAGACACTTTTCAGCAACATCTTTGCAGAAGAGGACATGAGTGTTGGATCTCTGCGCGACGTGACCACTTTCACCACCGAGAGCCTTTTCATTACCATCCAGCCCAATTCCAGTTCGGCTTGGACGCTTTATCGGATCGACGACTCCGGAGATGCGACCTCGGTCATGACCCTCGCCAACGAGTACGTCTATTTCGATGGTTCGGGCACGGGGGACGACAGCAACATCTACTTCTTCACTTCAGCGAATGCGAACGGCGTCTTTACGGAGACACTCAACCAGGTGCCGGCGGGAGGCGGCTCGCCAATGCAGCTGTTCCAGAAAGAGCTCGCTTCCGGTGAGACGGTCAGCTTGCTGGGCTCGAACGACTCCAACGTTGTGTTCCAGGACAACGTTCCGAAGTCGGGAAATACTTCGGCGGCGGTTACGTTCTACAGCGTGCCAGTCGGCAAGACGTCGACGAGCGCGACTCCGCTCAATGCGACCGCATACCCTGGCACGTCCTCGACGGTAAATGGATTCATGGTATCGCCGAGCCTGACGGATCTGTCTGGCGCCTTGGTCCTCGTCGATATCACGAATGTCACTGTCACCGGCAACACTTCGACGACTCAGTACTCGAGCATCGCGCTGCAGCCGGGTTCGACCTCGAGCGCAACGCCGACCGCCAACTCCGTTTATGGCGCGTTCGGCACGCTGGGCAGCGCGGCCACGGGGCTGGCCTGGCAAATCACGAGCATTACCGACTCGAATGGAGGCATGGGCGGAGGCACGCTGAACCTGACCGATGTGACCACGCTTGCCAACACTCCGCTCACGACGACGGGTGGTGGAAACTACGTCATTCCAGCGGGGTACCATTCAATCGGGAGAGCACAGGGAAGCCTGGTCGCGATTTCAAGCACCGGCATCGCGGGAGGCGTCCTGGCCAATGAAAACGAAAAGACCGTCTCCAGCGCCAACCCCGCCAACAAATACGGGGCGATCGGACTGGCGATCGATTTGAACGCCGGATTCGTGCTCCCGGAGGAAGTCGCAGCGACAGATGTTGAAACCTTCTAGGAAAGAGCCAGAGAACCGTCTCGGCCGCGCGCAGGAGCGCGGCCGCGGCCCTGGCCGGGCATTCCGCTTGCGGGCGGCTGCGCACGTTTGAAATGGAGCACGCTAATCGGCGAGCCGGAGATCGTGCGCCAGCAGCCGGTGAAAGAGGTGCTCCCCGCGCTCGCGGCGCATCGAAAGCCTGCCCGCGCCGTAGGCGCGCGAGCGCAGCCCCCGCTGCACCGACTCACAGATCGCCACGTCTTCGTCCTGCACGCGCTCGCTCACCGCGACACTCTCGCGGTTGTGGTCTCTGCGGCCTTCGCCGGTGTCGGCAAAGAAGAAATCGAACTGAACGAGACAGCGATCGGACGCAAGCGGAAGAACGAGGTTCGTGTCCATCACGCCCTCGTATACATTGATCATGAAGTTGGGATAGAGCCAGTAATACCAGGCGCGATCGCCCGTCCGCGTCGCGGCGAAGGCTTCATGCTCCTGCGAGCTCACCATAGGGCTTGACTGCAGGCAATAATGCTCGCCGTTCTCGATCGTATACTCCTTGTAGTCGAGCACGCTGTCCAGGCCCTTGTGCAGGTGCGGCACGTGATATCCGCCGTCGAGGTAGTTGTCCACGTAGACCTTCCAGTTGCAGGCCAACGTGTAAGTCCGTCTCTCGAAGAAGCGAATTCCGCTCAAGACAAGCGGCGCGACCCTTGCCCTAAGGTCGCCGAGAAACGAATCCAGAGAAGGCGAACTCTGGCCGAGCGTGACGAACACGAATTGCTCCCAGGCGGCAACGCGAACCGGAACCAGGCCATTCCTGGCGCGATCGAAATGACACACGCCGGCAAACTCTGGAGCCCCTTTCAGGGCGCCATCCAGTCCATAGGTCCAGCCGTGATAGGGGCAGCGCAGATGTTGTGCGATGCCACAGGGTTCCGTTGCCACGGCGGCGGCATGGTGCCGGCAGACGTTGAAGAAGGCGCGCAGCTCGTTATCGCCGCCACGAATCACGACCAGCGGCTCACCGGACAGCTCCACGGTGAAGAACTGCCCCGGCTCGGACACTTGGCCGGCGAGACCCACGGCGATCCAGTTGCGGCCAAAGACGCGCTCGTGCTCTAGCTGTTCGATGCGCTTGTCCAGATACCACGCGGCGGGGATTGTATAGGCCTCTTCGAGCGGCGCGGCAGCGTTGTAAAGGTCGAGCAGTTCCTCGAGGGACGAATTCATTCTTTTCTTGCCTTTCCCGGTGCGAGATGTGTCCGCGGCAATCACGGTAACGGCCGCGAGCTTTGCGTTTGAGTAAAGATTGCAACGCCGGCCTCGCCCCATTCGATACGATAATCCAATGAACTTGCGTGGGAAGATTGTCTTTATCACCGGAGCGAGTGCAGGGATTGGCGCGGCCACGGCGCTCGCGTTCGCAGCTGAAGGCGCAAAACTCCTTCTCGCTGCCCGGCGCGCCGGCAGGCTGGCCGAAGTTGCTTCGGTCGCCAAGGTGCGCGGAGCCGAGGCCGTGCACTCCATCGACCTCGATGTCCGCAATCATCGTGCGGTACAGTCCGTGATTGACGAACTTCCCCAGGAATGGGCGGAGATCGATGTGCTCGTCAACAATGCGGGCCTCAGCCGCGGCCTGGAGAAGCTCTACCTGGGCAAAGTGGAGGACTGGGACGAGATGATCGACACCAACGTGAAGGGGCTGCTTTATGTGACCCGCGCTGTGGTGCCGGGGATGGTGGTGCGCAGGCGCGGGCACGTGGTCAACCTGGGTTCGACCGCGGGCGAGATCGCCTATCCCAATGGCGCTGTCTATTGCGGCACCAAGGCGGCCGAGCGACTGATCACGGACGGCCTGCGCGAAGATGTGCTGGGGACACCGGTGCGCGTGACCACGATCGATCCGGGCATGGTCGAAACCGATTTCAGCCTGGTCCGCTTCCATGGCGACAAGGAACGCGCCGCCAAGGTCTACAAGGGACTGACGCCGCTCAC
>Ga0335073_10006222_pt1 | contig 16767 bp, 11 predicted proteins | sample Lox_Sample_22_FD_207093 | JGI IMG/M metagenome (GOLD analysis project Ga0335073, IMG submission 207093) | Soil microbial communities from Loxahatchee National Wildlife Refuge, Florida, United States - Lox_Sample_2.2 | ecosystem: Environmental > Terrestrial > Soil > Wetlands | place: USA... | reverse complement strand
AAGCAGAAGAGTGCCACCACCACGACCATGATGAGTCCGGCCAGGGCGAGCTTGTTATCCACGAACGCCCGCGCGATCATCCGCCAGGAGGCGTCCTGTCTGACGGCGTCTCCCCTGCCGCCGAGCGCAGCCGGTGCACGCGCCGCCTGTTCGCCATCCAGGAGCGCTCCCGACGGGGTGGTGGCAGCAGCGTTGTCTCCCACGGCCGAGTCAGCACGCGGCGTCAGCGGCACCGCCCCGCTGGCGCCAACCTGTTCTGGAACTCCGTCAGTCATAGCGCACCCTCGGGTCGAGAATCGCGTACGCGACATCGGCGAAAAGGTTGCCGAGCACGGTCACCAGCGCAACGAGCACGGTGACGCCAAACACAACGGGATAGTCACCATCGACCGCAGCGTTGAAGTAGGCGAGCCCGATCCCGGGGAAGTTGAACAACTGCTCGACAATCAGCCCGAAAGTCAGGATGCCGGGCAGCGAAATCCCGACGAGTGTGACCACGGGAATGAGGGAGTTCCGCAACAGATGCCTGAAGAGGATGGCTACCTGTCCTAGCCCCTTGGCGCGGGCGGTCCTGATGTAATCCTGCGCCAGGCTGTCTATCGCGGATGACCGCATATAGCGGCTGAACAGAGCGCAGGTGATCAGCGTCAGGGTGGCGATCGGGAGCACGAGTCCAGCCGGGTCCGAGAGCACCCCCGTGATCGTTGGCTGCTGCGGAGCCTCTGCGGGCAGATACCTGAGGTCGACTGCGAAAAACGCGATCAGCAAAAGCCCCAGCAGGTACGACGGCATGGAGTAGAGCACGAACGAGATGCCGGTGGCAACGTAGTCGACCATCCCGTTGCGCTTGACCGCCTGGATGATGCCGACCGGGATCGCGATGACGAGCGCAAGCACGAGGGAGGCGCCGACTAGGAGAAGGTCATTCGGCAGGTCGTGCGCAACGATCGCGTCAACGCTCATGTTCTGCTTGAAGGAGTATCCGAGATTACCGTGGATCAGCTGGTTCAAGAACGAGAGGTACTGGATCGGCAGCGAGCGGTCCAGGCCGTACTGGCGGTTGAATGCGGCAATCTGCAGCGCGCTCGCCCGCGGCCCGATAATGGCGCGAGCTATGCTCCCCGGCAGCAGGTGCTGAAGGATGAACACGATGATCGTGACGCCGACCAGCACGATGATCGCCTGGCCGACGCGCCTGATGATGTAGCTGATCATCGGGGAACACCTGCTCCGAGCAACGGCGAGACCGGCGTCTGGAGCGGGAAATGGCACGCGGCCAGATGGTCGGCGCCGAAAGATCGCAGTGCTGGCTCCTCAGCTGCGCACTGCTCCCGCGCCATCGGGCACCGCGTCCTGAAGCGGCATCCGGACGGAGGATGCATCGCCGATGGGAGCTCACCGGCTACCGCAGCGGCCTGCTTCGCGCGCTCAACGTCGGGGTCGGGAACGGGGATGGTGGACAAAAGCCCAAGGGTGTAGGGGTGTGCCGGACGGTCGTAGACGTCGCTGCTGCTCCCCACTTCGACCAGCTTGCCCAGGTACATCACGCCGATGCGGTCCGCCAGGTACCGGATCACCGACAGATCATGAGAGATCACGATGTAGGTGAGCCCGTGCGTGGCCTGCAACCGCCGCATGAGGTTGAGGATCTGTGACCGGATCGAGACGTCGAGCGCCGAGACGGGTTCGTCGGCCACGATGACCTTGGGAGAGAGCGCTAGCGCCCGGGCGAGGCCGAGGCGCTGCCGCTGGCCGCCGGAGAACTCGTGCGGATACAGCTCCATCGCCCGCGGGTTCAGGCCCACCTCGCCGAGCAGGCTCGCGACGTGTTCGCGCTGCTCCGCGCGGCCTCCGGCGCCCTGAATCTGCAACGGCTCCCTGAGGATTGAGCTAACCCGCATCCGCGGGTCCAAAGACGCGTAGGGGTCCTGGAACATTATCTGGAGGTCCTTGCGGACCCGCCGCAACTCTGTTCCTGTCAGGGCGCTGAGGTCCTGCCCTTCGAAGATCACCCGGCCAGAGGTGGGTCGCTCGAGCGCGACGATCATCCGGCCGATGGTTGTCTTCCCGCATCCTGACTCGCCGACCAGTCCGAGCGTCCCGCCGCGCGGGATCGTCAGCGTCACATCCGAGACGGCCTTCACTGTGCCGACAGAGCGCTGCAGCAGCCCGCCGGACGTCACCGGGAACTCCTTCACGACGTGGTCCAAGACGAGCAGATCGGAGCCTGAGCCTTGGTTTGCGGCCTGCTGATGGCCGTCGATAGCCTCGGGCTGCGTCAGCGTGGAGCCATGCCCGATCGGATGAAAACAGGCGTAGGGATGACTCGGATCCGGACCGCCGAGAACAGGTTCGACCCGGCAATCCTCGGTGGCAAAGCTGCAGCGCTCGGCGAACCGGCATCCCTCCGGCGGATGCGACAGGTCGGGCGGCAGGCCGGGAATGGAGTAGAGCTGCCGCGAGGTGGGTTCACCTAGTTTCGGGATCGAGGCCAGAAGCGCCGCGGTGTAAGGGTGGCGTGTGCGGCGGAAGAGCTCGCCGGTTGCGGCCTTCTCGACGATCTTCCCGGCGTACATGACAAGCACCCGGTCCGCTCGGCCGGCGATCACCCCAAGATCATGAGTGATCAGCAGGACAGCCATCCCCAGCCGTTCCTTGAGCGAGTCGAGCAGCACCAGGATCTGATCCTGGATGGTGACGTCGAGCGCCGTAGTCGGTTCGTCGGCGATGAGCAGCTTCGGCTCGCAGGCGAGCGCAATCCCGATCATGACGCGCTGGCGCAACCCGCCCGAGAGCTGATGCGGATACTGGGACAGGCGCTCCGCGGGCCGCGGCATACCGACAAGGGCGAGCACCTCTTCTGCGCGTGCCATCGCGGCTTGCGCTGAGGCTCTCCGGTGCTTCCTGACTACCTCTGCTATCTGATCGCCGATCGTCATCGTCGGGTTCAGCGATGTCATCGGATCCTGGAAGACGATGCCGATCTCATTCCCGCGTATCCGGCGCATCCCTCGCTCGCCGAGCGCGGCCAGGTCCGTCGCGCCGAAGCGGATGGCGCCATCGGCAATGTAGCCGCCGTTGGGAAGGAGCCCCATGACCGACAGGCCAGTCATTGTCTTCCCGCAGCCTGACTCGCCTACCAGCCCCACCGTTTCGCCCGGCTCGATGGTGAAACTGACGCCATCAACAGCGCGGACGACGCCTGAACGCTGTTTGATGAACGTCCGCAAGCTGTCTATCTCCAGTACGCTCACGGCTGCCCCGCCCGCCTGTACCGCCTGTTCACAGGCAGTCTCGGGGCACTTCGGTGTGCCACGTCTTGGTGAAGACCCGACGCTGCCCCTCATAGGCGTCCATCAGGTTCGTGACCTGGAAGGTGCTTGCCGTCGCCGACATGGTGCTCTCGGTGCGGATCGTGGCCTGCCATTCCCCGCGGCCCACGGAGAAGACCCGGCGACACTGAATTAGCGCCGACAGCGGATCGCCGTCTGTGATCCGCAGTATGTCCTGCTCGTGCTCGCGGTACTCCAAGTCGTCGTCAAGCAGCCGGTGACCAGCGTTTCCGGTGGAGATGACCTCGACGGCGCCAGTTGCAATGTCGCGTCGCAGCTGCCGCCCTGATTCGCCACTGAGAGGCTCGTGCGGTGGCATCGGCGCGCGTTCGGGATCGGCGAAGTGGCCGGGAGGCGTGTACTGGCTGGACCCGGTCCAGACCGGAAGCGAGAGCGCCGAGTCGCTGCCGGTGAACAGGCTCAGCGTCACCGGTTCAGGTGAGGGCCAGGCCCACGGCCAGTAGTTCGGCGAAACTGTCAGCCTGAGCCGATGCCCGGCCGGGACCTGGTAGCCGATCGAATTGAGCGTGACGTCGACGGTGTAGCGCTCGCCGGGGACCAGCGGCTTCGGATTCGCGTCGCTATCCCGGTGAGCCAGGTTCTTGAGCCCGCGCGTGATCAGCGTCGAAGCGCCGTCCGGCCAGACGTCGCAGAGCCGCACGGCGACGAGCGCAAGCGGCCGGTCCGCTGCCAGTTCGAGGCGGGCTACCGGAAAGCCGAGAATCTCTACCGACTCCGCGAGCGCCTCCGTGTCGAAGCTCAGCGACAGCCCGTCCTCGGGGCGCTGGTCGCCCGGAAACTCGGTGGGGCCGCCGTGGCCGCCCCATTGCCCCAGGTCGTCGGCCGGCGATTCCCGACCACGGATGTGCAACTCCGCGTGGCCGCCATCGTCCGCGCCAAGCGTTCCGGTGCTGACCGAGCCTGAGCCGAGGTCGAAGCCTCGCACCTCTACCTGAGGTGCGGGCCAGCCCTCAGCGGCAAGCCACCGGCCCGGCTGAGTCGGCTGCCAGGGCGTCGGCCGACGGGCCTCCGGCATCCACGCCAGCAGCTTTGGTTCGTCCATCACGCCGTTGTTCTGGTCCTTCAGCCAGTAATCCCACCAGCGGACTGCCTCCTGAAGGAACCCGATCGCCGGTCCGGGCTGCCCATCCTCGGGGTAGTCGTGCGCCCACGGGCCGATGAGTCCCTTGCTTGGCCCGGGATACCCCTCGAGGAAGCGCAGGATCGCGTTGCGGTACGCGTCCGTCCAGCCGCCGACCATGTACACCGGGCAGTGAATCGCCCCGAAGTCCTCGCACACCGAGCCCTGCCGCCAGTAATCATCGCGACGCTGGTGAGCCAGCCACGCCTCGATGTACGGAGGGGTTTTCGCCAGCCGGTCCAGCCAGGTCTTACGCCATTCGTCACCGACAGCCGCCGGATCCGGCGGGAGTCCGTTGTACGCGAGCATCGTCGAAGCCCAGGGCAGGGCGGTCCACGCCAGCAGGCAGCCGCCCATGTAATGGACGTCGTCAGCGTAACGATCGTCAGTCGAAGCGACGCTAATCACTGCCGCGAGCTCAGGCGGGTGGTGCGCCGCGATCTGGAGTCCGTTGAAGCCGCCCCAGGACTTGCCGATGATGCCGACCTTTCCGGTGCACCACGGCTGGCTCGCGAGCCAGCGGATGACTGCCAGCCCGTCGTCTTGCTCCAGCGGCAGGTACTCATCCTCAAGGACGCCATCGGAGTCTCCGGTTCCGCGCATGTCCACCCGGACTGAGGCATAGCCGTGCCCGGCGAAGTAGTGATGGATTGGGGCGTCACGCAGCACTAGGCCGTCGTTCTTCCGGTACGGAACGTACTCGAAGATCGCCGGTACCGGCTCGCGCTCGGCGTTCTCAGGTAGCCAGATCCGCGCGGCCAGCCGGCAACCGTCCGGCATCGGGATCCACTCGTGGCGTATGACGCGCACCGGAAAAGGAAACTCGCTCCGCACGAACTCCAACATTCCTCCAGACCAGGCCTCTGCGTGCGCTACTTCCGGCGCGGCTGTTACTTCACGTAGTACCAGTTCTCCGGGTAGATGTTGCCGAGCGGGTCCTGCGGGTAGACGCCCTTGAGCTTGCCGTTCACCGCGGAGATCTGCTCATCCAGCTGGGGCATCCATAGCATGGGCAGTTGCTTGGCCAGGTAGTCCTGGTAGGTGTACAGGGCCGGCTCGCCGCCGCTGGGCAGCTTGCTGATCAGGGAGTTGGCCTCCGGGTCGTTATACAGGCCGCCGTTGTCCACCCCGGTGGAGTCGAAGAGGACGCTGCCGTCGGGGTCGTTGTAGCCGGGGTCGAAGTACCAGCCCTGGCCGTAGTAGTTCAGCTGCCAGCAGGAGCTCTTGGTGCACGGCACGTCAGCGGCGACGACGGTGCTGAACGGCGCGCCTTGCAGTGAAAGCTGTATCCCGGCCTGGCTGAACGCCGACTGGAGTGCCGCGACCTCTTCGGTGACCGCTTGCACGCCGGTGGCGTACTGGAACGAAAACGACAGCTTCTCACCTGACGTGATCCCGGCGCCGCAATCGCTTGCGGTCGTGCCGGGCCGCACGCACACGTCGGCGCCGCCGGGCACGATCTTCCAGCCGTGCGCCCGCAGCAGCGAGACGGCTGCCGACGGATCGTACGGGTACGGATTCAACTTCTGCGTGCTGGACAGGAACTGGCTGCTCGGCACGAGCGGCACCGGGCCGTAGGTCGGGTTGCCGTACCCGTGCAGGAACGCGCTGATGTAGCCGGCCTGGTTGATCAGGTGCTGCATTGCCTGCCGAACGTAGAGCTGTTTGAAGATCGACCCGACAGGTGGCGACGCGAAGTTCAGATTGATGTAAGTGATGCCCCACGTCGGCCAGGCGGCGACGGTGTAGCCGTCAGAGGTGACTCTTCCCTGCTCGGCAGCGTCGTTGAACGGCACGTACCCGTAGGAGATGCCGCCAGACGACAGCAGCGAGTTGAACTCGGCGTCGTCGCTAGTGAAGCTGAGCACGCGCAGCGAATGGATCGCACCGGTGGCCGGCCCCGAGAAGGCGGCGTTGCGAACGTAGGTGGCGTCGCCAGTGGACGCGACGAAGCTGGTCAGCTTCCACGGCCCGTCCACCACCTGCCAGAGCGGGTTCGTAGCGTAGGTGGACAGGTCCTTGTTCTGGGTCGCAAGAAACGCGTAGACCTTCTTCGCGCCGGCCGGGGTCAGGTCATAGCTGCCGACCGGCCCGCTCGCCGATTCCTTGTCCCAGGCTTGCTGCGGAATCGGGATGAGCTGGCCGAGTTCGTTGTAGAGCCAGGTCGATTCGTAGGTGCCGGTGAAGGTGAGGGAGAACTTGCTCGGGCTGATGATCTTGAACGCTGACACGTTATCCGGGAACTCGCCCGCGACATAGCCCCACCAGTTCAACTTGTCGGCCTTCAGCAAGTTGAACCAGAACTGCACGTCACGGCTGGTGACCGGCTTGCCGTCAGACCAGCGGTACGGCTTGAGTGTGATCGTGGCGGTGGTGTTGCCGCCGCTCGTCGTGACAACTGCCGGATCGGCGATGCTTTCCTGCGTGTTCAGCCCGACCTTGCCCGGGCCGCCGAACCAGTACAGCGGCCGCCACATCAGGTACTCCGAGTACTCGATGTTGGCGCCGGTTGCGTACTCGTAAGAGAGCAGCGGGAGGATGAAGTTGAACTGGTCGCCTGGCGAGAGGGCGATCGTTGCCGTACCGCCTTTAACCCTAGGACCAGTAGCATTCGGCGCCGATGAGCTGTTAGCCGTACATGCGGCGAGCAGCAACCCGCATGCCACCACAGCGATTGCGAGCGTCCGCGCATACCCCTTGCCGTGCATAGCCACCACCCGTCCCAATGCCGCGCCCCGCCACGGGCACAACAGGTTCGCGGTCGATGGCGGGGCCCATCATCTCTCGGAGTATGGTAATCACGCCGAGCCGCGGATCAAGGCGGCAATTCGGTCACGAACCGGTCCTCTGAGCCATGACGTGGATAGCAGCGACGGTGGCTCGGTTGTCGAGCTTGTCCGCCGCACCGTCGGCGCCGCCCCGGTCACGCGTCGTGGCGGATGAAGATCCAAGCGCCCAGGGCAAAAAGGACCACCGCGTAGCTGGAGAACGCAGCGAACTCACCCCAGGCCGAGAACAGGTTAGGGGAGACCGAAGATGCGGAGCTGGCGATAGGGCTGAGGGCCCGGCCACCAGGAAGCCATCGGACGAGGTCTTGGTACCAGGGCGGCGGCAGGGCCTGCGCCAACAGCGGGATGAGAAAGATCACCCCGAGGATCGAGGTGATCGCCCCCGCTGTATGCCGGATCAGCGCGCCGGTTCCGTAGGCGAGCAGCCCGAACACGGTCACCATCGCCGCCGATAGCAGTACCGCGCGCAGCACGCCGGGTTGGGCCAGTGTGATGCTGAGGTGCTTGCTGGCCAGGATGGACTGCCCGACGAAGAAGTCGACGAAGCTGGTGACGAGTGAGACCGTGAAGGCGACTGCCGCGAACGCCATTGCCTTGGCCGCATACAGCACGCCCCGCCGCGGTACCACCGCCAGCGAGGTCCGGATCATGCCGGTGGAGTACTCCGAGGTGATCACCAGTGCCCCGAGCACGACGATGACCAGTTCGCCGAGCGCGACCTGGCCCATCAGGCTCGCGAAAGCCGCATTGACTGCCGCTCGGCCGGCCGAGTGCGAGACCGTGCCCTCGCAGTACAGGACCGACCAGCCGATGCTCACCAGCGCCAGCGCCAGCAGCGTCCAGTAGGTAGAGCGGACCGAGAGGATTTTGGTTAGTTCCGAGCGCAGCGCGCCCGGCAGTCCAGGTCGGCGCAACGCGGGCGGGACTGCCCGAGTGCGGGCCGGGATTGCGGGAATGGTAACCGTGGTCATGATCTGGCCTCCGTCTTTGCGTGATATTCGATGCTGTCTGCGGTGAGTTCCATGAAGGCTTCTTCCAGCGACACCGTGGCGGGCGCCAGGTAGTGCAGCAGGATGCCGTGGGCGAGCGCTAGTTCCCCGACGCGCTCGGCAGACAGGCCGCGCACCGTGAGCTCGCCGGTCTCGTCGCGTTCGACGGTGCCGCCGGCTGCGGCCACCGCGTCGGTTAGCATGCGGCCATCCGGCGTGGTCACCACGACGGCCTGCGCCGTGGCTCCGCCGATGAACTCGGCCATCGGGCAGTCAGTGATCAGCTCGCCGCGGCCGATGACGATGAGATGGTCCGCAGTGTTTTCCATCTCCGACATCAGGTGACTGGAGACGAATACGGTGCGGCCCTCGGCAGCCAGCGACCGCATCAGCAAGCGGATCCATCGGATCCCCTCCGGATCAAGGCCGTTGACCGGCTCGTCGAACATCAGCACGTCCGGGTCGCCGAGCAGGGCCGCGGCGATACCGAGCCGCTGGCTCATGCCGAGCGAGAAGCCCCCGGACCGCTTGCCGGCCACGTCCTCCAGACCGACGATGCCGATAACCTCGTCGACCCGGCTACGCGGGATGCCGTTGGTCTGCGCCAGGCACAGCAGATGCTTGTATGCGCTCCGGCCGCCGTGAACCGCCTTAGCGTCCAGCAGCGCGCCGACCTCTCGCATCGCGCTGTACAGCTCGGCGAATGGCCTCCCATTGACGGTAACCGACCCGGCAGTCGGGCGGTCGAGCCCGAGGATCAGCCGCATCGTCGTGGTCTTCCCCGCGCCGTTCGGACCGAGAAAGCCGGTCACCCGGCCAGGCCGCACCGTGAACGACAGGTCGTTGACGGCCAGCTTGTCGCCGTACCGTTTCGATAGTCCTCGCGCCTCGATCATCGGGGCTCCCTCCACGGGTTGCTGGTCGTTTCCCTGCGTCCAGACAACCGGGAAGCCGCGTGAAGCGCGTCGGCAGGACGGGCGATTTCGGGCTACGACCGGTGGCGGAGTGAATCAGACTCGCGGATGACGGCGCCGGAGCTTTCCGTGCGGCGGCCCCAAGTCATGCGCCCATCGAGGTCCAGTCGAAGGCGTCGCCGATCTGCCGCAGCGTGCTCTTAGTCTGCGGGTCGCAGAGCGCGCCGCGCTGCCCGGCGAGATAGCAGTCCTGGGCGGGTATTCCTAGCTGGATTGCGGCTGTGTAGTCGGCCGCCAGGTCTGTTCCGAACATTGCCGGGTCGTCGGTGGACACCGAGCAGGCGATCCCAGCGGCCGCCAGCTGGGGCAGTGGGTGCTCAGCGAGCGAGGCGACCACGCCGGTGCGCACGTTGGAGATCGGGCACACGTCTAGCACCATGCCGCGCGCGGCCAGTTCCCTCAGCAGGCCAGGGTCGTCGGCAGCCCGGATGCCGTGCCGGATCCGGTCCGCGCGCAGGGTGTCGAGCGCGCCGCGAATTGACGCCGGGCCGGCCGCCTCGCCTGCGTGTGGCACCGATCCAAGCCCCCTGTCCGCGGCGATCTGAAACGCCCGCTCGAACGCTTCGGGCGGGTACTCTGCCTCCGGGCCGCCCAGGCCGATGCCCACCACGCCGCGGTCATGGTAGGCAACCGCATACTTGGCGGTCAGCTCAGCCGCCTCTACCGGGTACCCGCGCGCGATGTCCGGGGTCAGCCGGACCTGAACGCCATGCTGCTCGGCGGCTTGCTGGGCGCCATCGCAGTAGCCAGTGAACACCTCGTCCCAGTCGCATCCGCGCCCGGCCGGTTCTGCCGGGGTGAAGATTCCCTCGATGTAGACCGCGCCGTGGCTGGCCGCCTCGGCCGCATAGTCCGTCACGACCTGACGGAAGTCCCGCCCCGTGCGCAGCGCCCCGGTGGTCAGCTCCCACACCCGGAGGAAGTGGGCGAAGTCCCGGTACTGATACAGCCCGGCGAGTCCTTCCACCGTATCCGCCGGCAGCGGCACGCTGTTGCGCTTAGCGACCTCCAGCAGCGTGCGAGCCCGGACAGCGCCCTCCAAGTGCACGTGAAGCTCGATCTTCGGGAATGTCTTGGAACCTGGTGCAGCACGACGCGCGGGCACGCCAGCAACGCTCACGAGAGCCTCCTCGATCGGAGGCGCCCTTTCCTCTGCAGACAGGACGAGCGTGGCGGGAAGGACCCGTTGCAGCGCCTCTCGTCCTGCGCCTCAGTCTGCCACGGCGCCTAACGTTCGGTCGACGCCATTTACAGGCCCAGCGTACGAGTGTTCCCGCGAATGTCTCAGCCGCAGATAGTCACCCAGCTGCGATCTTGATTGGCGAGCACTCGCTGATCAGAACGGGTGGGGCGCCTGGGGCTCGAACCCAGAACCCACGGATTAAAAGTCCGCTGCTCTACCATTGAGCTAACGCCCCTTGAGATTAACCAGCGCACTGACCTGCTGTTTCCTCCTCCACATCGCCTCGGTTGCAGTCCCGCAGCCGTCAGCTGCGCTGGTGCCACAGCTTCGGAACGGCGCAGTCGCTGCCAGCGTTACCCTCTGCTCCCTGGCAGCCTGCGCTGCAGTCGGACAACAAGAGTCCCAAGACAGTTACCCGGCTTCGGTCAGATCCCTGGCAGCTAACGATATGCCAGGCCACGTCGATGATGTCACGACCGACTGCACTGCGGGCACTCCTGTCACGCGACCGCAAACACGATGCCCGGGCAGTCCCCGCCGTCGCCTCCAGGCACACGTGTCCCTCGGGGTCTGTGCCGACTAGGACACAAAGGTACATTCCTGGCTGGCGTCTATGTGACGCGCGTCGCCACGTCAACACTTCACGACTTTGGTGCGCATTCACGTCCGTTTAGGGATGGTATGGGCGCACCAGATCCGTGATAAGTGGCCGCGTCGCCTAGCTAAATCGCCCAAATGGGTCTGAGCCCACCTGGGTCCGCCGGCCTCGGGGCCGGTGGCTTCTGGCTGAGGTCGGTCACGGGTGGTCGACCGGCGCTTCCGCAAGGGAGCACCCATGGCGCGAACTCGCCACCTGAGCGGCGCATTCGCGTGTGCGGAATCCTGTGCGCTTTTGCCTCTAGACAACTGATCCCGCAGTGGTTTACGCTATATGCAACTGATTCACCGCTATAGAGGAGCGAGTGGCACGTTTTCCGTAACGGTCTCCGTGACGGATGCACCCTGCCTGTGGAGGGGATGGGCGTGGGTGCAGGCAGCCACGAAACGCGAATGCTCGGCATCCCCGGTGACGTGGCCGGGGATGCCGAGCCGGCGGGGTCGCCCGGCGCCACTTAACGGCTTGTCGGTCAGCGACACTTAACGGCCTCACGCCTGCAGCGACCGGCCAAGAACGACAGGAAACTCGAGTTGGCGGGATGTCCGGCATGCGGGGCAGCTTCTCTTGTGCCTAATAGCCGAAAATGGCAGTAGAGAACATTCGCTGGACGTAATGTGACGGGAAGCCACCCACAAGTCATAATCACGGCGGTATCCGCACTGACATGGACACCTATGCCACGGGCTTAAGTGCGGCCAGCGCGGCGGACCAGCGCGAAAGCTGGCCGCTGCAGTCGGGGGCAGTGCCGGCACTAGCCGAAAATTACTGCGCGCGAACTGAGACCGGGATTGCACTGGGGAACGCCCCGGGCGCCGGCGAGATTCTTGTTTTGGCCGGGCCGGGCCAGAACGATTCGGCCGGCCAGATTGTCACGGGTGGCACCGGCAAAACGCAGCTGGCAACGGCGGCAGCTCTGGAGCTGATGCGCACCCGCAGCGCTGATGCGCTGATCTGGGTCAACGCCAGCAGCCGGGATGCGGTCCTCTCGGGATACGCCCGCGCGCTCGCAGACCTGCAGGTGGCTGACCTGGCAGCGGACCTCGAATCGGCAGGTCCGATGATGATCGAGTGGCTCGCCAGCACCAGCCGGCCGTGGCTGGTGGTTCTCGACGACGTGGTCGACCACCGCGATCTGACCGAACTCTGGCCACAGGGAGCTAGGCGACGCGTCCTGGTCACTGCGCGCAATGCCGCGGCAGTGCCTCCCGGGCCATCCGTCCGTGTCCGCGAGATCGGGCAGCTTAGCCACCGCGAATCGGTCAACTACCTTACGGCAGCGCTGAAGGAAGATCCGGATCTCAGGCTCGGCGCCCCGGACCTTGCCGCCGATCTGGAAGGGCTACCGGTTGCGCTTGCGTTTGCGGTCGCCGTGATAACCGACCGCCGCGTTGACTGCCGTGACTACCGCGCGATGCTCGCCGAGCGCCGGCAGATCCTGGTACGGTCCCCGACCGGCCGGTGGCCACTGACCGTCACAGCCGCTTGGTCCCTCGCCGTCGACCGAGCAATTGAGATCGTGCCCGCCGCCATCGCCTGGCGTGCCCTGGTGTTCGCGTCCATGCTGGATCCAGACGGAGCGCCGGCCGCGGTTGTCATGAGCGATGCCGCGTGCCGTTACCTGACCGATCGGCCTGATGCGGCCCTGGCCGAGAGCCAGGCATACGTCCGAGGCGTGCTCGGCGTACTGGCTCGGCTAGGACTGCTGACAATTGATCGCCCGAGCCGTACGCACACGCTGCGAATGCACGCTCAGATCCAGCACGCGGTCATGAGCTACATCTCCGCCGATTACCGCGACCAGGCGGGATATGCAGCCGCCGATGCCCTCCTGGAGGCGTGGCCGACTATCGATGGCCGCCCAGACTCCGGCCAGCGGCTCCGGGCGTGCGCCGCGAGGCTACGCGAGGCCACCGGAGACCTGCTGTGGAGCAAGCGCTGTCACCCGTTGCTGGTTCGGGCTGGCGAGAGCCTGGACAGTGCCGGGCTGATTCGATCGGCCGCGTCCTACTGGCAGGCGCTGCTGACAGCCGACATCAATCTGCTCGGAGACAGTCATCCAGACGCCATAGTTGCCCGCGGCAAGCTGGCTGACAGCTACGAGCGGGCGGGGCAGCCGGAAGACGCCATCGAGCTGTACGAGCGGGCTCTCGCTGACTCTGAGCAGGTGCACGGTCCCGACGGCGCCGAGACTCTCACCGCTCTTGCCAGGCTGGCAGCGGCCTACCTTGCCGCCGGGCGAAGCGGTGACGCGATCGCCCTGCATAGGCGAAATCTCGAAGCGAGCGAACGGGCGCACGGACCACGCCACTCTGAGACGATCGCAGCTCGCGCTCGGCTGGCCGACTGCTATCTCGCAGCCGGACAGCATAAAGAAGCGATCGACATGTACACGCGCATCCTGGCCGACCATGAGCGCATCCAGGGGCCGCGGCACGCCGAAACGATCGCGGCACGCGCGAAGCTAGCCTTCGCCTACCGCACGGCCGGGCGGATGCGCGAGGCTTTTCCGGCCTACCAGCGTGTTCTGGCCGACCGTGAGCAGGTCCAGGGAGCGCATCATCCGGACACGCTGGCCGCGCGCGGGAATCTCGCTTCGGCCTACCATTCGGCGGGCCGCATGAAGGAAGCGATTCCCATCTACGAACGGACCCTCACCGACTGGGAGCAGGCTCACGGGCCGCGCGATCCACATACCCTCACCGCCCGGGGCAATCTCGCCTCTGCCTATCACTCGGCGCGCCGGCTGGCGGACGCGATACCGATCTACGAGCGCACCATCGCTGACTGTGGAGCGGTCCTGGGCCACGACCACCCGGACACGCTGACTCTGCGGAGCAACCTTGGGCTCGCGTACCACACCGTGGGACGCCTCAGCGACGCCATTGCGATTTTCGAGTCGACGCTGGCCGACAGCGAGCACGCGCTCGGGCCTGACCACCCGCTGACACAAACCGCCCGCGAGAACCTTGAGGCAGTTGCCAAGGGTTAAGCCGAAATCGTTCAGTCTGACGAACGCATGAATGGGTCAGAACCCGCCGGCCTGGGCGCTGGGCCCCACGGCGGGCCGCCAGTGACCCTGGGTCGGTCGGGCGTGCCCTGACTGGGCGCCGCAGCACCGGGCGCGTGCCTCGCCGCGTAGCCAGGCTGCTGGCTGGGGATCCGCACGGGCAGCGGCGCCGGAGCGACCTGACGCGACCGCGACGATGCCGGAGCTACATGGTGCCGCCCCGACTGCGGTGCCGGAGTCACGCGGCTCTGCGCTGGCTGCGGCGCTGGGACCGCAGCTGCCCAACGCGCGGGCGCGGGCGCAGGTGCGGGTGATACAGCCTGGGCCGGCTCCTCAGCGGTGGAGGTTCGTTCGGGCGGCCTGAACCGGATTATCGCGACGAGTGCCAGCACTAGCAGGACCGCGAGAAGCGCCAGGAAGCCGAGCAAGACGTCATCGTCGATCGCGGTGCGACTAGCCGACCCAGCCGCCGTACTTAAAGCTGCCCCGGCTAGCAGCAGCCCGTTCGTCGTGAGCACTTCAGGATGCCCTTCTACCCTCACTTCCCGGCCATTGTGTCATTGTCCCAGCGTGAATATCAGGAAACGCCCATAAGCAATTCAGGCCGCCGGCGAACCGCATCCGCCAGCAACAACAGCCCGTTCCCCAGCTTTTGATGGGGTTTACGGATGGTTGCCGAAAACGCCTGCCCCGGTCCCCGCCGGTAACATCAGGCTTCGTGCACACCAGTTTCTTTGAGCTCACCGGGCCGGGCAGTTTCCGGGCCACCAGGGCCACGGCCGGACCATGGAGCGCTGACTCCCAGCACGGCGGCCCGCCTTCTGCGCTTGCCGCCCGTGAGCTCGAGAGGCACGAGCCGGACGACAACGTGCGCCTGGCGCGGGTCGCGGTCGACATCCTGCGGCCGGTGCCGGTGGGCCCGCTGACGGCGCGGACTCAGACGCTCCGGCCTGGTAAGCGAGTCGCGCTGCTGCAGACCGTCCTGGAGTCCGCCGGCCAGGAAGTCCTCGTCGCACGCGGCTGGCGGATCGCGAAAGATGCCAGCGTGCCGCTGATCGGCAAGAACGGCGCCGTGCCGGCGATTCCGGCGGCAGCGAAGGCGCCCAGGTTCCCCGGCACGGACGGCGGCGGCTACCTCGCGGAGATCGAGTGGCGGTTCGAATCAGGCAACTTTGACGAGCCGGGACCCTGCCAGGTGTGGGCGCGGCCGCGAATCCCGCTGCTGCCCGGCGAGGAACTTGCACCGATGTCACGGGCGCTGCTGCTCGCCGACTCAGGCAACGGCGTCAGCATGACACTGGACCCGCGGGCCTATCTGTTCATTAACGTCGACCTCACCGTCGCTCTGCAGCGCGATCCAGTCGGCGAATGGCTGCTGATGGATGCGGTGACCACGATGGGTGGCACGGGAACCGGACTTGCAGAGAGCAGGCTTTCGGACACTTTGGGAGAGGTCGGGATCGGCGTCCAGACGCTCCTAGTCTCTCCGCGGTAGCCGGGCAGCGATACGACAGGGAACGGCAGTTGACCGGCCCAGCAGTGAGCGGCGAGCCAGCGCTGCGCGGGCTGGTCCGGGCCGGTGCAGGGCTGACCGTGCTGACTGGTGGTCAGACGGGCGTGGACACTTACGCCGCGCTCGCCGCGTTGCAGGCCGGCCTGGCCGTACATCTCGTCTTCCCGCATGGCTACCGGCAAGAGGACGGCCGCCTCACTGCGGGGCGAAGTCGCCGCCTGCTCGGCGCGACGCTGCACGAGCTGCCGTCGCCTAGCTTCCGCTACCGGACTTGGACCTGCGTCTATCTCGCCGATGCGGTGCTGCTGCTCGACCCGGCCGGCGGCACAGGCTGCCGGGAGACGGCGCGCGCTGCAACTAGCCTCGGCAGGCCGCTGCTGACCGTCACATCCGGGGCGCTGAGCGCTGCGCAGGCCGCCGACTGGCTGGCCACGGCGGGCCCGCGGGTACTTATGGTGGCAGGGTGCCGGGCAAGCGTGCTGGCCAGCAAGGGCAAAGGCCGCGGGCTGCGCACCGAACTCGCGGCCATCATGGCGGGCGCGCGGCAATACCACGACGGCCTGATCGCCACGACCGACGCTGACTAGCGGCGGACAGCGCTGACTAGCGGCGGACTGCAGAGCGCAGCCGGCTCACCGCTCCGTCCAGTCGATCGTGACCTTTGCGGCCTCTTCCGGGTGCCGCTCAAGCCAGCTCCGGGCGAACGGGCACAGCGGCACGAGCGTCATGCTGTCGGCGCTGGCTTTGCCGATCGCCGCGCGGACGAGCTCGCCGCCAAGACCACGGCCGCCAAGAGCCTCGGGCACCCCAGTGTGCACCAGGATCAGGCGTCCGGCTCGGGTGCGATAGCGCAGCTCAGCAAGCTGGCCATCGGCATGGATCTCCAGCCGCGAATCGCGCTGATTGTCGGTCACCACTACGTCGCTCATACCGCTCATAGTCGCACCACGATCCGGTCGTGGATGTGACGTAGGTGCTGCCCTGGCCACACCTACGTCACATCCACGAGCTGGATGTCCTGGATTACCGGTAGGCGGAGAGGCCCGTGATGGCCTGGCCGAGTGCGAGTGTGTGGATCTCCTCGGTGCCCTCGTAGGTGAGCACGGATTCCAGGTTGTTGGCGTGCCTGATGACCGGGTATTCCAGGGTCACGCCGTTCGCGCCGAGTACGGTGCGCGCCT
>Ga0335073_10006221_pt1 | contig 16771 bp, 3 predicted proteins | sample Lox_Sample_22_FD_207093 | JGI IMG/M metagenome (GOLD analysis project Ga0335073, IMG submission 207093) | Soil microbial communities from Loxahatchee National Wildlife Refuge, Florida, United States - Lox_Sample_2.2 | ecosystem: Environmental > Terrestrial > Soil > Wetlands | place: USA: Florida... | reverse complement strand
GCGCCGGGCGCTGCCCCCCAGACTCCCGAGCCGCGCTTCGCCATCCATGAGTACCGGGTGCTGGGCAACACCGTGCTCACCAACCGCCAGATCGAGGGGGTGCTGTACCCGCTGCTGGGCGACAACAAGACCCTGGCAGATGTGGAGGCCGCGCGGGCGGCGCTGGAGGCGGCCTATCACCGGCTGGGCTACCAGACGGTATACGTGGACATCCCGGCGCAGAGCACGGCCGAGGCCATCATCCGCCTGCGCGTGACCGAGGGCCGCATCCGCGCGCGCACCATCCATGGCGCCCGCTACTTCTCGGAAGGGCAGATCCTGGAGCGCATGCCCGCCACCGAGCCGGGCAAGGTGCTGCGCATCCCGGATGTGCAGCGCGAGCTCTCGGCGGTGAATGCCGAGACCCCCGATCTCTCGGTGACCCCGATATTCAAGGCCGGCCCTGATCCCGGCACCACCGACGTGACCCTGAACGTCGATGACCACCTGCCCCTGCACGGCAGCCTGGACTTCAACAACCAGTACAGCGCCGACACCGATCACCTGCGAGCCACGGCGGCGCTGGGCTACAACGACCTGTTCGCCGCGCTGGACAGCATCCAGGCGCAGTTCACCACCTCGCCCCAGGACGCGCACCAGGTGGACGTGCTGAACGTGGCCTACGACTTCCGGCCCCTGGGTCCCGGCCTGCGCGCGGGGGTGAGCTTCACCAACTCCGCCAGCAATGTGGCGACCCTCGGGACGCTGGGCGTGCTGGGTAACGGCCAGGTGTATGGCGCCACGCTGCTCGTTCCCATCACCATGCAGCCCACGCAGGTGCAGAGCCTCACCCTGGCCCTGGACTACAAGCACTTCCGCAACACCATCGGCCTGCCGGCCACCAACACGGCGGGTGTCACCACCAGCGGTCCCACCACGGTGGTCCAGCCCATCGCCTATGCCAACCTGTCGCTCAGCTATGCCGCGTTCTGGCAGCGCCTGGGCGCGGATGGCCACGCCCGCCAGGCACTGAACTTCGACATCAGCGCCAATGCCGGCCCCCGCGGCATCACCAACGACACGGAGAATTTCGCCGCCAACCGCTACCAGGGCAGCGGCAACTACAGCTACCTGCGCGCCGACCTGGGTTTCACGACGGTGCTGCCCGCGAATGCCCAGCTGCAGCTGCGCATCGAAGGCCAGGCAGCCGAGGACCCGCTGGTGGTGTACGAGCAGGACTCCCTCACCGGCGCCAGCGCCGTCCGGGGGTACCTGGAGGCCGAGGTGCTCACCGACGACGGGGTTCGCGGCACCTTCCAGCTGCAGAGCCCGCCGCTGCGCTTGCACAACTTCCTGATCGGCGACGGCTTCGTCTTCATCGACGGTGCGCATGCGCACTACCTGGCCCCGCTGCCCGGCCAGCCGGTCTCCGCCGACCTGGGCAGCTTCGGCGCGGGGCTGGACCTGCTGCCCGGCCGCAGCCTCGCGGGCACCCTCACCTGGGCAGATCCCATGATCTCGGGGCCGGATACCCGGGCTCACGACTACCGCATCCTGTTCGACGTCAAGGGCCAGTTCTGACCGGCGGCCATGGTCCGGTAATACGCCCGTCATAGCCTTATCGCATGACCCCACCGGCCTCGTCGTTCCGCACCAACCCTGGCCGCACCGCGCCCCGCACGGTGGCGCAGGCGGTGGCTCGCATCCTCGCGCTGGCCGCCGCCCAGGCGGCCTCCCATGCCGCCTGGGGCGCGGGCCCGCAGCTGCCCGTGCCCTGCTATTCCGGCAGCTGCGCCCCGGCGGCGAACAAGGCCACGGGGGCCAGCTTCCCCGGCTTCGGCAGCAGCCCCGCAGGCTTCGTCACCAGTGGCTCGGCCACGGCCACCCAGAGCGGCAACACCCTGAAGGTCACGCAGAGCTCCGCGCAGGCCATCCTCAACTGGTCCTCGTTCAATATCGGCGCCGGCGGCCAGGTGATCTTCCAGCAGCCGAGCAGCACCGCCATCGCGCTGAACAAGATCTACCAGTCGAGTCCCAGCAGCATCTTCGGCGCGCTCACTGCCAACGGCCAGGTCTACCTCATCAATCCCAACGGCTTCGTCTTCGGCAAGACGGCGGTGGTGAATGTCGGCGGGCTCATGGCCTCCTCGCTGGGGCTCTACACCCAGGGCAACTCGGGCACCGACACGGAGCTGTCGAACGGCCTGCTCACCAACGCCGCCAACGGCTGGCCTGCACTGACCTCCGACGGCCGGGTGTACGTCACCGACGCGAGCGGCAATGCGGTGCTCGATGCCAACGGCAACCCGCAGCAGGTGGAGGTCCAGGTGCAGCCCGGCGCCGCCATCACCGCCGCCGACGGCGGGCGCATCCTGCTGGCCGGGCAGGTGGTGGACAACGCCGGCACGCTCACTGCCCCGGACGGCCAGATCGTGCTGGCCGCCGGCCAGAGCGTGTACCTGGAGAGCAGCAGCGACCCCAGCCTGGTAGGTCTGCTGGTGGAGGTGAACAACTCAGCCATTGCCACCTCGGACACCGGGTCCGCGGCGCCCATTGCGTCGGGGAACGTCCTGCCCTCCGGGGCGGCCGCACCGGCGCCGGCCACGGCCGTGGGTACGCTCACCAACGAGGCCGCGGCGCAGCTCAGTACGCCGCGCGGCAACATTTCCCTCATGGGTCTGGCGGTGAATCAGGCCGGGCGGCTCTCGGCTACGACCTCCGTCACCCAGGACGGCTCGGTGATCCTGGAGGCCGGGCAGGGCCAGGCAGAATTTTCCGGCTGCAGCAGCGACAACAGCTGCACTACCGAAGGCGGCACGCTGACGTTGGCCTCCACCAGCGACATCGAGGTGCTGCCGGACACCACCAGCGCCCCCGGGGCGGTGGGACTGGCGCAGGAGCCCTCCACCATCGATCTCACGGGCCAGGCCGTGTACTTGGACGGCGGCACCATCAACGCCCCGGGCGGGAACCTCAATGTGCTGGCCGCCGCCAATCCCAGTGAGGGCGTCCAGTCGCTGGGCAACTCCGCCGCCCAGATCCGCGTGAACGCCGGCACCAGCATCGACCTCGCCGGGAGCGACGCGACCCTGCCCATGTCCGCAAACCTGCTCACCCTGCAGCTGCTGGGCAATGAGCTGGAGGACGATCCCGACCAACGCAGCGGCGCCTTGCACGGCGACACGATCGTCGTCGACGTGCGCGACGGGAAGCCGCCGATCATCAGCGACTCCTCCTGGAGTTCGGCGCTGCAGGCCATCGACGAGACCATCCAGCAGCGTACCGCCGCGGGCGGCAATGCTTCCTTCACCTCCGAGGGCGATGTGGTGGTGGCGAATGGCGCCAGCATCAATGTCTCCGGCGGTGCCTGGACCTACCAGCCCGGCATCACCCAGACCTCCGAGCTGATCGGTGCCAACGGCCAGAACTACAACATCGAGACCGCCAGCCCCCTCAACACCTACACCGGGGTGCTGAACCCCACTTACACCCAGAGCTACAGCGGCTTCGGCGTGCAGGTCACCGGCACCACCCCGGGCCTGGCGCAGAGCAACCCCGGCTATGTGCAGGGCTTCTCCGCCGGTACGGTGACGCTGGCTGCGCCGGCCGTGCTCATGCAGGGCACGCTCACGGGCACCGCTGTCAACGGGATGTACCAGAGGAGCCCCGCCAGCATTCCCGCCGAGAGCCTCGCGGTCTTCGTCGCGAACGGCGGCGCCGAGCTTTCGGACGCCGAGACCAGTGCCATCGCCATGGCGCAGGGCGGCACTCTCGACATCGGCCTTGCCGGGACCTCCAGCACTCCTCCCATCTACGGCCCGTCGGTGAACTTCGGGCAGAGCTCCACGTCCCTGGTGGTGGCCGATGGCACACCGCTCCTGCCGCAGCCCATGAACCTGTCGCTCTCGTACCTCACCAGCGGCGGCTTCCAGCACACCAACATCGTCAGCAGCTCCACGGTCACGCTGCCGTCGGGCCTGCCGCTGGAGCTGGGAGCAGGTGGCTCACTCGCGGTGCAGGCCCCGCGCATCGACATCGACTCCAGCATCCAGGCGCCCGACGGCACCATCGATCTCACTTCCATCTCCACCCCGGAGTTCACGGCCACGGGTGCGCGGCCGGGCATCGATGTGGCCGCCGGCGTCAGCCTGGATGTGAGCGGGCTGTGGACCAACGATGAGGCCCTGGCCTCGCCCATGGCTTTCACCGCCACTTACGAGGATGGCGGCGGCATCGCCCTGACGCTCGCGGCGGCCGGCGGTGAACTGACCCTGGGGAGCGGTGTGAGCCTCCTCGCCGACGGCGGCGCCTGGCTCGATGCCGCGGGGTCCTTGAGCGGCGGCATGGGCGGCGGCATCTCGATCGACGCCTCGCCCTACCAATCCGGCCTCGCAGTCGGATCGGATGTGACGCTTGCCGCCTACGGCGTGCAGGGGGCGCAGGGGGGCAGCTTTTCGCTGGCCGTGCCGCGCCTGGCCGTCACCAACGGCGCCTGGTCCGGGGCACAGAGCTTCGATGATCTCGCAAGCCCGGGCGGCGTGTTCACGCTGGGGGCCGGCATCTTCTCGCAGTACGGCTTCTCCAGCGTGAGTGTGACGGCCAGTGCGCCCGAGCCGGTGAACGCCACCATCAACAATGTGCTCACGGTGGAGAGCGGCACTGCCATCGATGGCGAGGCGCAGACCCTGGAGCTGGGCAGCGGCTACACCACGCGCCCCACCGGCGGCACCGCGGAGGGCTTGGGCCAGCCGCAGCTGCTGCCGGTGGCCGAGCAGTCGCCGTTCGCGATCAGCTTTACAGCGGCGCCGGTGATCACGGATCCCGCCAATGCCGAGGTGCCGGGTGCGGCCACCGCCGCCGGCGACATCGACATCCAGCAGGGCGCGAGCATCTACGCCGGCCCCGGCGGCACGTCCGGCTCGAAGATCACCCTGTCCAGCAATGGCAGCATCCTCATCGACGGCGCCATCATCGCGCCCGGCGGGAGCATCACCGCCGAACTGCCCTCGCAGACCCAGCTGTTCAACGATCCCGGCTACCTCACCGGCCAGCGCATCGAGCTCGGTCCCCAGTCGGTGCTGAACGTGGCGGGTACCCTGGTACCCACGCTCAATAACATGGATCTGGCGCTGGGTACGGTGCTGTCGGGTGGCAGCATCAGCCTGCTGGCCGACCGGGGTGAGGTCATTGCCGATGGAGCGCCCGCGGGCTGCGGCACCGGCGCCGGTTGCGCCCAGGGCGCTCGCATGGACCTCGCCGGCGGCTCGGCCCTGCTCGACGAGGTGGACAGCAGTGCTCCGGGAGGCTACCTGCTCACCACCGTGGGGAGCGCGGGCGGCTCGCTCACCGTGCAGTCCGTCGAGTCCGTATCGCTCCTTGGCACCATCGACCTCTCTGCGGGCGCGAGCAGCAACGGCACCGTGGAGGGGGGCTCGCTCAGCCTCACGCTCACGCCCTTCTCAGGGCAGGGGCCCAACGGCGAGCCGACGCCGTATTCGGCCGCACCCTTCACCATCGACGTGCTGCCCAGCATCCCTGCCGGTGCCCAGCCCCTGGCCTCCGACAGCAACACCGCCATCCTCGGGCTGGCCCAGATCCAGGGGCTGGGCTCGCTGTCGCTCAATGCCGGTCAACCCCTGTCCACCGGGGTCGTGGGTACGATCGATCTGCAGGCCGCGAACATCAGCGCCGGGGAACAGATCAGCCTCAATGCCCCGACCATCGCCGTCGGCAACGGGCAGTCCGTCACGCTCTCCGCGCCCTATGTGGCCATCACGGACACGCAGCAGGTCCAGCCCTCCCAACAGCCCTCGGCCCAGGCGGCCGGTGGACTCACTGCCGGTGCCATTTCCGGCACGGGATCGCTCACCGTGAACGCCCAGGAGATCGCACTCTCAGGCTACAACTGGTTGCAGGGCGTGCAGAACGTGACGCTCAATGCCTCGGGCGATGTGCAGCTGGATCCGCTGCCGAATTACTTCCTCTCCGGCACCGGCGCCCTGGTCGTGCCGGGCGGGCTCACCATCAGCGCCACGCGTGTCTACCCCGCCACGCTCGCGGACTACGCCATCGACGCCGGCGGGGACGTCACCATCACCCCGGCGCTGGGGCCGAGCGGCCAGCCGGGAGCGAACCCGGCCACCCCGCAGGTCCCCCTGTCGGTAGGTGGTGCGCTGACCATCAATGCCCCGGACATCGCAAGCAGCGGCACCCTGCTGGCGCCCTTCGGCGACATCACGCTCGCCGCCACCAACAGCCTCAGCCTCCTCTCCGGCAGCCTCACCTCCGTGAGCGCGGACGGCGCCACGCTGCCCTTCGGCCAGACCACGCTGGGCCAGCAGGAATGGGTGTACCTGACCGGCGGCGGGTCCCTGGCCATCTCCGGCATCGGCAGCCTGAACCCCCAGGCGGGGGCGCCGAGCCGCACCGTCACGCTCACCGGTGGCAAGGTCACCCTCGCCGGCGGCGCCACGGTGGATGTGAGCGGGGGCGGTGACCTCACCGCCTACGAGTGGGTGCCGGGCCTCGGGGGGTCCACCGATGCGCTGGGGCAGGCAGCCAATTCCACCTCCTCCGGCCTCTACGCCGTCGTTCCCAGCCTGGCCGGCCAGTACGCTGCCTACGACCTGCAGGAGTTCGGCGGCTCCAATGCCAGCGTGGGCCAGAGCGTCTACCTGAGCGGTATTCCGGGCCTGCCGGCGGGCTTCTACCCGCTGCTGCCGGCGCGCTATGCGCTGCTGCCCGGTGCCTTCCTCATCCAGGCCGAGCCCTCCTTCAGCAGCGAGAGCACCGGGACGCTGGGTGCGCTCGCCGACGGCACGCCGGTGGTCGCCGGGTATTTCAGCTTCGGCGGCGGCAGTTCGGCATCGCAGGGCGTGCGGGCAGCCTCCGGCTACGAGGGCTTCGCGGTGTGGCCGGGCAGCTACGGCCAGCAGCTGGCGTCATACGACACCACGACGGCGACGGCGTTCTTCACCGCCGCGGCTGCCAGCCTGGCCTCATCGGGTTCCGAGGCCGGCACCGGTCCGGGCGCGCTTGCCGCCGCGCAGGAGGGTCTCGCTGCTGCAACCACCACCCCGCCTCTCATCCTGCCGGCCGATGCGGGCACCCTGGCCCTGGGTGTGGGCAGCAGCCTGGACCTCAGCGAGCAGAGCCACGTGGACACCGCCGCCGGCAGCGACGGTACGGCGGCCACCGTCGATATCTATCCCACGGGCGCGAGCGCCGGCTCCAGTCTTACGGTGGCGCCGGGTGCGAGCTCCGCCGGCGGCATCATCGTGGATGCGGCCGCGCTGCAAGCCTGGGATCCCGGCACGCTGGTGCTGGGCGGTGACCTGTCGGATGATGCCATCGCCGTGACGGCGGGCTCGGTGAACTTCGCCGCCGGGACCCACCTCACCGCCGGGCAGATCCTGGCCGTGGCCAATGATTCCATCAACGTGGAGAGCGGAGCGGACATCGGGTCCAACCCCGCGGCGAGTGCTGCTGGCGCGCTGCCGCTGCAGTTCCTCACCCTCACCGACAATGGCGCGACGGATAACGACGCCGCGCTGTTCGCGCTCTCCAACAGCGCCCTGCCGGTGGTGGTGCGCTCGGCACCCGCGGACGCCAATGCCGCGACGGTCAGCGTGGCCGGCGGCGCCACGCTCGCGAGCCAGGGCGCGGTGGCCCTCGATGCCCCGGGGGCAGTCGCCATCGCCGACAGCGTCACGCTCGACACCGCAGGCGCCAGCTGGTCGCTGGCATCGAACAGCATCGGCTTCGTGGCCTCGCGCCTCTCACCGCCGCCGCCGGGTGCCAGCCCGGATACCCTGCTCATCGATCCCTGGCTGGTCTCCCAGCTGGACACCGCAGGAAGCCTGCGGCTGTCGAGCGCCGGCAGCATCGATCTCGACACCTCCGTGAGCCTCGGCGGCGCGCAGATGCAGTCGCTCGCCCTGAGCGGCTCGGCCCTGAACAACCTCTCACCAGCCTCGAGCTTCAGCGCCCAGACCCTGGTACTGCTGGGGGTGGGCAGCGGAGTGACGCCGCCCGATCCCGCGACGACTCCCGCCTCGCAGACCCTGGCGTTCAGTGGCGGCGAGATCGACTTCGGCGGCACCGGCGTGCTCAGCATCAACAATGTCGCGCCCGTCGCGTCCACGATGTTCACGGCCAGCGGCCCGATGGTGGGGCTGGGCCCGGGGGGCCTGGCCGTGAACGGCGGCAACGTCTCTGTGCAGGCGGCTGAGCTCACCGCTACCAGCGGTTCCACCGCCCAGCTCACCGTGCCGACAGGCACGCTCAACATTGCGGCGGACGGCGCGCCCGTGGCCGACACCTCATTGACGTCCTCATTGGGAGGGGGGCTGGCCCTGTCGGCGCAGGCCATCACCGACACCGGCGCCATCATTATCCCCGGCGGCCGGGCCGCGCTCGCGGCCACGGCCGGTGATCTCACGCTGGGCGCCGGGGCGCTCATCGACGTGAGCGGCATCACCGTCACGGCGGTGGATGTGACCAAGGGAGCCGCCGGCGGCATCGTCGATCTCTCGGCCAGCGGCAATCTCGCACTGGAGGCCGGCTCCCGCATCGCGGTCGAGGGCGCCTTGGGCACACCGGATGGCAGCCTGTCCCTGTCCGCGGGCGACAATGTCGCTCTCGGTGCCACCCTGGATGGCGGTGCGGTGACGGATTCTGCGGGCGGCACCTTCTCCTTGTACGCCGGCGGACAACTGGCCGGCGGCCTCGCACCACTGGCTGCGCAGTTGGGAGGTTTCACCAACATCATCGAGCTAGAAGTGGGCCAGGGCAACCTGGACCTGCCCACCGGCAGTGCGCTCACGGCCAACCAGGTGGTACTGAGCGCAGACAGCGGCAGCATCGACATCGCCGGCAGCATCGGCGCACCCTCGGGCGACCTGCGCGGTTCCATCGGTCTGTTCGCCCAGGGCCCGGTCACCCTCGAGTCCGCCGGCACCCTGATGGCGCAGGGCGAGGGGGGCCTTGGCGCCGCCTCCCGCGGCGGCAGCATCGAGCTGTCCACGGTCGGCGGCAGCATTGTCCTCGATCCCAGTCAGGCCGGTGCCGGCATCTTCCTGGGCGGCACCACCGAGGATGGCACGCTGCTGCTGCGCGCGCCCACCATGAACGGGAATGACGTGGCCATCTCCGCCATCGACACCAGTCTCACGGGCGTGGGCCAGATCATCGTCGAACCGGTGCTGCAGGCCTCCGACTACGCGGCCGTGGGGGCCTCCGTGCCCACGGGGGACTTCACTGCGAACTTCACGCCCATCCAGAGCGCGGTAGAGAACTACTACAGCGCCGCGAGTACCGTCATTCCCGGGCGTCTGGCCACGGGCAGTGCGGCCTCGGTGCCCATGCTCATCGAACCGGGAGTGGTGATCGATGAGAGCGGCGATACCACGCTCAGCAGCTCGCTGGACCTCGCCCAGCAGCTGAACGGCATCCCCATCGACTTGACGGTGCGCTCCACGGGCGAGCTCAACATCGATGGCGACATCTCCGATGGTGAGCAGAACAACGTGCTCACCAACACTCCCTCCTCCTCGCTGCGATTCGTCGCCGGGGCCAACCTCGCCAGCGCCAATCCCCTGGGGGTGCTGCCCGCGGGCCTGCTGCCCCCCGGAACCGCCGCCGATCTCACCCTGGGCACGCTCTCTGCCACGGCAAAGAGCGGCGGGGCCATCGTACAGACCGGCACGGGCGACATCGATCTCGTGGCCTCGGGCAATGTCGTCATCGATCCCTACTCTTCGGCCTACACCACGGGCGTGACGCCGGCCAATCTCGGCGCCACGGAGGATCCCAACGGCACCGGTCCCATCACTTACGCCACCGGCGGCGGCAATGTGGTGGTGTCCGCCGGTGCCGACATCATCGGCACGCCGGTGGCGGGGAGCGTTGCCGACTGGCAGGCGCGGGATGATGCCAACAGCGCCTTCGTGGGCGTGTGGGGCGTGAACCTCGCCGACTTCGACAAGAATCCCTGGTCCTTCGCCACCTTCGGCGGCGGCGATGTGAGCCTCACTGCCTCCGGCAATGTGACCACGGTGACGGCGGCGGCGGCGGACAGCCAGAACTACACCGGCACCACGCAGCTCTACGCCAGCGGTGGCCTCGTGGTCAGCGCCGGGCGCAACATCACAGCCGGGGGCAATATCACCGCCGGCCAGTTCTTCCTGGCCGATGGCACCGGGAGCCTCTCCGCCGGCCAGTCCTTCGACACCGTGCCGTCTTCGAGCGGTACCGGACCAGGCGTGCTGCCCGTCGGGTCCCTGTTCGACATCCAGAACTCGCAGATCTCACTGTGGGCCGAGGATGACATCAACATCAGCGGCATCATCGATCCCACGACCCTGTTCCAGGCCGCGGCCAAGTCGCCTGTCAACAACCTGGCCTTCCTGTCGTACGGCGCCACCTCGGGGCTCAGTGCCCAGAGCACCGCCGGCACGGTGACCATCAGCGACATCTCCACGGACATCGCGCAGCTCATCGGGTCCACCGCTTCCAGGGACGCGAGCACAGGCGTCCTCGACATCCTCGCCCCGAGCCTTGCTCTGACGGCGCTGACGCAGGACGTCGACCTGTCCGCCCTCATCGGTACGCTGGCGCCGTCAGCGCAGGGCCAGCTCTCCCTGTTCGCCGGTCTCGACATCATCGGTTCGCAGCCCTCGTTGTCGCTGACCGGCAGCCTGGCCATGTCGGATGCTCCAGCGGCGGTGCTGTCCACGGCAGCCGATGCCAGCGCGGGCAGAACCGGCGTCACGTTGACGGGCTATTCCTTCTATGGCGACCTGCACGCCGGGCAGAACCAGCCAGCGAGCATCATCGCCGGCCGCGATATCGACGGCCTCACGTTGACCATCCCCATGGCGAGCGACATCGAGTCCGGCCGCGACATCGTCGATCTCACCTACACCGGCCAGAACCTCTCACCGACCGATACCACGCTGATCTACGCCGGCCGGAACTTCTCCGACCCCATCCAGTTCGGCGTCGGCGGTGTGCCGGAGCAAAGCTACGAGGCGGTCACGGTGGGCGGCCCCGGCGCCCTGGACATCATCGCCGGCGGCAGCATCGACCTCGGGTTCTCGAACGGCGTGACCACGGTGGGGAACCTGTTGAACGCGAACCTGCCCTACAGCACCGGTGCGGATCTCACCATGATGGCGGGACTCGGGCAGCCGGCCGACGACTCGAACTTCCTGCAGCAGATCATCGAGCCCTCGGCCACCTACCAGCAGCAGCTGGTGGCCTACGTGGAGGGGCTGAACGGCCAGTCGGGCCTGTCGGCCTCGCAGGCCGATGCCGACTTCCTGGCCCTGGGTACGGTGGAACAGAACCCCTTCATCGATGACGTGTTCTTCAACGAGCTCAACCAGTCGGGCATCGAGGCCACCACCGTCGCCAATGCCGGCTACCAGCGCGGCTATGCGGCCATCGAGGCGCTATTCCCCGGTACGCCCACCACCGTCGGCGGCACCAGCAGCAATCTCTACGCCGGCGACCTGGACCTCACTTACAGCCAGATCTACACCGAGGATGGCGGCAATATCTCCCTGCTGGCGCCGGGCGGCAGCATCAACGTGGGCCTCGCGAACCCGCCGGCCAGCTCCGCGAGCGCCCCCAAGCAGCCCTACCAGCTGGGCATCGTCGCCCAGGGCAGCGGCAACGTGGACATCTATTCTCTGGGCGATGTGAACGTGAACAGCTCGCGCATCTTCACCTTGGGAGGCGGCAACATCCTCATCTGGTCGCAGCTGGGCAGCATCGATGCCGGCAACGGCGCCAAGACCTCCCTGTCCCTGCCGCCCCCCGTGATCACCATCAACCCCAGCACCGGTCTGCCGCAGGTGACGTTCGACGCCGCCGTCGCCGGCAGCGGCATCCGCACCATCCAGAGCGCCCCGGATGTGCCGGCGGGCAACGTCGACCTCATCGCCCCGGTGGGTACGGTGAACGCGGGCGATGCCGGCATCGGCGCCGCGGGCAACATCAACATCGCCGCGGAGAGCGTGGTGGGCGCCTCGAACATCAACTTCGGCGGCACGGCCACCGGCGTGCCGGCGGCGGTCAGCAATGTCACGGCCTCGGTGTCCGGTGCGGCCACGGCCGGAGCGGCCAGCACCTCCACCCAGGCCCAGGCGGACCAGGGATCGGCCGCCCAGAAGCCCGCGGCGTCGCAATCGGAGGCCGCGCTGCAATGGTTGGACGTGTTCGTGACCGGCCTGGGCGAGGACAACTGCAGCCCCTCGGACACCGAGTGCCTGAAGAAGCAGCAGAGCCACTGAGAACCGAGCGACCGCCGCCGGGCTCGCGCGCCGCACCCCTGCCGTGAACACTGCACCCGCAACAGCCCTGGACATCCCGCCCGGTGAGGTCCCGGAGCACGCCGTGGCGCTGTGGCGCGCCGGCCGCGCGGCGGAAGCCACGGCGCTGTGCGAGGCGGCGCTGCGCGTGCGGGAGGACGCCGAGGTGCTGAACGTGCTGGCCGAGCTCCACGCCGGCGCCGGCCGTCACGCCGAGGCCGCATCGAGCCTGCGGCGGCTCGCGGCGCTGCGCCCGCACGATGCCGCCGTGCACCGACGGCTGGGCAACGCCCTGCAGGCCTCGAGTGATCACGCCGCGGCCATCTCGAGTTACCGCGCCTCGCTGGAACACGAGCCGCGCAACCCCCGCGCGTGGAACAACCTGGGGCAGTCGCTGTTCGCCGGCGGTGACCTCGCGCTCGCGCAGGAAAGCTATGAGCACGCCCTGCAGATCGATCCCCGCTACGCCATCGCGCTCAACAACCTGGGGATACTCCGGCACGCGCGGCACGAGTACACCGAGGCGCTGGCGTGCTACGAGCGCGCGCTGGCGTCCATGCCGACCTTCGCGCAGGCCCACCACAACCGCGGCAACACCCTTCTGGCCCTGGAGCGTGCCGCCGAGGCGCTCGGCCACTTCGACCGCGCGCTGGCGCTGCGCCCTTCCCCTGACTCCCACGGCGCGCGGGGCCGGGCGCTGCAGCAGCTGGAGCGTTTCGAGGAGGCGCTGGCGAGCTACGAGGCCGGGCTCGCACTGCGGCCGCAGGATGCCGCGCTGCTGTCGGACTGCGCCGCAGCTCTCCTGGAGCTGAAGCGGCCGCAGGAGGCGCTGCGGCGGTGCGAGCAGGCGCTGGCGCTGAACCCCGACCTGTCCGAGGCGCACTGCAACCGCGGCGGTGCCCTGATGGCCGCCTGGCAGGTGGATGAGGCCTACGCCGCCTGCGTGCGCGCCATCGAGCTCAAGCCCGCCTCGGCGCATGGCTGGAACAACATCGCCGGCATCCTGCTGCGCATGGGCCGCACCCTGGAGTGCATCGAGTGCTGCGACCAGGCCATCGCCCTGCAGCCGGAGCTGTTCAAGGCCCATGAGCGGCGCGGTACGGCGCTCGCCCGGGAGCGGCGGCCGCGGGAGGCGCAGCAGGCCTTCGCGACCGTGCTGCGCCTGAAGCCCCAGCTGCCCTACGCGCTCGGCAATCTCTTCAACGCGCACTCGCTCGCCTGCGACTGGAGCGGCTACGATGGACTGCGCGCGGACCTGGCGCGCGGCGTGCTGGCCGGCGATCCCGTGGTGCCGCCCTTCGTGCTGCTCTCCGCCCACGATGACCCCGCCCTGCACCTGCGCTGCGCCCGCGACTATGCGGCCCGCGACGTGCGCGGCCCGCGCGACCTGCCCTGGCCGGAGCCGGAAGTCTCTGCGCCACCGGCCCGGGAGCGCACCTCCGGCGAGCGCATCCGGGTGGCCTATCTGTCGGCCGACTTCCATCATCACGCCACGGCCATGCTGGCCGCCGGGATGTTCGAGAGCCACGACCGTTCGCGCTTCGAGACCATCGCGGTGTCCTTCGGGCCCGAGGACCGGGGCGTGATGCGCGAGCGGCTCACGCGGGCCTTCGACCGCTTCATCGAGGTACGCCGCCTCTCGGATACGGACGTGGTCAGGCAGCTGCGCGAGCTGCGGGTGGACATCGCCGTGGATCTCAAGGGCTACACCGGTGACAGCCGCCCGGAGCTGCTGGCGGCGCGCTGCGCGCCACTGCAGGTGAGCTACCTGGGCTACCCCGGCACCACCGGCATGGGGCACATGGACTACGTGGTGGCCGACCGCATCGTATTGCCGCCCGAGGATGCGCGGCACTACACCGAGCGCATCGTGTGGCTGCCGGATTGCTACCAGGTGAACGATGGCACGCGCGCCATCGCCGAGCGCACGCCCACGCGGGCCGAGCTGGGCCTGCCGCAGGCGGGCTTCGTGTTCTGCAGTTTCAACAGCGCGTACAAGATCACCCCGGAGGTGTTCGATGGCTGGATGGGGCTGCTGCGGCAGCTGCCCGGCAGCGTGCTGTGGCTGCTGGGGGATGCGCCGGAGGCCATGGAGAACCTGCGGCGCGAAGCCGCCGCACGCGACGTGGATCCGGCACGGCTGGTGTTCGCCCCACGCGCGGAGATTGCCGACCACCTGGCGCGCCACCGCTGCGCCGATCTGTTCCTCGATACCCTGCCCTACAACGCCCACACCACCGCCAGCGATGCGCTGTGGGCGGGGCTGCCCGTGCTCACCTGCTTGGGAAGGGCTTTTGCCGGCCGCGTGGCCGCGAGCCTGCTGCAGGCCGTGGGCCTGCCGGAGCTCATCACGCACACGCGGGGGGAGTACACGGCCCGCGCGCTGGAGCTGGCGCGCGACCCGGCGCGGCTCGCCCGGCTCCACGCGAAGCTGGCGGCCAACCGCCTCAGTCAGCCTTTGTTCGACACCGGGCGCTTCTGCCGCCACCTGGAGCGGGCCTACGTGCACATGTGGCAGCGCCACCGGCAGGGGCTCCCACCGGAGAGCTTTGCCGTGTCGGCGGTGACACCGTGAGCGGCAGCACGGTCAGGCGGTAACCCGGTAATGAATGCAGACGCTGCGCGGCCGCAATCCGCCGATGAACACCTGCGCCAGGGCATCGGACTGCTGCAGCAGGGACGCTGGGCCGAGGCGCTCACCGTACTGGAAGCGGGGCTCGAGCTGGATGCGGGGCAGGCGCTGGTGCACCTGGGCCGCGGCACGGCGCTGCTGGAACTGGGGCGGCCCGAGGAGGCCCTGGCCGGCTACGACCGGGCCATCGACCTGGCACCCGGTCGCGCGGACTCCTGGATGGCGCGCGGACGCGCGCTGAAGGAGCTCGGGCAGCGCGAGGCCGCGTTGAGGAGCTACGACCGGGCCATCGCCCTCGATGCCAACTACGCCGAGGCCCACTGCAACCGCGCCTCGGTGCTGCACGACCTGGACCGGTGGGAGGAGTCCCTGGAGAGCTACGACCGCGCCCTCGGCATCCGGCCGCAGCTTCTCCAGGCACACGCCAATCGGGGTGTGCTGCTGCAGGGCCTGCAGCGCGTGGATGCTGCGCTTGCAGCCTGCGATGCCGCCCTCGCCATCGACCCGAGCTTCGCCCAGGCGCGCGTCAACCGCGCCATGGCGCTGCTGCTCGGCGGGGACCTCGAGCGCGGCTGGGCGGAGTTCGAGTGGCGCTGGCGCACCGGGGCCAGCCGGCAGCCGCCCTTCGAGCGGCTCGGTGCCCGGCCCTGGAACGGCGAGCCGCTGGCCGGGCGGACCCTGCTGCTCTACCCGGAGGGGGGGCTGGGCGACACCCTGCAGTTCTGCCGCTATGCGCCGCTGCTCGCTGCGCAGGGCGCCCGGGTGATCCTGGCGGTGCAGGGGCCGCTCGAGACCCTGCTGGCCGGCCTCGCGGGCCCGGCGCTGGTGGTGGGACCGCAGGATGCCCTGCCGGGGTTCGAGTACTTCTGTTCATTGCTCAGCCTGCCGCGCCTGCTCGGCACCACGCTCGCGACCGTGCCGGCGCAGGTGCCCTACGTGCGCGCGCCCGGTGCACGGCTGCAGCAGTGGCGGGCCCGGCTGGGCCCTCGTGCCAGGCCACGGGTCGGGCTGGTGTGGTCGGGCGGGTTCCGGGCCCCGCAGCTGGGCCTGTGGGCGGCGAACCGGCGGCGCAACATCCCGCTCGCTGCGCTGGCACCGCTCAACCGCCCGGATATCGAGTTCTACAGCCTCCAGAAGGGGCAGTCCGCGCGGGCCGAGCTGGCCGAAGCGTCCGCGCAGAACTGGCCAGGTCCACCGCTCATCGATCTCACCCCGCAGCTGCGTGACTTCGCCGATACGGCCGCCCTCATCGAGCAGCTCGACCTGGTCATCTCCGTTGACACCTCGACGGCGCATCTGGCCGGAGCGTTGGGCAAGCCGGTGTGGATCCTGAACCGCTACGACACCTGCTGGCGCTGGCTGCTCGATCGCAGCGACAGTCCCTGGTATCCCACCGCGCGGCTGTATCGCCAGGGGAGCCCCGGGGACTGGGCCGGCGTCGTGGCGCGCGTACGGGCGGACCTCGGTTCCGTATCGCTTCTGTAACAGGCCCGTAACTCCACTCCGTCAAGCTGACCAACTCCTTTGCCGGGATATAACGGATGTCCTCTATCCATCGCCTGGGGGCGGGCCTCGCCGCGCTCCTGCTCTTCTCGTCCGTGGTGCAGGCGCAGGATGCGGCCACCCAGGCGCAGAATGCTGCACAGCAGAAATCCCTGGAGGAGCTGCAGCAGACCGTGATCAACCTGCTGCAGGCCCTGGTGGACAAGGGCCTGCTGACGCGCGCGCAGGCCGACCAGCTGGTCCAGCAGGCGAAGGACAAGGCCGCCGCCGATGCTGCCGCGCTGGCCGCCAGGAACGCCGCGCAGGCCAAGGAAGAGCAGGGCGCGGTCCGCGTCCCCTACGT